>ERZ791837.164-NODE-164-length-51262-cov-10.653290_pt1 | contig 51262 bp, 42 predicted proteins | sample MGYA00510292_ERZ791837 | MGnify/ENA primary metagenome ERZ791837 (study PRJEB30046, sample SAMN00715259) | human gut metagenome | study: EMG produced TPA metagenomics assembly of the A metagenome-wide association study of gut microbiota in type 2...
CTGGAGTTCAAGAGGAAGAGGATGATAGATATGACATATGAAGACGCATATAAATACATAAAAAAGGCGGAAGGAGCAGGGATTGTTCCGGGGCTGTCTACTATAAAAGAACTGCTTTCCAGACTGGGAGATCCCCAGGACTCTGTAAATGTTATTCATATAGCCGGCACCAATGGAAAGGGTTCTATATTTGCATTTCTCGAATATATATTAAGGGCGGCAGGCTACAGAGTAGGAAGATACATTTCGCCAACTATATTTACATATCTCGAACGCTTTCAGATAAATTCCCGGTATATGACGGAAGAGGAATTTGCAGAGATAATGGAAGCTGTCGGGGGAGCTGCATCCGGTATGGAGGCTGACGGACTGAATTATCCTACAGCCTTTGAACTTGAAACAGCTACGGCATTTCTATATTTTAAGAAGAAAAAAGTGGATTTTCTTCTCCTGGAGACAGGGATGGGGGGAAGGCTTGATGCCACAAATGTAGTAAAAAGGCCATTATGTACCGTCCTTGCCAGCATAAGCATGGATCATATGAAATTTCTGGGAAATGATCTTTCGGGGATACTTCGTGAGAAGATGGGTATCATGAGACCGGGAGTACCATGCGTGGCATATCAGCTTCAGGAGACCCTCAGACCGGCATATCTGGAGGAGTGCGAAAGACTTGCAGCTCCGGCAGATATGTGTGATTTCAGCAGGATCAGGATAACAGCAATAGAAAAGGATTATACAGAATATATATATGACGACAAGTGTTACAAAATAGCCTTAAACGGACTCTATCAGGTATACAACAGCGTAGTGGCCATAGAGGTGGCAAGATGTCTGAACAGATACAGTGGCTGCAGCATAACGGATGAGCAGATAAAGAAGGGTCTTGCCGCTGCCCGGTGGAAGGGGAGATTTGAACAAGTAGGAAGTGATCCTGATATATATATAGACGGAGCTCATAACGTAGGCGGCTGGCAGAGCCTGGCGCAGAATGTAAGAGAGTATTTCAAAGATAAAAGGCTGATCTACGTATGCGGAGTGTTCAAGGATAAGGAATATGAGAAGATGCTTGATATAATGGCACCATACAGTGATACACTTATAGCTGTGACACCTCCTAATGAGAAACGGGCACTTCCCAAGGAAGCACTTGCACAGGCAGCAGAGAAGCATTTTCAGAATGTGTATACTGCTGAAACTGCCACGGAGGCAGTGAAAAAAGCCGTGGATCTGTCAAGGACAGATTTCGTAGATGGTGAAACAGGTATTCAGAGCAGAGAGGAAACAGTTGTACTTGCTTTCGGATCGCTTTCGTTTATTGGAGAGCTAAGCATCGACAGATAAATCATGCAGGCAAATAAACCAGACAGGACATTTACATGGAAAGAATAGACAGAATATTCAACAATGAAAAATTCAAAAATTATATCCGGGTGATAGAAGAAAAGGAAACAGATCGTATATATTGCAGACATGGACTGGATCACCTTCTGGACGTGGCAAGACTGGCATATATCTTCTCGCTTGAAGATAAGGCAGATGTGACCAAAGAATTGATATATGCAGCAGCACTGCTTCATGATATCGGAAGGGCAGATGTAGATGACGAGGGAATCGATCATCATAAACTGAGCTGCCGGTATGCAGTTGACATAATTAGAGAGGCCGGATTTGATAAGTGCGAAGAAAATGAGATCATAAAGGCTATAAGTTTACATAATTCTAGCGACAAAAAGAAGAATGGACTTTCTCTGTATATCTACAGAGCCGATAAGCTTTCAAGAGACTGCTATAACTGTAAGGCTATAGATACCTGCTACTGGAAGCCGGAAGAAAAAAATATGAACATAGAATATTAAGCCCTTTGCCGGAGCAGGCAATGCCCAATAGGCAAATTTTAAAGGGGCTGATGTTTTACACAATAAGGGGGATACCATGATAATAGGAAAGTACGATTTTAATGAGGACAGACCATACATAATGGGAATTTTGAATGTGACACCGGATTCATTTTCGGATGGAGGTTTACATAACACAATGGATACCGCAAGAGCAGCCACAGAGCAGATGATAAAGGATGGGGCTGACATAATCGATGTGGGCGGTGAATCCACAAGACCGGGACATGAGAAGATTTCGGATCAGTGCGAGATCGACAGGGTGTGCCCTGTTATAGAAATGATAAAGAAGGAATTTGACGTTCCCGTTTCTCTGGATACCTACAAGGGAAAGGTTGCGGAAGCAGGAATACTTGCAGGTGCAGACCTGATAAATGATATATGGGGGCTGAAGTGGGACAAGGATATGGCAGATATAATCGCCAGACATGACAAGGCATGCTGCCTTATGCACAACAGGGACAACACAAATTATGTAAACTACCTTGAGGACGCCATCAAAGATCTTGACGAGTCGGTGCAGATGGCATACAAGGCAGGAATAGATGAGAATAAGATAATGGTAGATCCCGGCATAGGCTTTGGCAAGACATTGGAGCAGAACCTTATCATGATGAACAATCTGGAGCTTCTTAAGAAGTGGGAACTTCCGATACTTCTTGGAACCTCGAGAAAATCCATGATAGGACTTACCCTTGATCTTCCTGTAAATGAAAGGGAGGAGGGCACCATTACCACCTCTGTTATAGGACTTATGAAGGGCTGTCAGTTCTTCCGGGTTCATGATGTCAAGGCGAATTACCGTGCCCTTAAGATGGCACAGGCGATACTTACAGCATAAGGTATGTGGCGGAAACGTAATATTGTAGTATATAGATGGGAGAATCTGCATGGATAAGATAAAGATAAGAGGTCTTGAGATATTTGCAAATCACGGTGTGTTTGAAGAAGAGAAGATATTGGGACAGAAGTTCATAGTAAATGTAGATTTAGTTATGTCAACCAGAAACGCAGGCCTTACAGATGACCTGAACAAGTCCGTGGACTATGGGGCAGTGTGTAAGCTCATAAGCGAGATCATGAAGGATTGCAACCATAACCTGATCGAGGCGGTTGCCGAGAATGTGGCGTCAAGTATACTTTTGAAATACAAGGATGTGCAGGAGGTGGACCTGGAGATACAGAAGCCATGGGCACCGGTGCATATGCCGGTGGATACGGTATCTGTGGAGATAACCAGAAAAAGGCATGTGGCATATCTGGGTATCGGGTCCAATATGGGAGATAAGGAATCCTATCTTGATTACGCCATAGATGAGCTTAACAATGACGATTACACCAAGGTCACCAAAGTGTCAGACTTTATTGTAACAGAGCCTTACGGCGGTGTTAAGCAGGATGATTTCCTTAACGGCTGTCTTGAGGTGGAGACTTTAAGGACACCGGAGGAGCTTTTAAAGCTTGTGAACGCCATTGAGGCGGGAGCAGGAAGAGAGAGACGTATTCACTGGGGACCGAGAACTCTGGATATAGACATACTTTTGTATGATGACATTGTTTACGATTCGGATGATCTTCATATTCCTCATGTGGAAATGCACAAGAGAGAGTTTGTACTGGAGCCTTTAAAGAATATAGCAGCCTACAAGAGACATCCTCTTAAGGGGCTTACTGTTTCAGAGCTATTTGATGAACTGAAACATAGAAAATAATTGGAGAAATAAATGTACACAATAGAAGACTTGAGAAATGTAGAAAAAGAAATAGCAGAATTGTCAGAGGTCAGAAAAAAAATCATGTCTGAGATAGCAGTCTCCGGCGGCAGTGTATTTGCTGAGGATGCGGAGAAGCTTCCCTGGAGAGCGGACTTTAAGGGCGTGGACAGTCTGGACATAAATGAAGACACGGTGGTGGCGTATCAGGGAGTTCCCGGAGCATACAGCCATCAGGCAATGTTCAAGTTCTTTGGTGACGATATAAAAAATATAAATGTGGAAGCATTTGAGGATGTAATAGATGTTATAAACAGTGGAAAGGCGGATTATGGGGTTCTTCCAATAGAGAATTCCTCTGCCGGCTTCGTAAACGGAATATATGATATGGTTGGAAAGAGCAACCTTACTGTGGTGGGAGAAGACCAGGTACATGTTGCCCATGCTCTTCTGGGGGTTCCGGGGGCAGAAATCTCAGATATAAAGCAGGTATATTCCCATCCACAGGGACTGATGCAGTGCAAGGATTTCCTTGATACTACGGACTGGGAGCGTATCAACGTGGCAAATACTGCGGTGGCGGCACAGAAGGTCATAAACGAACAGGACAGGACTCATGCAGCCATAGCCAGTGAGCTGGCAGGAAGGATCTACGGCCTTGATATATTAAAAAAGGGCATTGTAAACAATAATAATAACACCACAAGGTTCATAATCTTAGCAAGGGGTAAAATGTATGTAAAATCAGGGAAAAATGTTATTATTTCCTTTTCCTTGCCTCATGAAAGTGGTACACTTTATAACATACTCAGCAACATAAATCTGAATGGGATCAACCTTACAAACATTGAGTCTAGACCCTTAAAGGGAAAGACCTGGGAGTATAAATTCTTTGTGACCATGGAGGGGAATATGGACGATCCGAGAACCATATCTGCATTGTCAGGAATATACAGAGACTCATTGGATTTCAGGCTGATAGGAACTTATTAAATATAAAGAAGAGAATTAAAGATAAATTATATGCAGAAAAAATAATGTCAGGGGGTAGTACATTATGGCATACAAAACATTTGCAGCAATAGACGTGGGATCAAACCAGATCAATATGAAGATCTATGAGATTGCGTCAAAGAAGGCTGCCAGGGAGATAGACAGCGTAAGCGGCGTAATAGAGCTGGGAAGCGATACATACAGGAACGGACGTATAGAGGAGTCGTCCTTAGATAAGCTGTGTGATATCTTAAACAAATTCAAGAAGAAAATGAAGGAATACAGGGTTGCGGAATACAGGGCATATGCCACCTCTGCGGTAAGAGAGGCAGAGAATGCTGAGTTCGTTATTGAACGGATCATGATGAGAACCGGCATGAAGGTTGAAATCCTCAGCAACTCAGAGCAGAGGTTCATGAACTACAAGGCATACGCAGCCAAAAAGGGAAGTGAGGAGCAGCTTGCCAGCAAGAATGCGGCACTTCTTGATATTGGCGCAGGAAGTCTGCAGATATCAATATTTGACAAGCAGAATCTGGTAAATACCCAGAACCTTCCGATAGGTGCTGTGCGAATAAGAGATTATCTCCAGAAGTTCGGCGCAGATACAGTGGAGCTTGAGAACATAATGGAAGAGTATGTGTCAAACTTCATTCTGGAATTCAGGAACATGTTCTTAAATGAAAAAGAGATAAAGCGTATAATCGCCATTGGCGATGGAATCAATAATTTAAAGAAGGTGGGACCGGAGCTTAATATTGAGAACAGTATTTCAAGAGAGCAGTTCGGAACTTTGTATAAGAGAGTGTTTGATATGAATCCAGAGGCACTTTCTGAGAACTACGGAATACCGTATGAGCAGGCAACCCTTATGCTCCCTATGGCTATCATATATCAGTCATTCTTAGACAAATCAAAGGCCGAGGAGATACTTACACCGAATGTTACCTTTTGTGATGGTATTGTTGCCCATTACATGGACAAGGAAGGCTATACATATATAACAAAGGACTTCGACAATGACATAATCCAGTCGGCGTACAGCCTTGCCAAGAGGTATAAGTGCAATACGGCCCATATTGAGAATGTATGCAGTAACGCTCTTGCCATATTTGACAGTTTTAAGGGAACCCATGGGCTGGACAAGAGAGAACGGCTGCAGCTGCAGATTGCGGCAATTTTGCATTGCTGTGGTAAGTATATCAACATGAATGAGAGTACACTTATTTCATATTACATAATAATGGCTACAGAGATACTTGGCTTGTCTCACAAGGAGAGAGAAGAAATTGCGAATATCGTACGATACAATGTTTATTATCTTCCCTCTGCAGCCAAGGCAAGCGGCACTATAAAAACTGCAGATTATATGAAGGTTGCCAAGCTTGCTGCCATATTAAGACTGGCAGACGTTCTTGACAAGAGCCACAAACAGAAGATTGACAGCGTGAGAGTTACAATAAAGAATGATACGCTTACCATAGTGGCTGATACATTTGAAGATATAACACTTGAGATCGGAACATTTAAAGAAAAGACAGCATTATTCAAGAAGGTATACGGAATAAAGCCTGTACTGAAGCAGAGAAGGGGGTTATAAAGGATGGCAGAGGAAAAGACATTATTTTACAACAGAGAGCTTAGCTGGCTGGAATTTGACAAGAGATGCTTAAGTGAGGCAAAGGATAAGACTATACCGATATTTGAAAGAATAAAATTCCTCAGTATCACAGCATCCAACCTTGATGAGTTCTTCATGGTAAGAATAGCGTCCCTTACAGATATGGTACATGCAGATTATACCAAGAAGGATATTGCGGGGATGACACCTAAGGAGCAGCTTGATAAGCTGAAGGAGGGCACCAAGGAGTTCATGAAGAACCAGTACCATACCTACAACAGGTCACTGCTTCCTCTTCTTGAGACAAATGGGCTTAAGATAGTGGGCCACTATGAGGATCTTACGCCGGAGCAGTCAAAGTATGTGGATAAGATATTTGAAAAGGATATTTACCCGGTACTTACTCCTATGGCGGTGGATTCGTCAAGACCGTTCCCTCTTATTAAGAATAAATCTCTTAATATCGGTGCCCTTATATATGACAAGAAGAAGGATGTTACAGATATAGCAACTGTACAGGTGCCATCAGTTCTTCCAAGAATAATCTCATTACCATCAGCAGATAAGAACGTAAAGGAGATAATCCTTCTCGAAGAGGTTATAGAGAAGAACCTTGATAAGCTCTTCCTGAACTATGACATAGTCTGTGCCCATCCATACAGGATTATGAGAAATGCTGATTTCTCCATTGATGAAGAGGAGACAGCAGATCTTCTTAAGGAGATAGAGAAGCAGCTTAAGCAGAGACAGTGGGGCGAGGTTATCCGACTTGAGGTGGAGGATAACATGGACAAGAAGCTTTTAAAGGAGCTTAAGAAACATCTGAACGTGGCAGATGATGTAGTTTACAAGATAAATGGCCCCCTTGACCTTACCTTCCTTATGAAGGTAAATGGTCTCGAAGGCTTCGACCATCTGAAGTATCCTAAGTATCCACCACAGCCTGTGCCGGGGATGGGAGATTACAGCAGGATATTTGACAGGATCAAGAAGCATGATATACTTCTGTTTCATCCATATTACGAGTTTACTCCGGTAATTGAATTTATCAGACAGGCTGCAAATGATCCTGATGTACTTGCCATCAAACAGACTCTGTACAGAGTAAGTGGTAATTCACCTATTATTGCCGCCCTTGCCCAGGCGGCGGAGAACGGCAAGCAGGTTACGGTACTTGTGGAGCTTAAGGCAAGGTTTGACGAGGAAAATAATATTGCATGGGCCAAGAAGCTTGAGAAGGCAGGCTGCCATGTAATATATGGTCTTGTGGGACTTAAGACCCACTCAAAGATAGCACTGGTGGTAAGACGCGAAGAGGATGGTATCAAGAGATATGTCCACCTTGGAACAGGTAACTACAATGACGCTACAGCAAAGCTCTACACAGATATGGGACTTCTTACCTGCAGTGATCCTATCGGAGAGGATGCCACAGCAGTATTTAACATGCTGTCAGGATACTCAGAACCTAAGAAATGGAACAAGCTGGCAGTGGCACCTATATGGCTTAAGGATAAGTTCCTTATGCTCATAAACAGAGAGGCAGAGAATGCACGTCAGGGAAAGAAGGGACGTATCATAGCAAAGATGAACTCTTTGTGTGATCCTAAGGTTATGCATGCTCTTTATGATGCTTCGGCAGCAGGAGTTAAGATAGATCTTATAGTGAGAGGCATATGCTGTATCAGAGCAGGGGTTCCGGGGCTCAGCGAGAATATATCGGTGAGATCCATAGTTGGAAATTATCTTGAGCATTCAAGAATATTCTATTTCTACAATGATGGATTTGAGGATATATACATGGGAAGTGCCGACTGGATGCCTAGAAACCTCGACAAGCGTGTGGAGATAACCTTCCCTGTGGAGGATCCGGAGCTTAAGGAGAAGATCAAAAATATTCTGAAGATACAGCTGGCAGATACCTTAAAGGCTCATATAATGCAGCCTGACGGAAGCTATGAGAAGCAGGATCTCCGTGGCAAGGTAAGACTTGATTCCCAGATGTACTTCGTTGAAGAGGCAAGAAAAAGCCAGAAGGAAGAGGATGAAGTAGAAGATAAGAGGGTGTTCATTCCTGTTGAGGCAGAAGAACCGGAGGAAGATATATAATAAGCCGTATAATATAGAAGCCGGAAGATCAGTATAAAAGTGTCTGAAGGCTTCATGAAAAATATTTGCAAGATTTTCAAGGTAAGTGCAACACCACTGTTGCACTTACCAAAAGTTGATAAATAAGATCTTTTTAGGCAATTTTTGAGTTCTATTGCTGAGTAATTCTAAAGAAAATGACCTGAATAAGCCGTTTGTAAACACTTTACTTATGGATTCTGTTGCTTTTGTCAGATTTAGTGCAACGCATTAAGAACCTTTGCGATTACTATGACTGACTTCTTAACAATGATGGTTTTAAAATGATTTCATCCGCAGGTATTTCTTCAAGCCCCAGTAAAACGAAAAAATCTTCCGGCAAAACAGTTCTTCCTATTTCATAGGCACTTTTTCCAAAGAGTGCTTTACGTTTGTAACTGTTTATGTGATTCAGCATTAAAGATATATGAAACTGGTTATATGGCGACAAAGGTGTTCCTTTCGGAATAACATAACGAATCATTTTATGGTGGTTTTCGCAAGGAGCTTTCTGATCAGAACGGTTCGATTCACAGAAATAGATTTTTGTTCGTTTCGAGTCATCAAAACAGGATTTTTCCATGCCGTCTATATCAGTGAACTCACTTCCGTTATCGGTCACGATTAATTGAAAAATACTTGCAAATAATTCTTTTTCCAATGCATCTTCAATTTTGTTTAATGTTTCCACCACACATTTAGTTGTCTGGTTCTCCATAATAAAAGCCAACTGGATTGACAGACTTTTAAAAGTAAGTGTAAGAAGTACAGGGTCTTCCTCTTTTATCCCTTCTACGCAGTCCATTTCTGTTACAAATACATCATTATCTTCTATATACTGAAGATAATCTTTGTAAAGATGTCCTAATTTTTGTGTTGTTAAGGTCTTTTTTCTTGCAGTATTATTTGTGGCTTTCCGTGGTCTGCGTTTTACTTTGTCGCGCAAGTCAATATTTCTGGCATCGAGCTCATTATTGTCAATCATTCTGCGCAGGGTGGATTCACTTACAGGAAGTTTATCACCATAAGTCTGTTTGACATTATAGGGTGATAGCCCATTTTTCAGCATAGGGGAAGCCAGTTCGTTTATAGTATTTAATTCCTTTTCAGTTATATCAAAGCTGGAACGGGAAAGTGTAAGAGCATCTCTGTAGAGTTGTTCGGCTTTGTTGGCTCGATATAAATTACGTTCTCGGCGGCACAGATTCAGATGCGTGCAGCCATTACATACATAAGGAGATTCTGCCAGTTTGTCGCAGAAAGCTTTGACATAATCTGAACAGAACTTCCGGCATGGAATGGAACAACGGCTGCAAAGTTTTTTACAGTCAGTTTTTCCACATAGATGCCGACAATTGCAGTCCTTCCGATTAAGACAGTCTGTAAACTCTTCTTTGATGATAACGGAATGGTTTCTGATTTCCCTGAGTATAGTGGATGGGGATTTTCCGAGCTCCTTCGCTATGGAACGGATAGATTTTTGAAAATTCAGACGGCCTTCAATTAAGACACGTTCTTCAAGTGAGAGATGCGTATAATTCTTTGCCATGATTATATTCCTTCTTTCGTTTATTACACAAAGGAACAACACAAAGGAACAACACAAATAAACCTATTTTTACTTGATAAAAAAATAGGCTTGGTTTATCATGATGGCAAATGATTATATATGTATGATGTTCCTATACATCATGAAAAAAGCACTGGAGGTCGCCAAACTTGCCGGTGCTGTTTCGTGTATGATGTTGTGCTGTTTGATTGTATGATTATTCACAAAAGGAGTTAAATTTAGATAACATGAAGAATACACTAAATTATATCGCAACCAAGTTTGCTATGTGGTATTATTTGAAAATATTGCATAGAATCAAGCACGATGAACATGCGAGCAACTATATTTATAATCCAATACTGGTTTTAAAAGATCAAACTTACGATGAGCATATATACCATTTCCCAGATGACATAAATATAAGTATTCAGTACAGTATACCAATAATAAAAGAACTGGCAGAGAAAGAACATGAAAAATATATTCCTTTTAACCAGTTAAAAGAGTTACTTCGCCACGATGTAGAGCAGACAAAGGAAGAATTTGATTCCATAAGAAATTTGATTGTTCGCAGACAAGAGCATGATTCTCCTTTTTTAATTATCATGAATCACATCCCCAGTCAAAAATGGCTTTTGCTTGATGGAAGACATCGCTTTGTTGAGTATGAAAAATTTAGTCCCTATGAAGAAAAAGTGCCAGTCCTTGCAGTAGACAGCGAAATGCTGATGCCTGCTATTATTAATAAAAGTGGTTTTATTGCTTACTGCATTCAGCAGAATATATATGTACTTCAAGTTTATCCGATATGGATGTGGAGAAAACGGCTTTTAAAGGTTCGTCGTTTTTTATAGGTGTTTTTTGGGCCTTAATTTTCAGGTCATTTAATAGATAATCATCAAGTTTATATCTGTCAGGCACTAGGTGTCATCTCCTTTCTTGTCATGGTAAATGCAACGGTTATTATATACTATAGTGGATGCAACAATAGTGTTGCACTTAGTTTGAAAATTTACGATGAAAAATATTTAATGAATAACATACAAATATACTTGACAACATATAATATAGATGGTAAAGTATAGGAGCTGTGTGTAAGTAACACAGATACAACAAAGCAGAGTGTCCACTCTCACCTTAGCACATTTGGTGACTCGGGTTTATATGAAGCATGATTTTATTAAAATAGCTAAGTATAAAGTGGATGGTTTGCGCTGTCCACTTTTTTTAATGGAGGTACAAGGTCATTAGCGAATTAATGATTAACGAACAGATAAGGGATCGCGAAGTGCGATTGATTGGTGAGGATGGCCAGGTTGTTGGCATCATGTCTTCAAAGGAAGCTCTCAAGATCGCAAAAGAAGCAGAGCTGGATTTAGTTAAGATTGCACCGCAGGCAAAGCCGCCTGTATGCAAGATTGTTGATTACGGTAAGTACCGCTATGAGATGGCCAGAAAAGAGAAAGAGGCCAAGAAGAAGCAAAAGACCATGGAGATCAAGGAAGTAAGATTTTCTCCAAATATCGATACTAATGATTTGAACACCAAGATTAATATGGCAAGAAAGTTCATATCTCATGGCGATAAGGTAAAGGTTACCTTGAGGTTCAGAGGAAGAGAGCTTGCTCACGTTGAGCAGACCAAGGGAATCCTTGATGAGTTTGCTGAACAGCTTTCAGACATAGCAGTGGTTGATAAGCCGGCTAAGTTTGAAGGAAGAAGTATGATAATGTTTTTAACCCAAAAGCGTTAATTTAAGATAAGATTTAAATCTAAGGAGGAATACACTACAATGGCTAAATTAAAGACAAAAAAAGCAGCAGCTAAGCGTTTCAAGGTTACAGCTAGCGGTAAGTTAAAGAGAAGCAAAGCTTACAAGAGTCATATCTTAACAAAGAAGACCACAAAGAGAAAGAGAAATCTTAGAAAAGCTACAATGACTGACTCGACAAATGAGAAGGTTATGAAGAAGATTTTACCTTATATTTAATAGATTGGAGGAACAGACTAATGGCAAGAGTTAAAGGCGGTATCGGCGCTAAGAAGAGACACAATAGAGTACTTAAGCTCGCTAAAGGATACAGAGGAGCTAGAAGTAAGCAGTATAGAGTAGCAAAGCAGTCAGTAATGAGAGCTTTAACAAGCTCATATGCTGGTAGAAAGCAGAGAAAGAGAGAGTTCAGACAGTTATGGATCGCTCGTATCAATGCAGCAGCAAGAATGAATGACATTTCATACAGCAAGTTAATGCATGGTCTTAAGGTTGCTGGTGTAGACATCAACAGAAAGATGCTTTCAGAGATGGCTATTTCAGATCCTGAAGGATTTGCCAAGCTTGTAGAAGTTGCTAAGGCAGCTATCGCTTAATATAAAATAAGTAAGTATAAAAGAAGAGGAAGTCCGTATGGGCTTCCTCTTTTGCTGTAATGATGCCTGAGACATCGTTATGCCGCAGCAACCCCAATTTCAAATAGTTGCTGCTTTTTTATTGCTTTTTATCGCCGCATGGTGAATATTTCCAGCACAAGATGTCAATAATATCCTTGAAATCATAATGAAAAGGAGAATTTCAATGGAATTAAAAGAAAAAGAACGTATGGCAATAACAGATCTTCAGACCCAGGAACAGAGCTGCGTAGAGAAATACGCCAAGTATGCAGAGCAGGCGAGAGATCCTGAGCTTAAGAATCTTTTTGGAAGATTACAGCAGGAAGAGCAGAAGCATTATGACAGCCTTGAGCAGGTACTTAACGGTACAGTTCCGGAATGTGACTGTAATGATACCGCCGGAAAGGACTATGAGCCGGAGGCTTCCTATGGAATGTTAGATGACTCAGAGGATAAGAAGCATGATGAATTTCTTGTTACAGACTGTATAGGCACAGAAAAGCTTGTGTCAGGCGAGTACAATACAGATGTGTTCGTGTTCGGGGACACTGCTATCAGAAAGCTTCTGGCAGATATACAGGTAGAAGAGCAGAACCACGCAGAAATGCTGTATAAGTATAAGGTAGCAAACGGAATGGCTTAAAAATAATATATTCTGCATCAACAAGAAAAAAGACACTGGATAAAATCTGATACACTTACTGTTAGATGAGCGGGAGATGGGGTGCTGGTGTCCGGTGGACACCGTCTAGCACCGACCGAGCCGGCAGGCGAGACCTTGAATTGGGGTCAAGAGGCGCAGCCTCTTCAACAAGAAAAAAGACACCAGATAAAATCTGATGTCTTTTTTCTTGTTGATGCGGGAGATGGGACTTGAACCCACACGCCGTTTCCAGCACTAGATCCTTAGTCTAGCCTGTCTGCCAATTCCAGCACTCCCGCATGTCTTTTTTTGTTATTCTGTGTTGTGCTCTGCTCAACACAAGTGATATAATACCACTCCAATATATGGTTGTCAACAAAAATTTTAACTTTTTTTGATTTTTTTTCTACCCCTTATTTCTGCCATGATCTGCACGGTAAAAGTCCTGCTCCAAGGCTCGTGACTACACATAAATAAAGCACAGGGATATGTTTACCCCTGTGCAGATCCTTACTGTGATATTTATATCTTTATCATATTGGTGAGCTTACGTTCAACCTCTTCCATAAGATGTCCCTTGTAAGCCTGATAATACTCGTGTGTGAACTGAGTATACAGGAATTTGTTCCATAAATTGCTGCAATATGTACTGTCAAAGTCATAGTAAGAATCAGTATAGATCATACCGTTACTGTATCTAGTAACATCAAGATATGGCTCCTTGCCTGCATAGCTTAATCTCATAACAAGGTTTTTCTGTTCGCTGCAACATGCGAACGTCTCCAGGAACATCTTCATTTGTTCCTTAGTAACTCTTTCAACAAACATAAATCTCGACCTCCCAATAAATTTCCCTATAAAAATTATATAAAAAATAGCCAGGAATGTAAAGGGAAAAGAAGACATAACAACAGGATAACAGCAAGACATAACAACAAATCCATATCTGCAAGATGTGACAGCAAGGGGCAGCCGGATACAGATTTGAGACGACATTGCGAGGCTTTCGTCAGGACGAACACACTGGCAGCGACGGCGGTCGCATGTTTGAGCCCGCAGGGCGAGTTTGCGAAGAGCCGGAGCAGATAAGCCGTGTGTGAGGAGTAGAAAACGCAGCCAGTCGCGAAAACTGTATCCGGCTGCCCCCCCCCCTGATATCATAAGCATACCCTGCTCCCCCACAAAACAACATCTGGCATATTAAGGAAATCTTAAACATATATATTGATTTAATATATTGCTAACACATGGTAAAAAGACTAAAATTAGTATAACTGTGATAGATGAATACAGACTATCTATGTACAGATAAACGATATGAAATAATAAGTGGGAGGATAGAAATTTTATGATATGTAAAAGCAGACGCAGGATGAAGTGCCGAACCTGCCTTGCCTGTACCATTGCATGCTGTATCATGTCCATGGGACTTACCGGCTGCAGTGATCGTAAGGTAAGTGACAAGCCCGCAATAAATATAGAACCATATGCCATGACAGTCCATGAAAGAGCTACAGTAAAAGAGGGAAATATTTCCTCACAGATAAAGCTTACTCTGAAGCCGGATGGTTTTTCCAGCAAGGATTATTCGGTAAAGCAGGACGATTTTGAAGTTGATCAGATCAATGTAAAGAATGGAGATAAAGTAAAAAAAGGTGATGTGATGATCTCCTTCAAGGCAGATGAGATAAATAAAACCATAGATGAGTATACTAGAAAGAAGGAAGAAGACCAGCTTCTTATTGATCACTATTCACGTCTTATGGGGATAGATAGCAGCAACGACTACTCTGAGGACATCAAGTCCCTTAAAGAAGATATCGAGCTGTCAACCCTGTATATCGAAGAGCAGCAGGAGAAGCTGAAGGAATATCAGGTTATAGCAGAAGCAGACGGAATAGTTACATATGTCAACGAGTGGCTGCAATACGGATATGCAACAGCCAATGAGACCCTTGTATCAGTAGCCTCAGGATCCAATGGATTTATAAGCTCCACAGAGGATATGAGCTATGACTTTAACATCGGAGATGTATTCACAGCGACCCAGGGAGTTGCTTCCTACGATATGAAACTGGTGGACGTAGAACAGGTGAAGAACGAAGCCACAGGCTCTGAGGAAAGACAGCTGAAGTTTGAGTGCCAGTCTGATATAGAAGTTACAAATGGCTACATGGAGCTTGAAGTTGTAATAGATAAGCCGGTTATATCCAATGTAACATATGTAGATAAAGATGCAGTTAATACAGTAGATGGAACATATTTCGTATATAAGTTTGATGACGATGGCTACAGAGAGATAGTACCTGTGGAGGTCGGAGATACAGTGGACAATTATGTCATTATCAAGTCAGGATTGACTGCAGGAGAGCAGGTGAGTATAGATTGAGAAGAAATAGTTTAAGAAGATGTAGATTAAAAGGATTTGCACTTATCCTGAGCCTGTCCATGATGATATCCATATCAGGATGTGGTGGAAGCAGTGAGAAGGCACCGGAGCTGTTAGAGCCAATATCAACGAATGCCGCCTATAGACCTGTAATGAAAGGCGATATAGGTAACAAGATCATAAAAACAGGAAATGTCGTTCCGGAGGATCACTGCTATTATTTTAATACCAGCACTGAGATAGACAATATAAAAGTAACTATAGGACAGTATGTACATAAGGGAGATGTTCTTGCGGAGGCAAGTGCAGAATCCGGTGAGAGCGAGGTTATTGAGCTTGAGAGCCAGCTTGAGCAGCAGAAACAAAATCACAGCCTCAATCAGAAGATATTTGATCAGAACCAGAAGATATATGACTATCAGATAAAAGGCTATCAGGAGACCGGTGATGAAGAGGCACTGAAGGATGTCCGGATACAGAAGGCAACAGCCATAGAGAATGACAGGTATGATGGCATGCTTTATAACTATCAGATCAGGAAAGCAGAAGAAGAGATCGCTGAGAAGAAGAAGCTGATAGGAAGCAATAAGCTGGTGGCTGACGTAGACGGATATGTTACATATGTCAAGGACACAACAGACTCCACAACGGCAGGGGCAAATGAAAACATAGTCATAATTTCAGACTACGACAACCCACATATAGAGATTGCTGATCTTACAGTTAAGGATATAGAGGTCTATGAAAAGTATGGTATCAAGTACACAGTGATAGATGGAGAAAAGCATGACATCAGCATAGACGAGTATTCCAAGACAGAGCTGGCAAAAGCCCAGGCAATGTCCCAGTTCCCTAATATCAGATTTGAACTGGCAGACGGCGACAGATCAAAGCTTAAGACCGGCGATATGGTACCTATGTATTTCAGCTCATCAGATATATCAGATGTATTGATAATAGGAAATGACTCCATATATGAAGATGGTGATCAGTCATTTGTATATGTCAAGACAGCTGCCAGTGATAAGGAACGCCGGGATGTGGAGCTTGGAGCAGCAGATGCCAATAATACACAGGTGCTTTCCGGACTTGAAGAGGGAGATCTGGTATTCTATGCATCAGATGCCATCATGCCGGGCAATTACAGTGAATACAAGGTAGAGCTTAAGGATTTCAGCGTTACCAAGGACAGTAAGAAGCTTCAGCTGGTGGATACGGATATGATAAGATACAAATCTCCATGTGAAGGCTACCTGGTAGATTTTAATGTTCAGGCAGGTATGCAGGTAAGCAAGGGAGACCTGCTGTACTCCATAGACAGTGGAGGAGGAAGCGCCGAGCTGAAGCAGGCTGCACTGGATATACAGCATGCCAAGGAGGATTATAATTCAACTATTAAGGGTTATAATGATCAGATAGATGATTATAAGAAGCAGATAGAAGATTACAAATACAGGAAAGCACATCCGGATGTGCCGGACCCTGAGGAGCCACCTGTGGCAACGGACACAGATCCTGATAAGCCGGAGGATCCGGATAACCCGGATAATCCTGATGATAATCAGGACACACCATATTTTGTAGAACAGACTCTGTGTCAGATAGAGATAGCCAATATAAATAAGCAGATAGCAACCAACCAGTATAATGCCAATATGAAGACACTTCAGGCAAAGTATGACGAGCTGGCCAAGAACAATGACGGAACCGGAGTTGTTAAGGTATATGCAGAGCAGGATGGATACATAGTCAATGTGTCAGCGGCAAAAGGCTATAAGCTCGACAAGGGCACTGAGGTTGTAAGCATGGCATCTAAGAAAAATCAGATACTGGGTGCTACAGTAGAAGGAAAGCTTGCAGTAAACCAGCAGGTAAAGCTTGTGAACTCAACAGATAATTCAACTACTATAAACGCACAGTGTATTGGAAGCAATGGAGACGGAAGCAAGGTTTACATAAATACAGTGGATGGAGACGTGCAGATAAGCACCTGTGCAGTGGCAGGCAGTCCGATGTACTATCTGTCAGTAGATGACCAGGCATATTATGACTCACCGAAGGGATATACATTAAGATATAGTACTCTTGATCTGAAGAACGTGGTTGTACTCCCTAAGGGCATGATATATACAGAGACAGTTAAGACCACAGGAAGCACCAAGAACTATGTGTGGAAGGTGATAGATGGTCAGATCGTGAAGCAGTACGTGACACTTGGTGAAGAAGATTCCAAGAGTGTATGTGTGCTGTCAGGAATAGAAGCCGGAGACATACTCGCTCTTGAGAAAGCAAATTAAGGAGGAAGGATATGCTTAATTTTTTACAACATAAATTATTAAACAAAAAATGGCTCAATGCATGTCTTCTCCTTGGCATAGTTCTCCTTATAGCAGTAATGTCCTGTACACCTATGTTTAAGAATGGTGCTCTGGACATGATGCTCTCTACCAAGTTTGGAGATAAGATAGAAGAAACAAATAATTATTCCTGTGTTCTCGGACGTGAAGGAAGCTGTGATACAGAAAAGTATCCGGATATGGCATCTATAATGGACAGAACAGAGAAGTACCACAAGACATGGTTCAGCTACGTTGATACCAAGGTGCTGGCAGACGAGGTTAAATATTATATAGACGGAGGCTTCGCAACAGCAACATCAGGTAAGAAGGACAGCTATAAGCTGGCATATATGCCGGGGCTTGAAGACCATATAAAGATAGTTCACGGAAAGGGTCTTGAGGAAAGCGATATGGTAGACGGCGCGTATCCGGCTATCATCACAGAGGAGATGGCAGATGAAAATAATCTCACTGTGGGAGAGACCGTAACCTATGATAAGATCCTGGATTCCTCTGAGAAACCATTGAAATTCTATATAGCAGGAATTTTCTCAGAGAAGGATTACAGTGATTATTACTGGTACATAAGAAAGAGCGAATTTACAAAACAGGGAATAGTCAGTCTTGATGCATTTGACGAGATAATAAGCAAGTACAGCATACCGACAGTCTACAGCACAGATTACAACATGCTTGATTATTCAGACATAACCCATAAGAATGCATCAGACATAAAATATTATGTTGAAGAGTTTATTAAAGCAGATGATCATATCGTACAGAATTTCACAGACGTGATAAAGTCCTATGAAAATGATGCCAAGACCATAGGAATAATCATATGGGTTCTTGAACTTCCGATACTGGTACTGCTGTTGGCATTCATATACATGGTTTCAAGCCAGATCCTCGAGATGGAAGAGGGCGAGATAGCCATGTTAAAGAGCAGAGGAACCAGTACAAGACAGATAATAAGGATCTATATAGGACAGTCAGCTATATTATCCCTTGTGGCACTGTTCATAGGAATCCCAATGGGATATGGATTATGTAAGCTGGCAGCCAGCTCAAATTCCTTCCTGGAGTTCAGGTCAGACAGAACCTGCTTCTATGGAATGACAGCATCGGCATTCATTTACAGCCTTGTGGCAGCAGTTATAGCTATACTGTTTGTCACAATGCCGGTATTCAAATATGCCAGGAACTCTATTGTAGAGCAGAAGAGAAAATCAGGAAAGATCAATGTGAAGCCATTCTGGGAGAAGTGCTTCTTAGATGTGATATTTGCAGCAGTATCCATATATCTGTTGTACAATTACAGAAAACAGAGAGGTACCATAGCACTGGATATTCTGGCAGGCAAGAGACCGGACCCATTGATATTCCTTAATTCGTCACTGTTCATATTTGCCGTTGGACTGGTAATATTAAGACTTATAAAGTACCTCATCAGATTTATATATTTCCTTGGAAGAAAGAAGTGGAAGCCTGCACTGTATGCGTCTTTCCTTCAGATAACAAGAACATCGAAGAAGCAGGGCTTTATATCAGTATTCCTGGTTATGACCATTGCCATGGGTATATTTAACTCCAATATGGCGAGAACCATAAATGACAACAACCGGAACCGTGAGGCATATAACGCAGGTACGGACCTGAGGGTAAGTGAGCACTGGTCCATGGGAATATACCATGATAAGGATAAGAATTCCAACTGGTATTATGAAGAGCCTGATTTCGAGAGATTCACAGGATATGAGGGAAGCCTGTATGATATGGCGACCAGAGTTATATATGATGATGGAGCATCTATATCTGTAGGTGGTGAGACCCTTGACAATAACATACTCATGGGTATACATACCAAAGAATTTGGTGAGACAGCAAGTCTCCAGTCAGGGCTTAACAAGGAACATTGGTACAATTATCTTAACGCTCTTGCCCAGACCTCCAATGGTGTGATAATCTCATCAAATCTTGCGAAGAAGTACAGCCTTGCAGTAGGTGACAGTATAAGCTATACAAGATATAATCCTATTAAGTCCAAGGCAGATGAACCGATTGCCACAGTATCGGGAAATGTAGTTGCCATAGTTGATGCATGGCCGGGATTTGAACAGTATAGCTATGAAAAGGACGAAGAGGGAAATATCACCGAGGTGGAGAAGTATCTCGTAGTTGCAAATTATGCCTACGTTGTAGGAGCATTTGGTCAGACACCATACGAGGTATGGATAAAGACAAACAGTGATAAGGATTACAAGGCAGTATTAGACCAGCTTGAAGATGATGGCATAAAGATAAGCTCATACATAAGTAAGGATAAGAACACGGCAAAGCTTATGGATTCATCATTGGTTGTAATTACAAATGGTCTGTTCTCCTTAAGCTTCATTGTGGCTGTTGTTCTGTGTCTGGTAGGCTTCCTGATCTACTGGATCACATCCATCAAGCAGAGAGAGCTTCTGTTTGGTATATACAGAGCTATGGGTATGTCCATGAAGGAGATAAACAAGATGCTCATAAACGAGCAGATATTCTCGTCGGTACTTGCAAGTCTTGCAGGATATGGAGTTGGAGCACTGACTACTATGTTATTTGTCAAGCTCATAGCCATCGTATATCTGCCGGAGACACACAATATACCTATTGCTTTAGCAGTAAATCCAATGGATATAATAAAGCTTACAGCAGTTGTAGTGGTAATGTTCATTGCATGCTTCATAGTCATCAGAACTATATTAAAGAAGATGAATATTACACAGGCACTGAAGCTTGGAGAGGATTAAGGTGGAGTGTATGTCAGAAACAGTATATAACAACGAGCCTGGCAATGATCAGGACGACATAATCATAAGTGCAAGAAATGTTGTTAAATGTTTCCCTATGGGAAATGGCGAGAAATTCTATGCATTAAAAGGACTTGATATGGATGTGCCCAGAGGTAAGCTTACTATATTAAAGGGCAGATCCGGATCAGGAAAAACCACACTGCTAAATATATTAAGTGCTCTTGATGATGCCACAGAGGGTGAGGTTTATGTAAATGAAAACGAACTCAACACCATGCCGGAGACAGAGCGGGAGAAGCTGAGACGATATGATATAGGATTCGTGTTTCAGTCAGTAGCCCTTATCCCCATAATGAATGCATATGAGAATGTTGACTTTGGACTGAGACTTGCTGACTACGAAGGCAACAGAGACGAACGTATAAAAGAGGTTCTTAATATGGTAGGACTTGGAAGCAGAATGCAGCACCTTCCATCTGAGATGAGTGGTGGTGAGCAGCAGAGAGTTGCCATTGCAAGGGCAGTGGCACATAAGCCCCAGGTAATATTTGCCGATGAGCCTACCGGAGCACTTGATACGGCATCTGGACTTACGGTTATGAAGCTCTTCAAGGAACTGGTGGCAAAGGAAGGAATTACAATTGTTATGACCACCCATGATCCAAACCTTATGGAGCTTGGAGATGTCGTTTATGAGATAGAGGATGGTGAGATAGTTGCTAGGGCATAAAGAGAAGAAAAATAAAAAAAATAAAGCCGCTGCAGACGTAATGCAGACCCAGAATACTGAGGCTTTTGAATACACAATGCAGAGTCCTGATATTGGAGCTTCTGAATACACAATGCAGAGTCCTGACATTGAAGCTTCTGAATACACAATGCAGAGTCCTGGTATTGAAGCTTCTGAATACACAATGCAGAGCCCTGATATTGAAGCTTCTGAATACGCTGAAGGACAGCTGGGGAATGCTGATCCAACAGATACAGATGGCAGCAGTGATGGTACATATCTCGGTGATCCGGACAATATAATTGAATGTGATGGCCTTGTCAAGATATATAAAACTGATGAGGTTGAGGTTATGGCTCTGCAGGGGTTAGAGCTAAACATAAAGCGGGGAGATCTTATTGCCATAATAGGAAAATCCGGTAGTGGAAAGTCCACGCTGCTTAACATGATAGGTGGTCTGGAACGCCCAAGTGCAGGAAAGATGTATGCTGATGGCAAGGATCTGTTTGCTATGAGTGATAAGGAACTGGTAGAATACAGGAGACATACAGTAGGATTTGTATGGCAGAAGAATTCCAGAAACCTGCTTCCTTACATGACTGCAGTTGAGAACGTCCAGGTACCTATGTTCTTCGACAAGACCAACAAAGCAGATAAGAAGAAGCGGGCTATAGAGCTGCTTACCATGGTTGGACTTGAGAACAAGATCAATTCGTATCCTGCCCAGATGAGTGGTGGTGAGCAGCAGAGAGTTGCCATAGCCATAGCCCTGGCGAACAATCCGAAGATACTGCTGGCAGATGAGCCTACCGGAGCAGTTGATTCCAAGACTTCCAACATGATCCAGGATCTGTTCAGAAAGCTTAACAAGGAATTGGGAATAACAATAATAATAGTTACCCATGATATAAGCCTTGCAAATAAAGTGGGACGTGTGGTCATGATATCAGATGGCAAGATAAGCACAGAGAAGATCATGAAGGAGGATTACCGGAACAAGATCAATGAGCTGTCCAGTGACAGCTTCGCTGCTGAGGATTCACATGAGGAATATTCAGTACTTGATAAGGCTCATCGAGTACAGATAAATGAAGATATGCTGGCATCAGCAGGAATAGATTCGAATAAGGTTAAGGTTAAGGTAGTAGATGGACAGATCATAATTACCAAAGAATAGCCTATATTGACCGGAACAGGGATTAAACATAAAAGTGTCATATGATACATGAAAAAGGATAGCACGCCACGGCGTGCAACATATGGAGGGTTGATCAGATGAAAAAAGGTTATATCAGGAGGGCAGTGGCTCTGTCCATGGTAGGAGTAATGATGCTTTCCGGTGCAGCAACAGGCTGCGGAAAGAAGAAAGTAGATTATAATATTGATGGTGAGAATAGTGGTTCAGGTAGTGGCAGTTCAGGAGACAGTGGCGAATTAAGAGCCAAGGTCAAGGCACCGAAATCATATACAGGTGATATACCGGTAGGTGACTCAGGGCTTTCAAGTATCAAGATAGATGCCAAGAAGATATCAATTCCGGATGCATCTACCATGTCCATAGTTTCATGTGAGCCATTGTTATACACCAGTGACTACAAGAAACAGCTGGTTGAAGGAACACTTGATAAGAGTAAGGGTATATACAAATTTTCATATGAAAAGCAGGTCAGGGAGGATGTCCAGAAGGATCTGGATATGTACCAGACGATGCTTGAGGATGCAAATGCAGCAGGTGATACAGAGAATGCACAGTGGATAAGTGATACAGTAAATTCATTAAAAAGCGACTTGGCAAATGCTACCGACAGCAGGGAACCGGCAGGTGATGTATATGATGGAGAGGATTACGTCGGTTATATAGGAGATCAGATGTTTGAAACAACCATGTCCAGTGCCGAGGATACGGGAGCAGGAGGAGCGTTTAATCTGAGCCCTTATCCATATAGCACTATTAAGGATATAAGACCATATGAGAATTACTATAACGTATCATATTATCCGGATGGAACCTCAGACATGGAGAATATGAGTGATATGAGCAAGGAAGAGGCTATATCATTTGCAACCTCATATCTGGCAGACATGGGATTTAAGGATATTGCACTTAAGTCGTGCTCTAATCTTGTCTGGGATTATTTTGATTACGCAGGCAACACTAAGGCAGAAGAATGTGATGGCTGGGCAGTTACATTTGTAAAGGCTGTAGATAATGTACCTATATACAATCCTGATATATGGAATGTGGATTACCTTGATACCAACAATGTATGGTATTCAGATAATGGAGAAAGTCTTTCACTGAATATTTATGATGGAAAGGTGATCTCGGCATATATAGATTACTCACTTAAGACAGTAAGTGAGGAAAATGATGTGGAGCTTCTTAGCTGGGATGACATATTAAAGAGTGCCCAGGAGAAGATACCTGAATTCTATAAGGATAACAAGACATCGTATATGGACATCGTGTTTGATTATGTGAAGCTTACATATTACAAGGTGAAGGATGAAGAAAATCCGGGCAATTACAAGCTTGTTCCTGCATGGGCATTCATATCCAGTTCACAAGATACAGGTGAGACAGATGGAACTGAGACTTCAACAGAAGAGGAAGATGAAATACTTGTCACATCAAATCCGGCACAGCTTATACTGATAAACGCTGTAGACGGAAGCCTTATAGATGTTGCAGCACAGCTTAATTCTGAATCCGTAGGAGGCGAAGGTATAGAGGAATCCTATATAAGCGATCAGTACAATGACACAGAAGCACAGCTGGAGAAAGAAATCGACGCAGGCGACATGGACACACAGTAAGATATAAAATAAATATATGACAATAAACAGAGAAGCTGAACACAGTGGTGATCAGCTTCTTTTTTTTCTTACAGATTTGTATTATATGTCAAGGTGAAAAAGTGTAGGCATATTGCAAGTGGCAATGATGGACGATATATATTATAATGTGTACTTATAAATGTCATTGATGGCAGTCTTGTGGATGTGGTGGGAGAGTTAGATAACGGTGGTTATCAAAGCTATGACGTTGACAGGCACGATACCCCAAGCCTGTATCAGACAGAGGAAGATACGGAGGTTGTGGATATAGCCGATTAAAGAAAATACATATTTGCAGAGCATAGGCAGATACAAGGATGAGTTGTATCTGAGGATATGACGGCCAATGTTCATCGAGCCGATTGATAAAATTTTATCAAGAGAGGTTATTGACAAATATACCCTATGGGGGTATATTATGACCGTAAAATTAAAGAGCAGTCATAAGGAATAATTATAAAGAGAAAGGCAGATATTAAATGGATAAGAAAGAAGAAAATAAATGCTGCTGTGGTCTTGTATCAGACGTTGAGAGCAGAGTCAGGGAGCGCAGTGATGATGAGAAGAAGAAGCTTATAAACAGGCTTAACAGGATCGAAGGTCAGATAAGAGGTGTTAAGAATATGCTGGAGAGTGATGCATATTGTACAGATATTCTGGTTCAGGTATCTGCCATTAGCGCAGCCCTTAACAGCTTCAATAAGGAACTTTTAGCCAGACATATGAGGACCTGTGTGGCGACAGACATAAGGGAAGGGCGTGATGACTCCCTGGAGGAGCTCCTTAAGACTATCCAGAAGCTTATGAAGTAGGGCTTGTCATAGATAATGTCTGCAAAGATTGTAGCCTCTTAATAAAACAAATACAGAATGACTGGACTATGAAAATTGCAATGGGATAATCAGAATTTGATGAAACATGCTTTGATGATTATAAAATGTGAGAGGAGTTGACATAACTATGGATAAATATAATGTAACAGGCATGTCCTGCAGTGCCTGTAGCAGCAGGGTAGAGAGAGCTGTAAGCAAGGTTCCCGGAGTTGAAGTGTGTCAGGTTAATCTTCTGACCAATTCAATGAATGTAGAGGGAACTGCCACAAGTGAAAGCATAATAAAGGCTGTAGAGAAGGCAGGATATGGTGCTGCCCTGGTGTCGGGGCAGAAACAGATGACCGGGGACACAGGGAAGGACAATACATCCGGAAGCAGATCGGGAACTGGTGGGGCACATAAAATGACAGGCTCAGGTGTAATATCTGACGGGACAGACAAAGAAACCAAAAAAATGTGGAATAGACTAATATCATCGGTTATACTTCTGATTCCACTTATGTATGTGTCTATGGGACATGTAATGTGGAACTGGCCTCTGCCGAAATTCTTCAATGGCAATCATATCGCCATGGGGCTTGTTGAGATGCTCATAGCAGGAATCATCATGGTGATAAACCAGAAGTTTTTCATAAGTGGCTTTAAGGCTGCTGTGAATTTTGCTCCAAATATGGATACACTGGTAGCTATGGGCTCCGGGGTATCATTTGCATATAGTTTCGTGGAGCTTATGGCTATGACAGACGCCTCACTTAAGGGTGACATGGACATGGTAATGCATTATATGCACAACCTGTACTTTGAGTCAGCAGCCATGATCGTGACACTTATCACCATAGGAAAGACACTTGAGGCATACTCCAAGGGTAAGACCACCAACGCCATAAAAGGACTTATGGAGCTGGCACCTAAGACTGCAAATGTTATCCGTGACGGAGAAGAGAAGAAGATCGCAGCCGATGAAGTGGTGGTGGGCGATATATTCGTAGTAAGACCCGGGGAAAGCATACCGGTTGACGGAAAGGTAATAGAAGGAAACAGTGCAGTGGATGAATCAGCACTGTCCGGAGAAAGTATCCCTGTTGATAAGGAGCCGGACAGCAAGGTCAGCGCAGCTACCATTAATATGTCAGGCTTTCTTAAGTGCCGCGCTACAAGAGTTGGAGAGGATACCACCCTTTCCCAGATAATCGCCATGGTGGGAGACGCAGCATCGGGAAAGGCACCGATAGCCAAGATCGCCGATAAGGTATCGGGAGTATTTGTCCCTACAGTGATTGCGCTGGCACTTATCACAATAATAGTGTGGATAATAGCAGGAAAGGACACAGCATTTGTACTTTCACGAGGAATATCCGTTCTTGTAATAAGCTGCCCATGTGCCCTTGGTCTTGCGACACCTGTAGCCATAATGGTTGGAAATGGTGTAGGGGCAAGAAACGGTATACTGTTTAAGACCGCCGCTGCCCTGGAGGCAACAGGACGATGTAACACTATAGTTCTTGATAAGACCGGTACAATTACAAATGGTACTCCGGTAGTTACAGATATTGCCTGTGCACCGGGAGTAGAGCTTCAGGAGCTGCTGCAGGCTGCCTATACATTGGAGCAGTACAGCGAACATCCTATTGCAAAGGCTGTAAATGAACGTTGCATGAGAGATAATGTGAGGCTTCTTAGTATTACAGATTTTGAAAATGTACCGGGTAAGGGTATACGCGGAACCATAAGCGGAAACAGGTATATAGCCGGAAACTATAATTATGTAAACCATAATGGCATAATATCAGAAGAGGCAGAAAGACAGTCGGATTTATTTGCTGATGAGGGAAAGACTCCATTGTTCTTCGCAAGAACTGATGAAACAGGAAAGTGGCAGCTCCTTGGTATTATCGCAGTCGCCGATGTAGTTAAGGAAGACAGCGTGGAAACCATAAGAGAGCTTAAGGAAATGAACTTTAAGGTGATCATGCTGACAGGTGATAACGAGAAAACTGCAAATGCCATAGGCAGACAGGTAGGTGTAGATGAGGTTATAGCCGGGGTTCTCCCTGAAGGAAAGGAAGAGAAGATAAGAGAGCTCATGAAGTCCGGTAAGGTTATAATGGTTGGAGACGGAATAAATGACGCCCCTGCCCTGACCAGAGCAGATATAGGTATAGCCATAGGAGCAGGAACCGATATTGCCATAGACGCAGCAGATGTGGTCCTTATGCAGAAGGGACTTAACTCAGTGGCAAGAGCCATAAGGTTATCCCATGGTACCATAAGAAATATCAAGGAAAACCTTTTCTGGGCATTTATCTACAATGTTATAGGAATACCTATTGCTGCCGGTGTTTATTATCCTATATGGGGCCTTACATTAAACCCTATGTTTGGAGCATTTGCCATGAGTCTGTCATCGGTATGTGTGGTTATGAATGCCCTGAGACTCAACCTTGTGAAGCTGGATGGCAGAAACAGACAGCAGAGGGAAAATAAAACTTTAGAAAAAGTTAATGGTATTTCGGTGGTTGAAAATGTTATATTTATGAAGTATCATAATGTGGAAAATAATGGAAGCACAGAGGATACAGATATAAATAATAAAAATCCGGTTAATCCATATAAAGCAGAGAATACTGCTATAGAAAATAATGTAAATAAGGAGAATGAAAAAATGACAAAGACAATGAATATAAACGGTATGATGTGTAAGCACTGTGAGGCAGCAGTTAAGAAAGCACTTGAGGCATTGCCACAGGTGGACAGTGCAGTGGCAGATCACGAGAAGAAGACAGCAGTAGTAACTCTTAACAGTGATATTGATGACAGTATCTTAAAGAAGACAGTAGAAGAGCTGGAGTACCAGGTGGTCTCAATATCATAAGGGAAAAAGAAACAAAGGATTAAAAACACATATAATAATAGAGGAAACAGGAATAAACAGGTACAGGGTATGAAGAAGTTTTTTAATTTGCTGTTCAGCAGGATGGTCATGACCGCATTGCTGGTGGTGATCCAGATAGTGTTTTTCATTGTTCAGCTTATAATCTTAAAATCATATAGTGTGTATATAAATATAGGACTTACCATATTAAGTATTGTTGTGGGAGCTTATATTATATCCAGGGATATGAATCCATCTATTAAGCTGGCGTGGATAGTTCCTATTATGATGTTCCCGCTGTTTGGTGGACTTCTCTATATACTGTATGGACATGTGGTGATTCCAAGAAAGCTCAAGAAAAATCTTCTTCGTATAAAAGAGCAGGAGGTTTACGAGGATCTCTACGGGGTTGACTCCAACAGTGCAGAGATCCTTGTGGATGATCCGCCCTACAGGCTCATGAAATATACCGAGAAATACTCCAAGGCACCTGTATATAAGGGTGGAGTTGAGAAGTATTACTCCATGGGGGATAAGGTATTTCCTGATTTGATTCATGATCTGGAGCACGCAAAAAAATACATTTTCCTGGAGTTCTTCATAATAAATCATGGTAAGGTATGGGATGATATCCTTGAAGTCCTGGTGAAGAAGGTTGCTGAGGGTGTAGAAGTCAGAGTCATATATGATGATGTGGGTTCTGTGTTTTATGTAAACAAGAATTACTGGAAAGAACTGGAGAAGATGGGAATAAAGTGTATCTGTTTTAACCAGATCTTCCCATTTATGGCTACCATACTGAACAACAGGGATCATAGAAAGATAGCGGTAATAGATGGAAATATTGCCTATACCGGAGGCTTTAACCTTTCGGATGAATATGCCAATATCACGCATCCCTTTGGCACATGGAAGGATAGCGGTATAAGGATGGAGGGCGGAGCAGCCTTCAGATTTACCATAATGTTCCTTCAGATGTGGAATACCTCAAGATTTACAGAGGCAAGCTACAAACGCTTTATCCCTGAGATAAAGGAGCACCCGCATATAGGTTATCTTCAGCCATATTATTCAAATCCCTTAAGTGTAGAGCATGCAGGGGAGAGCATATATCTGCAGATGATAAATGACGCAAGAAATTACATCTATGTATTTACCCCTTACTTCATTACGGGAAGTGAATTGATGATGGCTATAAAGCTTGCAGCTAAGCGTGGGATAGATGTAAGGATAGTTACCCCGGGAATACCGGATAAGAAGTTTATATACAGGATGACTCAGTCAAGCTATAAGGAGCTTGTGGAGGCAGGTGTAAGGATATATCAATATAAGCCGGGATTTATACATTCCAAGGTCATACTTTGTGATGACAGTCTCGCTTCAGTCGGCAGTATAAATATGGATAACCGAAGCTTCTACCATCACTTTGAGTGTGGAGTACTTATATATATGAGTAAGGTTATCGCTGACATCAAAAAAGATTTTCTTCAAACCTTTGATGAATGTGATGAGATAGATGTAAGCTGGTGCAACAGAAGACGGTCAAGAATGTTGGTGGATGCAGTTCTGAAATTATTATCTCCATTACTGTAGCCAATATTATATGCCGGTGGTATAATATCAAAAGTCAAGATTAATAGAAGCTGCGGAGTGATTGCTATATATGAAGGCTGTAGAGAGAAAAAGTGATTTGAATAAAAGAAATAGCCAAGATAAAAACAAACACTATTCGTTAAATAAAACAATAAAGGTTGACAGTGGTTCCGGTCGTTTAATGACCGGTATTACGTCAGCCTTTTTGTTGTATATGCTGGTAATATATCCTCTGGCTCTTCATGATCATTACTTTGATATTACATATACAAAATACACCGTATTTAAGGTGGGCGTGATATTATTTGCCGTAATATGGGCAATGGGACTTGTGATAGTACTTACCGGTATAAATGCCGGAGGCATGAAAGGAAGACATGCAGGTGGAAATGTCAAGGTCGGCACAATGGATAAGCTTAAGGCGGTAATATGTGATGGCGTGTATGGAACTGACATTTGTATGGTACTGTTCTTTATTTCGGGGGTGATGTCATTCATAATGGCGGAGGATAAGAAAAATGCATTTACCGGAGCACAGGGAAGATACTGTGGTCTGGCATTTATGATACTCATATTTATAATGTATATTATTGTGTCTGCCAAAGTGAGCAATATGGAGAAGATGTGGTCTCTTATAAGTATGGTATTTGTCCTGGTTTCCTCTGTCACATTTATTATTGCAATACTTCAGAATATTGGATTTGATCCCTTTAAGCTTCTTGATGGTATAAACAGGAAGCAGAGGAATATATATGTGTCCACATTTGGCAATATTGATATATTCGGAAGTTTTATATGTATAGCATTGCCGTTGTTTATGGGACTTTATGTTACAGAGAAAAGTAACATAAAGAGGATAGTATACGGCATTGGAGTATTTGCAGGTTTCATGGCATTTATCCCTGCAAATGCGGACGTGGTGTTCGCCGGTGTGGGAGCGGCTATAATAGCAGTATTATTTGCAACTGTGTATATGGAGAGAGTGGACCGGTTATTTGAGCTTGTGATGCTTGGCTCAGGCGGGTATCTAGGTATGGTGTTACTTAGAATGCTAGTGGGTACTAATGGGGCAAAGATAACAGGCTTTAACAGGCTGGCAGAGCATCCGGCATTGCTTGTGATCATATTTGCAGTGGTATTGTTCATACGACTTATTATTCAGGTTTACATAAATAAAAACAAAACTGAAGTTTACATAAATAAGCAGAAGAACGGAACCGGCATAAAGCTTATCATTGCACTGGCGGTTGTCCTTATATCAGGAATTGCTGTTATCATATACGGAAGAAAAAATAATCTCGCCATGTTTGATTTTAATGATAAATGGGGATCCTACAGAGGATATATATGGAGACGCGTAACAGGATTATACGGTGAGCTTCCGTTTGTACAGAAGATATTCGGACATGGTAATGAGTCCATCCGTTCACTTATGGATGATTGGTTTTATGACGAAATGCTTCAGGTCACCGGAACAGTATATGACAATGCCCATAATGAGTACCTGCAGTATCTTGTGACACAGGGGTTGCTTGGTATGCTTTCTTATGTCGGTGTGGTTGTCACCGCTGCCATAGCCGGAGTGAAAAAAATAAAGAAGTCACCATATATATTGGGACTTCTCCTTGCCGTGGTATCCTACGGAGTTCAGGCAATATTCAACGTAAACCAGTGTATAACTACCCCATACATGTTCCTTATGACAGCTATGCTTATAGGCACGTGCAGAAGAGCATCGGAAGAGTGACAGGACCATTACATTAGTCCCTTAATTGGTTTACGAAGGATTTGTGATACGCGTAGCCGATTGGTATAGATGTCTGGGGGTCTGTCCTGACCGTTATATATAGTGTTGACTTGTCGTAGTTGGCTATAAAGTATTTGTTTACTACATAACTCTTATGACATCTTATAAAGTAGTCTGGGAGCTTTCGCATAATATCTGCCAGGGACATATGAGCAGTGAAAGTTCCTGAAAGGGTATATACTTGTGTATTACGATTGGTACAGCTCATGTATATTATCTCAGACGGAAGCACTCTGAAATGCACTCCTGCCAGGTCACGAAAAGGTATAGGCTTCTCGGAAATAATATTTTTGTCTATAAGCCTCTGGATAGAAGCTGTAAGCTCTGCCGGCTTAAAAGGCTTAACGAGAAAGTCGAAGCAGTTGGTAGCATGAATAGCATGGGCTGCCTCTGCCGCATAGCCTGTTATGAATAATATAGGTGTATTTTCAAACTGCGGAAGTGTACGGATATAACTGCCAAGATCAACACCGGTAAGATTGTCGGAGGAATCAAGCTCAATGTCAAGGAGTATAATATCTATGACTGTATCGCCGGTAAGTAATTCAACGGCTTCCTCGTAGGTTGATGCAGTAAGACATACTGTGCCCTTAAAAGATTTCTTCACTATTGAAACAATTCCATTAAGCTGGTTCATATCATCATCAACAATAAGTGCGTTCATAACAGTCTCTCCTTAGACTATAAATTCAAATTTAATAAGAGTATCTCCGGATGCGGGTGGATTCTCAATGTACAACTCACCATCATAACTGTCAAGAAGCTGTTTTGCATTTGCAAGACCTGTACCTCTCTTTGAAGCCTTAGAGTTGGTAACGGTTTTGGTGGTATAGCCGACTTTTACCATATTCGCCCTAAGTTCCGGTGTGAGTTTAGGCCCCTTATTTATAGTGGTAAATATTATACGATTATCATTACTGTCTATTTCAATCTTTATACAGTCATGAGGCTTGACTGCCTCCAATGCATTATCTGTCAAAATACCCACAACCTTTATAAGTTCATATTCAGGCATATTACTGGCCAGATCAAAGTTCTTAATTGTAAAGTCGATATCTTTATCAGCTTTTCTGGCAGTCTCAAGCTTGCTGTATAGAAAGCCCGATAAAACCTTCATGTTTAATTTGATCAGATCGGTTTGACGGAAATCTCTGGCAGCCGCATCTATATGCTCATTAAGAGCCTTCGACAGGGAAGCATAATCATCATATGAACAGGCTATCATCTGAATTGCATTAAGCTCGTTTGCATAATCGTGCTGTCTGCGGCGTATATCCTTTATAAGATTGTCCATCATAGGCTCATAGGTGTGGTAGCTCTCGAGACTTTCCTGTTGCTTCGTTATGGTTTTCTGCTGTTCTATGATGAGATAGTCAGAAATAAACACTATTATAGCAAATGATATGAGCAATGGTATCATAACAGTTGCATCGATACTGGTGAATTTTGTTATAAGGATCTCTATTAAAAGCATAAGAGCGAGATCTATCAAAGTACACTTAACATACAGATTGCTCTTCATAATGGCGGTATATATTTTATGCACAGGAACAAAAAGCAGCAGTATGAGACCGATAGAAACTGAACCAATCTCACCTATTACAGCCTGAAGCTTAGGACTTTCAATATTAAATCTGCTGAATACCATCATAAACAGATCCTGTATTATGATTATGTACACATATGCAAGGAAATAGCCTATCAGGGTCTCAAGATACCCTTTTTTATACATTATTATATATGCCAGATAGCTCATTGGAAATAACAAGAGCGTTGTTATTGAGTCCGGAAATATATATGAAAAAAGTGTACTTAATCCCATGTATGTGAGAATAACCGGCAGAGGATGATTAGTACTCCATATTCTCATGGAAAAAATTCTGCACAAACACAGGACTTCAAAAAGTGTATCAAGGATAAAACAACAATATTCTATAACTGAAAAAGACATGTTTTATATAAAACTCCTTTTTATTTAATGCTAAATCACATTATAGTTTTTATGTGGATTAATGTCAATAATTGCCAAAAAATCTTTGTTCACTACCTCAGAATCTTCGTTCACGACAAATTGATGAAAAAGTATATTTTTTTTGTGTGAAAAGTGTTAAGTTGCTTCCAACAGGAAGGATTACAGCTATATGAATAACTATATACATGAGGTCAGTGTTACCTTGTCAAAAAAATTGCTGGGTAATGGTTATAAGGATGACAGGCTAAGAAGTGCGAAGGTGGCATATGCAATAGAAAATATCATAGAAGATGTTAAGGCTTATGTTGTGGTTTTTCTGTTGTTTGGACTGGCTGGAAAGCTGACTGAGATATTGGTCTGTATAGTGACACTAACCATACTCAGAACATGGACAGGCGGAACTCATATGAATACATCTTTAGGTTGCAGTATTGTCACTGTTTTGTTTTATAGTTTTTCTGTGTTTGCCGGCTTTATTTCAATACCATGTGCCCTGACGTTGATTCTTTTGGTTATATACATGTTCATATGTGTATTGTATGCACCGTTGGCGTCTGCACAGAGACCGAAGCTTGGAAAAGAGAGAGTAAAGCGGATAAAAGTCAGAGCAGTAGGTGGAGTGGTCCTGGTTATCCTGATGCATGTGTGTATGACCGGATACAGGGATTACATAGGGAGAGTTGTTTTGCTGCAATTTATGGATGTGGTAGTGGCAATACTTATAAGAAAAAATGGAGGAAATAAAAATAATGAGAAATGCTAAAAGTAAAAAAAGGGTATCAGGAATGGTTGCAAATGTATTAGAGGATATTACAGATGTATTTTTGACGGGAAGTGCGTGTAAAACCAGGTGGGGTGAGGTGGCGCTCCCGGATAATCTCAGAAGGTATTATGAAGAGAAAGAAATGTGTGATAAAAACAAATGACAGACAAATATCGTTGCGGAAGGAAGTGGGGTATTGGTTACAAGGTTACCGTCTGGAATTTGTTGAATAAAAACAATTAATAAAAAGTGTGAAATGACACATGAAAGGTGAGAGCACGCCATCACTTCGTGAGCCGTGCCAATAACAATGGAGGATGAAGATATGAAGAAGAAAATTATAATTGCCGCAATGGCAGGAATGTTAGCTGTTGTCGGAGTGGGAGCAACCACAGCAGTTGCAAAGGCAGCAGGAAATGAGGAGACACCAATAGCAACTGAGAGTGGAGATAGCTCGATAGGTGGAAGCAACACAACCATATCTAATGATGGCTATGTTGATAGTAACTGGTCTTTTGCTTTGGCAGTAACTGATGATAGACAGAAATATCCAGCAAAAAGAGTTAAGTATACATACTCACCTGTGTATTTTAAGTTAGATTCAGCAGTAAGTGGAAATATCAGCAGTATTGATGTAGAAGCCTATGGATACGATGGTAATAAATATCAGCATACAGGAGATATGAATAATCTGGCAAAGCGACACATTATAAATAAGATTGGTAAATATTCTATCGTGAGCTATATACATGAGTTAGGATATCCAGAAGCTACAGTTGCACTTCATTCAAGAAAAGGAGCTGGAGTGTTAAAGGGAGCGTGGAGCCCTGATAGTGCGTCTACATATACAATACTTAAGTGAAATGTGATGTAGCATAATAAAACAAAAAGGGTGCCATTACTATCAAAAGGGTAATGGCATTCTTAAACGGTCGATTAACAGGCTGATGTTCAATTATATTGGAGGATATACGTGAAAAAACAACACATTCAGGCAATAGTCTTTATGACGATCGTTGCTATAGTCCTGTGGGCAGGATATTTTCTAAAAAGCCAAAGAAGTAAGGATAATGCACATGATTCCGGCATAACATCCTATACAGGAGAAGTGAAAAATGAAGATGAGCTAAACAGTGAAGAGGCAGCAGAGCGTGAAGGAGAACTGGTAAAAGCTCAAAAGGAACAGACAGAGCAGGGAAGTCTCAGACAGCAGTATGAAACACTAAGCTGGACAGGATATACATATACAATTAATGACATGAGAGTGTATAAGTCCTATCAGGCATATAGGGACAGTGATGACTTTAGTGGTAATGAGATAGCTGCTGATGATGGTCTGGGAGCACGGGATCACAGCATATATGTTGTGACCGATATAAAGTTAAAAAATAACAGTGATTATAACGTAGAATATAATGCCACAAACATATGGATAACCTGTTTGAATGACAATGACATACATGGATACGCTGACAGTAAATATTATAACGAAGAAGCAGGGGGCAAGGTCTGGTATTTCCTTGACAGTGTTTATCCTGAGATAGTGAAGAGTGAGGGAGATACCATAGACAGATGGGAGGCAGACAAGATAACCCTTAATGCGGGGGAGGAAATAAGCTTTACCGTTATGTTCCCGGTGTGTATATGGACTGCTGAGATATCAGATGATGCAAATGCAAAGCGTATAAGCGGGCAGATGAATCCCTATGATAGGTTTGACCATATTAAATATTACATAATGCTTGAGGGTGGAATGACCGAGCCAAATGGAGATATAAAGCCTAATGTACCTTATGACGTTAGTAATAATAAGTATAAGCTGTTTATAGAGTGCGAGCCGGAAGTGATTGAATGAAAACGTGTTTTTACATTTTGTTTAAATAACGATGAATACTTGATAAATGATCAGATGGTAATATACACAGGACGTAACAGTTAGGTATTGATATGGTCTATAAATGTTACCAATGTAGTACTAGAGGTGATGGATTTGAAATTAATGATAATGACTTTGCTGATCCTGTATATATCGGTTGGAGTACTGATAATCACAGAGAATGTAAAATCTGATCTTGACGATATTAAAGTATCAAATGACACATGAAAAAGGATAGCATGCCATCTCTGGTGAGGTGTTCATGAATTAAAGGAAATAAGACATGAAGAAAACAGGTAAAAAGAAACTGATCATAATATTGCTTGCAGTAGCTGTATGTATAGGCGTTTCACTCAGGATAATCTATGTAAATATGCATGCACGTCTTCCTGAATATAAGGTCTATGCAAGGGGAGAAAGCATTGAAAAGGATGGCTTTTCCTATGCGGTAGAGGATGCAACACTGTATCATATGTCAGATTTTGAAAAGGTATATAACGATGGCAGGAGATATATAAGCGGAAGAACCGATGATGATCTTCTTATCCTCGTGGTCAGGATAAGGCTGGATGTTGTTGGTGATACAAATACCTTTAATGTGCCGGATAATTATCTGGAGGCTGTGGATGTATTGTCTATGGTGGATAGTGATAATTTTGCTGTGTTCAATCCCTCTTTGGCAGATGGTACCTTCAGGTCAGGCGGATCACTTAATTATGTATTCTGCCTTTATAAGGAGAACTATGCAGCAAAGGACTGGAAAAGGATAAAGGAACTCCGCATGGATTATGACATTGTGTACAGCGGATATCCTGTAAGGGCAAGTCTTGATGTAGGAACCGTATCCTGGTATATGGCTTCTGATGCCGGTAAGGAGCAGGGAGGGAAGTAGTATGAACGTATTAAAGATAGAAATGTCAAAGATGTTTAAGAAGCTTACCCTGAAGCTTGTGATACTGGCAACACTTCTTATTGTTGGAGCACAGACTTATAGTTTTTACGTTACCCAGAGAAAAAGTGTGAATAACACCTATGATGATGTCATAAGCGGCAGGTATGAACATACTGATATGAGTTTCTTTGAGAACAGCTTCATAGAAGGCTGGATAGGTTGTGAAAGCTATACACCCTATAACGTGATGCTTTATCTTTTAATGCCTCTTTTAGCAGCTATACCATTTGCCATGAGCCAGTTTAAAGAATGGAAGAGTGGTTATGCATCCCAGATGACAACAAGATGCGGGCGTAGGAAGTATATGAATGTAAAGTTTGTGACAGTATTCGTAAGCGGAGGACTTGTGATCGCTGTGCCGCTGCTTGTGAGTATGATAGTGTCCATGTGCTACATGCCGATAATAGAGATAGACCCGCTGGCTCTGCAGTCTGCGGTGCCTACATCTTACATGTTTGGTTATGTATATACATATCATCCGGTGTTGTATGTGCTCCTTTATACATTCATAGATTTTATCTATGGCGGGATCCTTGCCTGTATGGCAATGCTGGTTTCAAGATTTGTGAAGAACTGGTTCACAGCCATGACATTTCCGGCAGTCCTGGTGTACTTCTTAGATTATGGGATAGGACAATTATCAGAGGCTGATACATGGCTTAGGACATACAATTTCGCATATTTTATAGATCCGAATCAGGGTGGTGAGAACTGTCTCAGGCTTGTACCTTTTCTGGTGATCACTGCAGGACTGCTCATAGGAGAATATTTATTGTATGCGGCCTTAAATATAAGGCGTGAAGCGATTGAGAGGTAAGTATGAAGATAGAGATAAGAAATGTGACAAAGGTGATAAAGAAGACCAAGGTAATAGATAACGTGGACATAACCTTTGAAGGTGGAAAGATATATGGTTTAAGTGGTAAGAACGGTTGTGGAAAGACCATGCTCATGAGACTTATATCAGGACTTATATATCCTACGGAGGGTGAAGTGGTCATAGACGGCAAAATCCTTGGAAAGGATTGTTCATTTCCAAAGAGCATAGGATTACTTATAGAAAATCCTGCTTTTTTGGAGGAGTATACAGCATATGAGAATCTCAGGATGCTTAACGGAGTCGGCGGTAACAGGCTGGATAAGGAAGAAATCTTAAGTCTTATAAAGAGTGTGGGGCTTGATCCCCATGATAGCAGAAAGTATTACAAGTTCTCCCTTGGAATGAGGCAGAGACTTGGGATTGCCGCAGCTATAATGGGAAAGCCTGATGTGATACTCCTTGATGAACCCATCAATGCCATAGATGAGGATGGAGTCTCGGAGATAAGGGATCTTATAAGAAGTCTTTCGGGTGAGGACAGGATAATAATAATAGCCTGTCATGATAAGGAAGAGATGGAGTATATGGCAGATGAGATCATATATATGAAGGATGGAAAGATCGTAAAGGGTGATAATGTATGAAGACGCTCAGGCTGTTGAAGTATGATATAAATGAGGGAACGCTTAAATATCTGTTCAGATATCTGTTCATAGTTCCCTTTGTTCTGGTGTCATGTATAAAATTTGATGCTGACAATGTATTCACCTACTACATGAGTGGTGAACGGGCGTCGGCGGTGGAGCAGATGTATAACCTGTTTGGTGGTGCATTCCCATTTGACTATCATGCAGATACATCGTCTGTATTTTCGTTCCCCATGAACTGGATAATGGTATATGTATGTCTTGCACTTCTGATAGGAGGACACATAAAAGACATTACTGAAGGTTTTGGATTGCAGCTTTTTGTAAGATCAGGGAATCGTATAAGATGGTGGATAGCAAAGTGTATATGGGCTGTGTTTGTTACGGCATCATACATATGCTTTATATTCATTGCCATCATGTCCTATGAATGGATAAGGTATGGTAATGTTTCCTTTGACAAGAGCTATTATTTGTTTCCTAATGCATTTGGTACACAGATGGATGAGCTTGTTACATACGGCAGACTTTTGGTTATGGCATTTATCATGCCGTTTATTGTGGGAGTGATACAAAGCCTTATACAGATGATATTGAGTCTTTATGTGGATACGGGACCGGCACTCTCGGTTATACTTGCGGCGGTGGTGCTTTCAGTCTACTATCCGGGAAGATGGGGATTTTACGGATATGCCATGAATGTAAGATATGGGATGTCTCAGGATAATAGTGTGCATGTACAGTTATCATTTGATATGGGCAGATGGTATCTGCTTATAGTTACTATGTTGATCTGTATTGCAGGAATTTTATTTATAAGAAGAAAGGATGTGCTTAAGAATGAGTAAGATCAAACGAGGAATCATAGTGGCAGGACTTGTTACCATGGGAGCTGCAATATGTACAGGCTGTGGAAAGGACAAGGTGGACTACAATGTGGGAAATGGAACCGGAAGTGAGACGGCAACAGGAAGTGATTCCCTGGCAGAAAAGGATACTTCATCCGGTGAAAGTGGTGAGTTAAAGACTAAGGTCAATGCACCGGATTCGTATGAAGGAGAGATACCTGTTGGTGATTCTGGACTTAAGAGTATAACCATAAAGGCAGATAAGATAGAAGTTCCTGACGCATCCACCATGTCAGTTATATACTGCGACAGAGTAGATGGAGGGGCGGATTTTAAGAAAAATATAGTTGAGAATACCTTTGATATGGATAAAGGGCTGTATGTAGAGGATCATAAGATCACAAATAAAGAAGACTATGATCTTCAGATAGAAGAGTATCAAAAGAAATATGATGCAGCTGTAGCAGCCGGTGATGATGAATATGCTCAGACAGTGAGTGATTCTATGAACGAGTATAGAAATGACGTCCAGAAAATGGGCATTGCCGCTGACAGAACTCCTCTCACAAATTATGATATGAATAGTGGTAGAGAGGATTACCTTGGATACATAGGAGAACAACTTTATTCACTTTCATTTAGTGCACCTACTTCAAGTTTTGGTATAGATGTAGGAATGAATGTATATCCATCACAAAAGCTGTATAGTTTGAGACCGCTTGAAGGGGATTATGATTTTATTGATGTTTCGTTCATCGAAGGTGAAAATGAGGAGACTGGTGTTGGCAATAAGGATGAGGTGACGGCAGAGGAAGCACAGGCTATTGCTGAGGGATTTTTTGACAATATAGGATATTCGGATCTCAAGCCGTATTACTGTACGGATCTCTATTGGAACTATTATGATTATAAAGGAGATACCATTGCAGAGGAAGCTGATGGTTATGTTGTAAACTTTGTAAGGAGTGCAAATGGAACAGAGGTGTATAATCCATACTTATGGAACGTAGACTATCTGGGTACAGCATCAGGTGATGTTTCCCATCTTATGACCAATGAAATATATAAAGCCTATGTATATGATGGACAGGTTGTTGGTATAAATATGAAGGTCGGAGCAAATAAAACAGATGAAGAAAGTAATGTAAGCCTGCTTTCATGGGACGAAATACTTGAAGCAGCGGAGACAGGTATACCGGAGTATTACGGAAATCTTGATAATAAAACAGGATATCTTGATATAACCTTTGACGAGGTGAAGCTTACCTACTATCGTGTGAAGGACACAGAGTTTGATGAGGATGGTAATGAGATCCTTAAGGGGTATAAGATCATACCGGCATGGGCATTTATATGTACAGATCCGGGGAAAAATGCCGATTCAACTTATGTTGGTCTTGGTGACAAGGACATGTATCCGTTCCAGCTTGTGGTAATTAATGCTATGGATGGAAGTGTTGTGGATCTTACTCATGAGATAGAGTATTAGAGTAAACATGTGAACGAGTTTGGTATTGCCTGCTATGGCAGGCGATACTAGATGACACTAGAGAAAAATGGAGGAGGCTCATTTATGGATGGATAATTTTTAGTTATCCGTTAAAAGTGCTTATAGAACTGATATATCTATTGTACAAAATGAATCACTAGTAAAATTATAATTGAGGAATTGGAGGTAAAAAAGCAATATGTTTCCAAAATGGTTTTTAAATTTACCATGGAATGTTTTTGATACAATAATTAACCTGTTTGAATTGCTGGTTGTTTTGGTTCCGGCAATTTTTATATTTATATATTACAAAATTCTAACCTTGTCTGTTTGGGTTAGAGATATAACTGCGTATGGAACAACCTTAGTAATACATAACAAATCAAACAAATCTATTTTTATAACAGATATACAGGTTATTAAATTGGAAGGTAGTTGTTTCGAGAATCCATGTATAATGTGGAACGACAATATAATGCGATTAAGACCAGATGATTACACAGAAGTGGTTATAAACTACAATAAGACAGGACCAACTAAGCAAAGCTTTACGATAATTGTAAAATATAATCAAAAAGAAAAGAAGGTAAAGGTTACAGTATGATGCTGAAGTTTATAGATAGAAAAATAGCAATTGATAATATAAATAAAATTCTTACAGAACGTACTACTCCATGGATAGTATTGTCTGGTGACAGTAGAACTGGGAAAACAGAATTTGCAAAAAAAGTATCATCTATGTATGAAGAAACTATCTTTTGTGCTCCCAAATTAAGTAGTAATTATGCATGTTCTTTTGTAAAATCGATAAATTCTGAAAATGAGGATACTGTAAACAAAGTCGTTTGCGATTATGCAAGGATAAATGCTTCTGCGAACCAACTTTTTATCAATATTGGTATGAGGTATATATCTCCATTAAAAAAGAATCAATTATCTTCCATCATTAATTTGATTATAAAGGATGATATAACATCTGGTTTATACAATTTTGCACATTTTCTAGGAGAACAAGTAAATTCCAAGATAGATTGTATTTTTTTAGACGATTTTAGTAGATGTGATTATGACTCATATGTTTGGATTTTGGAGTTTTGGAATTCGATTTTGGAACCTTTGCCAACAGTGATTGCAATATGTAATTTTTCAGTTAACTGGGAAAGTGAAAAATTAAAAGAAATATTTCAATGTATATGTCCCCCTGTTAGCATTGAAAAATTCGATTCACAAGAAGCATTTTATGGTGTTTTAAATGAATATTTTCATTTTAAAAATGATTTATATCTTGTTGATATATCAAAAAAACTATTTTCATTATATAAAGGTAATGCAGGTATGTTATTTGAAACAATAAAACTTCTTCAAGGTCAGACAATTTATTCTACTGATGATCAAATTAAAGAGAAGATTTTAAGTACCGCACAACAAATTCACCTACATAAATTTAATGAATTTACTAAGACTCATTTGCTGGTATTAAGACTTCTTGCTTATAGTCCAAGTCCACTCTCAAAAAAAAATATATTAGATATATTAGACTTGATAGAGCCTATTGCTACAGAGATTATAAACCAATTATACAATAAAAATTTTATAAACTACATTGCTGATAATAAATATGAACATACTTTGTATGAAATTAATGATGATTTTTTGAATAACATTATAAAGACAGGATGTTCCGAAACAGAGGAGTTATTCTATAAAACTAAATTATATCGAGCAATTCTGAGAAATCAAATTGTGGCTACTAGAGAACAAAAACTTGATTTTGCAATAGAAACAAGGGATCCAGAGGCTGTTAATTTATTGATAGATTATATTGATAATTATTCTGAGGGATACCAAAATGAAAAGAAAGCATATTATATAAATAAAGTCATTTATTTAACGCGCAAATTTCCTGAAAAGTTAATATCAATTTATAATGTTCAACTTCTTTACATGTTTGGATATTATAAGTCGGCAGAAAAACTAATCGGATTTTATTATACATCTGGTGGAAAAATTAATTATGAAAATTTAATGCTTTTAGGTGATATTCAGCATATATTGCTATCTCCAAAAACTTCAAATACATACAAAAGTGCTTCAGAAGTAGCAGGTATTAGCGTGTCTGAAAAGATAAAGGCTATTAATCGCCAAATTATGGCTCTTAATCAAGAACACAAAGAAGATTTTGCGAGAAAAATATATGAAAATACTTTTGAAGAATACGAAACCATCCCTTGTAGCGGGTTAATTGAATTATACAGAAACTCAAATAACAGTTTTGATTACGAGCATGCGATGGAATACACTATAAAAGGATATGTCATGGCAAAAAAATTAGGCGAAGTTCTTGAAACGTATAAATGTTTACATAATATATGCATGATACGTCTTCAGTATGGTAAATATGGTCAACCAATTGGTGATGAACGTCTAAACATTGAACCAACCTTTGAATATATATTAAATTATTTTTCAAAAACTCCTGAATATAGACATGAACAAGCGTATCCTCTGTTGGATTTAGGAACTGTAAAAATGTTTGAATATGCGAAGACTCAAAATTCCCAATTACTTATTGATGCAAAGAGGTACTATTCAGAGGCTCAATTATATGCAAAGTCGTTTTATGCACAACATATTGCTGAAACAGGTTTGTTAATAGTTAATAGTTATCAATACGCAGATAATGATCCGGCGTTTGTTCTAGAGTTACGTAATACTATGTATAATCGCTATAGGAAAAAACAAAACATTATCGAAGACTATAGAGTTCATAGGAAAATCTTATTATCGCTTGCACTTAGTGCAATTATATCTGGTAACAGTAAAGAAGCAATTATGTATTTGGAAGAGGCAAATAATTATATATCCGGTGCTGAAACATTACGTTATAATAGGCTATGCCAAAAAGCTGGTTGCATAGACTTTGTGAAGGAAAATGTTCCTTTAAACGGCAAGAATGAAACATATTATGGTTCGGATAAGTTTGTACCATGGTTAATCAGTTTTTGCCATTAAACGATTATTAATGGTTTCAATAAACAATTTGCATATATCCTTGTATGAAATCTTATATAATTGTGAAATTTTTCCTATCTCAGATGATTTGCTAAAAATAGGTAATGCATTTGCTTCGATAAAATAAATATTTTCATCAAAAATTCTAAAATCAAATCGAGCATAGTCGCGAAGTCTTAATTCGGTAAAAATGGTTTCTGATAAGTGCTTGATTTGATTTACCATTTCTGTGTCAAATATGTCATTAGCTAAATGGTATTGACGAACTCTGTTGGCCTTGTCTTGCATGGTAAAGATTTTATGTTTAAAGTAGTAAGTTCCGTTTTCAGAAATTAATAATGGGGCGACTAAATGGAACTTATTAGCATTTCCAATTACCCATACTGTACATTCATATCCAGGAATATATTGTTCTATTATAACCTCTCCAAAATCTTTTAAGAGCATATTTACAACATTTTGGCAATCTTCATAACTATTACACAGGCACTTATCAGTTATACCTAATGATGAACCTTCACAATTTGGCTTTACTACAATAGGCATAGGTATATTTGCTATATGTAGTTTGTTTATTAAATCGCACGAATTGGATACAAGGAAACTCGCTGGAGTTAGAATATTGTTTGACCGGAGCACTTTTTTGGTATATTCTTTATCGTTTACAAGGAGTGAAACAAAGGGATCAGAACCTGAATATTGGGCATTCATTAATTCTAAAAGAGTTGGACATTGTGTGCGTTTAAATGTAGCAGGGAGACCATAATTGTAATTTATAAATATAATATTTGATGTATCCATATTATTTTGGTATGCGTGGAGAAGTTCTTTTATCCCTCCAAAAAAAGTACAGTTGTACCCCATACTATTAAGAGCGTCACATAAATCCAACATACTTTTTTTACTTACATAATCATTATATACGTTTTCTCCGTTGATTAAACTAGGGTAGTTTTCGCGAACTTCAGCTAATATAAAATATCTCATATTTTTCTCCTTATCCTTTGAAATTTCTATCCATAAAGACATATATTTTTACATCAAGAAATATCTTGTACAATAGATAATGTCAATCTATTAAGATTCTATAAGCACTTTTAACGGATAACTAAAAATTATCCATCAAAAAAATCACATCAGATTCTGATGTGATTTTTTGATGATATTGGCATTAACATTATTAAAATTATTATTATGGCATTTTAAATAGGACAAAAAGGATATATTGATAATTGCCTTCTATTATGAATGGCTCAAATTCAATAGTAACTCCCTAAATATTAAAATTATTCCTTGGATGCTTTGTGGACAAAATGCTTTTTTGTTTTGCCAACGCCACGTGTGTGTATATTTCAGTTATGTTAATAGAACTGTGACCAAGCATTTCCTGAATATAACGGATATCCACGTCTGCTTCAAGTAAGCTGGTGGCAAATGTATGCCGGAACATATGGGGCGTTATATGAAGATCAATGGATGCAAGCTTGGCATATTTGTTTATCATTCTCCGTACAGCCTGATCGGAGAGCGGATTGCCGGATTGATTTGCAAAAAAATGATTACAGTTATTAATTTCATCACGGAAGGAGGCGCTGTATTCTTTCAATATGTTGATAACAGACACAGTGCCGATCTGGATTTTACGTTCCTTTGAACCTTTGCCGTATATGAGGATGCTTCCGTCGTAAAGATTTATGTCACTGCTTTTCAGGGCACATAATTCAGAAATTCTCATGCCGGTTGCGAATAACAGTTCAATGACTGCAGCGTCTCTTAGGGAGTTCTTCCTCTGATATTCAGTTTTGGCAATATCACGCTGCCTGTAAATTGTTGTTAAAAACTTTTCTACAGTATGAAGAGGAATGGTTTTAGGCAATATTACAGGTTCGCGAAAACGTATTTGTATCCGGTTGAATGGATTTCTGTTAATCATTTCTTTGTATTCAAGGTGATGAAAGAATGATTTTAATGACGCAATTTTTCTTTTCACTGTCTTAGGTTTGTAAGAATTATGTAGATCGCCGATATAACTTTCCAACATTTCGGACGAAATATTTTCGATGTCACAGTCGCCGACAAATTTCGAGAACTGTCGTAGGTCGATATTATATGCCTTTAAAGTTTTGGAATCCAGGCGTTTCTGTGTATTGCAATATTCCAGATAATGTTTGATCAGTGCTTCTAAATTGTTCATGATTTGTCTCCTTATGTTATTGGCACGGTTTTCTAAATAAAGGCGTGCTGTGATTTTGGTTTCGTTATACACTTTGGTTTGTTTGGTAGATGTATTTTACTATATAAAGAAAAATAATGCCGAAATTAATAGAGAATTTATCATATGAGTAGAGCTATTAAATAAGTGGAATCTCATTTTGTATATGCAATTTTAATTTGTTATTCGGTGCTTATTTCTATCCGGTAAAAGTGTGGCGAAGTATTCTAAGGTGAGAGTGGCAGTGATCAACTGGGTTACAATTATGTTTTTGTTATTCCCGGTATGGCAGATTCTTGAGGATGTTTTGCAGGCAGCTTGTGGGATAAAAGCAGTAAATCTGGTATTCAACGCTACAAGTATCGTTGCTGTATGCATTGTTATACGAATGTTGATCATTCCTGTGCAGCCGGAAGAAGAGCTGGATTATAAATTCTAAATAGAAATTTCAAAGAAAGAGGCTTCATAGTAGATTGATATACTGTGAAGCGTTATTTATATACCTTAAAAAACAAAACACCACCCAACAATCCACTTAATTTTATTAAGAATTAAAATTAGGTCTTGATTTTTTTGACATACAGGAGTATCCTACTGCTATCGAATAAATAACGAACTTGAACAAAGGTGTTCTCATTAGTTGAGGACACCTTTTTTGTTATTTATAAGCAGTATTAGGATGTTTCAACAGAAAGGAAGTAAAGAGTATGATGAACAAGATTTCAGCCGTGTTCGGCTCACATGTATTTTCAGATCAGGTAATGAGAGAGCGTCTTCCAAAGGCAGTATATAAGTCTCTTAAGGCAACAATAGATAAGGGGGAGCCTCTTGATACATCTATCGCAGATTCAGTAGCAGCAGCAATGAAGGAATGGGCTATGGAGCTTGGTGCAACACATTATACTCATTGGTTCCAGCCGCTTACAGAAACTACAGCAGAGAAGCATGACTCATTTGTAAGTACAGTAGGTGATGGCGGTGTTATCTTGCAGTTCACGGGAAAGGAGCTTATAAAGGCTGAGCCGGATGCTTCATCATTCCCTTCAGGCGGTCTTCGTGCAACATGTTCAGCTAGAGGATATACAGCATGGGATTGTACATCACCTGCATTTGTTAAGACAACAGCAGAAGGAACCTGCATCCTGTGCATTCCTGCAGCATTTACATCATATACAGGAGAGTCACTTGACTACAAGACACCATTGCTTCGTTCAATGGATGCCATAAGTGATCAGGCAATAAGAGTATTAAGATTATTTGGAAATACTACAGCTAAGAAAGTAACAGCTTCAGTTGGACCTGAGCAGGAATACTTCCTTGTAGATAAGGAGAAATTCGCAGGAAGAACAGACCTTAAGCTGTGTGGACGTACATTGTTCGGTGCAATGCCACCAAAGGGACAGGAGCTTGACGATCAGTACTTTGCATCTATCAAGGATAAGATCGCAGGTTATATGACAGAGTTAAATGAAGAGCTTTGGAAGTTCGGTATCCTTGCAAAGACCCAGCATAACGAGGTTGCTCCGGCACAGCATGAACTGGCACCTATTTTCTCAACAACAAATATCGCAACAGACCAGAACCAGTTGGTTATGGAGACAATGAAAAAGGTTGCACATAAGCATGATCTTGAGTGCGTTCTCTATGAGAAGCCATTTGCAGGGGTAAATGGTTCAGGTAAGCACAACAACTGGTCAATTTCAACAGATGAGGGTGAGAACCTTATTGATCCTGGCAAAGAGCCAGAGAAAAATCTCCAGTTCCAGTTATTCCTGGCTGCTGTAATTGCTGCAGTAGATGAGAATGCAGAGCTCTTGAGACTGTCTGCATCATCAGCAGGTAATGATCACAGACTTGGTGCAAATGAAGCACCACCGGCAATCATATCAGCATATCTTGGAGAGCAGCTCGAGGCAGTTGTTGACCAGATAATCAATGGTGGAGAAGCCAAGGAGTCACCTAAGGGCAAGAAGTATGTATCAGGTACAAGAACACTTCCTACATTTACAATGGATGCAACAGATAGAAACAGAACATCACCATTTGCATTTACAGGTAACAAGTTTGAGTTCAGAATGGTTGGCTCTACCCAGTCCATCGCATTCCCAATGATGGTACTTAATACTATCGTTGCAGATCAGTTGGAGAAGATAGCCGATGAGCTTGAAAAGGCAGATGACTTCGAGGCAGCGGTAAAGGCAAAGACCAAGGAATTACTTACAGCGCATCAGAGAGTTATCTTCAATGGTAACGGATATTCAGAAGAGTGGGTAGAGGAAGCAGCTAAGAGAGGACTTCCAAACATACCATGTATGGTTGAGGCTGTTCCATATCTTGCCTCAGAGAAGAGCGTATCAATATTTGAAAGACTTGGTGTAATGAATAAGGCAGAGCTTGAAGCCAGAGCAGAGGTAATGCTTGAGAACTATGCTAAGAAGATAAACATTGAGGCTCTTACAATGATCGAAATGGCAAATGAAGAGATCATTCCGGCAGTAATGTCATATCAGGCAGAACTTGCCAAGGGTGCAGCCGAGATCAAGGCACTTGGCATTGAACCATCAGTACAGATATCACTTTTAAAGACAATATCAGATAAGCTGGCAGAGCTTAAGGCAGCAACTGTTGCCCTCGAAGAAAAGGTTGAGGGGGCACATGCACTGGCAGATGATATTCCGGCATGGTCTAAGTATTACCATGATGAGGTATTCGGATCCTTCGATGCAGTGAGAAAGCCTGCTGATGAACTTGAGAAGGAGCTTCCTAAGGATGCATGGCCATTCCCAACATATGAACAGCTTCTGTTTGAGCAGTAATGTCCATATGAAATTATGGGACGGCATTTAATGCTACAGGTTTTGTGAATAAAACATATAAATCTACATATAATACAGCTTATAAGATCACCTTGTTTCCTACGCGGAGGCAGGGTGGTTTTTTTTCGCTCAGGATATACACTTGCGTACCGAAGAAAGATATGATCTACCTATAAGCAGGCTGTGACCATTGGACATATATGCGTTGTTTCCCCGTATGTGTTCAACATGCATGGTGTTGATTATACTTGACTTGTGGCATTGGATGAATTGGGATGGAAGCCTGGTCAATACACCTGACAGGGAAGTACGTTCACTGTAGGTCTGTCCTGTAGTGGTATAGATATGAATATGGTGTGCCGACTTTTCTATGCATACAATGTCATCAAATGCAATCTGTGAAATATGACTTCTGTCGTTTATGTAGTAGAAATTGCCGAGCTGGGTATCTATCGCACGCTTCATAACACCCGATAAGTTGTTGTGGGAAAGAGGCTTTAAGATGTAGCCTGCAGCACTGACCTCATATCCCTTAAGGGCATAATCCCTGTTATTTGTCAGGAACACCAGACTGTTATGATATCCAAGCTCGCGTAATTCCCTGCATATAACGAAACCGGAACCGGTGTGATCAAGATCTATATCTGCAAATAATATATCAAATTTATCTTCTGTGAATGTTTTTAATATCTGATCATCTGTAAACCTTATTATAGTTGTATTTATACCCCGCTCCTGAGACCACTCACTTATAAATGAGCAGGCATTTTCAAAATCTTTGTTGTTATCTTCAAGTATTGCAACCCTTAAGCTCATTGTTCTCCTCCATAGCATAAAATCCCATAAAATGGAAGACTGAATTTAGTAATATTATTAAGTAATGGCAAAAATGTTTCTCTGAAATATGCAAGAAAACTCATATGAGAATTGGTATTGATTATAGTGCGGTGAAATGCTACTTTAAAAAACTTCTTCCCAAACATATAATCTTGACTATATAAAATCCCTTTAAAACATGTCATTATGGTAATTATATCACGGCTCATAATTTAATTAAACACTAAAAATACAATAAAAATGCAGTTCACGACCATTTTTATGCTGTTCACGCCAAGAGGATTGATAGAACTCGAAAAATGTTGTAAGCTCAAAATGTAATGCATTACATCTTAAAAAATATACTGTATTCAGTATCGAAAAAATAATTATGTACAGGGAGGAAAAACAATGTTTTCAATTAAGAAAAAGATAATAACATGTACACTGGCTGTAGCTATGGCAATGGGGGCTCAGGCAGTGCCGGTAAATGCAACGAGCGCAACAGTCAATACAGGAGTTAGAAGTTCGGCGGGGGCATACACACTGTATGTGAGAAAGTCAAGTACGAATGAAGTTTTAGGAACTATGAAGATGTGGAAAGACAGTACTACTGTGTATAATACATTTAATGCAAGTATATATTGTTCATCGGCAACAGTTGCTGTTTCAAATGTTGATGCATCATATACTACAAAAAACGGAACTAAACTTTATAGTGGATCTTCTGTATTGGTTCAGAAATCGGCAAGCAAGCCTGCAAAAGTATATGGGTATTGCAGCGTGACATATCCAGATTAAAAAAAGATAAAACTAAATAAACTGCCATGCCCAAGGTACTGTGTGCCTTGGGCATGGTTGATGTTCTAAAAAATATTGTGTTAAAACAGGGATGCTAGCAGGTGAAAGGATGAGGCTATGAGGAAAAAAGTAATTATTATATCATGTGTAATTTTAGGAATACTGCTTATTGTTACCGGAGTATATGTGCTTCCGAGACTGTTGAGGAAATTTCCTGATAAGGCAGCGTATGCAACCAGAAGTGCATGTTACAGTGACGATGGCTTATATTATATGAAGGCAGATAGACTGTATTTTTTTGATGCGAACACTCAAAAAAGTGCTGTAGTGTGCAGTAAGGCTAATTGTAATCATGATTCAGAGGATTGTAATGCCTATATTGAGGGCGCCAACATGTTCATGTATTATGATGGCTATGTGTATGTATCAAGTTTTGTAGTTGATGTTAATTCTGATAATGGGGAAGTTGAGTATAATGGAGGAGTCAGCTTAGATGGTATATCCAGTGATGGCTCAAAAAGAGTGAATATATATAGTGCTGATTCTGGGGCTGTTTTATCCGTAAAGGCGATAGATGGGGATATTTATTTCACAGCATATAAATTCAGAAATGAAAAGGATTTTACAGATCCGATACATGATAATTATCTGTATAAGTATGATCTGAGATGGAACAAGAGTACATGCCTGTACGAACACAATGCGGATTCAGAGGGAGAGGATAGTTCGGCATTAGAGATTGCAGAGGGGGATTCGAAGGATATATATATATTACACAGTTGGTGTACCGACAATAGCAATCTTGAATCTGATAGCTATGTAGATCTTTTTAAGCTGGAAGATGATCAGATGAAGCTTATGGATAGTTGGGAAAATGTTGACAGAATAAGAATTGTGGACAATGAAGAAAAAGGCATTATTGTGGTGAATGAGCAGGGAGAAGATGCAACTACGATCATTTATGAATTTAAAAATGGAAAGATTGGTGAAACGGAGCTGATGAGAGAGCTGCGTGGAGTAGCATATCGTATGCACGGATATTTAAGTGTTGTGGATACAGATTATAAAAAGCTGCTTTATGACATAAAAAATAATAAATACTACATAGCAA
>ERZ791837.165-NODE-165-length-51134-cov-6.117876_pt1 | contig 51134 bp, 51 predicted proteins | sample MGYA00510292_ERZ791837 | MGnify/ENA primary metagenome ERZ791837 (study PRJEB30046, sample SAMN00715259) | human gut metagenome | study: EMG produced TPA metagenomics assembly of the A metagenome-wide association study of gut microbiota in type 2...
AATGATGATGTTATACCGTTCTTTCCGCAAGAACGATACAATACTATTGAGGTGATGATGATGCCGAATGCGGATGCGATTGCTTTAGGAAAGCAGATAAAGGCTGTCCGAAAAGAGATGAAAATGACACAAGAGCAACTGGCACTGAAAAGTAATGTTTCGGTGAAGTATATCGCCAATATTGAAAATGGAAAACAGAATCCTTCTTTTGACATTTTAAGTTCAATTCTCCATGTTCCGCCACTTTCCTTGGATTCGGTTATCAACCCGAACTTATCAGAAGCAGAGCGCGAATGTCGAGAGTTAGAATCGATTTATTTTGCTTGTCCGCCAGAAATGCGAAAAACTCTGTTGGATGCCACAAGGTCACTCGCAATCCATTTGACAGAACTTTCAGAACAGAACAAAAACACCTAAGCTGCCAGAGTGGACGTTACGCTTCTCTCTGGCGTTCTTTTGTCTGAATACGCAATATTCTAACAGGTCATTCAATAAAATCACGTGAAAAGCAAACGAATTACACAATAATTTTCTCGTAATCAGTCTCGTTGTGGATTTTGAACCTCTTTTTCAATGGCAAGATCATTTTCTAGCGTATCATATAGTTCTTGTGGGGTACGGCATAAGACTGCGTAGAAGTTGATAGGAGCACCCTCATTAAAAAGCCGTACATACCCCCATCGACATGGGAGAACCTCTAAATAGGATGCCGTTTGCAAAAAATCTTCAAACTCTCTCAGAACATCTTCGAAGGATTGCATCTTACCGCCTCCTAAAATCTTTTTTCTATATTTTAGAAAAGATTATTTCCGATTGCAAGGATGTCAATTTTTATCTATCCAGCTAACGATAAAAGCCATACTCAAGGTCTAAGTTACCCATTGAGTATGGCTTTTATCGTTATAAGGAATCTTTTTTCACTGAAATGTTCGGCATAAATTGGTAGCCGAGGTTGGAAATCGTTCGAATATAGACAGGTACAGCTCTATCATCCTCGATTTTTTGCCGGATGCGTCCAATTGTATTGGTGACAGCTCTCAAATAGCTTTCGCTGTCCTTATGCCAGACTGCTTCAAAGATCTGCTCCTTTGTAAACAGTTTGCCCGGATGCTGTGCCATCAAACTCAAAACACCGTATTCATAACGACTCATGTACACCTCTGTTCCGTGTTTGAAAACACGACGGTGTTCTAAGTTTATTTCCAGACTGGGATAATTCAAGGTGTCTGGCGCAGCACGGTTCGTTTCAATCCACTCAAAAATCGTCTGCTCTTGCGGTGGACAGTAATCCTTCGTGATGCGAACAACAACTTCAATTTTTTGCATACAATAGACAATCCCCCCCAAAAAAGTCAAATCTATGTCACTCGATATGGAAAATCGGGTATAGCTCGCATATCCGCATTGATCGTACACTACAATGCAGTGTGCTTTAGCCGCCGTCGTTTTTGGAATTCCGAAAGTTCAGAGCCGCCAGCAGGCATCCAAACGCGCCTGCCCAGAGAAGGCCGGTATAGAGCCATACTTGGAGAATGGCAAAAATCACCCCTGCGATCAGCAGCAGGATGCCAGCCGTTAACAGCAGACGTGCCGATAACTGCTCCATCTTAGGTATCCCTTTCTGTGCGAAGATAGTGCTGCACCCGGTGGACGTCCCCGGAACGAACTGCAATGTACCACAATGTACCACAAGGATTGAGTCACTGCTCCGGTAGGCATTGGCGTATTCAGCGGCACCAGAAGCAGTGCCGCCCGCACCTTGTAGGGAATATTGTTTTCCGCCATACGACGGCTTTTTTTCTTTTGCCATCGTCCGGCAGATGAATGAAAAATTATTGGATTTCGAGTGTCACAGTCAATACATTGGATTTAATTTCAGCAGAAACATTGCCGCCTAGTTTATCCGTCAGTAACTTTACAACCGCAAGTCCTACTCCTGTACCACTGTTGTGTCTGGATGCGTCCCCTGTATAAAATCGTTCAAAGAGGCGGGCGGGATTTATTTCAGTTTTGCTATCTATCGGATTTTCAATCGTGAAAATAGCCCTATTTTTCCTTGTCTGCTTTAAGCCCATTTTTATGTCGCCGGATGAATAACGTATCGCATTTGTCAGTAGATTTTGTAAAATCCTTTCCACCATGCTGTAATCAGAATTGAGATAGACAGAATGGGGTGGCAAATCAATTTCAGGGGATATATTTTTTGCTTCCAATGCAGGAGCATTCTCTGTAATAAGATTTATCAGCAAATTAGACAGGTTAAAATCTTCTCGCCGGGGTGTTATCTGCTCGGCATCCAAAATAGACAGGTCATAAAAAGTCTGTACCAATTCTTTCATTCTTTCTGCTTTGTGAAAAATGGTTTCTATTCGCTGTTCCTGCTTGTCTGTCAGAGTTTCTTTTCTTAATAGCTGTAAATGTCCGAGTATAACGGTCAATGGTGTCCGTAGATCATGTGAAATATTTGCAATCGACTCTTTCAGATAGTTTTCGTGGCGAAGCGTACTGGCAATCAACTGCCTTTGATTATCGTTATACTGGTTTAGTATTCCTGCCAGTTGTTCCAAATCTTTGTCAATTAAAGAGATGTCCAGCATTTTCTCGGATTTGCCATTTACCAATTCAGCTATCTGTTTTGATAGATTGCGGATTTGCCGTTTTGTTTGAAGATATTTGAATAGCAAGATAAGCAACAGCAAAAATACAATCAATAGCAGTAGCTCTATTTTAGACACCTCCTTCTTTCCGTTTTCTAATTGAAATCTATTTTAATTCACATTTCCGAAAGCTGCACCATGATAAAATCAACAACGTAACAACCCAAACAATTCCAATCAAAATCGGGAATGGTTGGAAGATTGCTGTGCTGGTAACTGCCTCCCTTATTTGATAAGTTGGCAAAAAAGCTACTGGAAATTTCAACATCATTCCAAAACCCAGATAAAGACTAAGTACAAACGTTGTAACGGCTGTAACAGCAATCGCTTTTGCAGAATTACGCAGTGAAAAGCAAATCCAGATTGCAATGAAAAAAGTAGCACTGTTCAAAAGTAAAGAGTATAGAACCGCCTTAGCAGCCTGATAAATAAAGTTTCCTCCGTCAATAAATCCAAATCTAAAAAATTCTCTTATACACCCGGCAATGGGATAAACAAGAGCCATGACGTTAAACGCAATCAAATATGTGATTATCTTTGAAAAGAAGATTGATTTTCTGGAATGGCCCGCAGTTATTTCAAGATCTACTGTCCGATAAGAAAACTCCTGTCCTAAAATCAAAGCTAAAATGCTGGACATCAGAATGAGAAGAAATGTAGAGTCATAAACCATTCCGTTAAAAATATCCGCAAGGGAAGTAGCCGCCCCGCCGGTTGTTCCCATAACTTCCGGGACATAAGTTTCTGCCGTAAAAAAGCCAATTAGAAAGATGCCTACCATGCCACACCAATACAAGAAATTATGTGATAATTGGTATCTTTCCATTTTTAATAGATTACTCATTTCGACATCTCCCTGTCACTTCAAATCGGAATGCCTGAATCCCAAATAAGCGCCAAAATATAAAATGAATATCCACAAAAAATCTGTGAAAACAAATTGCACCATAGATGGGGTAAATTGCTGCAATGCAATCAGTCGGAGCTGTCCCATTGGCAATATTCGCGAAATAAAGAGTGCTTGATCTCCATTCATCAAGAATATCATCAGGAAAAAGAGAACCATCGGGACAGCTAAAGTTTTTCCTATATCACGAAACAGAAGCGCAAAGAAAAACGGCAACAGGCACATTGCAAATAAAGAAACTATAACTGCCAAAACGGTATAGAGATTGCCGCTAACACTCACGAAACTTTCTTTGAAGCAAAGCCTACCAATCAATCCATGTACCAGTAATGGTAAAGCTAAAATCGTTATGCAGGCTATTTGATAGGCGATCAGTTTTGCAAGTAATATCTGTCCTCGGTTATGGCCTGCAATGATATATGATTGCAGCGTTCTTTGTCCAAAGTCATTTCCAACAAACAACGCAGAAAAGACGATTGCCAGAAAAAAGAGAATAGGCACATTATATAGTGATGCAAAGAATAGACTGGGTGTTTCTCCAATACTGTCCAACAGCAGCACACTGCTCAAAAAAAGATTAAACGCCACAATCCCCCAAAAGTACCGGCTATGAAACAGTTTATAAAACTCAGTATTTAGGAGATTTAACATTTTCTGAACCTCCTATCTTACTTAAAAAGTAATCTTCCAATGTATCGCCGGATACAGAAAGCCCTGTAACGAGGATATGCGCATCCGACAAAACAGCCGCGACTTTTTCCAAATCATCAAGATAATCGTACAGGCGAATTGTCCCATCCGGCATCAACTTGAAATTTTCTGTATGAAGTTTTTCTTCCAATACAAGCAGCGCCTTTTGCGGGTCGGTAGCCTTGATTGCAATATGCCGTTTACACCGTTCATTCAATTCCTGATTGGAGATTTCTTCAATGATTTTTCCTTTGTCAATTAAAATAAATTCCGTTGCAGTTTGGTATAATTCTTCCAAAATATGGCTGGACACCAAAATTGTCATTCCATATTCCTTGTTCAAGGATTTCAGCAAATTTCTGACTTCGACAATCCCGGCAGGGTCAAGTCCGTTGATCGGTTCATCGAGAATTAAAAATTCTGGCGTGTTCAAGAGAGCGATTGCAATTCCCAGCCGTTGCCTCATACCCAAAGAAAAATTGCGAACACTCTTTTTGCCAGTGTCCTTTAAGCTAACCATATTCAAAGTCTTTTCAATCACTGTTTTATCGGGGATGCCGCGTTGGATGCGTTGTATCTCCATATTTTGATAAGCTGTCATGGCCGGAAATAGTGCAGGTGTTTCAATCATGCAGCCAATCCGCTTTCTCTGTTCCTGCAAATCTTTTGCCGAACTCTTTCCCCATAAGCCTAAAGTACCGCTGGTCGGGAATGCCAGCCCTGTAACCAATCGCAGAAAAGTAGTTTTACCTGCTCCGTTCTGACCGATAAAACCGTAGATTTTCCCTTTCTCAATTTGCAAGTCAATATGATCTAAGGCAACAGTATGCCGATATTTTTTTGTCAAGTCGTGTGCTTCTAAAATAATAGGACTCATATCGTCAGCCTCCTTTATCTTTGATTGTAAGAGGCAATCGTAAAGAATTTCTTAAATCCAAACAGAAAACTCTAAAGAATATCTAAAGCCAGAGGTTTAATCTCTGGCTTTGTGTAAACGGTACCCAATACCCCAAATAGTATCAATAAAGTCCTTGTCCGGGCAAACGGCTTTTAATTTGTTACGAAGATTGCTTATGTGAACATTTAATGTGTTATCCTCACTGATATACTCGGCGTTCCAAACACTTTGAAATAAATTTGCTTTTGAGAATATTTTATCCGGGTATTTCATCAGCAACTCTAAAATTGCAAATTCTTTTGCCGTCAAAGTCAATTCGCTGCCTTGCAAAAAGGCGGTATTATCGTTCAAATCCAAAACCAAATCGCCATGACGTAAATGGGTAGGATTATCTTTTTGAAATTGAACTCGACGTAGATTACTTTCAATTCTAGCCAGAACTTCCTCCATATCAAACGGTTTTGTAATATAATCATCTGCACCGAGGCGCAGTAAATCTACTTTGTTTTGCGTTGTTCCTTTGGCAGAAATAACAATGATTGGAACCGTAGAACATTCTCTTACCGCTGTAAGTACGGTATCACCATTTCGATATGGAAGCATAATATCAAGCAAAATCAAGTCGATCTTATTTTCTCGCAGGCAATCCAATACATGAAGCCCGTCATATTGGCAAAAAACTTCATATCCATTTTCCTGCAAAAATTCAGCTAATAACTTGCTGATTTCCAAATCATCCTCAACCAACAGAATTTTCATTTTCGTTTTTCACCTGCTTTTTATATCGTCTATCTGCGGGTTTGGCTATTTCCTTGGAGAGCAGCCAAACACCGGCCATTTTCACAGCGCCGGGAATACGCCCCTCGACGCAGTAATAGTTGACTTGACGGGACGAAACGCCCCATTTCTCACTTGCCTCTTTGAGTGTCATGTAGTCCATATCTGCACCTCCGACCCAAATATTATAAATTAAATGCAACGGTGCTTTTGAATTTCCTAAAACGCTCATTACTTGTGTCAAATGGCTATAGCCTTTGTAAGTAGGTGCTAATAAAAATGGGATAATCAAGTCTAATGCAAAAAAGAACGGTAAAATATGAGATAAATAATTCTTCATCATGGGTTTTACCTCGCTTTTAGAAAATGAAAATCGCAACAAGGCGAACCATTTGCTAATGTGCCGGTTCTTTCAAAACGAATTTTGGGTAATAAACCAGAGAAAGATATATCATCATTTTCGCAGTACACACAACATAACTCTGGACAATGATACATTTTTGTTAGCTCCCAATAAATACATTTATGCAAATTAAAATGTATTTCTTTTCCGTTACATTTCACCCATTCCGTTGTCCATCCAGTATCGGGGAAATTCTTTCGCATATGCTTTTTTACACCTAACCGATAAATAGTGTACGCAAAGGGCATATTTCCTAACTTTTTCATTTCCTCTCTTTTGATATTTGCAGCTTTATGGGTTTCTTTCCTTACATATTCTAATGCTTCATCTTGGTTGATACCATTTTCTCGAAGTGTTTTGTAATAAGCTAATGTTGGAAATAGCTTTGCTTGCAAATGATTTTGAATTGCGGCATTGTTACGATAGTCTGCATTATTCAGAAGTTCTTGAAAAATTTTTTCCACTTGCTCAAAAATGAGGTTTCCTTTTTCTTTTCCAAACTGTTGAATACAATCTACTTCTAAAAAGGAGAGCGTAGTTTCATTTAGTTTCATCGTTCACTCCTCCTTTGAAGTGTCCTAAACCTTTCAGAATTTTTACAGCGACCTCTTTCATTACATCAGCTTTAACTACAGCTATACCTTGCTCTTCATCTCCCAAAACAAGCAGAGTATCGCCGGGATTTATGTCAAATAGTTCTCGTGCTTCTTTCGGGATAACAATTTGCCCTCTTTCTCCAACTTTAACAGTTCCAAATATGTGTTTTCCTTTTGGCATGGACATTTTAGGTTTACTCCTCAAAATCATATTTTTCATACTTACATGAAAAGTATATCTCAAATAAACAGAATTGTCAATAATGTGCTATACCATTCCAAGGTTGGCATGGCGTTTTTCTCCAATCTAAAAATTTCAAACTGCGGACAAAAAGGACGCATTGTTGTAGCAAGCAGGGCAGCTGTATATACAACTGCTCATTTTGCTTTGCAAAATGCTTGTTGGGTACACCCAACCCCGTGAACTGCATCCGCTGGATGCAGGCTGCGCGTTTTTTCAAAACGCTTCTATTTATATAAGGTAGAGTTTCAAGACAGTTGCGCTCTGCAATTTTGATGGAGATATCTCAAGCCAAACGAACAGCCAGCAATGGCCTCAACGGTAAGTGAGGTCATGATGCTGGCTGTTCTTCGTTCAGAACGGAAAACATTCGACATTTCCGCTGGTTCATGGTACACTACATCCAATCCATGCGAATCCGTTGGAGGTGATTGTGTTGCTTTCCCTGTACTTAGCTGTTCTTGACGATCAAAGCAAAGAAGAACAATTTGTAGATGTATATAATACCTACAAACGGCTGGTCTACCATACCGCTTACAAAATTATGGGCGATTCGTATCTGGCAGAAGATGTACTGCAAGAGGTGTTTTTGTACGTTGCCAAAAATTTTTCTAAAATTCATCGAGAAAACTGTCACGAACTCGCTGCTTATCTCGTTAGTTGTAGTAGAAGCCGTGCTTACGATATGCTTCGCAAGCAGCGAGAAGAACCACTGGAAGAAGTCCCGGACGCACCAGATAATGCCCCAGTGCCAGATGATGCAGCAGTCAGTGCCGATAACATCCAACATCTGACAGAACTGATTGGGCAGATGAAGCCGATGTACCGTGATCCACTGCGCCTTTTGGCAATGGGTTACACCAACCGAGAAATTGCGGAATCGCTTGGACTGACGGACGAAATGGTACGAATGGTGGTCACACCGTTGCCGCTGTGCCGGATCTTGCCGCCGCCCAGATTTACCGAGTTGTGTTTGCTGGTACCGATGATAATATTTTCGATTTTGACGTACTTTGCAATTTTGCGGTCGCTGCCTGCGCCGTTCTGCAAGGTCATCACCAACGTATTTTCGCCAAACAGTTCCTTGTTTTCTTCAAGGGAGCTTTCGGTGTGGGTGGATTTGACGAATACAATAACGAGGTCGGCCACCTCTTTGCAGGTGCCGGACTTCATGGCACGGATGTTGGAAAAATGCTGCTCCGTGCCATCTTCCTCCAACACGGTGATGCCGTTCTGGTTGATACTTTCCACCTGTGGCTCATACACATCCAGCATGGTGACATTGTTGTGCTTACTCAGGTAAGCACCGTACAGGCATCCCATGGCACCTGCACCAATCACAATAATTTTCATAAGACTTTCCCTCCCCAAATTTTTTATGCAAGTATTCCTGTGGATTGCAGGAACAGCACCAGCATCATCACCGGAGCAACATACCGCATCATCACACGGTAGAGCTTTTTGCGGCGGAAGTTCTCGCCGTTCCGCTGCATCTCATCAATGACATAATCCGGGGTCATCACCCAGCCAATCAGGATGGTAGACAGCAGAGCAATAAAGGGCATCATCACGCTGTTGCTGATGTAGTCCATGATGTCCAGAAGCTGACCCACGGAGCCGTTGGGCAGCTGCACTTCAAAGTAGAAGATGCTGTACCCCAATGCAATCACAGCAGATGCGGCCAGATAGATGACTGCAAGCACCAGCACAGTCTTTTTGCGGCTGGTGTGGAAAATCTCCATACAGTTTGCGGTGATGGATTCCAGCACCGAGATGCAGGAGGTCAGGGTTGCAAAAATAGCTGTGACAAAGAACAGGATGCCCACAAAAACGCCCGCTTTGCCCATGGCGGCAAACACTTTCGGCAATGAAACGAACATCAGGCTGGGACCGGCGCTCATGCCCTCTGTGCCGGAAAAGACATAAACCGCCGGGATGATCATGGCACCTGCCAGCAGAGCCACGCCTGTGTCGAAGATCTCAATCTGGTTGACGGCTTTGTTCAGGTCAACTTCCGGCTTGACGTAGGAGCCGTAGGTGATCATAATTCCCATCGAAACGCTGAGGGAGAAGAACAGCTGGCTCATGGCATCCAGCAGAATCTGCAAGAAGCGGCTGACGGTCAGCCCTTCCATGTGCGGAGTCAGGTAGTAGCGCAGCCCCTCCAGACCGGTACGCAGCTGGCCGGAAGCATCCTCATGCCGCAGGGTCAGAGAATAACCTGCAATGATAACGACCAGAACCAGCAGAACCGGCATCATATAACGGGACACACGCTCGATACCGTCCTGAACGCCATTGTACACGATGAACGCGGTCACGCCCATGAACAACAGTGCGAACACCACCGGAGAAACAGGCGAGGTGATGAAGCTGGTAAAGTAGCCATCCTCTGCGGCCGCAGATGCGTTGCCCGTCAGGTAGACCACGGCATATTTGGTGATCCAGCCGCCGATGACAGTGTAGTAGGTCATAATGAGAACGGGCACCAGAAAAGTCAGGATGCCGAGAAATTTCCACTTGGGCTGCATTTCAGCATAGGCAGCGATGGCACTCTTTTTCGTGCGCCGCCCGATGGCAATATCCGATGTAAGCAGCGTAAATCCAAAGGTCAGCACCAGCACCAGATAGACAAGCAGGAACAGACCGCCGCCATCCTTTGCGGCAAGATACGGGAACCGCCAGAGGCTGCCGACACCTACTGCGCTTCCGGCGGCAGCGAGGACAAAGCCAAGCTGCCCTGAAAAATTGTTCGTTTTCTTTTCCATGATTCTTCAAACTCCTATCCCAAAAACATCTTGTAAGTTAGGATAGCACATGATAGTATATCAGTAAACCGAATGATTTTACTACTGCCTATAAATTTCTGTAATGGGAGAAGAACCATGCGTGAGCAAAAAGACCGGTATGAGATTTTCCTGAAAGTGTGCGAGACAGGCAGCTTCTCAAAAGCGGCGGAAGCGTTGAACTATACACAGTCCGGCATCAGCCAGATGATGGCTGCTCTGGAAGAAGAACTTGAGGTGCAGTTGTTTGCCCGTGTCAACCGAGGTGTAACACTTACCGACAACGGCACCCGACTGCTGCCTTACATCCGGGAGATGGCTAACCAGAAAGCCCGGTTACGGCAGGCAGCGTTCAATATCAACCACAAAGTGGAGGGCACCCTGCGAGTGGGCAGTTTTTCCAGCATCACGACCCAGTGGATGCCGCAGATCATCCACTATTTTAAGGAGAACTATCCCAAGGTGGATGTAGAGATTCTGGACGGCAACTATGATGAGATCCGGGACTGGATTATCCACGGGCAGGTGGACTGCGGCTTTTTGTCCTCCATCGTGGCAGATGACCTGAAGTTCTATCCGCTCTGGGATGACCCGCTGTGTGCCGTGTTTCCGGCAGATCATCCGTTGGTAGCACAGCAGAGTGTGACTCTGCCCCAGCTGTTTCAATATCCGCTAATCATCGAAACACCCGGCTGTGACAACGATATCCAGCACCTGATGCTCAAATGTCCGGTAAAGCCAGACATTGTATATGGTTCCCGGGACGATACTCTCATCATGGCATTTGTCCGCAGCGGGCTGGGCGTGACCATCTCGCAGGAGTTGGTTATGCAGGCATTCGGCTGCCCCGGCGTGGTGTCCCGCCCATTGGAGCCTGCCTGCTGCCGGACGCTGGGGCTGGCGTTCTCCAAAACGGCAAGCTCGGTGGTGAGCCAGACATTGCTGAAGTATCTACAAGAGCGGAAAAAATAAAAATGGGGCTGTTGCAAAATGGCGCAGCAACTTCGATAGCAAAATTTTCAAAATCAAGCGTAGAATCGAACAATTCAAAAAAGCGAGTGCAACACGACTCCATCAAAAATTTTTGCTTTTGATGTGAAGTGCTGTACTCGCTTTGCTTTTACAGTATTTTTAAAAAGTTGCCACGTATTATCGTCAAAAACCCGGGCGCTGCTTTTTGCAACAGCCCCAAGGCATATGACTCAACTGGCATCAATCATGCCTTGCTGTTTAATAAAGGTGATTTGCTGAGGTACGTTGTTGATCATCTTAATAAAATGTTCTTGGCCGAGCATTTTTACAAGATTCGCAATTTGTTGAGTCTGTTGTTGCTTGTCATAGTAGAATATCGTTGTTTTTACTCCGTCACGGTCGATAAAGTCTTTCAAAATATCTTTATCTGTTATATCGAGAGAATGACCAAATACATAAACATTACTTGGAAACTGATTGTTTGTCTTTTTGTATGCGGCCTCAAAAACATTCATGGTGTGAAGCCATTCTCTGGACTGAAAACCGGTTTCGTTTATAACACGTTGCGTGAACTTCTTATAAATGTTGTAGTTGGTATGTGAATTGCAGTCAGATGTGTCTTTATAATATTCATTGATTCCAAGAACCATGTTGGAGGTATCAACTGTATCCGCATCTTTTGTTTCTCCGTGAATATAGTGAACTTTAACATTTGGAAAAAGAGAACCATATTTCGTGACAAATGTGTGCGTATAATTGAAACAAAGAACAGCGTTCGGGTTGATAGTGCGAATGTCCGGTGAAAGAAGTGTTATAGGACAGTTTTCAATGCAAATTTGAAGATAGAGTTCCATACAGTAAATGAAACTGCGCAGTTGACTGTAGGAATTGTTTAGAAAATCACGATATGTAAATGTTGAACTATCATTAAGAAACTTGAATTTGTCCACAATACTTAGAAAGATTCCGATTTTCTCATCATTGGGATATGTATTACGGACGGCATCCTTAACAAACTCTTTATAAAGTTTTTCTTCGGTACGATCAAAGAGTTCTATAATATGACTGAGTTCACTTTCAAAATCAATCCAATTGATTCCTTTCATTTGACCATTTTTGTAGAGAGTATAGAAATAGTGATACCAAATATTTTGTTTTAAGTTTTCATAAATCTTTTGAGCAGTAATATCTTCAAAAACTGGTTTGGATGAATCGATAGAGGAAATTGGATTTATGCTTCTAAAGATATTGCTCAAAGTATTCTGTATGCTAGGAGATTTTGGGTATACTTGAGCAAGATGCTTTTTATAAGAAGATTGATCTCCTAAAAAAAGTGGCATTGCATCAATGCTATGGAAGAATTTTAAGAAATCTACATAGGACGTGGGAAGTCCATGAGCTAAATCAAAGCCGTTTCCAATAATCAATATATTCATTTGAATGTTCCTCAACTTCAAACGCATTGCAATTAAACGGATTTCCGAGGCTCAATGGTATAGGCATTGATAGCCGTCCGATATAGGTTGGTTCGTTCATCGTTAAAAGCAATACGATGCTTTAAAAGGTCGTCTAGTTTTTGATATATATTCTTATAGATGACCTTATGTGCAGCATTATGTACGAGAGAATCATCATAGGAGTCCATTTCAAAGTGCTCATCTTCAAGCGCACACTGTATCAATTTCAAAAGATCTTCTTTTGTAATGAGATCAATTCCTTTCTTATTATTTCCGGACTCATCAAATGTGAAAAACACCTGGCCATGTTCAATTACTAAATATTTCATAAGAACTCCTCCGATCCATATACGCATCTTTTCCTGCTTCGAGGCAATCGAGTAAAATTTGCTGCTTGCTTATCCGATTTCCATCCAAATCAATTAGTTCTGGACTCGAAGAGCTTCCGGCGTATGTATGAAATTTTTGTGTCCCATCTTCGAGAATTTCCTTTTCTGTATAAATGATATAATCCGGGTGAACAGAAAGCCCAATCGTGTTATTGTGCGTAGCAATTACAACTGGGATTCGTCTCGAAATATCCTTAAGCAGAGCATCAACGCCATCTTTCAAGAATAGATTGTCAAAAGATGACTCCGGCTCATCTAGGATAAGGATTTCCGAGGAAGTAACTTCATTGAGTTCCTGAAGAAGATTGAATTCAGAACGTTCACCTCCAGATGCGGCTGAACCGTATCGATTTAGAACTTTATACCGTATTTGAGCAAAATACTTGTAGAATTCAGAACTAGCAATATCTCCCCGTGAACGCAAGTTTTTTAAGAAAGAATATGGGTCATCATACAATGCAAATGATTCAGACATTGCCGCTTTGCTGTGCTTGATTTTTTGCAAGTCACGCACACTGTTAAAGGGGCCTGCATCAACGACGATTTGATAAGAATACAAGAGTCGTTGTTGGATGATTCGCTCTTGCTTCACAAGTTGTGCGACTTCCTTGAATCGCTCTATCTTATACTTGTTCATACTTATAGCATAGAAGTCAATATCAGGGATAGAAGTCGCCGAGGAATGTACCCGAAGTTCTTTTTTTACTGTTGTAATAATTGCATTAGCGTAATTCATCTGAGCATTCAATGTCTGTTCAGAAATATACTGTTTTTTCAGTTCAACAGAAAGTGCGCGGAGCGATGCAAAATCAATATGCCGTTGAATAAGTGGGCGATACTCCACATTATGAAGCAGGAGATCCACCGCATCAATCAGTTCGATCAATGTTTTAAGCTCCTTGATGCCATACAATGATTCTTGATAAAGAGATGCTTTTGAATATATATCCTGTCTTGAGGCTTCACTGGCAACTTTCTTCAAAGACGATAAATATTCATCAATACTTTTATCGTCCTGTTCCAAATCAATTTGCTGTACATCATCGACTACCGCCTTAAAAGGTATTAGAAATCGTTCGGCGACAGCACTACCTTTTTGCTGGAGAGACTCATTGAATTTTGTCTGGTCTGTTTCAATGTTTTTTGAAAGCAATGCAAATTGTTGAATGTGTTTTTTATTTTCAAACTGATTTGCAATCTGCTGAAGTGTATAACTTTTTCCGGAAGATCGTTTTCCAAGTACAACGGTCAATCCTGTAGAAATTCGCAAACCATTGTCCAACACTTGAAAAATAGTGTGTCCTTCGTTGGGGTCAATTGAAACTTTTTCACGATCAGTAAGCGCGTATTTAAGAGCGGATAGCGAAATGTCTTCTATATCAATATAGGTTTGGCGATCATCAAGGTTTTCAAGAGGGGCACAAGAACGCCAGTCACTAAAAAGAATCGGAACCAGATCATCCGTTCGTTTTTTCTGTGTAATAAATTTTTTGACGCTCGAAACTTCTCCACAAGTGATGCAGCTTCGCAAATGCGGAACTCGTTCAAGATCCAAGGTTGGCGACTTATCATAGTGAGGGATTAAGATGTATTTCTTATAGTCAGGGAAAGCGGAAATAAACTGATCCTCCGTTATACGGGAAGTCCGACTTGCATTGTTATAGTGCCAAATTTGGTTGCAGTGAACAACAAAATCATCGATGTCAGCTAGATCGGAGATTACCAAAAGATGTCCGCTTTCTATATCTACCTCAATGCCAGGGAAGACGGGAATTGAAAGAGTAGTCCGAATTTCTTGAAATTGAGACTCATTAAAGACGTTGTGATTTGTTATAGCAATTGCATCCAAATGGTAGTTAGATACATATTGCTGCAATGCTTCTAACGAAAAAACAAAAGGGCGATCGCTTATAGTAGGGCAGGTATGAATATGTAAATCAATCTTTCTCATCTTTGCCTCCCAAAAGTGTTATTTTCGTAGGAAAATAGGCTAATAATCATTATAGCACTATAAACCGATTTAATAAAGCGAATTAAATGTTAAATATGCACAAAAAACGCTTTGAACTGTCGATTTCAATAAACGATATGGACATATGTTGATTTGCCCTTGCACGATTCGACCCTAGTTTGTATAATTATCATGGATTGTTGTCGGATTGATTCAGTGTTGGATGCCCAAAGCGATGAGGAACTTTTTGAAGAGGTGTATAACACCTACTCGTTGTTGTGTTCAAAACCATACGAGGGCGCAAATAGCTGGATATAAGGAGATTCATGATTCGTTCCATATGAAAGGCAGGCACTGACATGACTTGTAAAAATTGTGGTTATGAAAACCAATCGGGTGTCCGGTATTGTCAACGATGCGGACAATACATAAAGCCAAAAGCTACATTGGCACAAGAAATCAAGTCTTGGGACTTCAGGAGCCTTGCAGGTTTAGGTCGTAGGGATGTAAATATCGCACCGCTATTTACGGCACCTGATACTGAAACTGCTGCAAAAAACCACCAGCCCACATCTCCTGTTGACCCGATGCCGGATGGTCGATGGTACTGCCCGGACTGCGGGACACTCAATGCTTCTTCCGAGCGGTCTTGCAAAAACTGTGGCAAAGTCCGATGATCTGTCCATGAATTGAAAAAGCACACCGGGCGGCTCCGTTTCCAGAACCGCCCGGTGTGCTTTGCTGTATACGACAATGAGGAGAGTGAATGTCAAAATTATAAGGCGCGGACAATCGTTTTTGCCATATCTGCGTTTTCTCTGTCCACGAAAATTTCTGTAACATACTTGGGCTTGATACTGATTTTCTCGATTCTGCCACGCTTTGTGGTGCTGTACCGATTGATGTCCCGGCACTTGAGGTAGTAGCGGATGTTCGTAGCGTTCAGTGTATAGATGATTTTGGTTTTGCTATTTATATTGGCAGCGGTTGCAACATGGGATTTGGCAAGCCATTCAAACATGAAAACGCCCCCTTATATGATTTTGTTGATGTTATAGAATCCTTGATATGTCAAAACCCGCACGGATGGGGTTCGTGCGGGTTTTGGCAGAAAGGAGAAAAGTAAGGTGTGAAGATATCAGATTTTATGCGGTTGCATGAAGTTTTGCATTGGCTTCCTCGACTTTCATCCGAGAGAGGATGAAGGTGATGATTGCATCCAGCACGAAAGGAATCACCAAATACATGATCTTCAGCATACTGATGCAGGAATCCGGCTGAACCGTCAGCGCACTGTCAAAGTGGCTTGCAGCCAGCAGCCAACCGGTAATAGCCGTACCCAGACCACCACCGAGCTTTACACCCAGAGAGGTGCAGGAGTACATGGTTCCGTCCACGCGCTTATGCTTCGTGAGCCAGGTATATTCGGAGCAGGCTGCGATCACGGCGTTCATATCGCCCTGCCACGGCCCCTGACCGAGAGCAGCGATTGCGGTAAAGAGCAGCATTAGCGGAACATTGCCGCTTCCCATGTAACCAGCCACGGCGACCAATGCACGGGCAACCGTTGCCAGAGTGTAGCTCATCACATTCAGCTTGTACATACCGCTCCACTTTGCGACCAGCGTCGGAGTGAACACCAGCGCAATAATCAGAGGGATGTTGACTGCCCAAGAGAATACACCGAACAAGTTCTGATTGCCCAGAATGTAGGTGGCGTAGTAGGTGCCCATGCTGATCATGGCACCGTAGATCTGCTGGAGGATGTAAGTGCCGCAGATCATCATATAGTATTTGTTGCCGGCGAGAAGTTTTGCAGCCTGCACCAGATTGTATTTTTCGTCCTGCTCGATTTCCTTTTTGTCGTTTGTGTCAACCAGTTCACTTTCCGGCAGCTCCTTGACGGAGAAAACGGACAGAGTGTTGACTGCCAGACCGATGATGGCATAGATGATGGCCACGGTGCGCCAGCCGGCAGCACCGCCGCCCAGAGCGGAAACAGCTCCCAGCGTGATGGACTGGATCAGCAGGCTGGTGGCAAAGGCAAACATGAAACGATAGGAACCCATTTCGACCTGCTCGGCACTGTTCTTCGTGACAAGCGCAGTCAGCGCAGAGTATGCGATGTTGTTGGCAGTGTAGAACACTGCGTTCAGCAGCGTGTATGCGATCAGGAACCATGCGTACTGCGCAAACTGCCCAAGGCTGGTGGGAATCGCAAAAATTGCAACCAGAGTGATGGCGCATCCGATGTAACCATACAGCATCCAGGGACGAGCCTTGCCCATTTTGGAATGGGTCTTATCGATCAGTGAGCCGAAGAAGATGTCTGTGACACCGTCCAGCAGCTTAGAAACTGCAATCAGGGTGCCGACAATGCCGGGGTTCAGACCAACTGTGTTGGTCAGGTAAATCATAACAAAAGAGGAAAGGAACGCATACACCACGTTGCCTGCGATGTCGCCTGAACCATATCCAACCTTGTTGTACCACTTCAGATAACGCTTCTCTGTCATTGTGATTACTCCTGTTCCATCTGCTTTTTTACAAGTTGCCCAAATCTCTTGCGTTACGTCTGAAAATATTGTAGAATTTATGGCGGGGAAAAGATATAGACAAGATGGAACAAAATATGCACAAAATCACAGACTTTGTAAATTTCCACCAGAACATTCGTTGATAGATTGTAAAATCTCTGAAAAAGAGGAGGGATCCGGGATGTACTTTAACTCTGGTTATCTGAACAACTCCCGTCTGGACTTCAAAGACTACTCAAAACCGCTTGTGGTGGGAAGCTGCGGAACTTACCGCCTGAAAAAGCGTCCGAAGCTGCCGACTTTCTGGCAGAAAGGCCGCAGAGACTACCAGATTCTGTATGTTGCATCCGGCAAGGCACACTTTTGGTTCAACGGTGTGGAAGAGGTTGTGACTTCAGGACACATGGTTCTCTACCAGCCCAAAGAGATCCAGAAATATGTTTATTATGTGGAAGATCACCCGGAGGTATTCTGGATTCACTTTACGGGCTATGACGTCAAGAACATTCTGGAGTATCACGGCATCTCGCTGGAGCAGCACGTTTTTTACAGCGGAACGCTCCCGGAGTATAAGATGCTGTTTCGGAAGATCATTCAGGAGTTGCAGCAGTGCAAGTACGGGTATGAGGACTACATCGCGTCCCTGTTCAACAACATCCTGCTTCTTGTTAGCCGCCAGCAGCAGGAGGGCGAGAATGCAGCGACCAATATCCCGGAGGAAATCGAAGCGGCCGCAGCCTACTTCAACGAGCACTACAATACTAAAATCAGTGTGGAGCAGTACGCAGAGTCTCTGCACATCAGCACGAACTGGTTCATCCGCAATTTCAAGCAGTATATGAAAATAAGCCCTGCGCAGTACATCCTTTCCTTGCGGATGGTCAATGCGCAGAGCCTGTTGGAAAATACCGATTATAGTATAGGTGAGATTGCAGAGATCGTGGACTATGAGAATCAGCTCTACTTTAGCCGTGTGTTCAAGAAAGAGTACGGAGTCAGCCCAGCGCAGTATAGGAAGAAGATAGAACAGTCACCAGAAAAAGAATAGTGAGGAACTACTTATGGAGACAACGAAATTGTATGTTGAGTATATTATTGTGGGGATGGAAACACTTGCTGTGATCATGCTTATATTGTTTATTGCAATCGGAGACGATTTCTTACAAGATATAATATACATCACAGAAAATATTGTTCCATCAATCATTATGACTGGAGTGTGCTATATTTTAGGGCTGATAGTTGACCGAATGGCAGATATTTTTTTTGAAAAAAGAAAAAACCTAATCAAAGAAAAATATAGAACAGCTGCTCAAACGAGTATTATCGTTTGGGAGCATTATAAACAAGATACATTTGCGACCTTTACGTTGTCAAGAATTCGGTTAATGAGATCAACGGTATTAAATTCAATGCTTCTGGTTGTCTTTGGGCCAATTGCGGCTTGGAAGTATTATGAAAGTGCGAAGATTGCTATACTATTTGCCGTAGGATTCGCACTAGTATTGATTGGCTCAAATAAGGCACATAAGAATCTGCTTGAAACATATTATAAAAAGACATTAAAATTAGAAAAAAGCTACCTTGATGAAAAGTGCGAATCAAATTGAAATCAGTCAGTGAATGATTTTATAGCACCTGCAAGCAATGCCGTTGTGCGCACAACGGCTGTTTTTGCAAATCAAATTTTAATTTTGATTTTGATTTTGCAAAATGCTTGTTGGGCTGTGCCCAAACCCCTTGTGTTCTGCATCGTGCCCGATGCAGGCTGCGCGTTCTTGCGGAACGCTTCTGTCATGTGTCAATGCACACTCTCTCCGAAAATCCGCTGCGCTTTTTGGTGCAAACGTCAATGGCGCAGCGCATCCGTTCGTGATAAAATGAGCGTGTTGTGTGCCTGACACATGAAAACGGAAAGGACGGATGCAGAAATGGAACAGCTCTTTTTGATGCCTGGTGAAAAACGCTGCACAAAATTTCGGGATGAGGACGGAGTGCCAAGGATTCGGTATACCTATTGTTCTCTGCATGGCAAGCTGTTCAACTGCACTTGCAGATCCATCGACGAAGCCCAGCGGCTTTGTGAAGATTGGCTCGTGACGCAAGACCGCTGCTACCGCAACTAACAAAAAAGACCTCCCGGAACCGACCGTCAATGGTCGTGGTTCCGGGAGGTCTTGCGTTTATCGGGTCTGTTCGTTCTCTCTGTGGTTCTTTTCTTCTTCAAAGAAAAGCTCGATGTTTTTCTGCGCACGAAGCAGTTCCTGCATTTCATCACGCGCTTTGCGATATTCCGGGTAGGCTGATTTCTTCTTCGTCATCAAGGTGGAGTATTCTGCGTTTAGGTCTTTCACCTTGGGCAATTTTTTGAGATTGGCTGCATCAAAAGCCGCTTTTGCTGCCTTGTGTAGCGTGATTTCCTCTCGGTGATCGTCCAGAAATTTTTTGCTGTACCCGGACTTGCGATAAGCTGTATACACATCACGGGTCTTGGCGTAGTTGATGATATGCGTCCGTAGAACGACGATGCAGATGCAGGTCAGTTTTTGCTCGTCAATCATCAGGGTAACGCTGTGCTGCAACAGGTATTTCTGGAAAAGGTAGATCTGGTCAACGGACAGTGAAATGATGTCACCGTCCATATTGGCACGATACAGAAGCACCGGGCCGGTCAGATACCGCTTGCCAGCAAACTTGAGAACCTGCGCCGGGTGATAGCTGAGCAGCAGCGAGGTGTCTGCAACGTTGATGGAGACATCGCTCTCATCAAAACAGGGCAGGATATCAGAAACCTCGTCCAGCGTGATGACCGTCAGCTCCATATCCGGGGCAATGGCAGCGAGATAGACCTCACCAGGCTTTTTTCTGCCGTTCAGAATCGTGTAGATGCGAGTATCAATGGTGACTTTCTCGGAACGAATGTGAGTGGTAGTAAAGTTCATAGATGTTTCCTCCAAAATTTTTGCAAAAATAAAAGACCCGGAACTGGGTCTTACGGTTTAGTCTATGCTCAGCGCGTTTCTTCCTGCTTTTTCTGTTTTGCCTGCTGCTTTTTAAGCTGCCACTGGTCGAGCAGCTTGATGATGATGCTTTCCATCTGCTGGGGCGTGTAACTGCGCGGAAAGTATTTCCGCAGAGTTTCGTTTTTGATGGTTACGGTGTCCAGTTCGCTTTTCTTTTCCTCATTCATAATGTTGTAGACTGCATCATAGTCAAACTCACCTTGCTGCGCCAGCTTTTTTATCCGAATGGCTTGTGAAAGAGATGGTGCGTTCTGGGAAGCATCCATTGCTTCTAAAAAATCCTGCTGCTGTTTTGCATCAAGATAAGACAATTCCACCGCAGGGTTAAACGAAATTTTTTTTTCGTCCACCATGTCCAGCAGTTCAGGAACAAGGTTTGTCAGGCGGATAAAGCGGAATATCTGATTTTTACAGGTGCCAAGTTCCTCGGCCATTTCTTTACTTGACAGCTTTCCAAAATTATTCCCAAGTTGGGAATAATTATCTTGTGGTGGTCGCCCTGCTTGATGTTTCATGGCATCCAGTTTCATTTTGTACGCAAACGCCCGCTCACTGGGCAGGATGTGTTCTCTCTGCAAATTGGAATCGACCATCAATATCGTGGCGGCATCATCCTCCATGTTGCGCACAATGACAGGCACGGTGTCCAGATGGGCAAGTTCTGCGGCGTGTTTCCGGCGGTGCCCGGAGATGATCTCATAGCCGCTTTCCGGGCACGGGCGGGCAATCAATGGGGACAGCACACCGTACTGCTCCACACTCTCCACCGTACGCTGCATGGATTCATCATCCAACACTTTGAATGGATGATTCGTGAACGGGTGCAGTTCCGCAATGGGGATCTGCTGCACCTGTTCCCACCGCTGCTCCTGCCGGGATTCCTCGGTAGAAAAAATGTCATCTGCACCTTTTAGCGACACGTTTAAGCCGCTCTTTGTCATTCGCCAACACCTCCTCTATCAAAGACTGGTAGGCTTTTGCCTACGGTACTGATTTTCGCGAAGCGTACGGAAAGGAAAATAGTCTTTTCGCTTCTGCCTTTCTGGTTGATGACGGTAATTGTGGTGGATTTCTTTGCGATAAAATCACCTCCTTTGGGAACTGTGCGCTAAGTCGTGATTGGTTTGGTTCTGGTAGGAAAGCTGCATGGTGGTGGGTGCGTTGTACAGAGAAGCAAGCAGATATTGTTTCATGTTTCGGATCGGGCTGCTGTTCTCTGCAAGGCACTTCAGCACAAAACGGATATGGTCGGCGTTCAGCTTTATAAAGCGGCTGCGTACCACCTCAGCGGGCTTATCGTCTCCGGCAATGTGCAGCAGCTTGCGGTTGGTAGCGCAGGTGTCCACCAGCAAATCCACGATTTGGTAGATAGTGTCCTCATCATCCGGGCAGAGCCGGAGCAGGAGGTCTACCTCCAAGGACTGCGAAAAATATTCTTCCAGTTGGGTGTGTTTGCTCATCCCATCTGCTTCTTCAGAATAGAAAGGATCAGTCTCACTCATTTCAGTATTATTCTTATTAGTCTTATTTGCTTGCGGTTTTGGCTGTTCCAGAATTGCGCTTTCGGCAGCACCAGAACTGCTGTTTGGGCGATTCTGTACTTGCGCTTTTGGCAGTCCAGACGAAAAATCCTTGACATAGATCAGGCTGGGCCTGCCCAGACCACGGCGTTTGCGCTTGACGAGGCCGATGTCCTCTAGTTCCCGGAACAGCCTGACCGCCTTGTGTTCGGCGCAGCAGAGGGATTCCTGCACTTCCCGAACGGTGCAGATGATATACACTCGGCCTTGCTCGTCCCGCCAACCGTTTTTCGCCGACAGGCTCATGAGGTCCAGCAGGATACCGTACAAGATTTTGGCATCGGTTGATAAGTTCTGAAACCGCTGCTCCTGAAACAGCGCCTTCGGAATGCGGAAGAACGAAAACAGCTCTCCGGCTTGTCCGTAGAAATAATCAAGTGTCATATGATTCTGTTAAGGCTAAAAAAATAACGCGGATACATCAACATCATTGAAAATTCCTCCTTATAGATAATTCGTGCAAATAAAAAAGCGCAACTTCGATTTTTGAAAATCGAAATTGCGCGATGTAACTTAGCAGGGGATAAAAATCATTTGTCAGGGTCGGTTGACCACAATTTGACCACAATAGAAACGAAACTTCTTGACATCAAATGAAATAGAATGAAAAAACGGATTCGGAAATTAGTGATATGGCGTATATTGTGTGCTGCTTTGATCAATGTGTCCGCGACTGGAGCACAATGGGGTTCAAGAGGCCGTGAGTTCGATTCTCGCCACTCGGACCAAGAGGTCCAACGATTTCGCAACAGAAGTCGTTGGACCTTTTCTTTTTTTGTGCCTGCGACAGACGGCTTTTTTGCATGCGACAGGAGAAACGACGGCAGAAATAAGACACAAAAATTTTGTAGGATGTGTAGAATATCGCGCTTGAAATTGTACATTTCTCCCAATAAAAACCTTGAAAACGTGTCAATCCTGAGAAAAAATAACCGCCTTTGTTTACAAAATGGTTACAGGCTGGTATACTTTATGGCAGTGAAACGTGAAAAATGATGCCAAAAAAGGGAGGAGCGACCAGACCGTGAATACCGCAGCGCCAACGACCGCACATAAAAAACTGGTGGGCATTCTGCTCACCATCGTGTTTGCACTCACCTGTCTGCCCGCAGCACTGGCTGTGGACCTGAATGTGGATGCCGGGTTCTACTTCAAGCAGAGCCGGGGCGGCACCTGCACGCTGGCTTCGGCTGCCATGATGCTGCGCCGCCGCGCTTACTTTGACGGACGGACCGACTGGGTGGATGTGACTGAAAACAGTGTGCGCTCCACGGCCTGGTCCAATGGTCTGGCCCACAGCTTTACATACCGGGAGATGCAGGTGGCCTATGCGACCCTGCCCTCCAATCATCAGGAAAAGACCCAGCTGCTCATCCAGCTGCTGGCTCAGCACCCGGAAGGCATCGTCCTGTACGACCGCACGCAGCCCCATGCCGTTCTGCTGACCGATTATACGAACGGCGTGTTCTACTGTTCCGACCCGGCCGGGAACATCTCTTCCGGCCGCATCCCGCTCACCAGCTCCAGCGTGTCCATTGCACAGGCGTCCTGCTACTGGTATGTGAGCGCCGACCACAACGGCGCAGCCCTGCAGGCAGATGACCTGCGGCTGGAAGGCATGCGTTATCCGGTCAATGTGCACACCGGCAGCGGCATGGCCCTTACCGGCACCGCCAACAGCACCTCCGGCAGCACGCTGGAAGGTGTGCAGGTGGCCATCCTGGACGAGAACGACAAGATCGTGCAGTCCGCACAGGCCCAGGTGGGCGGAACCAGCTTCTCCCTCAAGACGCTGGACGACCAGATCCACTTCGGTGAGCTGCCCACGGGCTGCTATACCTACATGGTCATCGTGACCGAGACCAGCGGCGAGACCCTTTGCTTTGCCAGCGACTTCACCGTTTCGGATGCCGCCACCAGCACCGCTATCTATTGGTCGGTGCAGGACCCCGACGGTACCAAACTTACCGACCAGACCATTACGGCCACGGCGGAAGAAACGATCCAGAGCACCCTCGGCTGGCTGTCCGGCCTGTTTGGCTGATCCCTTCTGCATGCATTTCACAGAGCCTGTCTCCTTCGGGAGATGGGCTCTTTTTATCCGGACAGGGAAGTTCCGGGGTAGTAATGGGCCAGGATGTCGGCAAAGTTCTGCCCCTGCTCGGCCAGTGCCTTGGCACCCCACTGGCTGAGCCCCACGCCATGGCCGTAGCCTTTTGTGGTAAAACAGAACGCACCGCTCTCATACCGGACCGTGAAGCAGGTGCTGCGCAGGCCCAGCGCCTGCCGCAGGGCCGTACCGGTGATGCGCTGCCCGCAGACCGGCAGGGCAGCAACATAACCGGCGGCGGTGTACTCCGGGGGACCGAACCACTGCTCCGGGGCGGCAAGGTCAGCGGTGAGGCCCAGGGCAGCCAGTTGCTGTGCCGTCTGCTGTGCCGAAAGGGTCAGGGCGTACTCGTAATGGTCGGCGGCAAGGTCGGTGCTGCTGTCCACCGAAACAAGGTAGGGCAGGGCGGTGCCCCAGACATTTTCGCTGGCTTCGGTGCGGCCGTTGGAGATGGCAAAGTAGCTGGCACAGGCAGGGGCACCGTCGCAGAGCAGTACGGTATGTTCCACCTCGTCCACCAGCGCGGCCAGACGGGCATAGTTGGTCTCATAGGCAGTGCCCCAGTAGCTGCGCAGCACCGGGTCGGTCAGGCAGCCCTGCCGTCGTGCCGGGTCGGCCGTCAGCCAGCCGATACTGTCCGGTGCGGCATGGTCGCGGCAGTACAGCGCGTAGCTGTGGGCGGCAACGGCCTGTGCCTTGAGGGCCTCGTCCGGCCAGCTCACCGGCATTTCGGCCGCTACCGCGCCGATCAGATATTCCCGGCGGGACAACTCCAGCACCTGCCCGGTGGAGGCATCCTGAATCAGGAACCGGTCCGCTTCACCGGCGTAGGCAGCGGAGATTTCCGGGGCGGAAGCAGTGCTCTCCGGTGACGAAAGCGGAAGGCGGACCGTGGAAACGGCAGGCCCAAGCACCGCGCGGGTGAGGTGGTAGGCGGCCAGAGGCAGGGCGCATCCAAGCACCAGGAGCAGGGTGCACAGCAGCAGAAAGGCTTTTTTCATAACGGGATCTCCCTTGCAGCGTGAAAAAGATTCTGTCTCCAGTATAAAAAGACCTGCCTGCAAAACCTTGCGAAAAAACGCTGCCCGCAAAAATGAAAGTCGTTTGGCACGGGACGGTGAGAAGTGAACACATTGCGCTTGAATTTGCTGCACAAAAGCGATAATATAAGATTATGTCCATCAGTGAGGATGGCAGGAAAGTATGGGAAAGTAAAAAATAGGAACCGGAAGAAAGGAGAGATCCCCCGTGAATTTTGCACATGCAGAAGTGGCGACCCTGGACCCCACCACGATGCGGACCCTGTGCGAGGAGTACATTGCCAACAACTACATCGACCCCGAGACCAGTGAGCGTCTGGGCGTCAAGCGCGGTCTGCGCAACCCGGACGGCACCGGCGTGCTGGCCGGCCTGACCAACGTGTGTGATGTTGTGGGCTACAAAAAGGATCAGGAAGGACATGTGATCCCCACCCCCGGCAAGCTGATCTACCGCGGCGTCAACATCAACGAGATCGTGGAGGAAGCGTATCGCAACGACCGCTTCGTGTTTGAGGAAGTGATCTGGCTGCTGCTGTTCGGCAGTCTGCCTACCCGGGAACAGCTGGACGATTTCTGCGAGATCCTGGCCGAGCATCGCGCTCTGCCGGAGGGCTTTATGGATACCATGAATGCCCCTTCCCCCAACATTATGAATAAGCTGCAGCGTTGTGTGCTGGGCCTGTACTCCTACGATGAGCACGCCGAGGACCTGACCCTGGAAAATATCCTGAACCAGAGCATCAACCTGATCGCCAGCATGCCCACCATGATGGTGAACGCCTATCAGATGAAACGCCGCTACTACGACAAGCAGAGTATGTTCTTCCATCTGCCCAAGCCGGGCCAGAGCACGGCCGAGCACATCCTGAGCACCTATCGCCCGGACCAGAAGTTCACCCACGAGGAAGCAAAGCTGCTGGATATGTGTCTGCTGGTGCATGCGGACCACGGCGGCGGCAACTGCTCCACCTTTACCACCCGTGTGCTGTCCTCCTCCGGCACCGATACCTACTCCGCAATCGCGGCGGCCATCGGTGCACTGAAGGGCCCCAAGCACGGCGGTGCCAACCTGATGGTCAACCGTCAGCTCCAGGACATCCTGAAGCACGTGGAGAACCCGGAGGATGACGATGAGGTGCGCGAGTATCTGCGCCGCATCCTGCGCAAGCAGGCCGGTGACGGCTCCGGCCTGATCTACGGCATGGGCCACGCAGTGTACACCATCAGCGACCCCCGTGAGGTGATCCTGAAGCAGCGTGCCCGTCACCTGGCCTACGAGAAGGGCTTTGAGGAAGAGTACAACATGCTGTGCAGCATCGAGCGGCTGGCCCCCGGCATTTTTGCCGAGGAAAAGGGCAGCACTAAGCCTGTGTGTGCCAATGTGGACCTGTTCAGCGGCCTGATCTACAATATGCTGGGCATCTCCGAGGACCTGTACACCCCCCTGTTTGCCATTGCCCGTGTGCCGGGCTGGTGCGCACACCGGGTGGAAGAGGTCGTGTTCGCCAACCGCATCATCCGCCCGGCCTACAAGTATCTGGGCGTGCGTCAGAAATACAAGCCAATCGAGGAACGCTGATGAATGCACTGATTTTGCTTTCGATTCTCCTGTCCGCTGCGCTGGGCATCGCCCGCGGGGCAGATCTTGCCTTTGGTACCGATGCCGTGACCGGGCTGTGTACGGTCGGTTCGGTGTGGTGGCGCTATGCGGCATTGGGCGCGGTGGTGCTGGCCGCAGTGCTCATCGGTCGGCACTGCGCCGGAAAAGCCGAGACGGTCCGCAGCCGTCAGCCTCTGGCCGGAGTGCTGGCCTTTGCCGGAGCCGTGTGCTTTCTGGCGGCTGCCGGTGCGCAGCTGGCGGTGGGCCTGTCGGCAACGAGCAGCTTCGTGCGGTCCATTCTGGAGTGCATCTGCGCGGTGTGGCTCAGCACGCTGGGCCGCTGCTGGCTTACCCCTTCCGGCTGGAAAAAGCCTACGGGCGGGCTGTATCTGGCGGTGGCGGGCAGTGTGCTGTTCTACTGGAACGTGCTGATGCGCTTTATGGAGAACAGCTCCAGCTGGCACCGGGTGGCCCCCACCGCAGCGGTGTGGCAGGCGCTGGCAGCACTGTTGCTGCTGAGCAGCCTTGCCCGGGCGCTGTACCTGCCAAAGCCGGAAAACGGCCGCACCCTGTGCGCCGCCGGTCTGGCAGCACTCTGCCTGTGCCTGTGCTGGGAGCTGCCCCATGCAGCGGTCCTGGCGGTTGGAGCAGCGGCAGAACCGGCCCTGCTGCCGGAGCTGTTTGCCGCGCTGGCACTGTGCTGCGTGGGAGCGCTGGGCGGCGTGTGCGCCGCAGCCTGCGCACGGCGTCCGGAGTGACGAAAACACCGCCCGTTCTCTTGGTGTAATTGCCCAAAACGGGAGAGGGAAATTCGATAAAATCGTACAAAAGCAAAAAATGATGGATTTACCTTGTTAATTTTTTGGCAGAGACTTGAAAGTTTCTGCATTTTGGTCTAAAATAAAGATACCGTGATTTATCCATTTTAGGGTAAAAACAATTAGGAGGTACTATTAACATGGCTGTTAGAGTTGCTATCAATGGTTTCGGTCGTATTGGTCGTCTGGCTTTCCGTCAGATGTTTGATGCTGAGGGTTACGAGGTCGTCGCAATCAACGACCTGACCAGCCCCAAGATGCTGGCTCACCTGCTGAAGTACGATACTGCTCAGGGTTCTTTCTGCGGCAAGATCGGCGAAGGCAAGCACACCGTCGAGGCTACCGAGGACTCCATCATCGTTGACGGCAAGGAGATCAAGATCTACGCTGTCAAGGACGCAAAGGATGCTCCCTGGGGCGAGCTGAACGTTGATGTCGTTCTGGAGTGCACCGGCTTCTACACCAGCAAGGAGAAGAGCATGGCTCACATCCAGGCTGGCGCAAAGAAGGTCGTCATCTCTGCTCCTGCCGGCAAGGATCTGAAGACCATCGTCTACTCCGTCAACGAGAAGACCCTGACCGCTGAGGATCAGGTCATCTCCGCTGCTTCCTGCACCACCAACTGCCTGGCTCCCATGGCTAACACCCTGAACAAGACCTACCCCATCGTTTCCGGCATCATGACCACTGTTCATGCTTACACCGGCGACCAGATGATCCTGGATGGTCCTCAGCGCAAGGGCGATCTGCGCCGTGCTCGTGCTGGTGCTCAGAACATCGTTCCCAACACCACCGGCGCTGCTAAGGCTATCGGCCTGGTCATCCCTGAGCTGAACGGCAAGCTGATCGGCTCTGCTCAGCGTGTGCCCGTTCCCACCGGTTCTACCACCATCCTGGTTGCCGTTGTCAAGGGTAAGGACGTTACCGTTGAGTCCATCAACGCTGCCATGAAGGCTGCTACCTCTGAGTCCTTCGGCTACAACGAGGATCAGATCGTTTCTTCCGACGTCATCGGCATGCGTTACGGCTCTCTGTTCGACGCTACCCAGACCATGGTCGCTAAGATCGACGACGACACCTACCAGGTCCAGGTCGTGTCTTGGTACGACAACGAGAACTCCTACACCTCTCAGATGGTCCGTACCATCAAGTACTTCGCTGAGAACTGCTAATGACGTTCTGCCGTTAAAAATCGCCTGATTTGTCTGCCGGAGTTTGTCTTGCTCAACTACGAACAAGCCTGACTAGGTACGACAACCATATCTAGGAATTTTTCGCCCTTCTTTTTGTGGTTCGCCGCAAAAGGAAGGGTGTTTTTTATGTGTTTGAAAGAGCTTCGGGACGAATTTTTGTATGACTGTGAATGCCGTCACCTGGCAAAGGGGTCTCTGCGGAATTATCGGGCATCTACCCGGTTCTTGCTGGAATTTCTGGAACGGAAGCAGATCACGGAACTGGAAGATGTGCGTCCACGGCACCTTCGGGACCTGATGAAGGAAAAGCAGGATGCAGGCAACACGCCCCGGTACATCAACGATCTGCTGAAGGTCTGGCGTACCTGGTTCAATTATCTGGTGGAGGAGGGCTATTTGGAAGAGCGAGATACCTTTGCACAGATGCAGCTGAAGAATGGACTGGACCTGTACAGTGTCTCTCGCCTGATGGGGCACGTCAATATCATGATCACCCAGCGGTATCTGTTGGGCATCAAGGATAAGGACATCGTGGACCGGGGCACCCAGACCAGCCCTTTGATGAACTTGTAAAAGAATAGAAGATCGGGTGCTAAGGAGCAGTTCCGCCGGGTATGGTGGAGCTGCTTTTTTGATAGATGGTTATAAAAATATGTGTCCAATTGCTGGTGCTTATAAGAGGGGTTATGGAAAATCTTGTGGGGCTCTGGGGTGGTGGTGCCTTGATTGCCTGCTTCCCTGTCCATGGAATAGGGTGCCCCCTGTGATCGCTACCCGGCTCCCGGCGGAGGAGAGAGCAATAACTCCTATATGGGGTGGAGAAAAGGCGTTTTTCCCTCTACGGACCCCGGGGGTGGTTAAAAATCTGAAATAAGCGTCCAATATAGTAGGAAGGGGGAGTTGTAAAATCTCCCCAGCACAGGTCAAAAATAGACAGGTGCCCTTTACAGAGGAGAGGGTAGAACCAGAAAATTAAGGCGTAGAGCCGGCTTTTTTGCAGGTGGAAAGACGATATTGGAGAATCTTGGATACAATATGGAAAAAACCTGATTTTACGGACCCTTTTTTGGAGGCGTCTGAACCACAAACCTACCGCAAAATCTTGTAACATAATGGGATTTATGGTAGAATAATGGTTGTGATGAGAAAAAGATCCAAGGAGTCATGGCATCTTTTCCCACGGGGATGAAAGGTGCCCCCGGAGTTGCGGCTGGGGATAACCCGACGGTCTCTGCGATTGTACATAACCAGCAAGAAACCGCCTGATTGAACGTGATGGTACAATAACTTCCTGATTTTGGCTCGGGAGGGCTGGCTTGCAGCCTGAGCAGCGCAAGAAAGTGCCCCACGGGACCTCTAATGACACAGGAAGATGAAACCTGCTAAAACAGTGTGGCCGCATCGCATTTGAAATGACCCTGGACGAATCTGTCGCCCGGGGTTTTTATTTGCCTGGAAGTGGATAACGACGAAAATGTCGGGGCAAGCGGCTTCATGGTCCTCAAAATGGCTGTAAAAAGAGCCGGAAGCGTTGAATCGAGAACAAAGGAGTAGTTAGGGAATTATGACAAAAATTCGGCACGATGTAATGTTGAGACTCGTAAAGGTATTGGATGTGGTGATGATCACACTTCCGTTTGCGGCTTGCTGGGTCTGGTACTATGCGGCAAAAACGCCGATGAATGGAACTTGGCAAGGCCATGCAGTTATTTTGGGCCTATATGCGGTGCTGTTTATTCTGCTGGGCAAGACCTATGATGCATTCTGGATGTCCATGCAGCGAGTTTCCGAGCTGATGTACGGTCAGGTCCTGGCGGCGATGGCGACGGACGGGATCTTTTACATTGTGATCTGCCTGATGGCCACGAAGCTGTGCAATCTTCTGCCGGGAATCGCTGCCATTGCAGGACAGTTTGTGATGGCTGGCATCTGGTCTGTGGTTGCACATCGCTGGTATTACAAAGCATTCCCTCCGCAGCCTACCACCGTGGTCTATGATGTGCGCCGTGGTATGGAAAAGCTGATTCAGGACTACGGTCTGGACAGCAAGTACGAGGTGAAAAAAGTTCTGAGCGTAGAGGAGTGCCTGGAAGATCTGAGTGTTTTGGATGGTATGAAGACCGTATTCCTCAGCGGCGTCCACAGCCATGAACGTAACATCATTCTGAAGTATTGCGTGATGAACGACATCAATACCTTCATCATCCCTCGTGTGGGCGATGTTCTGATGAGCGGTGCCTGGCCGATGCATATGCTTCACCTTCCGGTGCTGCGAGTCGGTCGATACATGGCAAAGCCGGAGTATCTGTTCGTTAAGCGGGCAATGGATATCGTGCTTTCGCTGATTGCACTGATTGTTCTCAGCCCGTTGTTCCTGATTACCGCCATTGCAGTCAAGTCGGATGGTGGCCCCGCCTTCTATAAGCAGGTGCGTCTGACCAAGGATGGTAAGCCCTTCGAGATTCTGAAGTTCCGTTCGATGCGTGTGGATGCAGAAAAGGACGGTGTGGCTCGCCTTTCCACCGGTGACAAGGATGACCGTATCACCAAGGTCGGTCATATCATCCGTGCCTGCCGTCTGGATGAGCTGCCCCAGCTGCTGAATATCCTCAAGGGTGACCTGTCCATCGTTGGCCCCCGCCCGGAGCGTCCGGAGATCGCAGCACAGTACTGCGAGGAGATGCCGGAGTTTGCGCTGCGCCTGCAGGCAAAGGCTGGTCTGACGGGTTATGCACAGGTGTACGGAAAATATAACACCACACCGTATGATAAGCTGCAAATGGACCTGATGTATATTGCCCACCCCAGCCTGGTCGAGGACCTGAAGATCATGCTGGCTACGGTGAAGATCCTGTTTATGCCTGAAAGCACCGAGGGAATTTCTGAAGGTCAAATCACTGCTATGAGTGGAGACAAGCAGTAAGAAGCTAAGACTGTGAACTTTTCCAAAAGCAGACGATAAGAATCAATCGAATCGTGGAAAATCTTGTTATTGATAGTGCGAAAAAGATACAGTTTGATGGCGATAGTGCAAATCCGCAGCAAGAAACCTAATTGGAGAAAGGAACTTTATATGCCAATGTTTTCAGTGATTGTTCCACTTTATAATAAGGAACAGTACATAAAAAAAACTGTAAGCTGTGTGCTTGCCCAAACAATTGCCGATTTTGAACTGATCATTGTTGACGATGGCTCAACGGATAATGGCCCGCAATATGTGAGCGAGATACAGGACGGGAGAATCCGAATGCTTAGCCAGGGCAATGCAGGAGTTTCTGCTGCGCGAAATCATGGGATACGGGAGGCCAATGGAAAATATATTTGTTTCTTGGATGCGGATGATACATGGAATGTGGATTTCTTGCAAACAGTAAAAGAACTGTTTGATGAGTTTCCAGAAGCAGGAATGGTTTGTCCTTCTTATCAGGTGGCATATGGAAATAAGGTGGTTCATCCTGTTTGGAAGAGCGTAGACTTGGAAAAAGATGGCTATGTTGAAGATTTCTATGAGATGGCAACGGCGTCTTTCTGGATTTGCAATAGCTCCTGTGCAGCAGTCAAGCGTGAAGCGATACAAAAGATGGAACGTTGGTTCCCAGAAGGCGAAACAGTTTACGAGGACTTTGACTTCTGGATTCGGCTGGGAAGCCTTTGCAAGGTGGCACATAGCAATAAGATCTGTGCAACCTATCAACGTGAAACTGCTACTAATGCCAGAAAAACACATGAGTATAAAACAGTGTACTCTGTTAGCTATATGAGGACGCTAGATAGTCTTTTTAACAGCGATAACCTAACAACAGAGCAGAAAAGGTGGGTTAAAGAAATTAAAGACAGACGCATGGTTCCATTCGTTTTTTCACTGCTTTTGGCAGGAGAAAAAAAGAAGGCAAAACAGGTGCTGAAGGATTGGAAGCCTTGTAATACCTATGAGAAATATAAAATGGGCCTAAAAGCTTGCTGTTGTATTCCCAATAGGGGACTGGAAATAGTACAGTCGATTAGAATGAAAGTTTTTTAAAATCTTTAAGGATGAGTGGGAAGAATTATGCGAGAGAATGAAATGGTGGATATTTCGATTATCCTTGTGAATTACAAAAATGTCGGCTTAACAGAAAAATGTATTGTTTCTTTGCTGAACTCGAAAACCGAGGCGTCGTTTGAGATTATCGTAGTCGATAATGACTCCGGGGATGGCAGTGCAGAGATACTGAGAGATAAATTCCCGCACATTGTGATAAAGGATAGTGGGAAAAACGGTGGATTCGCATATGGAAACAATGTCGGTGTGCGGATGGCTCGAGGAAAATACCTGCTGCTTTTGAACAACGATACTGAAGTGACCGATGGAATGCTGGATGCTTTGTACCGTTATGCCGAAAAGAACCCGGATGTAGGAATGCTTGGCTGCAGAGCATTGGACAGGAATGGCATGGAATTGCCTATTGCACATCAGTATGAGAGTTTGAAACGTATCATGCTTCAGTCCTACGTTAAACCGGTTCTGGAGAAAATGGGGCTTCAGCGCAGGCTGGTGAAGGCTGTCGAGCATAAGAAGGAAGGAGAAAAGGCGTTTACTCCGGCGCAGTGGATCGCAGGATCAGCTATGTTTATCCGACGTGATTTGTACTATCAGGTAAATGGTCTGGATGAAAACTTTTTTATGTATATGGAAGATGAGGATCTTTGCCACCGCGTGAATGACATGGGGTATAGCGTCGGTGTTATTCCGTATATGGGATATGTCCATTACTGTGGTGGCAGCACCATACAGTCGTATTTCTTGACAAAAGAATATGTGAAAAGTCGCTTGATCTTTTTTATGCGCTATGAGTCGGATAGATTTACGAAGATTCAAAAACAGCTGTACCGGCAGATAGCAGTTGTAAATCCGGATATTTCTGAGGCTGAGACGGAAATAATGAAACGTGAACTGGATGAGTTTGTTCGGAACAAGCTGTCCGTGGCTGCAAAGAATGTAATAGGAGTAAAACAATAATTATGTCGGGAACCATGATTTTTGCTGCGGTATGTGGACTTCCTATTGGACTTATTCTGCTTCTTAAACTTGATATATGTTATTTTCCGGTGCTTTTTTTTGCGATAAAGTTCGCAGCAGCAAGAATTATGGATTTTGATCGCGTCAGAAACAGTGTGATGTTTCAGCTGCTGGTCATTACAGTTCTTCTTGTTGTCATTATTATCCGGAATAACGGAAAATTGAAAATCGGCGATAAATTGTTTTTTAAGTTTATACCGGCGCTGATTATATATTTGATATTTTATTCTATAGTCGGTGTACTAAATGGACATGCAATATTTCAGATATTTATTGATTGCTACAAGTATCTGGAAATAATCGTGTACTATGTATTGTTCCGTGCTTCGTGGGAAAATAATAACGACGTATTCCAAGGCATTAAAGCGTTTGCAGCCTTGATGATAGGTTTGGGCATTGTAGAGATATTCATTACTACTCGCGGCGGTGTGGGATTGAATCTTATCATGAGTCTTTTCCCGATGGTCTTGATTCTTTCCCTTTATGATTATCTGCCCTATTCAAAAGCTATCCTGCTTGCGTCGTTCCTGGTTGTTGCAAGCTGCCAGACGAGAACTTATATCGTTGGCTTCGTGCTGGGATTCATGGTGCTTCTATTCTTGTTACCTGCCCGAAAGCGTGAACCTCTTCTTTCATTCACGTTTTTAGTGGGTATTGTTGCTGTTGTAGCGATTGGTATATTTGGAGGCCAATTTATTGGGAAAACGCTGGCACGTTTTGCAGAGCTGTCAGAGGGCTTTGAAGAAAGTGGTGGATATCGGATCTATGATTATAGAGAGGCATTCAACCGCTTCCTGGATCATCCTCTTTTGGGAAATGGATTTGGCTACCTGAAGAAAACCTTTATTTTTAAAATGGGCTGGATCGAATGGGGAGACTTTGTCCACTGTCTGTATCTGGAGATATTGTTTAAGGTTGGTATAAGCGGAGTGCTGTGCCTGCTGGTGATATTTAAAAAGTTTATCACGAGGATATGGAGATATCTCAAATGGTTCAAAGAACAGGATGACTTTATGTTCTCAATCTGCTGCGGTGCTTTTTGCTCTTTTATCGCATGGCTTTTTACTTATACTTTTGCACCACTGGCGACAATTGGATCAATGTTCTTCGGGCCGCTGATTGCAAGCATTGCAATCAGTAATTATTGTGAGGAAAAGAGGCAGATAAAGCATGAATGGGAATGAAATGAAAAATGGTCATTCAAAGGATATCATTTATGTGTCCAGTATTCCGTGGGATTTCTCGTGGCATCGTCAGCAAGAGATGATGATGTATATGTCAGAGCATGGGTTTAAGATTCTTTTTGTTGAGCCATGCGATAAGAAACATCCATTTCAAAGGTTTTTCAAACAGGAATGTGAAAATGTTTGGAGGTTGCGTCCTTGCGGTTTTCCGTACGAAAGATGCAGCAGACTTATCAATATAATAAATGGTAAGATGGCGCGTACTGAAATTGAAAAAGCGGCTCGCCAGCTAAAATTTGAAAAGCCGATCTTGTGGCTGGATCGAGTACATGGATTTGATTTTGAATACTTCCAGAAAAACAGTTTTGTGGTATATGATCTGGTTGATGAAATTCTGGCGTTTGGGCGTGTTCGGAACGACCGAATGCTTCTCGAATTGGAAAATCAGGTGCTGAAAAGAGCAGATATTCTTTTGTCCTCATCTCAAACGTTGATGGAACGAAAAATAAAGCAGAGTGGCAGAGAAGGAAAGTCACTCTTTCTGCCCAACGGTGTGGATTGTTCACGGTTTTCAATTGAAACGGGGAAAGTTACTCAACAGAACCCTACGATTGGCTTTATTGGCCACATCTCAAAGAGAAGCATTAATTACAATTTGGTGCAGTCGGTTGCAGTTGCAAGACCAGATTGGACGTTACTTTTTGTAGGGCCGGGGACGGAAGAAGATAAAAATACGTTAAAGGAAGGATACCCCAATATCGTGATACAAGATCCTGTGTCTGGGACCGAGGTTCCAAGGGTTATCCGGGATTTTGACATTGGTATGATTCCTTATAATACAGAAAAGGCAGATATGGATTATGTTTTTCCGAGAAAAGCATGCGAGTATTTGGCATCTGGAAAACCTGTAATTAGCACAGGATTGAGAGAGATTGCTGTTCTGGAACCGTATGTATCTATTGCAGATGATGCTGATTCATTTGTTGACCAGGTTGAAAGAATCCTGAGAACGAATATAACGGCAGAACAAAGAAGGAAATTTTGCACCCAATTTGATTGGAACTGTTTGATGAAAAATATGACGGATTCAATATTCACCGTTGGAGAGGGAAATGAATAATATTGCATTGATAATTTTAAATTATAATTCATCCCAATTGACAAAAAGATTGGCGAAGCACCTTTTGGAATTTGGCAAGGGACTCCACATAATTGTTGTTGACAATTGCTCTACCGATGAGTCCTATCGGATACTTTATGATTCCTTTCGGAACACGCCCAATGTGGATGTGATAAAAACAGAAAGCAATAGAGGTTACAGCGCAGGAAATAATTTTGGATTTAAGTACGCAATCAATAAGTACGGTGTAGATACAGTGGGTGTTATGAATCCGGACGTGTGGATTAAAGATTGTTCTGTAATCGAAAACTTGTATGAAAAGTTGCATCATGATGAAAAGTATGCAGTAATAGGCGGTGCAACCTTAAATGCGGACGGAGAATTTCACAACGGAGCAGTTGGTTGGAATATTCCCGGCAATAAAGAACTAATTACAAACTTCCTAACTAACAATGGAAAACTGACTTCAGAACCACAGTTTGAAACTATCGAGAAAAATCTTGTAAAAGTCGATTGTGTAGTTGGGTGCTTTTTTTTAATAAAAACATCCGTACTAAAACAAATCGGATTTCTTGATGAAAATGTTTTTCTGTACAATGAGGAAAACTTGCTGGGGATCAAGTGCAAAGAACACGGACTGATAGAGGTGGTTGCAATAGATCAATTCTATTTTCATAATCACAACTATGCATCATTGAGGACGGAATCTCTTCATGCGAAGTTCCGTAGGCTAAACGCAATGTACCAATCAAGAAAGTATCTTTGTGATAAATATTATCCACGATATTTACGTTTTTTCCTGTTAGCAGCGAACATAGAAAACCATTGCCTGGCAATATTGTCGTATATAAAGCATCGTATTTGGAGGAATAAATAAGTGAATATTGGGATTATGGGGGCACCAATTGATAACGGAAATTTGGGTTGTATGGCATTAACGTACTCCTTGTTGTGCTCTTTGGAAGATATTGCGAAGGAAACAGGAGATAACTTTAACTACTTCATTTTTGATGGAACAAACAATCAAAATAAAATAAACGAATTGTCTGATAACCTTAAGATCCCACGTGAACGAATTCACAGCATGAGACCCGGGTATCTTGTTTTTAATAGAACGAAGGAGTTTCTGCGCAAAGTTCCACAAGATATTAAATTGTTATATGGAATTCTAAAGTGTGACTGTGTGATTGATGTAACTGTTGGCGACAGCTTTACAGATATTTACGGAGAAGAGGTTTTTCAACAGCGAACAAACACAAAACTGTTATTATCTTGGATGCACAAACCTTATATCTTGGCACCACAGACCTATGGCCCGTATAGAAAACAGAGCGAGGAAAAAGCTGCTAAGGCCATGAAGGGTGCAGATATAGTTATGGCAAGAGATGGGCTTTCACTCAAGGTGGCTCAGAACCTTTCAAAGAGAGACGTCCTTTTGATTGATGATTTGGCTTTTCAGTTGCCATATGAAAAGCGGGAAAAGTATAATGGTAATTTAATTGCTGTGGGAATAAATGTTTCGGGATTACTGTGGTCAAAAAAAAGTGAAAGAACAACATCGGATTTTGAAATTAAAGTTGATTATGATGAGTATGTTTTTGAAATCTGTCGTTATCTGAGCAGCAATGCGCAGTATAAGGCCTACTTCGTTCCACACGTGGAGATAGACCATGAAATACACAGTCTGCTGCATGAGAAGTTTCCTCAAATTGAAGTGGTTCCCCCGTTTGCAAACCCGGTGGAAGCCAAAAGTTTTATATCCGGACTGGATATTTTTATCGGGGCTAGAATGCATGGTACAATAGCAGCGTTCAGCAGTGGAGTTGCTTGTATTCCGACGGGATATAGCAGGAAGTTTGTTGGACTATTCGAAACACTGGGGTATTTTCGAACGATTGATTTGCAGGAAATGTCGACCGCACAGGCGATAGAACGCACATTAAGTGAAATTATCGCATATAGGCAGCTTCAAGATGAAGGTGTGGAGTGTATGAAGGGAGTAGAAGAGCGAAAAAGTCTGTTCCATAAGACGGTGAGAAAATGGATTGAAGGAATAAGGCGGAACAAATCCAAAAGCACGAGAGGGGCAAGATTGAAATGAGCATGGTATGAGAATTGAGAGGAAAAGTTGTTAGGTGCCAGGAGAGTGGAATAATATCACGGGAAGGTGGAGAAGCAACGTCGACATATTTACGAAAAATAACACTGAAGAGAAATAATGTAGAGGTGGGATTATACTCATACGGTGGAGTATTTGAAAAGGGCTTCAATCTTGGCGGTCGTGTTGTTGTTGGAAGGTACTCTTCAATTGGTTCAAACGTGCGTTATTTTGGGGCTAATCATCCTATAACATGCTTTTCGACCTCTCCGTATTTTTATAGGCAGGAATGGGCCGATAAAGTGGGGGGGAGGTTCAAGATATTGAACGCTTTACTCTGCAAATCGGAAATGACTGCTGGATCGGAGGAAACGTTTTAATAACGTGTGGCTGTCACAAAATCGGTAATGGAGCGATTATCGGAGCTGGTGCAGTTGTGACACATGATGTAGAGCCGTATAGCGTTGTTGCAGGAAATCCTGCCAGGGTAATTAGAAAAAGATTTTCAGATGAAGAAATCGATGCACTGGAAAAGTCTAAATGGTTTGAGCTGACACCGGAAAAGCTACTGAAGTTATATCAATTCAAGGATAAACCGGTGCAATTTGCGAACAGTTGTTTGGAAATCCTTGAAAAGGAGTGAAAATGTATGAAATATTGTTATACAGATGAACGTAATGCACAAATTGTTATTTCCTTGATGAAAGCGCATAACATTCGAAAGGTTATTGCTAGTCCGGGAACAACTAACATCTGCTTGATTGCAAGTATGCAGCAAGATCCATATTTTGAAATCTATTCAGCACCTGAGGAGAGATCTGCGGGTTATATGGCGTGTGGACTTGCCGCAGAGAGTGGAGAGCCCGTTGCGATTTCTTGTACCGGAGCCACAGCCTCTAGAAACTATATGCCGGCACTAACTGAGGCGTATTACAGAAAGCTGCCCATTTTAGCGATTACATCCTCTCGGAGAAGTACGCAAATCGGTCATAACTTTGATCAAGTGACGGATAGAACTCAACTTCCAAGAGATGTTGCCAGACTAAGCGTCCAGCTGCCGGTAATTACGGATGTTGAAAGTGAGTGGGGGTGTATTATTGCAGCCAACAAGGCAATGCTAGAGTTAAGACATCATGGAGGTGGGCCGGTACATATTAACTTGGAAACGGCGTACAGTCGAAACTATGAGGTAAAAGAACTTCCACCGGCTCGTGCAATTTATAGAATCTCATACGGAGACCAGTTTCCGAAAGTTGAAGGCGCAAAAATCGGAATTTTAGTGGGCACACATGCGGTGTGGTCGGATGGATTAACGAAAAAGGTCGAGGATTTCTGTGAAATATATAATGCAGTCGTGATATGTGACCATACGAGCAATTATAAAGGGAAATATAAGGTCTCCGGAAATTTGATGGGGATTCAACGGTATAACGAGTCGATTATTAAAAGCATCGACCTGATGATCTACTTGGGCGATATTTTGGCACTTCCGTATACTATTTCGCCACAGACTGTTTGGCGCGTGAATCCTGATGGAGAATTACGAGATCCGTTCCGCAAATTGAGATATGTTTTTGAAATGACGGAGGATGCATTCTTCGAATTCTACACGTCTGATGCGAAGAAAAAAGAAGTATGTTCCTTTTATAGAGCGTGCGAGCAGGAAAATATAATACTGAGAGATAATCTTGAGAATGTTATTAAGAAACTTCCGTTTTCGAACGCATGGATTGCCGCTCAGACGGCGCCCAGACTTCCAGCAAACTCTGCGATTCACTTTGGCATACAAAATTCCTTGAGATTTTGGAATTTCTTTCAATTGCCGGAAACGATTCATGGCTATTCTAACACGGGCGGATTTGGAATTGATGGATCAATGTCAACTACGATTGGGGCAGCCTTGGCTGATGATAACAAAATCTTTTTTTGTGTGTTGGGAGATTTGGCATTCTTTTATGACCTTAATTCCTTGGGAAATCGCCATCTGGGAAACAATGTTCGTATTGTTTTGGTGAATAATGGCAAAGGAACGGAATTCAAACTTTCAGGAAACCCTGGGTCAATGTTTGGAGAAGATACAGACCGTTATATTGCCGCTGGTGGTCACTATGGAAGGCAGTCGAAAACTCTAGTGAAGCATTATGCTGAAGATCTGGGAATGGAGTATTTATCTGCGTCTTCAAAAGAAATGTATCTTCATGAATTGGAGAAACTTGTAAATCCTGAGATCGGAAATCGTCCGATGCTACTTGAGGTTTTTACAAATAGCATAGATGAGGATGCTGCATTGACTATGCTGCAAGAATGCCTTGTAGATGAGAAACTCCGAATGAGAAGGATAGCTGGAAGCACAGTCAAAAGTGTTTTAGGAGAAAAAGGATTTCAAAGCATAAAAAAAGTCTTGATCAAAGGGTAAGGTGTCATGAATAAAAAAGTGCTACTTCTCGGCGGAACGGGAGCGATGGGGAACCATCTGGCTGATGATCTTCGAAAAAATGGAGAGAGTGTTGTTGTAACTACAAGGAGTTCAAGAAAGTCAGCCGATGAAATCAGATTCCTTCAGGGAAATGCGCATGATATTGACTTTCTGAAACGAATTATCAAAGAGGAAAATTACGAGTGTATTGTTGATTTTATGAGCTACAGCACAAAGGAGTTTCGAGAAAGACGGGATCTGCTGCTGAATTCGACAGAACAGTATGTTTTTCTAAGCTCCAGCCGTGTATATGCCGAATCGAAAACGCCGCTCCAAGAAACGTCAGCGAGGCTGTTGGATTGTTGCACGGATAAGCAATACCTGGAAACCGATGAATACGCACTAGCAAAGGCGCGTCAGGAAAATCTACTATTTGACGCAAAAACCAAAAACTGGACCATAATTCGTCCATATATTACATACAGCAATATACGCCTCCAGTTGGGAGTTTATGAAAAGGAAAAATGGCTTTATCGAACGTTAAATGGGCGACCTATTGTTTTTTCAAAGGATGTGGCTTCTAAAATTACATCATTGACCTATGGTGGAGATGTTGCGCGAGTCATGACAAAATTAATTGGCAATAAAAAGGCCATGGGTGAGGCGTTTCATGTTGTCTCTCCAGAAAACATTCATTGGAATGATGTACTGAACATTTATGTGGATGCCTTGACAGAAATGAGAGGAACTCGCCCGAAGATAGAACTGACAGAGAGCGCGATTGTCCCTGAAGAGGCGCGGTATCAATATCAATATGATCGACTATTTAACCGAACATTCGATTCCAGAAAAGTAGAAAATGTGATTGGGGAGGTGCCAACATATATAAGGACTAAGGAAGGGCTTACACGCTGTGTGCGAGAATTTCTTTTGGGATTTGAAAGCTTTCGGGCAATTGATTGGAAAATGGAAGCAACCTTTGATAGAAGAACGGCATCGAGGACATCGTTATCAGAAATTCAAGGCAAAAAAGATCAGTTAAGATATCTTGGATATCGATATGCTCCGACAATTATGAATGCTATTAAAAGTATGGTATAAGAACTTTGTAAAAAGAACAAACTGTCAGATAGTGTATCCCAATCATGATTAAAATAGAAAGAATAGAATGTGAATTCATTCCAAATTATGAATTAAAAGGCAACACAAAACAGCACTGATATCAAAGAATGGGGGGGATATTGTGCAGAAAAATGCACTAAAAAGCGCAAGTAAATATTATTTGATTGGCACCTTGTTTAATAAGGGATTTGCATTCTTAACGGTTCCAATATTTACACGAATACTTTCGACTGCAGACTACGGTGTGGCCACGACATACGATTCGTGGATTGGCATATTATCTGTGGTAATTGGTTTTGCGATATATATGGGGATTCGCTCGTCGTTTGTGGATTATCCAGAAAATGTAGATGATTTTCTGTCTGTTTGCATGACATTTACTTTGATATGTGGTGTCGTGCTGATTTTTGCAGTTGGAGCCGTATTGATTTTATTTCAGAGCAGGATTAACTACACAATTGTCTTTCTCTGTTTGCTCCAAGGCCTGGCAACAGCAATTGTACAGGATTATTCTACGTATCTGATGATGAGGCTTGATTATAAATTCAGAACAATGCTTATGATTGTTCCTAATTTGTTGTCCTCTGTAATATCTGTTGTAGCGATTCTCCTTATTCTCAAGACAAAACTATACATGGGAAGAATTGTGCCGATGGCGTTGGTGAACATTGGAATGGCTTCACTTCTTTTGGTATTGACATATCGAAAAAGCAAGATGCTGTTCAATAAAAAGTATCTAAATTACGCATTGAAGATATCAGCGCCACTTGTTCTACATGGTATAGCACTGAATATTCTTTCTCAGTCGGATCGTACAATGATCACTGTTTTAGCAGATGCATCCCAAACGGGGATTTACAGTCTAATCTATAATTTCAGCATGATTGCGGTTGTGATTACAACAGCACTTGAGGGCATATGGGTACCGTGGTTTTATAATAAGCTAAAAGAAAACGCATTTGATGAGATTAATCGCATTGCAAAAGACTACGTGCACCTTATGACATATTCGCTGATTGGTGTCATAGCAATTGGGCCGGAGGTGGTCAAATTTTTGGCATCGAATCAGTACTGGGAAGGTATAAAGATTATCCCTCCGATTGTTCTGTCAAATTTCATGATTTTTGTTTATACACTTTATGTGAATGTTGAACATTATCACGGAAAAACGGTATTTATAACTATAAATACGTTTATTGCAGCGGGAAGCAATTTGATTCTCAACTACCTCTTTATACCGAAATTTGGTTACGCTGCGGCGGCTTATACGACACTGTTTTCGTATGTGATTGCGTTTGCTTTGCATGCGAGATATGCAAAAAGGCTAGAACCAGAGTTGTTTCCTTTTCGGATGTTCATTGTCTCGTTTTTACAGCTGGCGGTTACTGTGATAACATTCTATTTTTTTAGAGATGTTTGGTATGTTCGGCTTGTGGCAGTACTTATATTCGAACTTTGTATGCTTTGCAAAGAGCGAGATAGAATTGCTTTTTATTTCCATCAATAAAAGGAAATAGATGAATACGGTTCTGTAGGAAAACTTCAAAGTCAAGAAAAAATGGAAAACCACTTTGATCTATCTTCGTCCCAATTAGGTAACCGAAATTTTGTCCAGAAAAGCGAGTTGTGTCATTCGGGACTATACAAATGTAGTCAATAAGATAGTGTGGAGAAAATACTGCCCCTCCGCAGCGGCCATGTGTTCAGCCACATGGCTGTGCTGCTCAAGTGTGCTACCTTCTTCGTGGTGAGCAGCAGGCAACGGATAATTATCCGGCTAACGGCACATTTTATTCGTTAATTCACTCTTTAGATGAGGAAAAACTATAATGGGAAAGTATTTTGGAACCGATGGCTTCCGTGGCGAAGCTGGAATCACTCTGACCGCAGATTATGCCTACAAGGTTGGCCGTTTTCTGGGCTGGTACTACAACGCTTTGCGTGAGCGCAACGGCAACAACGAGCCCGCCCGTATTGTCATTGGCAAGGACACCCGCCGCAGCTCTTATATGTTCGAGTACAGCCTGGTCGCAGGTCTGACCGCTTCCGGTGCAGATGCTTACCTGCTCCATGTCACTACCACCCCTTCTGTGGCTTACATCGCCCGAGTGGACGACTTCGACTGCGGCATTATGATCTCTGCCAGCCACAATCCCTACTACGATAACGGCATCAAGCTGATTGACTGCTATGGCGAGAAGATGCCGGAGGAAATCTTGCTGTTAGTCGAGGATTACATTGACGGAAAGCTCCATGTGTTCGATAAGGACTGGCCGGAGCTGCCTTTCGCTCACAGGGAACACATTGGCTGCACGGTGGACTATGTGTCCGGCCGCAACCGCTACATGGGCTATCTGATCAGCCTTGGTATCTATTCCTTCAAGGGTGTCAAGGTTGGCCTGGACTGCGCCAACGGCAGTTCCTGGAACATCGCTAAGTCTGTGTTCGATGCTCTGGGAGCCGATACCTATGTCATCAATGCACAGCCCAACGGTCTGAACATCAACAACAATGCCGGCTCCACCCACATTGAGGGCTTGCAGAGGTTCGTGGTAGAGAAGGGGCTGGACATCGGTTTTGCCTATGACGGCGATGCTGATCGTTGCCTATGTGTGGATGAAAAGGGTAATGTCATCACTGGCGACCACATCCTGTACATCTACGGCTGCTACATGAAGGAGCGTGGCAAGCTGCTGACCAATACCGTCGTTACCACGGTCATGTCCAACTTTGGCCTGTATAAGGCCTTTGATGAGAAGGGCATCGGCTACGCCAAGACCGCAGTGGGTGACAAGTACGTCTATGAGTACATGGCAAAAAATGGCTGCCGTATCGGTGGTGAGCAGAGCGGTCATATCATTTTCTCCAAGTACGCCAGCACTGGTGATGGCATCCTGACCAGCCTGAAGATGATGGAAGTCATGCTGGCAAAGAAGGTTCCCATGAGCAAGCTGGCTGAGCCGCTGAAGATCTACCCGCAGGTTCTGGAAAATGTCCGTGTGACCGACAAGAAGGCTGCGCAGAACGACCCGGCGGTGCAGGAGGCAGTCAAGGCTGTGGCAGAAGCACTGGGCGATAGCGGCCGCATTCTGGTGCGTGAATCTGGTACGGAGCCTTTGGTGCGCGTGATGGTAGAAGCCCCTGACCATGATACCTGCCAGAAATACGTCTCTCAGGTCGTGGAGGTCATCAAGAACAAGGGCTACGCAGTCTGAACGTAATTTGATAAAGTATACGGACTAATGTATATTTCACCTGTGCCATTGAAAACTAGTTTTTAAAGGGTTGTATTTGAACCGTGGGAAATTTCTTACGGTTTTTCCGCTCGAAACTTTGCACACCTCTACGCGGTGAGTGGCAGGCAACACAGTATGGATACTGTGGCTAAGATGCAAAGGCTGGTACTTTATAATAGGTGAGTAATTATGGATGTTTCCATTAAACAATTTGACTGTTCTACTTGTGAATTTAATGATCCGCAGTCCGGTGCAGTAATTAAAGTTGAGGACATTGAAGTTGATAATTATGCACTGGAACAAGCATTAAAGCAGATTATTGACGACAACCTCTTGACTAAGAGTGCACAGCGTGTTTACATAAGGAAGTTCACTATTCGTCAGGAAGACTACGCAAAATTGATGGAGAGTATTTTCTTTTCTGCAAAACTGAATGGCGTGGCAAACCCGAAGAGAGAAAACTGCTTCTATCCGTGTGAAGTGGAAATCGGTAAATTTGCGCTGGAGAGAATTGAAGATTATAATCTGGATGGTGTTGGAACGGGTGAATTGACATTTTATAATGTGCCGATGATTCTGTATAATGAAGGTGAATATAGTGTTGAATTAGATACCCGCGAAGAATAATTGTGTTCTGGAGCAGAATGATGAGCCTTTTAAATGATGAACAGAAAAATGCAATCATTGATATTTTGAAAGAACAATGCCTTTGTATTCAGAAAGCCAATGCGCTGGAACGAGATATGCTTCCTAACTTGTATGATGCCCAATATATGTCTGGTCGCCATCATTCGAATACTGCTAAAGTATATGCTGGATATCAAGAGGATACCTTGATTCCAGGCATGATGATAAAAAAGATCAGCTATGGTGTCCAAAAGTGGCAGCCAGAGATTTCAAGCGATACCGCAGTAATTCAACTATACAATGACTCTGCTGGCAAGGAATTAAAGTCGAATGAGGTAAGAAGTAAGTGTGCCTTATATAACCAATGTGGCTCACAGAAAAGGTATGGAATCATTCGATTTAAGCTGACCGATAAAGGACTCTTACAGTGGGTTAAACTAATAAATTTCGATGAAAAGGCAGAGGTTGTACACGAAGAGGAACTTTATCGACATATTGGAAAGACAATTCCATTTGCTTCATGAGTGTATTGCCGTCCATTATCCACAGTGCTATACTAACATCAAATCTTACATACATCCTATGCCCAGAACTAAAGGCAGCAAGAACCGTGTTACTGCATCTACCGATTTCGATGCTCAGATTGAAAAATTGTAGAAGGACAAGAAGGCAGCCACTGAGGCGAAGGCCGCCGAAGCTGTGCTGAAAAAGCTGCTGGCATCCGGTATGACGGCAGATGATATCCTCGAAAAGCTGAAATAAGATCCGCCGTGTGGACTGAATTCCAGAAGTTCACACGGCATACTCTTGAGCACAATATATATTTTGTGACGGAAATAAAAACGAGGTGAAAACTAGTGAGTAATATGCGCGCGCGCAAGCCCGGCGGTGGGCGGAAACCATCAAAGCCAGAGTACAGTGCAGCCAAGAACCTGGCACAGCAGATGAAAGCGGCTACTGACCTTTATACGGACAAAATGAGCCTGCAAGCTATCGCAGATGCCCTGTCCCTCAACCCTATCAAGGTTCGGAAGCTGCTCATCACAGCCGGGGTCTACGAGTCGGACACGGCAAAGCTCGTCCAACAGACCTTTAATACCCTCAGAGAAACGCAGAGTCATTCTGCTGCTGTCACCTCCACCATGGCTGCCTTGCAGTTATCCCGTCCCTCTGTGACATCTTATCTGCCGTATGAGAAAGGCGTGTACTTCCCGGAGGAGGCTGACGCTTCCAATATCAGCACCGGTGCAGAGAGACAGCGTCACTACCGAGCTGTGGTTGCGCTGAAGAAGGATCCCTGCGAAGTAAATCTCTGGAAGTGTGTGGTGGCTTTTCGGGGATACAAGTTCAAGACGATGTCCGGCTTGCCCTTTACATATACGCTGAAAAAGGGCAGGGGAGATGAGTTCACCAAGGAGCTGTGGATCGACCGCAGAGAGGGCAGCAAGAGTCTTGCTTGGAGTTCCGTGATGCTGGCGTATCACAATATCGGTAAAATCGGAGAGGTAGTGGACAAACCCAAGGCGCTGGGAGATATCCGGGGTGTGTCGTACATCTATGGGCTGTTCTACCGCTTTGGCCTGATCGACGTGCCAGACAAGGCTAAGGAGAAGATGGGAGTAAAGGAACACTAACAGTTGTGACTGCGCTGTGGTGCGCAGTTTGAGTAAAATCAACTGGATTTCGAAAATATTTTCGTAAATTTGTAGTTGACAACTAAAACTGATCGCAGTATAATCGAACTACAAACACCAATTTGGTGTAAAAAATCCAAATTAAACCACCACAAAAACAACCTAAAAAATGAGAAGGAGGCCCCTCGATGCGTGATGACAACAAGCTCCACCGTGAAAAGAGATACGTTGAAGTGGACGTTCGCTTTACACCTGATGGCAAGATCCGCCCTCTTGCCATCAACTACGACAAAAGCCATATCTATGGAATCGACCGTGTTTTGGCTGTCAGGCGTGGCACATCGCGCCTTGGCGGGAAGGGGCAGTGCTTCACCTGCATGATCTGCGGGCAGAAGCGGAATCTCTGGCTTGAACAGGGCAAGTGGTTCGTGGAAGCCTACTGCTCCGTGCCGGAAAGCCGTGCTTCGTAATGGCAGGGTACTTATCCCGCGCAGACCTTTCGCACATAGCGGGTAAGTATATCGATCAGCACTATACCCGCTTTGGAATCAGCAAGAATGCCCCGGAACCCATTGACCCTGAACGGCTTGCAAGCGCTGTTCTTGGGCTGAATGTGAAAATGCTGCCGCTGTGCAGCGATGGCAGCATCCTCGGACTGACCGTTTTTCAAAGATGCGGTTTTACCGTAACTTTAGGGGATGGTACAAAGCTTGTAGAGATATTCATGCCGAAGGACGTTGTGATCGATTCTGCCCTTGCGGCAGATAGCTGCACCGGATGCCGGAATTTCACGATAGCGCATGAAGCGGCGCACCAGATTTTAGCTGACCTGTTTCCGAACGACTACGGAAAAGCAGTCAAGTGTCGTGGGCACATTGCCTATCGGGAACGAAACGGACAACCCTCGTGGGAAGAATGGCAGGCGAATACCCTTGCGGCAGAGCTGCTGATGCCAACATTTCTGGTCAACGCCGAAATAGAACGTGCAGCGCTGTGTCTGCCGAATGGAATCCTATACAAATCCGCATCTGACCCGAACTATGAAAAAATTCTGGAGATGGCTGCACGGATGGGAGTATCTTGGTCTGCTATCAGGATCAGACTACAGCAGATGCGGGTCATAAAAGGCAAACCCATCCACTGCCATCCATTGGACATCATCCGATTTGGAGAATAAACATGATTCAATCAAATAATCGTTCTTTTAAAAATAAACCGCTGAGCAATATACAGCAGGCACAATTCAGCATCGGCTGGAGGTTTTGCCCCGTTTGCGGACACAAGCTCTACCAAAAAGATGAGAGCTGTTCAGGCACTATCCGCATAAAGTGCCTCAAGTGCGGCAACGTAGCAACGGTTGATTTAGCCTATCGCAGGTATTGATTGCTTTATAGGCAAAACACAATTTTAAAAATCGGGTGCATTGCACCCTGAATATGGACTGTTCGTCACCGAGCAACGGGCCATTGCCGCAAGGCAATGTATGAAACGCGCACCAAATAGCCGGGCAACAGCTGATAGAGTGATTCTGCTTTTAGAACCGCTCTGTTAGTTGGTTGTCCGGCTATTTTTTTAGCCTTCAGGTAGCCTGCTCCCGTAAAAAGGAGCAGGCTTTATGTTTGTCCATTTTTCGTGGATGCCCCAAGCGGCGAAATATCCGTAGCCTTCCGAATTTTCGACTTTTTACGCTTTATCGAAAATTTGGAGGTTGCACATGAGTTTCAATAATGGTAATGAACGTCGCAAGCTGAACGCAAAGTGGGAGCAACTCCGTGTGCAGTACCGCGAAGCCGGAATGAGCGAAGAGGCAATTCAGGCGATGTATGAGTTTGATCTGGGCGTCCTGAACAGTGAACGCGCCTATGATGCCAACACGGTGGCAGTTTGTGATGGCGAAGATGACGTTGACACAAGGAAAGCAGCGGATCTTAAGCAATATGAGGCTGCAATCACGGTAACGGATACCTACCACGAAACCAAGAGTTGCTTTGGATGGATCGGCGAAATCGAGAATGAGCGGTTGCTGTCTGCTCTTGAAAAGTTATCGGAAGACGACCTCAAACTTTTGACGCTCTACGTCTATGAAGGTTATAGCATGGTTGAATTATCTAAAGTTTATGGCATTGCTCACCAGAACATTAGTAAGCGAATTATTAGAATTGCTAATTTTTTGAAGAACTTTTGATTTTAGGGTGCAGAATGCCCCTTCTCGATGGCTCGTAAGTGAAGGGACAATTTCCCAAGCGGCACCTGCCGCAGGGCAAAGCATCCGACTTCATGGTCCTTGAAAACTGAATAGTTCCGTCATCTGGTACTCCGATAATGATACTTCCGTAATTCGCGGCCCGGTCACAAAGCAGACGGGGTGGCTGAAATGCCAATGAAGCGGTACAAGTCCGCTGCCAGATGTTTATGCCCCACTCGCAGGGAGCCGAGGGCGAATATGCGAGACCTGAACATATTTTATCAGGAGTGACCGGATGCTGTTTTCGGTCTCCGGTCACTCCTGTTCTTTTACATATTTATCCGCTAATCACCTTTACTAACACGGAGGACTACTCAAATGGACGAGTTGAATCCTACGGTGCGCGAACAGGAGATTTACGAGGAGATGGAACTGACCCCGGAAATGATCAAGTCCATCCGAACCCTCTGTGCAACCTGTCTGCGACATTTCGTAGAAGCCAAGGCTTTCAAAATCGCTATCGTGCCGAGTGCAGACAACAGCATGGATACTTGCACTGTCTGTCAGACCCGGCGTGGTTACGATTATGTTGTAATGCACCGCTGATGCTGGTGCTTCGTTTCAATCATCGGAGGAGGTGATGTGTATCGTATAAAAAGAATTGCTCCCATACTTCAACAGAAACCCGCTGCCTAGGAGGTGCAGCAGGTTTCTTACATATCCAAACGGAGGTTTCGCAATTTGGAATCTACTTTGAAATTCCAACGCGGAGACATCTACTTCGTTCGACTTGACAACCGGACGGGTTCCGAACAAAGCGGAACCCGTCCGGCAGTCATTCTACAAAACGATGTGGGAAACTCCTGTTCACCGACATTGATCGTTGCGACTTTGACAAGTAAGACAGAAAAGAAAGCTACGCAGCCGACGCATTGTCTGGTGGAACCGGAGGGGCTGGAGCCGTCCATCGTTCAGGCTGAGCAAATCTTCACCATCGACAAAAGCCGTGTCAAAAGATTTGTCGGACACCTCACCCCAGAAGAGATGGGGCGGGTCGATGATGCTGTGAAAATCAGCCTTGCTCTGAACCCAATGGGAAGCATCCAAAAGCTCAAACCTATCGTCCGTTCTACGGCGGCTTACGCACCGCCAGAAGTAGTTGACGGTAAGCCGCCTGTCTATCCCTACACTCCTATCAAATCCGATTTTGAGGATGCAGGAACAGTCGAAGAAATGATGTTATACACCGAACTGCAATCCGCTGTTCACGCAATGATCCAGCGGCTTGAATACAGCTTCACCTTTAATCCCAGCTTGCTCACCAGCCCGAAGCGTAAGAAGCAAGTGACGGAGATTTTGACCGAAGCTGAAAAATACATTTGGCGAATTAAGGAGGAAATCAGATGCGCCTGAAGAATGACACTGAAAATTTTGCAGCTTCCTTCAATATCACCCCGCCTTACCAAATGAGGGTGATTCACAGCAGTAAGCTGATCTACCCCCGCGAGATCTACCAGCGGGGTGTGGAGCGTAAGCGTGTGGAAATGATTGCTGCCGATTTCAACGAGTACATTGCCAACGAGCCGAAGGTCAGCTTCCGCAACGGCAAGTATTATGTGGTGGATGGCCAGCACACCATCGAAGCGCGCATCCTTCGTAACGGCGGCAGAGCCTTGCCGATTCTCTGCAAGGTCTACACCGGTATGACCATGCAGCAGGAAGCCCTGCTCTTTGCCGAGCAGAACGGCCATTCTGCCCCTTTTGCTTATGTGAGATAAAGAAGTAATAGAAGTGTAAAAAATTTTGCCGTTCCTATCCGGCACTTGCG
>ERZ791837.177-NODE-177-length-49359-cov-3.863094_pt1 | contig 49359 bp, 36 predicted proteins | sample MGYA00510292_ERZ791837 | MGnify/ENA primary metagenome ERZ791837 (study PRJEB30046, sample SAMN00715259) | human gut metagenome | study: EMG produced TPA metagenomics assembly of the A metagenome-wide association study of gut microbiota in type 2...
TCTGCAAAGACTGGCTATACAGCGTGAACGCCGCATCGAACTGGCTACTGAAGGACAACGTTATTTCGACGTACGCCGCTGGATGATTGCTCCCGAAGTATTGAAGGAAGGCGTCCGCGAAGGACTGAATGCGGAAACAATTGTAAACCCTACATTCGAGGAATTTAACCAACGTATCAAAGTGGACCAACCCTACAGATGGAGTACCCGCATGTATATTGCTCCTATTCTGCAAAGCGAAATCGGAAAAAATACAAATTTGGTGCAAGCACCGGGATACTAAAAATAACAGGATTTAAAATTATAATGACATGAAGAAAAACTTATATATAACATCGATATTCTGCGGGATAATGGTGCTTGCCGCCACCTCTTGCGAGAATTTGGGTGAGCCACAGTTTGAAGATGACCAATTTTCATCAACACTCTATCTAAAAGACACCGGACTCACAGAAATTGAGTTTTATAACATCAACCAGGATCTTACTTTCACAACCTCCATCGGTAAGGGTGGAACTGCCCCTGAAGTTCTGCGTACAGCTGCTGTAAGAGTATTTACACAGGAAGAGCTGGACACGTACAATCAGGAAAACGACATGCAATATGTAGCCTTACCTGCCGATTGCTATACCTTTGACAAGCAATACAATTTTGAACAAGGAATAGAAAAACGCGATCTGACTATTACTCTGAAAGCTAAAATCGGTGAATTGGACACAGACATTGATTATGTGTTACCTCTAAAACTTATCAGCGACACACATAGCGTAAACGACGATAAGAGGCAACTGATTATCAAACCCAACATCATTACCCCACAAGTAATGTTAAGGAACAGCGGTTTGCAGGAAAAACTCAGCGTGCACAGCAAGAACCAATATCTGCAAAGCGCCACATTCACCACGATGGTCAAGCTGGGAATGCCCAACAATGGCTGGACATTTACCGCCAAATTGGAAAGCGACCTTGATGCGCTACATTTTTTAGTAGACCAATACTCTATCCAGACTGGCAAAATTTACAAATTGTTACCCGCTTCCATGTACACTTTGCCCGAACTGACCTTTACAAATGTTGAAAACGAAAAAGAGCTGGAAGTTCCCATACAATACGTAGAAGGGATAAAAGAAGGTGAATACCTATTGCCCATTGTCCTTAAAGAAATAGAAGGAAAACCGTTTGAAATAAACAATACGCCATGTTATGTCCTTGTTGACGTGACAAGCGAAGGAATACAAATCAAAATAGAGAAAAGCGACATTTCTGCAATCAGCAGTGCAGCCCCTATAGAAAGATTGATAGATGGTGGAATAGGTGAAGGAAAATTCTGGGAATCGCAATACGGAAATGCCGAAGAGGGTAAAACTTATACCGACCCGACTTATGGCATTTACATAGACATTGTAAATTTCAATCAACGAATCACCCAGCAAATGACAATAAAATTGTCCGCTTATGCAGCCCATACACGTCCGACAAGTCTAGCCATCTACGCCAAGAAAGCAGGAAATGACGAGTGGGTACAAATACAAGAACCTGTAACTCCTTTCCCTAATGCGAAAGAACAATCCCAATACCTATTGAAATTAGACGGAAACCATATCAAAGAATTCACATTCAACGATTGTGGTGAAATCACAGCAATTCGAATCGCTCTCTTGAAAAGCAAGAACTATGGTGACCTGACTAAAACTGTTAATACCGGCGAATCAATACCTCTTGTCGGCTTAGGCGAAGTAGAAATCTTTGGTTATTAATAAAAAACATACTATTATGAAACATTTATACATATCATTCATGTTCCTATTAGGAATGCTTTGCGTAAGTTGTTCAGACGATAATAACAACGACCCGCAACTTCCGAATGACGAACCGGAAACACCAGTCACTCCCGGTGAAAACGGAGATATTGATTTTAGTAAAGTAGGACTGGAATATGACGATGGCAAAAACATCGTAGTCAACGTAAAACTTGCCATCGACAAGGAAGGTTGGGACATGCGGGGAGGCGAAGCATTCTTCAAACCCCGTCTGGAAAAGCAATGGAAACAAATTAACGAACGTTTCAACGGTTTGGACAAAAAAGACGAGTTGAAACGCCACTACATCTTCGTACCCGATTTGGATGACATCATTATCTATGAAAATGATGAGGAGGAGCAAGAAACCATGCACTGGGGAGGAATGTTAGAAAAATATCCGGATTGCTTGGACTATAATAAATATCAAGTAATAGTAAGTTACGATTTCGTGCTTCAAGAGTATGAGATAGGCGGAGGTGGCGGTTGCGGTGATATCAAAGGCTTGTCTACTGTTCTGGTAATCCATGCGGATGAAGAACCTGGCAAGTTTATAGACTATTTTGAAGACAGCAGAAAAACCGTAGAATCCATTACCCACGAATTGGGGCATACCCGCGGTCTTTACGACCTTTATTTGACAAACCTCAGCGGCAAGAACAACCAAGTGAATGGAGAGGGACATCAAGCTCCCGCAGGTGTGATGAACAACAACACCTATGACCCCTTGGATAAATGCTATTGGAACGATTATGAGATACTCTGTCTGAATGCCAACCTCAACAAAATGGAAAAAAGCGGTAGCACGCTTTGGAACACATGTATGAGAGATTACTTTACAGACCTGATTGAAATCAATGTCACCGAAGGCGGTAGTCCGATAGAGGAATGTACATTGAACTTCTACAAATTCAGCGATTATAAGATTGACAGCAATGTAGATAAAACGAGAGCTGCCAATGGTGGAACTGCCCGTATAGATGCCTACGATTTGTTTTGGGATGGTAGAACCAGTGCCGGAGGATGGGCACTGATGTTCCTCGTAGAAGCGGTAAACGAAAAAACCGGGCAGAAAGGTTACCACTTCCTACCGTATTTCGAAGCTCATGCACAAGGTCTGAAAGACAAATCGGCGAATCCAATCAACGGGAAATCCACCCTGAAGATAAACATTGACATTCCAACCAAATAATTCGAGAAAAGTTATGCATACTAAATTAATCGCAATAGCTCTACTGTCTGCCTTATCCATCAATTGTCTGGCATGCTCGGACGACAAAGCGCCCGCAACAGGTGATACGGACAAGGACGATGCCGGTTCACAGCCAAACCAGGAAATGTCGTTCTCGTCTTCAGACAAGGATTTGGAGCAGACCTTTTACTGGGCTAAGAAAATGGCCCTATCCTATGCGCACGATGGCAGTGATCCAGTAGGTCACTGGTACGAAGCCGCCCTGCCCGGACGGAATGCCTTTTGCATGCGAGACGCTTCCCACCAAAGCATTGCAGCCGAAATACTAGGGTTGTCGAAGCACAACTTCAATATGATGCAAAAGTTTGCCCGCAACATCAGCGAGTCTAAGGATTATTGCACCCATTGGGAAATAGACAAGGACGACAAACCCTGTCCGGCAGACTACGTAAACGACGCTAACTTTTGGTACAACCTGAACGCGAATTTCGATGTGATGTTTGCCTGCTGGCGTCTTTATGAATGGACAGGCGACAAACGTTATCTCAACGATGATTACTTGGCATATTTCTTCAAGTTATCTGCCGACAATTACGTGAAACGCTGGAAGTTGGAACCGGAAAACATCTTGCTCCGTTCGCAACACATGAATAATAAACCCACCACACAAGGGCGTTACCGCGAAACACGCGGTCTGCCCTCGTACGTGGAAAATTATCCGGGATTGACCAACAGTTCGGATTTAGTGGCAAGCCTTTACGGAGGTTTCGAAGCATACAGTAAGATGAAAGCCGCATTAGGACAAATAGCCGAAAGCGAAGCTTTGCACTTGCTTGCCGAAGACTACCGCATGCACTTGGAAGACAACTGGTGGAACAACAACATCAATGCCTACCACACATTCTGGACAGTAAAGAATGAATTTGCCGACGGTGAAGGACTGACCTACATGTTATGGTTCGATGCCGCACAGCAGACCGACCGTATCCGCGGTACCATCAGCAAGATGATGGCACGCAAAAACTGGAATATTGAGAACATTTCGCACTTCCCCTTGCTGTGGTATCGCTACAATTACGTAGCACAAGCTTACGAAATCCTGAAAAACATCAGTGACATGGGGCGTTGTGAATATCCGGAAGTATCGTATGGCATGATAGAAGGTATCATAAGCGGCACAATGGGCATTGTACCGAGTGCATCACAAAAGAAAGTGACCACGCTACCTAAAATTACAGGCGAACACAACCTGCGCATCAACAACCTACCCATGCTGCAAGGACACATTACGGTGGAGCATGAAAACAACCAAAGCAGCCTCTTTATCAACAACACCCCAAATGAGCTGACTTGGGAAGCCTCTTATATGGGCAAGGTAAGTGGAATCAGTGTAAACGGAGAGCAGCAAACAGTACAGACACGCACCGACCGCATGGGGCAGACTATTTCGTACATAGAAATAAAAGTACCGGCCGGAACGGAAGTGAAAGCTACAGCACAAACATTATAACCCTATAATGCAACTCAATTAAATTGATACATTAATTTAAAATGATTAAAACCATGAGAAAAAATATATTATTCTTATCATTACTTTGCAGTTTTTCTTTGTTATCCGCTTCTTGCGATGACGAAGACACGCAACTGATGCCACCGCCTGTGGAAGTGAGTGACGCTGACGGTGACAACGCAGTAATTACAACCCAATTGGCATGGAAAACAAACAAGCAGACTGTGGCTTTCCTGAATGATGCAAAGGACATCCCTGTAACACTCTACCTGAACAGGATGGGCAATACCAACACAGAAACGGTAAAAGCCCAATTCGGTACACTGAACGAGGAAGAGCTGAATGCCTATAACACCGCCAACCGGACAAGCTACACGATATTGCCCGAAGCGTATTATACATTCGACGAGGAGATAAAAGTATCGGGAACCGCCAAAAAGCAGGAAGTAACCATGATTGTGAAAAACACTATCGGAGCATTGGATTTGAAAACCAAACAATATGCCATTCCGATGCGTGTTACTTCGTCTGACTGCGAAGTGAAAGCAGGAGCTGACGTCATTATGGTAGTGATGAGTGCCACTACGCCTGAGTTCAGCATAACGATCGAGAACGAAGAAGAGGCAAATGCCGTAGTGGAGTTAGTGCCGCAACAAGTATTTACAAAGAAATACAAGATGTTCTTGAACCTCAATGTAGACAACCGCTGGGCGAACTCCGTAACGTTTAAAAACGAAGAAGCCGACCTCAACGCATTACTTGATGCCTACAAAGCCGAAACCGGAAAAACAGAAGCTAAGCTGCTGCCTGCCGACTTGTATGCAATCAACGACGGACAGAAAATTTCTTTCGCTGCCAATGAAGAAGGCAGCAGGGAGTTTACCGTCAACGTAACAACCGGGAGCTCGCTGGAACCAGGTGAATACGTATTGCCGGTAGCTTTAAGCAAGTGCGAAGGAATGCCGTTCTCCGTAAGCGAAAAGGTGATTTATTTGCAATATAACGTACCGGTTCCTATTTTCTCGTTAAAAGAAACCGGTTTACAGCTGCAAGCCACTGCTACCCGTACAGATCAAACATTTACAAAGGAATTGACTCTGAGCCTGAACATAACAAACAAGTGGGAAGCGAATATCAGCTTCGAAAACGAAGACGAAACACTTTCTACACTTGTAAACCAGTACAATGACGATAACGGAACATCATATACTTTATTGCCTGTCGCCAATCGCATTCTCAACGAAGTTAAATGTACCGGAGAAACCAAAGAGTTTAAGTTCAGTGCAGGAATTAAGTCGGAAGGCTTAACAGACGGTACAAGCTATTTGTTCCCGGTAGTACTGAAAGGAAGCTCAGAAAACATTTGTAAAGTGAACACAGAAACTGTAAGCTACTTATTGATTTCCAAAATCGATGAAAATGTTACAATGGAACGAGTTGCACTGACAGCCGATAACATACACCCCATCACTTCAGAGAGCGACAGCCAAATAGCCTTGCTGGTAGACGGTAACGTAGAAAGTGGTCAAGAATGGCAATCTGCATGGAATACAGCATTACCTATGGATAAAATCCGTGATGCAAAATATGGCATTTATATTGACATTGATAACATCAGTATTGATAAATTGTTCCAAATAAAGATGAACAGCCAAACAGTTTCACACAACGGTCTTAAAAAAGTAGCCATTTATGCCGGAACTTCTGTTGATGATTTAACTGAAGTTTGGAGCACGGACGATGCCTATCCTGAAAAGCAAAATGGCGTATGTGCTACAAATATACTATCTACAAATGGAAAAAACATCAGCCTAATCCGTATAGCAGCCCTTACCAGCTACCAATCTGGCTCCAATGGAAAGATTATACCGTTAACCGGAGATGAAGTATATAGAGGTAAATATAACAACAAAAATTGGGTTTACAACATCGGCATGAACGAAATTGAGTTATACGTTGAAAAAGCCACAGAATAGGTGTACAGGATTTAACTATTTATTTACCAAGAAAATATAAATTATCATGAAAAAGAATTTATTATATCTTTCATTGTTCTGCAGCATGCTTTGCCTCGGTACAGCGTGCAGCGATGATGACGCTCCGACAAGCGATCCGGATGGTAACGAACAGCCGGGCAGTACCGACAAGACTCCCATACCTACCACCATTGCCTGGGAAGAAGTGGAAAAGACCGTAGCCATCCTGTATAGTAGAGCAGAAGCAAGCATTCCCGTAAAGCTGAACGTGGCACGAAGCGGCAACAGTATCACCGAGGCCGTGACAGCAACAGGCAGTGCGCTGACCGCCGACGAGTTGACAGCCTACAACACACAAAACGGGACCAACTATACCCTGATGCCCACAGATTGTTACACGCTTGCCGACCCTCTTGAAGTGGAAAGCGACATCACTTCTCAAATCATGAAGATAAAACTCAACGGTATCAAAATTACCGCATTACCTAATTTGAGCAGCACGAACTACGTGCTGCCCATCCGCTTGAGTTCAGCCGATTGTGATGTAAAATCAGGTGCGGACATTGCTATTATTAAACTAACGATAGGAACGACTCCTATATTCACGTTAGGAAAAGAAGGCAATGTAGGGGAAACACAAGAGATTGTTGCTGGATTGAGTAGTGACATCCTTACAGAAATACCTATCTGCCTGAATGTAGAGAACCGTTGGGAAAGTAAGGTTAAATTTGTGACAGAGGAAACAAAACTCAAAGAGTTGGTTGCAGCTTACGGAAATGGCGCTACTCTGTTACCTGCGCCCTACTACACCATCGGTACAGACAATACATTGGCTTTCAATGCAGAAGATGACAAAACCAAAGATGTTACTGTTACTGTAAAAAGCAGTGCAGAAGGCGATGCTCCCACTCTCAAAAATGGGACGGAATATGTATTGCCGATAGCCTTGTCTGCTTGCGAAGGGATGCCCTTTGCCACAGATGAAAGCAAAGTGGTCTACTTACGCTACAAAGTAACAACTCCCAAGTTGACATTATCGGCTGAAAGTTCTGACGTTGAAGTTATCAATAACGGTTTCGGAACAGCAAAACTTAAACTGGCGTTGAATACTTCGTATGCAGGAGAACCATTCGAGATAACCCTTGCAACAGATAATAATGTAGAACCAAACGAAACTCTATTAGACGACAAATACTACACACTTTCCACCGTATCATTCACAGAAGGAACAGAAGTGGAATACGCCTTCGACATTAATCGTATCAATGGAGATGATAAACTTGCAGTAGGAGATTACGTATTACCAATAAAAGTAACAACGGTTACCAACAATGCTATCTCCCCTTCTCAGGAAGTAATAAAATTCAATATTTCTGTAAAAAACAAACTTACAGAACAAACATTAACAGGTGATATGCTGTCTACAAACAATGCGGCAAATTCAAAATGGGCAAGATTATCTGTCGCAAATTTAGCCGATGGAAAATATCACCATAATAGTGACTTTTCAGATACTTGGTCTACCGAATGGAACTGGAAAGACAGAGGGAATGATGAGGGTAGCACAGACCCTCAAACTGGTCATGATGCAACATACGGTGTTTACGTAGATATAGATGTCAGCACACTAAATCTTACTACCAAAGCACAGATTGTGTTGCATGCTTCCAATAAAGACGCAACCAGAAATCCCAAGACCTTACAGATATATACTTCTACTGAAACAGAGGGAAATAATTGGACAAAAAACGGAGAAATTATTGAAAAAACTTTTAACGGTCAATTCCCAACAACTGTACCCGATGGTTATGGTAGCAGTATTCAAGTTCAAGAAATTAAAAGTCATGAAATGAATATTCTTTCTGATATCAAAAGAATCAGGATTTCCTTCTTATATAACCAAAACGGTTCGGCATTGCAAACAGCCCTTGATAGTAATGTTCGTGCAGATGAACTCTACCTATACGGCTATTAAATAATTAAGGTAAACCCATGGATAACACGACACCGTTTTCAATAGGTATTTTACAAAAGACTCTTTTCATTGTTTAATTTAACTCTAACCTTCATTCAGGTAGAAGGGAGTTTTCCCTTCTACCTGTTTTTATCGCGAACTAATCTATTACTTCAATAGGTATTTTTGATAATAAAGCAGGGCAGACATACATCCCCCCTTCCTTTATTTTACTTTAAATGGATAATAATTATGAAAAAGTTTTTTTGCATATTCTTTTTTTCTTTGGCCGCCACCGTTTGTTTCAGCTGTTCAGACAATGGGAGCAATGAAACCATGCTTCCACAAGAACCTGATTCTGAAGAAAGCATCAACCCGGGAGCAGACGGCAACTATGATAATATCGGCATTGAATACGACGACGGCACCAACATCGTGATGCACGTAAAGATTGCCATCGACAAAGAGGGTTGGGACATGCGCGATGAGACCTTCTTCAAAACAGGCCTGAAGAAGCAATGGGAAGGCATCAACGAACGCTTCAACGGACTTGACAAGAAGGGGAAGTTACAGCGGAACTACATTTTTATCCCTGATTTGGATGATATTATCCTCTACAACTTCAACGACAATAAAGAAGCTCCCGCAGGAAGCCACTGGGAAGTGACCCGATGGCATAGCGACCGCATTGATTTGAAGAAATTCCAGATTCTAGTGTCGTACGACTTTGCCATACAAGAAGAAGAAGTAGGAAAAAGCGGAGGCCATGGTGACAGCAACGGACTGAGTAATATCCTCGTCATCAATCCCGGCGAGCAAAACGTAGGGAAATTCTACGACCACTTCAGTGATGCCGCCAACACCGTAGCTGCCATTACACACGAGTTAGGCCATTGCAGGGGAGTAATAGATACCTATCTGTGCCGCGTCAACAGTAAAAATAATCCGGTGAGCGGACAAGGTTTTGAGCCGGAGAAAGGCAATATGAACAATCCCTACCCTTCGCTTGACAAATGCGAATGGAGCGAGTACGAGATGAGAGTCATCAACCTGAACGGGGCAAAGAAGCAACAATACCTTTGCTACTATTGCGTGCACGACTGGTTTCCGGACATAATAGAATTCGACGTTACGGAGAATGGAGAACCCGTGACAAACTGTGTTCTGAATGTCTACAAAATGAGCGATTACAAGATTCACCCCACTCCTGTCAAGACTTACGCTTTCAGCGGCGGAATACTCAGAAAAAACTCCAAAGACATATTCTGGCATGGAAGCGCCGCCTGGAGTTACTACAACATGGTGCTTATAGAAGTAATCAATGACAAAACCCAAAACAAAGCATACAGCTTCATGCCCGCCTATGAGCTGCACAACCAAGGTATCATCGACAAGTTTGAAAACAAGTTAACGAATTCCATATTCAAAAGGAGCATTGACATTAAAAAGCGGTAAGGCACTTTGATGAATTGCAATTCGTATCTCACAAGAACCTATTAATATTATTACATGAAAACATTAAAAATTTACCGAATCGGAATAGCTGCTTTAATGTTTGGCTTATTCTCTGTCAGTTGTTCATCTGACGATGATGAAGGCAACGACAACAAGAAAAAGACTTTCTCCGTAAGCCTTGATGGAGAAAAGTATGCAGGGACCTCACAACTCGTAACCGTCCCGTCCACCGGAGCCGAATACGAGCTGGCCATCACCACCGACGAGGAAGTGACATGGGAAATCGCCATCAGCGAAGATACCCCCGAAGGCTTCCTTAGCGTATCTCCCACCCAAGGGAAAGGAGAAGCCACCGTACAGATTACCGCTTCCAAGAAAGCAGAAAACGTCACCAGCAGGAAGGGGGAAATCAGCATCAAGAACAGTACCAACAAGGCTGTCATTGTATACAGCCTGCAACAAAGCGACAAGCAGGTAGTATTTCCGGAAGGAACGGTAAATCAGACTACAGCGGACTTCCAGGACAAGAACAGCAAGTTCAACGTGCACTACATGGCCGAAGGACCGAATGTAGCCATTATGTATGAAAAGAGCTGGGGAGAGAACCCGGAAAGCGACCCCAACCTGCCGCTCGACCGGAAAAAAGCGGTGGAATATGCGGAAGACATCTACGCCTGGCTGATAGACAAGGCCGGATTTGCCAACTGGACCACTTCGGAAGCTGCAAAATACAAGATACTGATTTTTGTACACCACTCTAACGAAGGGGGAGCAGTAGGCTACGGAAAGCCGAATGTCGGCATTCTGGAAGTAAAGCAGCCGGGCATTATGAAAGTGAACAAATACGGAGTGCCGGGGCTTCTTCAGCATGAGATGATGCATTGTTTCCAGTACATCAGCCACTATGACGGCGCCTATAACTATGGCTGGTCCGGTCCTATCTACGAGATGACATCGCAATGGGGACTCCTGCACCGCTGGCCCGACTGGCCTGACTTGGAATACGGACACTTCAAGGATTTCATGAAAAACACCCATAAGGCATTCATGCACGAAGACAACCAATACCACTCGCCCTACGTGCTCGAATATTGGGAAAGCATACACCCTAAAATGGTAAGCAAGCTTTGGCAAAGCAACATTGAAGATGACGAGAGAGATCCGGTACAAACCTACAAGCGCCTGAACAACCTGACACAGGAACAATTCAATAACGAAATGTTTGAGGGTGTGCGCCGCTTCGTAACCTGGGACATTCCAAGCATGAAGGAAGCCAATATCAAGCACATCGACAAGCACCAATACAGCTTGATAGAGGTTGGAGCGGGCAAAAAAACTTACCGTGCAGACCCGAAAACCTGTCCGCAAAACTACGGCTACAACTGCATCAAGCTGAAAACGCCGAAAGCCGGAACAACCGTGACCATCGACTTCAAAGGAGAACTTAGCATGAGCGGCTATAAGATAAAAGAGCGCCAATATGCCGGATGGCGTTGCGGCTTCGTAGCCTTGAAAGAAAACGGCGAACGCATCTACGGAGAGATGAACAAGGAAAAGGAAAAAACACTTTCGTTTACAGTGCCCGAAAGTGGTGTAAAAAATCTTTGGTTTGTAGTGATGGGCGCACCCACCGAACACTGGAAACACAAGCAAAGCAAGAAAGACGAAAGTGGAAAAGTGACCGAGGACAACGAAAACAACTGGCCGTACACTATTACAATCAACGGCACGACGTTGGATAAGCCAGCTGAATTATAAATATAACCTTATATCAATTATCCACCGAAAAACTTTTAATTTATGAAGACATTTCAGTACATGCGTCAATTACTGCTTGCCTGTTTTATTATAGCTACAACAAGCGCATGCAGTGACGACCAAAAGGCAGAGGAAAAGCCGAAAGCATCTATCGAGTTTGAATCCGATAACATAGACCTTTCCTCAAATCGAATAATCCTTCCTATAAAAATGGAAGGATGTAGTTATCAAATTGCTGTCACTTCCAGTCCGGAAGTAACTTGGGAGGTTCAAGTCACTGAAGGAGAAAATTTTGTCACGGCTACTCCTGAAGGGGAACAAAAAGAAGGGGGAAATATTACAATAACAGTATCTGCCAACGACATCCCACAAGAACGAATCGCTAAAGTAATCATTTCCAGCTCGCTAAGCACTAATAACAAAGAATTGGTACTGAAACAGGAAGCTGTTGCAGAAGTGGAGGGTGAAATGAGCTTTGCTGTATTAGCAGACTTACACTATGGTCGAAGAACAGGAACAGAAGATGCCACCATAAAGATACCTCGTGCATTGGAAATGATTATGACAAAACAGCCAAAAGTAAAAAATATTTTTATTTGTGGAGATATGACAGATGGAGGAAACGAAACAGAATATCGAGCTGTTGATGAGTTATTTAACAAGAATCTTCCTAAAGATGTAAATGTATACTTCATGTTAGGAAACCATGAACGTTACAACCAAAACACCCAACAGTATTTCAATGATATATTTTCACAGAATATCCACCAATACATAGAGCAGGGTGGTTACCCTTTCATCACTATCAGCGTTGGAGATTCATGGGCAGGATATGATGATGAAGCAGTAGAATTCCTTAAAAAACATTTGAGAAAAGCAGCACAAGATTATCCTGACAAACCGATATTTGTATTTTCACATGCTCCCTCTGAACATGAAACAGCTTGGGGACCATGGTTAACCCAAAATCAACTTCACGAAACACTAAGCAACTATAGGCAAGTCATTCATTTTACTGGACATTCGCATTTCAGCATAGAGGACGAACGTTCTATCAAGCAAGATAAGTTTACATGGATAAATGTAGGTCCCGGTTACTATGGAACTGTTTCCGAACTTGATGTCAATGATATCTATGAGGAACGTTATCCTGCGACTGGAGAAAACGTGACTGAAGGTTTAATTGTAGACTGCGGTGCTAATGCGGATGTGCAAGTGACTCGATTAGATACCAAACATAACACAGAAATTAAAACTCCATGGATAATAAAAGCCCCTCATGACGGTTCACAATTCACTTATACAGATAGCCGTACCGGTGGAAGCTCACCTGTATTCTCCAACGAAGTAACTATAAAAGATCTAACGGACCACAGTTGTACCGTAGTCATTCCCCAAGCTACAGATGATGATTTAGTGGCAAAATACAGAGTAGAAATCAAGAAAGATAAAGCTACCTCTAATGAAATAAAAACATATCAAGTATACTCTCAATGCTTCTTACGTGAAGATATGCCACAAACGATAGAGTGGAAAATCAATGGATTGACAGACAACACTCTATACACCGTCATCGTAAAAGCCATTGATTCTTTCGGTGAGGAATCAGCCCCTAAAGAATGCAACTTTACTACTCCGAAATGGGTGGCAGATGCCGGCACTATGGCACCTACAGCTGATCTTATTGATATTATGTTCCAACCCGGTGGAGTAGCAAATAATATCGCAAATTCTTCTTTAAAAGCTGTTCCCGGTAATGCAGATCAAAAGCCTGAGATTGTATACAATGACGAATTAAAAATGTATGTCAGCAAATACAACAATAACGATAAACAATTTTTCAAAATAGACTATCAGAGCAATAATAATTTCAAGGATAAAATAAAAGATAAATTTACTTATGAAGTATATTGCAAAACAAATAATACAGCCAGGCAATGCCCATTCAGCGGACTCCAAACTGCTTTCCTTGGTCTACAAATGAACGAAGATGGATCTAATAAATACTATGCCATGTTTTACTGCACCAAAGGTGGATACCAACGTATCCTCTATCCCAGTGTGGAAACGAGTCTTTATTATCATTATATATTTACTTTCGATGGACGCGACATGAACGCCTATTTAAACGGCAAGTTAATTGGAAGTATAGAAAAACTTAGTGGCGATGTAAAAATCAGCAGTAATTCTGGAGAACAATGGATGTGTATCGGTGGTGATACTCCCGCACCTTCTGCCAATGCCTATGCCCAATTCCCTTTCCAAGGAGAAGTGGCTTTCTGCCGTATACATAGCAAAGCGGTTTCGCGCAGTGAAGCTTACAGATTGTATGAGCAAATAGAAAAGCGAAAAGGAACCAACAAGTTTGACGATTTAAAAGATAAGCTGTCTTCTCTATCCGGCGACAATCTAACCGAAGGTTGGAAGTTAATGAATGACATAACTACCACTGAAGCAGAAATAACAACATTCCTCAATAAAATTGGCCAGTAATCTGAATGACAGATTTCAATTGAATAATCAAACATTAGTTCTAACAATAATTAAGTAATATGAGATTTTTAACGATTTGCTTATATGCAGCTTTGGCAATACCCGGAAACGCCCAGTCTTTCAACGAATGGCAAGACCCTGAAGTTAACGCCGTAAACCGTGCCCCGATGCACACCAACTACTTTGCCTACGAATCGGCACAAGCAGCGGACAACGGCATCAAAGAGCAGTCTGCCAACTTCATGACCTTAAACGGTACCTGGAAATTCTTCTGGGTGAACGATGCCGACCAGCATCCTACCGACTTCTGGAAAACCGATTTCAACGACAAAGGCTGGAGCAACATGCCCGTGCCCGGCGTGTGGGAACTGAACGGCTTCGGCGACCCTATTTACGTGAATGTGGGCTATGCCTGGCGCAACCAGTTCCGGAACAACCCGCCGCAAGTACCTACAACTAATAACCATGTAGGCTCCTACCGCCGCGAAATCACCGTTCCTGCAGGCTGGAAAGGAAAAGAGATTATCGCACACTTCGGTTCGGTGACCTCCAACATGTATCTGTGGGTGAACGGCAAGTACGTGGGCTACAGCGAAGACAGCAAGCTGGAAGCCGAATTCAACCTTACCCCTTACCTAAAGCCGGGGCAGAAGAACCTGATAGCCTTCCAAGTGTTCCGCTGGTGCGACGGCACGTACCTGGAAGACCAGGACTTCTTCCGCTACAGCGGTGTGGGGCGAGACTGCTATCTCTACACCCGCAACAAAAAACAAATAGCCGACATCCGCGTGACTCCAGATTTGGACGCACAGTACCGCAACGGTTCACTCACCATTGAACTGACCATGAAGGGTAGCGGCACTGTGGAACTGGAACTGCTGGATGCAAAGAAGCAGAGTATAGCCACCCGCTCACTGAAGGCATCGGGCAAGGTGAGCACCACCATAGAGGTATCCAACCCCGCCAAATGGACAGCGGAAACGCCCAACCTCTACACCCTGAAAGCTACCTTGAAATCAGGTGATGAAGTAGTGGAGGTGATTCCTCTGAAAGTAGGCTTCCGCAAAGTGGAGCTGAAAAACGCGCAGATTCTGGTAAACGGACAGCCGGTGCTCTTTAAAGGTGCCAACCGTCACGAAATGGATCCCGATTATGGCTATGTAGTATCGCGCGAACGCATGATTCAAGACATCCAAATCATGAAGCTGTTTAACCTGAATGCAGTACGTACCTGCCACTATCCCGACAACAACCTGTGGTACGAACTTTGCGACCAATACGGCCTCTACGTGGTGGCGGAAGCCAACATCGAATCGCATGGGATGGGCTATGGCGAACGTACCCTTGCCAAGCGCGCCGACTACAAGCAAGCGCACATGGAACGTAACCAGCGCAATGTGCAACGCTGCTTCAACCATCCCAGCATTATCTTCTGGTCGCTGGGCAACGAGGCCGGATACGGTCCGAACTTCGAAGCCGCCTACGACTGGGTGAAAGCGGAAGACCCAAGCCGTGCCGTGCAATACGAACAAGCGGGAACAAGCGGAAAAACTGATATCTACTGCCCGATGTATGCCGGCTACGAATGGAGCGAACGCTACTGCAAGGACAACAAGTATCAGAAGCCGCTCATACAGTGCGAGTATGCGCACGCCATGGGTAACTCTCAAGGTGGTTTCAAAGAGTACTGGGACTTGATTCGCAAGTATCCCAAGTTCCAAGGGGGGTTCATCTGGGACTTCGTGGACCAGTCCGTGCGCTGGACCGGAAAGAGCGGAAAGATGATTTACGGCTACGGAGGCGATTTCAACCGCTTCGATGCCAGTGACATCAATTTCTGTAATAACGGACTTATCAGCCCTGACCGTGTGCCGAATCCACATATGTACGAGGTAGGCTATTTCTACCAGAACATTTGGACTACGTTAGGAGCCGTGCCTCTTGTCCCGACATCCAACGGTAGCTCTACCACCAAATCCTTGCCAACGGAATTGGAACTGCGTGTCTTCAATGAACATTTTTTCCGTGACCTCTCCGCCTATTACCTGGAATGGGAGATATTGAAAGACGGTAAAAACATACGCAACGGCCGCATAGAGAATTTAGACATCGCTCCGCAGCAAACCGGCAGTGTGAAGCTGAATCCGGGAAGCATCTGCCCGGGTGCCGAATGGCTGCTCAACGTATCCTACAAACTGAAAACACGCGAAGGCCTGCTACCTGCCGGGCATGTTGTCGCCAAAAACCAATTATCACTGGCTCCTTACCAGGCACCCGCCATGGAGTTGAAAAACGAAGTAGCAAGCAATATCGATGTCACTGCCCCGGAAGTACAAGAGAATGACTGGAACTACCTTATCATCTCAGGCAACGGTTTTCGCATGGAGTTCAACAAGCACACCGGCTATCTGACCAAATATGAAGTGAATGGCCAAAACATCATTGAGGATGGTGCATCCTTGACACCCAACTTCTGGCGTGCTCCTACAGATAATGACTTTGGCGCCAACATACATCGAAAATATATAGCATGGAACAAACCGGAAATAAAACTGACTTCTTTCAAACAACATACTGACAACAAACAAGTCATCATAGATGCTGTCTATGAATTGCCCAAAGTATCGGCTACGCTGAATTTGACCTACATCATTAATAATATAGGCAGTATAAAAATTACTCAAAAGATGACAGCTGACAAAAATGCCAAAGTTGCCAATATGTTCCGTTTTGGAATGCAACTGCCCATGCCGCGCAGTTTTGAAACGATTGAGTATTATGGCCGCGGCCCAATGGAAAACTATATAGACCGTAAATATTGTGCCGACCTGGGCATCTATCGCCAAAGCGTATCGGAACAATTCTATCCGTATATCCGCCCTCAAGAAAACGGTACTAAAACAGATGTCCGCTGGTGGAAGATGCTGGATGCCGCTGGTAATGGAATTAAAATAATCTCTGCTGCTCCATTCTCCGCATCGGCTCTGCACTATACGATTGAATCGCTGGATGAAGGTTGGAGTAAACAACAAGGTCACTCCCAAGATATAGAAGAAGCTGACTTAACCAACCTCTGTATTGACAAAGTGCAGGCTGGGTTAGGCTGTGTCAACAGTTGGGGAAGCATTGCCCGTAAAGAGTATCAAGTACCTTACGGAGACTATGAATTTACATTCATAATTACGCCAATACAACACAATATAAAAATACAATAACTATTTGAATCGAAAAATTGTCATTGATATAAAGTAGGACAGAAATCATGTAACCTTGACTAAAACATTGTTATAACAGACAATCTATAAACGTGTTTTATTTGGAGCATGTATTTCCTTACCTTCACTTCTTTTAGATCAAGCTTTGATAGGTAACTATTTTTATGATAGTTGATATTAACTATATACATAAAATTGAAAGTTGTTGCAATGTAATTATTTTTACCTTTTCAATAGCAGATAAATCTACAGTTGAGCCTTGGGAACAAAAATGAAGAAAAATCTTCTATATTGTTCTTGTTAGCACTGTCCAGTATTTACATAAATGCAGGACAGTGCTCTCTTTACAATAGTTAATTGTAAAAAGAGAAATATATGCATTTTATTCACCAAGGAATCTAATATTTTAGATATTAGTCCTTTCCTTTTTTATCTGTCAGCATTAAGCTGTAAACTATTATTTCTAATCAATAAATGTTTAATATCATAAAAAGTCGTAGGGAAATTACAAAAATATAACTTATAGCAAAAACCTTGAACGTCTTTTGTATATCTTCGATGTAAAAACAAAATGAATATTTTTACTATTATTCGCTAATAATTACAATTTCCCCTTACATCAAAGGAAAGATTACAGGGGCAAACTGTGACCGACGTGACGCATAGCAGTCAAATCGCAGAACCCTTTCATTATACCACAAACTCCAGTCGCCTTCCCTCCGATAAGCAAACAATAAAACAATAAATAACGAAAAAAGTGGATTTCCCAAAAGACAGAGGGCCTCAGTTCCCTCTGCTCTGCATAGAGCCGTGGCTTGCGCTGTGTTTGCTCCTATTTTCTTTTTCCTTATTATGTTTTCTCCCTTGTCCCCCCTACGGACTGGAACTTTTTCCGCTTTTGTCTCCTTATTTCAGGACCTTCGGTCTATGTACACTGGACATCTCATGCCACCTTGCGACACGTAATGCCATCCATTTGTAAATCAAACTATTATTCAAGTTTACATTCTACTTTTGAAGCGGAAAACCAATTTATCAACCGCTAAAAGCAACAGCTATGGCACAAGAAAAGGACAAGAAAAAGCTAAAACGGGCATCCCGTTCCAAAAACGCCGCCGCAGAAGAGAAGCCTTATGTGGAGCAGTTCAGCGAACTGCTGATGGTCCACAACAAGAACGACCCGAAAGCCAGCCTCGGAGTGGTCAGCCGGATGGACGGAAAGGGAAACTTCAAGACAGTCCCTCCCGACGGAAAGAACGAGAACTCGTTCCTGAAATTCGACAAAAATTCAAGTATCCTCGAAAACTTCATCAAGAATTTCTGGAGCCAGCTCAAGGAACCGACACACTTCCGCCTTCTGCGCATGACCTACAACGACTACAAACGGAACAGGCAGGCCATCAAGGATCTGGCGGAAGGCAAACAGACGGACGCAGTGAAGGAGTTCCTCAAGCACTACGAAATCCGCCCGAAAAAACAAGAGAAACAACAAAGTACCAACGAAAAAGAAAACACAAGTATGGCAAAAAAGAAGCAACAGGAACAACCGCAGCCGCAGCAACAGCCCGAACAGCACACGCAGGTGGAGCAGGCGGCGCAGGGCATGGAAGGACAACCCGCCGGCGAACAGCAGGCACCCGTCTACCGCTACAACGAGAACATGATCGACTGGGAGGCACTGGGCAAGGTCGGCGTATCCAAGGAGATGCTTGAGCAGTCGGGAGCACTCGACAGCATGCTCAAGGGCTACAAGACCAACAAGACCATCCCCTGACACTCAACATCGACGGGGTGATGACCGCCAAGCTCGACGCGCGCCTCTCCTTCATCTCCACTGACGGGCAGGTCATCCTGGGCGTACACGGCATCCGCAAGGAACCGGAACTGAGCCGTCCTTATTTCGGACACAATTTCACCGAAGAGGAAAAGAAGAACCTGCGCGAAAGCGGCAACCTGGGGCATCCCGTGGACCTCAACCTCAGGGGTGGCACCTACGAGAAGTGCCTCGTGTCCATCGACCGCAACACCAACGAACTGGTGGCGGTGCGGCAGGAGAATGTGCTCATCCCGAACAGCATCAAGGGCGTGACGCTTGACCCCGACGAGATTGCGAAACTGAAGAACGGCGAGCCGGTCTTTGTGGACGGCATGACCTCCGCCAAGGGCAAGGAGTTCAGCGCCACGCTCCAGTACAGCGCAGAGCGCAGGGGCATCGAGTTCATCTTTCCGAAGGACCAGGGCTTCAACCAGCAGACGCTGGGCGGTGTGCAGCTGTCACCCAACCAGCTCAAGATGCTCGGCGAGGGGCACACCATCCTCGTGGAGGACATGAAGCGCACCAACGGCGAGCTGTTCTCGGCATTCGTCACGCTCGACAGCGTGACCGGAAAGCCCAACTACACGCGCAGCAATCCCGAAACCGGGGAAATCTACATCCCCAAGGAAATTAGCCAGACACCGCTGACACCGGAAGACCGCGAAACGCTCCGCAAAGGCGGCACGGTCTTCCTCGAAAACATGGTCAACCGGCAGGGGCAGGAGTTCTCCTCGTTCGTCCGTCTGAACATGACGACGGGGTATCCGCAGTATTCCCGCACACCGGACGGCTTCAACGAACAGCAGGTGCCCAAGATTCCGGCGGAGGTTTACGGACACGTGTTCACCGCACAGGAGAAGGCGCACCTTCAGGACGGCAAGGCCATCCTGGTTTCCGGACTGAAAGGGCGCGGGGGCAAGGAGTTCTCCACCTATATGAAGGTCAGTCCGAACACGGGGGCACTCAACTTCTTCCAGGAGAACCCGGACAAGCCCCGCAACACCCAGCGTCAGGCGGCACAGGCCGACAATGCCCAAACACAGCAGCAGGAACAGAAAAAGGGGGCGAAACAGGCGGTATGACCCGGAAGAAAAGATATTCGAATCATGAACAACTAAAGACAAGAAAGATTATGGAACAGAAGACAGATTATGTATTCAAGGAAGAACAGATTGACTGGAACGCCCTGGCAAAGGTGGGCATCGGAAAGGAACAGCTGGCACAGGACGGCAACCTCGACCTGCTCCTGCAAGGCAGGGAGACGAACATCCTGCCCGTCCGGCTGAAGACAGCCGTCATCGACCTCGCTACCGACGCCACACTCCGCATCGTGGAGAATCCCGCAGGTATTCCGGTAGTGGAAATCAACGGCATCAGCAGCGGGGACAAATAAGAAACATGTATAACCCGTTTCCCCATACCGGCACCGTCCGGACGGGGAAACCTTAAAACAAGAAACGAATCATGATAGCTATAGTGACTGACAGACCGAATGTAGGAAAAGAGATTGCAAGAATCGTGGGAGCGCACAAGTTCGAAAAGGGATACATGACCGGAAACGGATACATGGTCACATGGACCTTCGGCAACATGCTCTCGCTGGCCATGCCGAAGGACTACGGCAACGCAAAACTGGAACGGAAGGATTTCCCCTTGGTACCCGGCGACTTCCGCCTGATGGTCAAGCACGTCAGGACGGACGACGGATGGGTTCCCGACATCAACGCAGTGATGCAGCTCAGGACGGTGGAGAAGGTGCTTGCCGGATGCAGTACCATCATTGCCGCCACGGAAGCCTCACGCGAGGGGGAGATGACCTTCCGTTACCTCTACGGGTACCTGGGATGCAAACAGCCGGTACTCCGCCTCTGGATTTCATCCCTCACGGACGAGGCGGTACGCAAGGGAATGGCGAACCTGCTGCCTGCCGGGATGTTCGACCGCATGTTTCAGGCTTCCGACAGCCGCAACAAGGCGGACTGGCTGCTGGGAATGAACGCAAGTTATGCGCTCTGCAAGGCAACCGGGCTGGGCAACCACTCCCTGGGCAGGGTGCAGACCCCTATGCTGGCTGCCGTCAGTAGCCGCTACCGCGAACGCGAGAACCACATCGGAACCGACAGCTGGCCGGTATATATCAGTATGCACAAGGGCGGTACGTTGCTGAAGATGCGCTGTACCGACGAGTTTTCCGACCGCGGCACGGCACAGATGTTCTACAACGACTGCAAGCATGCGCAGCAGGCACGCGTCACGGCGGTACGCCGGCAGCTGGTGGAAGTCTGCCCTCCGACCCTGTACAACCTGGCCGAACTCCAGAAAGATGCCTCATGCCTTTACGGGTTCACGGCGGGACAAACGGGTGACATTGCCCAGAGCCTCTACGAGAAAAAGCTGGTTTCCTATCCCCGGACTGCCGGACGCCACATCTCCCGTGACGTGTACGACACGCTGCCTGCCGTCATGGAGAAGGTGCTGGCATGGAGGGACCTCCGTCCTTACATGCATCCCATGTGTCCGGACACCTCCCGCCTGCCCGGACATATAGCCGGAGACGACAGCCTCACGGAGCATCCGGCCATCACGGTCACGGGGGTACGTCCCGAAGGGCTGGGCAGGCAGGAGATGCAGGTGTACACGCTCATTGTCGGGCGGATGCTGGAAGCCTTCATGCCGCCCTGCCGGGTGGAATGCACCACGGTGGAGGCCGTATGTGCGGCGCGCACGTTCCGCATGCAGGCCTGCCGCATACTCGACAAGGGATGGAACGCCGTATTCGGACGGGAGAATGCCGTCCTGCCGCAGGGATTCACGATGCTGGAACTGCCTGCCCTGTCAGTCGGCGACGCGCTGCCCGTATCCGCCTGCAACCTGGTGCGGAAAAAGGACCTGCCGGCAAGTCCGTTCACCGATGCGGAACTGATCGGCTACATGGAAGCGGCGGGACTGGGTACCCGCCACCCGTGCGGGCATCATCCAAACACTGATTGACCGCAAATACATCCGCTATTCGGGACGCTACCTCATCCCAACCCGGAAAGGGCTCTACATTTACGAGACGGTCAGGGGCATGGGGATTGCAAACGCGGCGCTGACTTCGGGCTGGGAGGCCCGGCTGGCGCGCATGGAGAGGGGCGAACTCACGCCGGAAGTCTTTCTTGGGGAAGTGGCTGACCTCACCGGAGAGGTTACGGACGAGATTTTCCGTATCTGCAAGCCGGAGGAATGACCCCAAACAGGAGAATATACGCACAGAAAGGATGCAGACTGGAAGGTTCGCATCTTTTTTTTTATCTCCTGACAAACCGGGAACAACTCCGGCTCCGACGGTAAAGACGATGTTTTTCCATTTTTACAAGGCAAAGGTCTTGGATTGCATTTTTTGTGCAAGGCGGCCCTTCGGGCCCGGTTGGCAGGAAAAAAATCATCCTCGCTGCGCTCCGGTATTTTTTTCCGCCAAGCCTTGCCACAAAAAACGGCCAATCCAAGAGGATGAAGCCTGTAAAATCGGGAAAAACCATCCCGATGGGATTATTCATCTAAAAAAATAAAAATATGAGACTACGAACCATCACCCGCACCGTCAGACTGGCGGCAGAAGGATTCCTGCTCACAGGAGTCATCCTACTTTGCAGCAAAGGCATCGTCCCGGTATGCACAATCGTATTCCTGCTTCTGACGGGAGAAATGACAGGAAAACTGTTCAAACTACTGGTTGCCATACTCTTACTGGCAACGTTCTTATAACCTTTAAAACAAAAACAAATATGGAAACAAGAATCCACAACACATCCGCTCCGGCAACACCGGCATTATGGCCCTCCACCGGACAAGGCACAACGGACAAGAAAGGCCGTCCCGCCCATACGGACAGACCGAAAACCGTCGGCTGGTACCTGCAACCGTTGGCAGACATATCCTCGCGTCCCGACAGGGCTGAAGTCCTGCGGCGCTATTTTTCAGAAACAGTTGTATAACCTATAAAATATCAGAATTATGTTTTTTCAGACCATTTATCCGATGCTTGCCGCAGGTGCGGACCTGAGCATCAACATCAAGCGAGTGAACGACAGGCTGAGTGTGGCGGTCATGCCACGGCACAACGGCATAAAGGACGAGGCGCAGCAGCATCTCGTGCCGCTAATCCTCAACGGGACGGCCATCGAGCTGGACGCGGAATTCCTACAAGCCATCATGGTGCCCGTCAGCCGGACAATGGGTGTCCTGGCCAATCTTGAAACATTCGAGCGGCAGGCGGCAAAGGTGTCTTCGGAAAGCAGGCCGGCGAAGACGGCACAGGAAAAAGAATCAAAAGAAGCCCGGGAAAAGCGGGAAAAGATGGAGAGGCTGTTGAAAAAGACCGACGAGGCGGTAGCCGGCCGAAAATATTCCGAAGCCCTGATCTGGCTGAAGCAGGCAAGGGTGCTGGCTCCGGCAGACAGGCAGAAGGAAATCGACGACCGTACCCTGGAGGTGCGGAAAATGGCCGATGCGGGAAGCCTGTTCGCCGTACAGCCCCAACCAATCCCCGTAGCACAGCCGCAGCCGATACCACAACCGGCCCGGCCCGCGTCATCCCCTGCTCCGGTCCATGGAGGACGGCAACCGGCTTCCGCGCCTCAACCGCAGGACGGACAGATGCAGGGCGCACAGCCCTACTTTCCACCGCCCGTACCGGGAGGGCAGCCACCGGTGCAGGCACAGCACGCCACGGGACGCGAGTACCAAACCCCGCCACAGGACACGCCGGAAGCATACAGCTTCGACAAGGACGACGAGAGCGACAGGGAACTGCTCCGCAACGACCCCTATGCGGAATACATCGACTTCCCGGAAGAATACCGGGTGAGGGACGAGGCGCAGATGGAGCTCGTATGCTGCTGACCTGACAGACCAAAATATGTTTAACCTATAAGACAATATCAATATGGCACTTGAAATCAAAGGACTCAAAAGAGTATTCAAACTGAAAAAAGGGAACAATATGCTTAGACTGGACGACCCGAATCCCGGCATCTCCCCGCTCGAAGTGATGGACTTCTATTCGATGACCTATCCCGAACTGACCACCGCCACGCTGGACGGACCGGTCATCGAGGACGACTGCACGGTCTATGAGTTCAAAACTACCGTCGGAACAAAAGGATAGAGGAACATGAAAGTAAAAAAGAACGCAAAAAAGGAAAAGACATGCAGACAATTGTCAGAACAACAGGCACGGGAACTGGCCCGCTGTATTATCAGCGAGGCGGAATCGGCCACCGACATCAGCCGGGGCGTAAGGCAGAGGAAAAAAAGGCTACTCCCACCGCCCGCAAGCGTAATGATTTTCTGACGGGAAGATTTCTTCCCGTCGCTTCCGACTATTATGCGGAATGTCCGGAAAAAGGCACGGACACCAATGTGACCACACGGGAAGCCTTCGACTACCTGTACCGTTCGGCAGCCAACTATGCCGCCCTTCTAGGAGTCGGCCTGCCGTTCCCAAAGCGCAGGAGATCATCCCATCCACGACTGGACATTGTCCGCCTTTACGAGGTTATGGAGAACCTGTTACCCGAATGTGTCAATCTGGAACTGATACAAGGCAGGCTCACGTTCTGCCTATACCGTTTCCACAAGTGGCCGGACTACGAATTGTTGTGGCTCCCGCTGGAGTTTACCGGACAGCTCAGTGCACCGGTCAGACGTATCGTACTGGAATTCATCCGCCGGTTCGCCCGGCATCACAGGATGAGTGCCCTGACCGACACGTACTATTACGAGATGGCGGAAAGCTACATGGAATGCCGTTTCGATGACCCGGACGAATACACTCCGGCAGACAGGCAACGGCTAATCCGGCTGGCGGCATCGTATGCCAACGGAAAAATCGCCCGGCTCTTCAAACGGATGAAGGGCAGGGCCTTCTGTACGGGACTGGAAGAGAAACTGGAAGCCTGCCGCCCCGAATCGAAAAGCGAAAGACAACTGTTGGAGCTGGTACGGGAGGGCATGCCCCTCATGGGCAAGGGAGTTCCCTGCATCATGGACTATCAGTACGACTGGCTCAGCGAGAAGGAACCGGATTTCATGCCCGCCCTGCTGGAATCCCAGATTGCACTGGCCTATTCCACGGATGACGAAATCACCCGGGACATAACGAGCATCTTCAGTACTGACATGCAGAAAGCCTACAACCTCACACCGGTCTCCACAATGCTCCTCACCCCGGAGACGGACCATATCTTCAGCATGGATGATTTTCCGGAACGGTTTGTCGGCTGGTTCAACCGTTTCGTCTTTTATGCTACAAATGAAATCTGACGGCAACAACCGGAAGGCAAGCCGTGTATAATAACCTAATATCGACAGAAAATGAATCAATTGACAAAGGTATTGCAGGAGATACTGGTACCCCGAGCGGTACTGGTGGCCTATACATACGAAAGCAGTCCCTATGGCGGCAGGCAGCAGTTTCATTTGGAACTTCGCCCTGTGGACGGCGGTGGAAAGATGGGGGCGGCCGTACCCGTTTCCCATGAGTTCATGAACACGCTCGTGGAGAACTGTTCCGTGGAAACGGACAGTATCCCACACGGGCAGCTCCCTCCCACGATGCTCTGGTGCGACACCCGCAGGGGACATGAGAAATACGTCTGGTACAATCCGCCGGGAAGACGGCGCATGTATTTCAAGGAGAGCCTGCACATCGAGGACGGGGAGTTCAACCTGCCGGGAATCATCTATGTGGCGGAAAAGGACAGGCTAAATGTCCATGCCTTCAAAGGGGAACGCCCCGAAGCCGGCGACAGGCTCTACAAGGCACCGTATTTCAACACCAATGCCACAAGCGGAGGGGTCTGCCTGGGAAACGCCTCGTTGCAAGCCCCGCAGAACCCCACGTTCAACCAGTGGCTGGAATATTGGGAGAAACGCTTCTGGATGAGCGAGTTCTCCCATCTGGGCTCAGGCGGAAACCCCACCAGAAGCAACCTCGTCCTCGTCACGGAAAAGGCCCGCAACGCCCCCTTCGACGAAAGCGAACTCAAACTGTCCGGAAAACAACTCAAAGACTTGCTGACATGAAAAAGATACATTACACCGACAGTTACCTGCTTTCCCCGTATCATCCCGTGACTGTACATGTCATCGGGGCGGGAGGCACCGGCTCACAGGTGGCAACCAACCTGGCACGCATGGACATGGCGCTGCGCGCTCTCGGACATCCGGGACTGCACGTCACCGTTTTCGACCCCGACACCGTTTCCGAGGCGAACATAGGGCGGCAGCTGTTCTCCGCCTCCGAAATCGGATTGAACAAGGCGGTGGTGTTGGTCACACGCATCAACCGTTTCTTCGGCGGCGGAAAGCCGCCGCTATCCGGTACGCAAGGCAGGAAAGGACGACAAGGGGCGCTGGGCAAACATCATCATCACCTGCACGGACAACATCCGTTCCCGCCTTGACCTGTGGCGCCTGTTGAAAAAAAAACGGAATACCACTGCAACCGACCAGACAACGCCATTCTACTGGATGGATTTCGGCAATGCGCAGTTCACCGGACAGGTACTCGTCGGAACCATACGCGACAAGATAGCCCAGCCGTCCTCCAAGGAGTTCATCGCCATGCCCAAAATGAACGTCATCACCGAGGAGGTAAGCTATTCCACGCTCCGCGATACCGACTCCGGTCCGAGCTGCTCACTCGCGGAAGCCCTGCACAAACAGGATCTGTTCGTCAACTCCACGCTCGCGCAGGCGGGCTGTGAAATTCTATGGAAAATGGTACGCGAGGGAAGGACCCTTTACCGGGGAGCCTACCTGAACATGGAAACCTTCCGGCTCACACCCATACCTGTATGACCGCAGGCCAAAAGTGTCAGTTCACGGATGAATGTTATGGAAAAACAATTATTTGTTGCCCATAAATACAGACAGAGCCGTATCAGGTACCTGTTTACGGTCATGATACGGCTCTCTTTCATATATACTGTTCAAGTTCTTACGAAACTACTTGAGGACAGGCAACCGATGCAGCAAACGCGGCCCGGCATACTGTATCCATAGTTTCACGAACTATACAATTCAAGTCTTCTCTTTTCCTTTCTGCTTGAGGAATTCGCGTATCTCGGAGGCAAGGTACAGGTTCTTCCCGTTCTCGTTCATGCAATAATACCGGATGACTCCCTTCTCGCGATAACGGGCCAGTGTCCGTTGCGATACGCCCAACAGTTCCGCCAGGTCCACATTATCCATAAACTTGTCCCCGTCCAGACATTCCTTCAGACGGTTCATGTGATCCAGTTTCTTTTCCACACGGGCAAAACCTTCCACCATGGTGCTAATCAATCTTTCCAATATTTCATTTTCTATGTATGGCATAATCTCTTCATTTTTTGTGAATAACTCATACCCCTTTGTGCGCACAGGAAGAGTATATGCCTTATTACAATGAAAAAACAATGCCAGCGAAAATTCTTATCAGGATATAGCACGCAAAACCACTTGTAAATCAGTGGAATATTAATAAAACTTTTTGAAGGGTGCTCCCCAAAAGTGTAAACCGGAAGTGTAAATCCGATGTAAACCGTTTACAGTAAACTTACACTTTCTATTTACACTTCAGATTGCACCCCACCACATTCAAGAACTGAACCCAGCCCGTCATCCCGTTTTCCGTTTATCCACACAACTGGCCTTCTTTTCCATACCATCCACCGAATTCCGAACGATGAAAGCATGTGAAAAGTCCGGATAAGGAAAAATGCACCGGCCATTTCTGCACGCTTTTCATCATTCTCCACAGACATCTGACGTAATATGATGCCATCTGTACCACAATCTTTGGAAATAGAAGCCTTCCCGTTTTATTTTTGCCACAAACAAAAGAAAAGCCTATGGAAATCGTGAACATTGAGGCCGTTACATTCAGCAAAATGAAAGCGGCGCTGGAAGAACTGGTCGGTAAGTTACAGGACGGAAACAAGATAGATGGAAAATACGGGTTGGAAGAGTGGCTGGACAATCAGGACGTATGCCGTCTGTTGGACATCTCCCCCTCCAAATTGCTCACCCTGCGCAGAAGCGGAGCCGTTGCCTACAGCAAGATTGACCGAAAGATATTCTACAAGCGGGAAGACATCCGAAAATTCATGGAACGGGAATTACAGCAACAAACAACGACATGATTATGATACACACACTGCTCAACGGCGAGAGCCCCGAAGTCATCCGTTATTTCCGTCATTTGGAATACCTCACCGCCCTATGGAAAAAAGACAAGGAGAAATACCGTCCCGTCCTCAACGGGGAACGTTATCTCACGGAAGCCGAGCTTTCCGGGCTGCTCAATGTTACACAACGTACCTTGATAGAACACCGGACCAATGGAAAACTACCCTTCTACAAATTCGGTGGCAGGATATTATATAAGGAGAGCGACATCATACGGATTCTGGAGCAGAACCGGATGGAAGCCTTCAAGACCGGTTAGCCTTCCCCTTCCGAGAGTATCAAAACAGAGTCACCACAAACTATACAGATTTGTACAGATAAGCACCTTTGATTATCAGCAAATTAAATTCATCCTGTGTTAATCTGCGTAATCTGTGGTGAATTATGATATTCATCCACTTCGTCAAGAACAAGGAATACAAAACAGCAGTTCCAAACAAGTTACCATTAAACAGTTTCAAAAAAATACCCTAATCTTTTTGGAGGAATTGAACCTTTTGCTTATCTTTGCAGCGTCAAAAAGATGACGACATGGATTGTTGAAATAAGAAGAAGTTTATGTAAGGCTGATTCAGTGGTTTCAATAATTTCAAGATAAAGAAATAAACTGGTGGCCAACTACTTATGAACATAAAAATAAGGACGTTCATTTCCTGGTGGCACCACTTTTCGAAAAAGGTATCGGAATGTAGCGCAGTTGGTAGCGCACTACGTTCGGGACGTAGGGGTCGGGCGTTCGAGTCGCCTCATTCCGACACAAAAAAGGTCTGATTCTCAACAAGAGTTAGACCTTTTTTGTTATATATCGGTTCACAAAAGACAATATTTTTCCAAATCCATATCAGCATGGTTGACATTTTACTCATCACATTAGGAGGGATATGCCTTATCGTAGGCTTATTGGGCTGTATCCTGCCTGTCATTCCCGGGCCGCCTATATCTTACGTCGGCTTGTTATTGCTTCACATTACGGATAGATCGCAATTTTCTACCACCCAGTTACTCGTGTGGTTGTTGCTGGTTGTGGTGGTGCAAATGCTGGATTACTTCACTCCTGTTATAGGAAGTAAATTTAGCGGTGGAACCAAATGGGGAAGTTGGGGATGCCTGATAGGTTCTATTGTCGGAATCGTGTTTTTCAGCCCGTGGGGAATTGTTTTAGGACCTTTCGGAGGGGCTTTTATCGGAGAACTTTTAGGAGAAAGAAGTGCCCGGGACGCCTTCAAATCGGGCATCGGGGCACTGATAGGTTTCTTGGTAGGAACAGTATTCAAAGTAGTGATATGCGGGTATTTCGTATGGTGCTTTGCCAAGGGATTACTTACCGTTGCAGCGTAATGCTCATCAATCCGATTACCACATCATTAGAAAGAGTTTCGAGAACAAGGTGAGAAAGCTTCTTACCGGGGTTCAAAGGCATTTCGAGCAACACAGCCGCTCCACCATCCAATTCACGGGAAGCACCGGGGAATCCCAACTCCTCACCGAAATTATTACTGATTTCGCCTGTTTTAAGTCGCAGGCGGTAGAGTGCCGGCGTATGGCGATTGAATGCTAAACCATCTTCAAAGAAGATGTGTTCGATAGGAGGCCAGTTATCCGGATTGCGCAAGAACATAACATCACGGGTACCGTCTTTATAATAGATACGGATAACTCCATTATCGATATGGCACTGCATATGATTCGTACTGCCCGCCATAAGCAAATAAGCACGGGAAGCTTTTCCTTTGAGAGGAATTTCCAGGCTATCCGGATAATTGTCCCAAAGAGAAGTAAAAGCCACATTATGACCTTCAGCAGGAGTACGGAAAGGTATGCCCAACTCAGTATTCAATATACCATTCTGAACAGAAGAACGAAGCCCGGCATCATTAATATCCACTGTATGTAAAGGATGACACCACTCCCCGATACCCTGTTTGGGTATTTGCAAAGTAGTATAAGGAGAACGGGGAGAAAGATATTCGTTACGGAAAATATCCGTCACAGATGAGTTGAAACGGGTATCCATCACTACCGGCTCACATTTTGCAGAATGAACTTGGGTGAAAGTACTGGGTTCTATCAAACTTTGATTAGCTTCAGAATGAGGTCTGCCAACAGGATACCACCATTTCATTTCATCCTGTTGCATAGGAACAAAGCAGACAGGAGCCTCAGCATATACAACGTTGGCAGGAACTGATGCAGGAGAAGAAAACTCTTCACCACCCCATTCAATACGTACATCTGTCTCTTCACCGGAAGAGGCAGGTACCACGACAGACAGCATTGGACGAGTAATAGATTTCTCAACCAATGTCCACGTGGCAGGTTTCCCATTGATTGTGAGTTTTGCCACCTTAGAACGTTGTGCCGGAAACTGAAGTTCCAGGGTACGGACAGCAGGCAAACGATGAGTTACGACATAAGAGGTAACTCCTTCCTTATCTCCCCGCTGAAAATCGAAATCAATATCCGGTGTATGCAGAGAGGCAGACGGCCATGCGGACGGCAAACCGGGTTTCACTAACAAACGTTCGTTCATTGCATCCGGCAGAATACCATAAAGACCTTGTATCAACACGCGGGAAGCAACACCGATAGGATCACCGAAATCGCGGTAACACTCTCCACGGGCAGCATCATAGAAGCTGATCTGCCCAAAGTTGGCAGGGCTTTCACCTAAATACATACCATCCAGAATGGAACTTTTCAACAATTTGAAACCGGCATCGGTACGACCTGCCTGGAAATAAGCAAGGGCGGTATGCATCACTTCGGCAAAAGCTACATTATTAATACTCCAGGAATAAGGTAGCCAATTGGTAGTGGAAATGGTAGCATATCCTTCATCTTTCAGACCTTCGCCACGAACAGGAATATGAGGAATTTCACGGTCTACATAACTGGTGGCAAGGTATGCCTGGAAAGGATCGGCAATATCGCTGTCGAGCGCATGATAGATGGTCCACACACCGGGAGCGGTATGCAGGCGTTTATGTCCCATGAAGTCCTGGAACTCAGCCCAATGTCCACGTTCGGGCATCCAAAGGCGGGCATTCAGTGCTTTCAATATATTATCAGCTTCCTCGCGGTAAGGTGTGGAATCTTCCCCTATTTTTTCAGCAATCAGAGCAGCAAGGCGATTGGCACGATAGTTATAAGCAGTACTGTGAGTGACGGCACCGCTGTTGTAGTAGAGGGCATCGCTTGCCCAGATACAGGCGTAGGCATCGTAAAGACCGTCATTATCGGGATCATAGTTGAGCTTCTCCCAGGCAAGATGACGAGTAAATACAGGCCACATGCGACGGGCATATTCCAGATCACCGGTCCAGTTAAGATGCCACAGGAGTTCATCTATATAACAAAGATTCATATCATAATGATGCATCTGATCGTTACGACGCGGATTACGACAAATATATCCGTTACTGTACTGCGGTGTACCCCATTGCTTTACGGAACGAGCCAGAGCAAGGGCAGAATCCTGTGCAGGATGTGATATCGTATTGGGTACCTCAGTCACCTGGCTGGCAGCATAGGCATCGAAATGCGTACGGGCACGATCGTGCCACCCCAAAGCATCGCCTGTATAAGCTGCACGCCAGCCGCTAAGGGGCATACGCCAACCAATGGCACCATGCAACCAGACTTCACCATCCCAAATACCATCGGCAGCTACGGCAAGGGCACCACCCAGGGTATTAAAAAATGGATCGGGAGTTGTAATCCGAATGCGGGAAGCCAGTTCGGCACGGGCTCGCTCTGATTTATCATAGAGAGCAACACCCTCTTCAAAGGAAGGAATCACCAAGGAATAATCGCGGACAAGAATATAGATATTCTGTGGATCAGTATCCAGAGCTATATCCATAGTCTGTAATTGTTCAGGGTGCTCCGGCGCATCGAAGCAACCCGGAGGATCAGCTCCCATATCACCGTTACGGCTCAGTTTGTCAAGACGGATTTCGCTCAGCAAAGAGCGTAAAGTAGCCCCCTGAGGCATATTGATGGGAGTAATCTTCCAGATAGCAGCATCTTCATCGGGCAAGGCAAGAGCGAAGATCTGCAGTTCTGCATTTTCACCCCAGGCAGGATGCGTCAGGCGATACGAACGGCGACCGGGAGTGTAGCGTGATTCACACCAGGCAGTAGAGTCAAGAGCTACAGAACTGCCATCACTCAGCAGAAGACGAAAACTGATATTCTTACTATTACGTTTCTCATAAACGGCAAAAACGGGACGGTCGCTCGTCTCTAAACGGAAAGCTGTGTGGCTGCCATAGAGAGCGCGGGTATAGCGGTTCTTACCGTTGACGCTTACAAAGTCTTCTCCATCCGGACGATATTGCAAGGTACGGGAGGCACCACGTTTATGATCGTTGAAAGAGGTGGACTCTATGCGATCGCCAGCACCTTGCGGTTTATTGCCAGTGGTATACTGTGCATAAGCGATAGCAGGCAACAGAGAGATAGCGGCATAAAGAAATATTCGTTTCATATAGGGTGATGGATAAGATGTGATAAAGAGTGATAGCACTTACGGCATCGGACTCAAACCTTCCCAACGCACATCCCATGTTCCGTCCTGCGGGAAGCCCGGATTCTTCACCTGACACCCATCCCAACCGGCACACATCAATGCTACGGCAGTCAGCAAACCACCATTACCGGGCAGGTAACAGCGCAGACGGCCATCCTGATAATTATGTCCATTCAACAGGTAGGTATTAGTGCGTTTATCCATCAGTAAAGCGCCTACAGCCTTTTCGGGTTCGCCCAGACGAGTGGCGTTCATTGCAGTCATCGGATAGTCCCACCCCCAGGTTTTCCCCCAATTCCAGTTGTCCCACACCCAGTGCAGGGTATTCTTCATATAGTCGTCACGAATGAGCTTGTTTATCGGAAGGATACCTACGGAACCGAGCACGGCCATGTGATCGCTGGTAAAACGAATATCTTTGTAAGTATCAACGGCATCTTCGGATGCCAGGTAGAGATGATCCTCGTTATAAGCAAGCGGAGAGAGTTTGTCTATCATTTCGTCCCATTCCAGATTGCGCTTTCCACCGGCACGCTCGCGCCACTTCTGGGCTGTCTGCATAGCAAAGTGCCAGTAAGAGAGTTCGAAAGGTGGGTTGATGGTGGTAGCTGCACGCAGTGTTTCCTGTGCAGGGATGGCACCTTTCAGGATGAAACGACCGTGGAATTCATCATAAGTTGCGAAAGCATACATAAACTCGGCAGTTTCCTGCACCAGTTTGTTGTACTTTTGAATCACTTCGTCTGAAGGATTGGAACGGTAAACAAGTTCGGCCAGATAAATGAAATGCGGTTGTTGCCAGATCAGGAAAGAACCTACATTGGAAGGCGCTTCCGTACCGCTAGGATCGGTCATCTTCATCCAGCGCACACCGGGAAACCCCTGGCGACGGGCTATTTCACGGGCAACGGGTTCTACGGTTTCATACCAACCCAACGTACGGTCCAGCAGATCAGTATGCCCCCAAAGCGGCTGCCAGGCTTGATGCCACCAAATCATTTCAAGATGGAACTTACCGAACCAAGAATTATAAGTCAGACCTGTCTCCTGCGGAGGTACACTACCGGCAGACTGGATAGCGAGAAGATACTGACTGAGTACCACACGACGTTCCAGCTCCTTTGCACGCGGATCGGTGCAATGTGAGAAATCGACAGCAGCGCCATTCGTCCAGAAGTTCGTCCAATGAGAGGCACTGGCAGCAGCAGTTTCTGCGAAAGAGGGCAATACCTGACCGTCAGCATAGACAGGAGGTTCACTTTCAAATACGGTTCCCTGAAAATTCGGTGTAAAGAGACAGGAGAATGCCAGCATATCTTCATCCGGAGTCAAGACGAAATAGTTCTTGGACTTCTCAGCCAGGTTGGCTTTACCTTCCCAACGCAGGGTTACATAATAAGTGGTTTCATCGAGCACACGCTTCAGCACGGCACTTTGGGCATCCTGACGGACAATGGTTGTAGAATGTTTATCGTTCGCATCCCAATTGCAGGCATCATCAGCATGTGCACCCGTGGGATACGGAAAGCGCAGATTGACACCGGCATGTGCACGGCTGGTGACACTGGCGGAAATCATATCCTGATCGGGATGGCAGACTGTCTGTACATCGAAAGCGTTACCATTCAGTGTGAAGTGGCTGGTGATTTCACCTTTCCACATATTCAGTGTTTGGCGGATATCGGTGATATCAGATGCTTTCACTCCGTCACCCAGTTCCAAGCCAACGATCCCCAAGTGCAAGCGGTGCGGATTGACGCGGAACCAGTCGGAAGCTTCTTTTTGCCGTCCCTCTTCCTTGAACTGGCAGGCGTAGAGTTCTTCGTGTCCACGACCGAAGTCAAAGGCTTTCAGGACTTCTTCAGACTTGTATCCCTGCGGATTGGCAAATGAATGCCAGCCCCACTGGCTCTGTGTCCCCAAAGGCACACCCTTACTATACATAGACGGGAATGTTTGTAAGCCAGTAGCATCTACCGTGAACGCAAATTCACCATTACCCACGCTGAGCGAAGCCAACGAATCGAACGAGGCTACTTGAGGATTGTTACGAGTCACCAATGCTTCACGGTCTATCGGAGCTTGTTTCTCCGAACCACAAGCCGTCAGCACGAAAGCAGCGAAAAGGGAATAAAATACTTTTTTCATGGTATTCTTGATAACAGATAATTAGATTAATAGTATTTGGGGGAAGCTAACGGAAGTCGAACATCAGATTCAGCCGTAGTCCTTCGTCTCCTTTCTTGATGCGGATAATTCCCGGCTGGCTCTGTGGACCATGTTGGCTGATGGGCTTGAAACAACGGATACCCGGAATATCGAGTAAGAAAGAAATATCTCCCGCGGGGAAGTCGGGCATGGTATTGATGCCATCCTGGCGGCCGTGGGGTTCTTCGGGCGTGAATACCCGCAAGAAGATGCCATCACTGGCGGCATACACAGTGAAAGGAACCGTAGGACTTTGCAGGGTAGCCCAATAGAAGTTGGCATGATAGCCCTTGAACTCGGGGTACACAAGGCGGTCGGTGCTTTCACCGGTAATGGTGTTGTTATAATCTTTCTGCCAGATGCCATAATTGGCACCGGGGATACGGTTCTTCCAGACACGGTACGGGCCACGTCCCATCCAGCGCATGCCGGAGCACTCGGATTCGGGATATGAGAAGGTGAGCCCGAGGTTCAGGACTTCGGTGTCGGTAAAGGCATCGTCGAAGCCACCGCCACCGGAAGCACGGTTCAACAGCACGGCATCCATAGAGAGGAGACCAGCTGGGGTAAGACGCCAGACGATGGAATCGGCAGCACCCCGATAGCGTGCACAAAGAACAGCATCACCATTTTCCGTACGAGCGGAGAGATTAGACAGGATCATCTTCATACCCACGGCAACGGGACCATCTTTCAGAGGGATAACCCGACTGTCGGCATTCCTTATCACAGAAGTGATAGTAGCGTCACTCTTCCGGAAAGAGACGGTAACGGCAGGAGAATGCAAAGTAATCAGAGTATCGCTTTCTTCAACACGGCAATTACCCGTGGCTGAAGTTTGTGAAGCTGACGAATGAGCATTTGCCTCCAGTTCACCTTGCAGATAATCTTTCGCATAATGTATCGGGAAGGTACGTGTACAGATACTTTCGCCATCCACTCCATACGCTTCAAGTTCCAGAATGTCCCCCTCAAAAAGCTTGGGAGCAGTGATTCGGGCGAACCCAGTCTCACCGGGAACCAACGAAGGAAGTTGTACCATTCCGCTATCTACTACCTGACGCCAGGCTTGGGCACCTCCATCGGCTACAGATACCGGGCTGCCCACAGCTTCACCTTGCAACGGCGATGCACAATGGAGTACGCGCCAACGCATGGAACACTTGTCCAGATTCGTAAACAGGAATCGGTTCGATACCCGGAATTCACCACGGAACGAGGGGGTAATCATCAGAGGCTCCACATAGATCGGTGACCAGACTTCACGGACAGAATAGTAACTGCCCTCCTTTTCGCGATAGGGACCGAGGATACCATCCGGGGCATTGTAATCTTCACTATCCAGTGCTCCGCCACGGTCGGAACGGCGTACAGCTTCGTCGCTGTATGCCCACATGAAACCTCCGGCAAAGAGAGGATGGGCGGTGTAACGTGCCCAGAAATCCTCCAGTCCGGCACCATGTCCCTGGTCGTACTGGCCATGCATGAATTCGGCAGGCATGAAGACTTTATAGCCATTGGTAAAACGGGCCACTCCGGTGAGATAAGCAGGATAGTGGTGTGTATCGAGTTCGTCGAAATCCGCCCAGGGGTGGATGACATGACGTTTTTGCGGGTCGTAAGTACGGAACAGGCTATCAATTGCAGTATTCCATCCACCTTCGTTACCATTACTCCAGAGCACGATACAGGGATGATTCACGTCACGCGTCAACATTTCACGAACAAGACGAGTACCTGTAGGGGTATCATAAGCATCTTGCCAACCAGCCAACTCGTCGATGTAGAGTAAACCAAGGGAGTCACAGGCATCCAGGAAGTGTTCATCAGGGGGATAGTGAGAACGGACGGCATTCATGTTCATCTCTTTTATGAGCTTGACATCCTGTATGCTAAGTTCTTTATTCGTAGTTCGTCCGCCATCGGGGTGGAAGGTGTGTCGATTGATGCCTTTCATAACAAGCTTGGTACCGTTCAGGTAGAGTCCGTCGCGAGGACGGAAATCAATGGTGCGGAAGCCGATGCGGGTATCCATGGAGTGAATGACGTTTCCTTCCTTACCGAGCAGAGAAACTGTAAGCCGATAGAGTACAGGAGACTCAGGAGTCCACGGAGATATACCGTCGAAATGAGCAGTCAGCAACTGAACGGAATCTTTAGTAACTTTCACGGGACGGTGTTCGGCATCCTTGGCAGATATCGGTGCCACCTCCATGGAAAGACTTTCTTCTCCGGTAGTACCTTGCAAATGTACTTCTACTTTTAGCTCTCCATCCGCACGGGCATCTACAGCCATGCGTTCGATATGCGTAGCCGGCTTTGCTTCCAGCCATACGGGGCGATATATTCCACCAAAGAGCCACCAGTCCGCCTTGCGCTCGGCAGCGTTGATGGACTTGTTGTCAGAGTGCTTCTTTACACGAACTTCAATTTGATTGTTGCTTCCGAATTTCAGCAGATCGGTGACGTCATAAGAGAAGCGATAGAAGCCTCCCTGATGTACGGGGCCTGCGGATTGGCCATTGACGAAGACTTCGGTATCAGTCATTACGCCACCAAACCAGAGGCGTACATTCTGTCCCTGCCAGTTGCGGGGAACACGGAAAGAGCGCTTATAAGTACCTTCTTCCATCGAAGGATTCTTCACTCCGGCTTTCTTATACCAACGGCCATAGGTATATTCACCGAAGCCTTGCAGTTCCCATTGTGAAGGAACTTCTATTTTACTCCAACGCCCGCTGTTGTGTCCTTCGGATACACGAAACTGCCAGGTTACGGTGTTACCCAACCCTGTGCCGGAAAGATATTGACGTTCTGTTTCCTGAGCTTGTACAACCCAAGCTGTCAGTAAGAAAAGGATGGTACCCAAAAAGTGCTTTCTACTCATAGTATTTGGCTTTATTATTCGATTTTACAAAGAAAGGCATTCTCTGGCAAACAATAAATAAGCAGAATGATTTTCTGGCTGTACAAAATGACGGAGAGATTATCTCCGCTTCTTCCCACTTAACTCTTTATATCACAAGAAGTCACTCATTCCGCCTCACTGCGAACAAAAAGCTATCAAAACAATCCTTTTCCCAACAGAACATTTTCCACAAACAGTTCAAATAGAATCCGGCTGCATAATCTATAGAATATAAATGCAGTATTTCCGTATAAAACAGACAACGAATGCAATACTTATGCAAGAAACTATAGTTCTTTCACAAAGGAACTATAGATCTAACGCAAACAATCTATAAATGAAGAACAAACGATCCATGGATCGAACATAAACGGTCTATAGATGGGAAGCAAACTATGTGTTTTCAGTGGACAGACCATCTGTTTTTCTTTTTTCAGAGTTGTACGTATTTCTGTATTCCACTCTCAATCAACAATATGCTGATTTCCGTTCGTTTCTTTTCGTTCTCCCCCTCCGTCGGACGGAAATATCACATTCTCATTATGCATAAAAAGCAAAGTGTCAAAGTGCTTTCCGCTTTAACTTTACAATAAATCTTCCTCCTCTACATTCGTCTCACGCCCGAAAGACCTGTATTCTAATGGAGTAAATCCTGTACGTTTTTTGAAGAGAGAGAAAAAGTGTTCAGTAGATTTATAATCGAGCATAAACGAAATTTCCTTTACCGATTGGGAAGTGCCAACCAGTAACTGCTTTGCCTTACGCAACTTAAGTTCCTGGAAATACTTAGCAGGCGCATATCCCGTATAATCCTTAAAAACCTTACGAAACCAAGAATAACTGATATTCAATTTCATGGCCAACTCTTCCGGGTCAATATCCTTGAATATATTCTCATTCATAATAATTTTCGCCTGTTCAATCTTTTGATCAACATCACCCATCTCGAATATCTTATTCTTGGATATGGAAAGAATCATTCCTATCATGTGCAATACAATACCTGAAAGATATTGCTGGGATGAAATCTTATCAGCTTCAGCTATCTCCAATGCACGTGAAAAAAGGGTAACCAGTTCCTCGTTCAGACCTACTTCCAGTATTTGATTGTCTTTAGAGAGGAAGCCTCCTCTCAGCATATCATCGATGACCGGCCCCTCAAAACCGATATAATATTCATTCCAACCTGTTTGCTGATATGGATGATACGTATGCCATTGCCCAGGGAAAAGAACCATAAGTCTGCCTTTACAGACTTGTTTCTCCGGAGTAGTATCGGAAGCAAACAAACCTCGTCCTTTAGTTATATAAACCAACTGATATTCACGTAAAACACGCCCCTTCTGGGCATTGAAGAAATAGCCTGAAGGGTGATCCTTCAAGGGATAAGGAGAATTTGGCTGAATGGACTGGAAACCCACGGTATTTACCCACAGACCAAATTTCTGGTCCATATCATTCACAATCAAATATTTGAATTCAACCCCTAAATCATTATAGTTCTTAGTCATAACACGTGTTTTACATAATAGATATGTGGCAAAAATAGAAATTATTTATGAATAAAAAAATGTCCGTTCCGGCTTTATTCTAAAATATACCGGAGCGGACTAATAAAAACGAGTAATAGGGGAAAGACTATTTTCTTACAACAATTTTATCATATTGTTCTTCGGCCTTTATTTCTGTGTACTTGGGTGCATCTATCATTTCAACCAATGCACGGAGTACAGGGCCTTCACCCATAGGATCATTTTCCTGTGTAGGACGGTTATAATAATATACCAATGAAGGCATGATACCTGTTCCTACACAAATAGAAGTAACATCTCCATTATCAGAAATCTTTTTCATCATACCTTTCAATCCCTGCTCAGCTACGTAAATGAAATCAGGATGTAGCCATCCTTCTTTCACACCACGGGCAATACCAAAAACAAACATTGCTGTTCCTGTGATTTCCTCATAAGAATCTTCTTTATCCAACAACTGATGCCAAAGTCCATTCTTACCTTGATAACGGGCTACACCACTTGCTTGTTGGCGGAAATTTTCGATAACAGCTTCACGCATCGGATGATCTTTCGGCATCATACTAAGCAGATCAGCCTGTGCCATAAATACCCATCCGTTAGCACGGCTCCAGTGAGCTACTCCATGCTCCTTGTTATCCGTATGATAACAATGATAATAAATCTGTTTTTCAGGACACCAAAGATAACGGGTATAGTTTAGCACCTGATTGGCTGCATCATTAAAATACTTCTCATCACCAGTCATCTTACCCATGCGTGCCAGAAAAGAAATTGCCATAAAGGCATCATCTGCCCAAATCGTATTGACATGCGGCCATATACGGGCAATAGTTCCATCCACCAAACGAGGTTCACCGTAATTCAGGTGTTCGGCTGTTTCGTTAACATAATCCAGAAAAGATTGATTAGGATATCTCATCTGCAGTTCAATCAGACTGGCTCCCATCGGACCATTATCATCCAGACGCTTGCCACGGAAGATCATGTGCCAACTCAATTTTCGCACGGCATTCCAACCATCTTGTTTAAAGGCCTCATCGTACTGTTTGCGAAAGAATTCGAGATTACCTTCATTGAACACAAAATTCATGTTCTTCAAAACATATTTCTCATACTTCTTGTCAGCAAGTTTATCTCCCAGTTCCATGAGAGCCATATTGGTTACACCATTCGTATAATGCCAGTTATTGTACTTGCATGCTACCTTCACATTCATGTCAAGAGGTAATTTCTTGACGGACTTATAAGTTTCACCAGTCTTCGTATTCTTAAACTCGTATGTGGTACTGGCAAGAATGCGGTCTGCAATCTTTACAGCAGCTTCTCTTGCCGTCATATTGGTCTGGGCAGCGAGAGTTGTTACTGCCAACAGCAGAGCGAGAGAGAAGAATATTCGCTTCATATTATACTTTTAAAGAATTAGTAAAGTAGATAGTAGCCAATAAGAAATGCCTACTATCTACTTAAGAATCATTTAGGCAGATTGAATGCACGAGTCATTTCCTGCATTTGTTCCTGGCTCATACCGTCAGGTTCAAAGCCCATATTTTTGGCAGCAATATAAATCAGGGCAGACTTATTCAGTACATCCACCTGATCGAAAGCCGACATGATATCCACATCCACTGCAAATACACCATGCTTTTCCCACATAGCCACATCATAATCTTCCAATTGCTCAATAGTAGCCTCTGCCAATTGTACGGAGCTTGGCAATTCATAAGGAATGATACCCAAACCACGCGGACAGAAAGCCTTAGTTTCGGGAATCATACTCCAAAGCAAATTGGTAGCAACATCTTTTTCAAGGAATTTCTTACAATGAGTCATAGCAATCAATTCAATGGGATGAGTATGCAACGAAGCTTTATAAGGCGAACCTTTCTCAATCAGACGATTGTGTACACTGAGATGGGCAGGTAATTCAGAAGTAGGCATCACAGGATGATCCGCAATAATCACATAGCTGGCACAGTCATCCAGAATACGGATTACAGAACCATGTTCCATCGGCCAACGAGCCAAATCGCGCATACGCTTATTAGTTCCTTTGCAATAGAAATAGCAACCTTTCAGATAAGGTAGAGTAGCACCGATCTGCTTTACATCGCTAATAGCAGGCAACGACTTTATCTCATCGTCTACAAATTCAGTAATATTCAGTGTGATGTTGCCGCCATTACGTTCAGCCCATCCTTTTTGCCAGAGATATCCAGCAACTTCTGCCGCTTGATTGACTGCATAGGTCAATGCCTGGCGATTTACGAGAATTGATTTCATATTAATATAATTTAGTTACCACTTTATACCTGTGCCATTGCCACTACTATAATGGAAGATATCAGAACCACCAAGCCTAAGATAAGAACGGCAATCGTAGTATTGCTGACACCTTTCCACTCTTTCAGTAAAATACCCCAAACATTACTGAACGTAACATTCAGTGACATCAGGATACTCCAAGAGAAAGCAAGAAGTATAGGGCTGTCTGTCAGGAAACTCTTACCCATTTCAAGCCCAAAGAACTGTGAATACCACAGTACACCGGCAAGAGCACAAAATAAGAGATTATTCGTCAGTACCACACCTTTTACAGAGAAATATTCCTTACCGGTTTTATTCTTGATATTCTGCCAGATGCAATAAATAGCATTCGTACAGAAGCCACCGAGAGTAACCAAGAAAATTACGGGTAAACCAGCATAAAGAGCTTCTACTCCACCTGCCAAAGCTGCTTCTTTTATAGGTGTTCCGGCATCCAGTCCAAGAGCAAAACACGCACTCATCACACCTGCCAGCAATGCCACGAGCAAACCTTTCGTCAGGGCAAAGTCCTTAACAGCTGCCCGTTTTTCTTCTTCCGTCATATTCTTAGAGCGAAGGCTACCAGCATATCCGATGATAGCAATACCAGCCAGCGTTATACAGACGCCAATAAGTAGCATCAGTCCTTCACCATGCAGCAAATCTTTTCCGGTAAACAAAGCGGGAAAGAGTGTTCCGAATCCAGCACATGTACCAAGAGCAATACTTTGTCCAAGTGCTACACCCAGATAACGCATACTCAACCCGAAAGTTAATCCACCAACGCCCCACAAGACGCCATAAATCATTGCAGGCAAAGCACCACCTGCTCCCCAGAGTTCTAACAGTGAACTTCCTGCCGGAATAGCAAGCAATGCCCCCAACAACGGAAAAACAAGCCACGCAAAGATTCCCTGTACAAGCCAGAAACTTTCCCATGACCAATTTTTCACCTTATTGATAGGCACATACGAACTACTCTGTCCGAAACTCCCGATAGCTATAATCAACAATCCTATCAGTGTATTCATGATAATAACATTTAGTGATTAGTGATAAGTGCTTAGCACAGGAAAACGCACAAAGATACAGCTTTCCCACCAAACACTCATCACTAACCATTAATCACTTAATTACGTTTCGACGTAACGTCTGCTTCGTATTTCTGTATCTCAGTAATGAATTCTTCACCTACAGGTACACCGTTCTTTAAGCAGAACATATCCCAAACTGCATTCCAAGGTAAAGATTTTCCTTCTTCGAGCAAAGCAAGACGCTCAAATAACTGATCATTTGCTTCATATTTGCGCAAAGTATCCAGTGGTTCCAACAGAGCTTGCAACACACATTTCTGTGTAGCACGGCTACCTATAACATACGCACCGATACGGTTAATAGAAGCATCAAAATAATCCAGACCGATATGTACGCGATCCAAAGCATTACAACGTACAATTTCTTTGCAGAGATCCATTGTTTCATCATTCATAATCGTCACGTGGTCAGAATCCCAACGTACCGGACGGCTCACATGCAACATGATTTCCGGAATGAATAATAATAAAGAAGACAGTTTGTCCGCAACGCTTTCAGTCGGGTGGAAGTGACCTGTATCCAGTGTAACAATCTTATTACGGCTCACACCATAACCAATATAGAAGTCATTGGAACCTACCGTATAACTTTCCAGACCGATACCAAATACTTTAGACTCTACACAGTCTTTCATATTCTTGTATTCCACTTCGAAAATGCGATCCAGAGAATCCTTCAGTAATTCACGATACAACATACGGTTCACAGTGATATCCTTGCTGCCATCATGTACCCACAGATTCATGATACAAGGATCACCCTGGCGCTTACCCATCTCTTCTGCAATAGCACGGCAACGCTTTGTATGCTCTACCCAGAAGTCACGAATACCTTTATCAGGATTAGAAAGGGAAAGATTACCACTCTTCGGATGAGAGAAAGAAGTGGAATTGAAATCCAACTTCATATTATTTTCAGCTGCCCACTGTATCCAACTTTCGAAGTGAGCCGGTTCTACCTGGTCACGGTCAACAAATTTGCCACCGAAGTCACCATAGATTTCATGAAGATTCAAGCGGTGAGTTCCAGGAATATAGCTGGCTGCTTTCAATACGTCTTGTCTCAGTTCTTCCATATTACGAGCCTTGCCAGGATAGTTTCCGGTAGCCTGAATGCCTCCGGTCAATGCACCCTGTGCTTCAAATCCGGCTACATCATCTGCCTGCCAGCAATGCAGGGAGAGGGAAATCTTTTGCAAGGCGTCCATTGCTTTCTCTACATCTACGCCGATAGCTGCGTAACGTTCTTTTGCCACTTCATAGGCTTTTTGAATCAATTCTTCTTTCATGATGGTACTAGTTTTTTAGTTATTAGTTATAATTTATTAGTTATACGTTATCACTGACAAGTAATATTAGGCTAACTGCAAGAAATGCAGATAAGCGGTATTCCAAACTTCAACGTTCTCCGGAGTAAAAGTCTTCAATGGAATAGAACGATTGATAAGTTGGCGCATGGAAACAATGTCACTTGCTGCACCTGCTGTGAGAGCTTGTATCATTACGTTGCCGATAGCGGTCGCCTCCGACGGTCCGGCAACAACAGGAATACCTACCGCATTGGCAGTCCACTGATTCAGCAAATCATTACGGCTTCCTCCTCCAATAACGTGCAGTACTTCTACAGGACGGGGAGAAAGGCTGCACAAGTTCTCCAAAACTTGGCGATAGCGCAGTGACAGGCTTTCAAAAATACAACGTACAATTTGTCCACGTGTCTCCGGTATCGGTTGATGATGGTCAGCGCAATAAGTACGAATAGCCTGTTCCATATTCATCGGGTTGGCAAACAGAACATCATCCGGATTTATCAGACTACGGAAAGGTTCGCATGCCTCTGCTTCAGCAATCAGCTCAGGATAAGATATTTCTTCCCAATCGCAACGGCAGCGTTCCAACAACCACATGCCACAAATATTTTTCAGTAAACGAATCGTCCCCGCAACACCTCCTTCATTCGTGAAGTTCAGTGCTTCTGTTTCTTCATTAATAACCGGTGCATCTGTCTCCACTCCCATCAATGACCATGTGCCACTGCTCAGATAAGCAAAGTTACGGTCCAATGCTGGTACGGCAGCCACAGCGGAAGCCGTGTCATGTCCGGCAACTGCAATCACAGGTATTGCTCCCAGTCCGGTAATCGTTTGTATTTCTTTGGTCAATACACCTATTTTCTCACCCGGATATACAAAACGCCCGAAGTTATCTTCCGTTAATCCAAGCTCCTTCAGCAATGCCGGTTCCAGACGACGCGTTTCAGCATTTACCAATTGAGCCGTACTGGCAATGGTATATTCAGTCACCATCTCTCCGGTCAGTAAATAACTAAGTGCATCCGGCATGAAAAGGATCTTATCAGCCATTTCCAGTGCACTATCCTTATTCCGGCGTAAAGTATCCAACTGGAAAAGCGAATTGAAATTCATGATCTGAATACCTGTCCATCCATATACCTGCTTGCGGGGAACGCGGGCAAAAAAAGCCTCAGGAGCTCCCATCGTATGCGGATCACGATAAGAATAGGGCTGACGAAGCAAACCACCATCTTTACCCACACATACAAAATCGACTCCCCAGGTATCAATTCCAATAGAGGTTATCTGCACATCATCCATCCGGGCAGCCAGTTTCAAACCTTCCAGAATATGACGGTACAATTCGTAGATATCCCAGTAGTAATGTCCTCCAACTTCAATCAGATGGTTAGGGAAGCGGTTCACATCTTGTAGTTCTAATCCTTGCGGAGTGAATGTTCCCAGTATGGTACGGCCGCTGGTAGCACCCAAATCAACCGCAAAAAAGCAATGTTTCATGATATTAAATAGATTTTTGACGATACAAAAATAGGGGATTACTCCCCTATACTCTGTATTAGTTTTGATTGAAAAGATGTTATTTCTGATATTCTTACCACAAAGGATACTGTATATGCAAACGCTCAAAAGATAATATGGTACATAAATGATAATTTAGCGCAGAACGCTAAATTATCATTTTATACTCTGCATCGGAATCAAGCGCACAGGCCCCAACAAACCACTTGGCACCGATTCCCACTTTCCATAATTATCCTTCTTATAATGGATATTCACAATATTGGCATCTTTATAGATACGCCAAGGCACATTACGACGATCCATATCCGCAATACGGTTGGCAGGCAGATTCGTTACTTCCACTTCAAGTGTATTCACACCCGGACGAAGATATTTACCCACTAAACAACGGTAAGGAACAGCTATAAGCGTAGCTACCTCTTGTCCATTAATGCGTACACGTGCGCTCTCGCGAACATCGCCAAGATCAAGCATCCATTCTCCAGCCTCAGCAGGAGTTTTCAAAGTGAATGTGGTGGTATAACAAGCTGTCCCCATTGTATTTTTCACACCTTCGGCAGCTATTTCCGTCCACGAACCAAGAGAAACACTATCCGGTACATTACTTACCACAGGCATTGCTTCTACGAAACTAAATCCCCATTTACCGGCAAAAGAACAAGCACCCGGAAGTATCTTTGCCGCTTCATCCTGGGGCATAGATGTCCAATACCCATATTCCGGTACGGCAACATCGTGATCTGTAAATGTTTTCAGAATAATAGACTCACCGGATGCCAATTGCAGGAAGACTTCTGTCCTGCCATTATTCTGACGCAACCGCGCCTTACCGGATGTACCATTCATCGGATTATAAAGCATTGCAGAACGTGCCTGTACAGCCAATGGTATCCAACTTTCAGTGTCTTCTGTCTTTAAAGCTGAGATAAAATAGTGGTATCCTTCGGAATGTGAGCGGCGGATGCTACTCAATCCAAAAGCAGTCTTCATTTCTTCGGGAACGGTGGCAGTGGCAGCCAGTGTGCGGGCATAATCTGTTCCGAAAAGGACATGCCCTTTTCCTTCCCGTTCCTTTATTTGTGCCAAAGCTTTATTAAACTCTGCACGACGTTGACCCAAATCATTCAATCCCGGTACATCTTCCGGATACTGTTCCAGGAAAACAATCGTAGCTCCCTCATCCGCCAGGCGAAGTAATTTCTCCATCACATCAGCAGGCATCAAGCGCGCACCGGGAACTACCAATGCCTTATAAGAAGCTCCACCGGAAGTCAATATCTTACCGTCCTGACACATAGCGTTACGGATAAAGTTATCGGAAATATAATCCATATCATATCCTGCACCATAAATGCGATGCACTGCCTCTATAAACCGAGGAGCACGTTTCGCCATCTTATGAATATCGAAAAGCAGCAGACGACCGTCCTGATCGTCCCACATATCATAAACAGGCAGATAAACCAGGAAGTCATTATCCGGTTGTCCCATTTGCAGGAAACTCTGGCAACGGGTGACATAATCAAAGAATGCCGGAGCATCCCGCCAGATATTATTTGTAGGGCTCATATCAATAGAAGCATAAAACTTCCATCCCGGCCATGCGGCCTCAGCCGGCGAGTAAGTCGTTCCATGGAAATACATGTGATTCACACCGGAAACGAACATCAAATCCATATCGGGCTTACACTGCGATAGTGAAGTACGGAAATGCTCTGTCAACCAAGTGAATGTCTCCGAAGTCGTATAAGGCTTTCCTGCGATATGTGCCGCTGAAGAAGCATATTTCAGCATGGAGAGATCAGAGTCGTTAGGACGAGTCAACGAGTCTTTACGTAGTCCGCGGATACCGAAATCCGACAGGCCGAAGCCCTCGCATTCGGGTACATCGACCGTTGCATAAAGATCTATCAGATTGCCGGGTGAGCCGTGTGCCTGATTGCGGGTACGTGAACCATGTTTATGTGCCCAGTCTGTCCACTGACGGGTAAAGTTCTCCTGAAGCAGTTCTGCAAGAGTCTCACGATAATCGGAAATGATACGGCGGGTAGTCTCTGTACGCTCTTCTGAAAGGAAATCGGGCAAGAACTCCTCCAATTTATATCCACGACGGCGGGCAAACTGCTCAAACAAATTATCTGTCCAGTCGGCCCCATACACCTCATAAGAGTCATTAAAGAAATTATGCGGATACTCCGTCGGGGATCCCGCAGTACCATCGGCAGTTTTTCCGGAAAAAGCTTGCTCAAAACGATTCAGATAATTGGATACTGCCTTTGCAGAGAAGTGGTTCATAACATATCCTTCACCTCCCGGAGCGGCACGCTTCACTTTCTGGAATGTTTTTCCCACGAAAGCGGCAATCAGGCGCCACTCTCCTTTAGGAGCCTTCCAGTCCAGTTTCCCCTCCTTCACTTTGGATGTCAGGTCATAAAAGGGTCGTGCCTTCTGTTCTTTCGGAGTAGAAGTGTCTGTCAGAACCCTGAAAGCCATCAGCCGACACAATTTGGCATACGGACGTTGTTTTTCATCCGTCACTTCTATGGTTGTATTCAAGCGTTCGCAGCCTTTCAATGTATATTCTTCAATCAATAATTTACAGGCAGCATCTTCTATACCTACTTCCGGACCACCAAAAGGCCATCCCGTACCCGTATTCATATCAATCTTCATGCCCAGACGCGCAGCCTCACTTTCCGTATGGCGCAACATCCGCATCCACTCGGGCGTAAGGAACTGAATTTCGTTTGCGTCATTGCCCTGCACTCCATAAATAGGAGTAACTTCCATCGTCCCCATTCCGGCTTTGGAGTATGCTTCCAGATTACGAGTCAGATTAGCCGCATCTACTGCACTCCCCATCCACCACCAACGGGCACCGGGTTTAGCTTCCGTGGTTACCTCAGGCCACGAGATGTTCTGTGCAGAAATGGTTCCGGCACAGAAAGAAGCAAAAATTATTGCTAATAAATTCTTTTTCATGATATATATTATTTATAAAAGCGACAGTTTGTCACTTTCCCAGCTCAATGCACCCCATAATAAACGGTCCTGTTGCTTTCGCATCATTATCCCGCATCTTTTCACCTATATAATATTCAAAGCTGCCATCGCGATACGGATGTCCACCCAAGCCGCCTACCTGACAGCAGCGTGTCAATGTCAATGTACCATCCTGGCACTCTACTATCAATTTGCTCTTCAAACCATTGAAAGCCTTCTCCGCCACAGCACGATACTTTTCATCAATATATCCCTTGTTCACAGCCTTTGCATAAGCATACATGAATTGCGTTGTCACAGATGCCTCCGGGAAGTTTCCTTTCCGTTTCGGCTGATCAAGCACCTGATACCACAAACCATTCTTATCCTGATATGCAGGTAACACCTCAGCCAACCCTTGTATCCACCCGATCATCCGGGCACGGCCTTCATGGTCTTCCGGAATATAATCCAATGCATCCACCATCGCCATAAACCACCAGCCGATACTGCGTCCCCAGAAGTTAGGAGAATGCCCGGTTTCCGGATCGGCCCAACGCTGGCTCTTACTTTCAT
>ERZ791837.181-NODE-181-length-48964-cov-3.840029_pt1 | contig 48964 bp, 49 predicted proteins | sample MGYA00510292_ERZ791837 | MGnify/ENA primary metagenome ERZ791837 (study PRJEB30046, sample SAMN00715259) | human gut metagenome | study: EMG produced TPA metagenomics assembly of the A metagenome-wide association study of gut microbiota in type 2...
GTTTGTTGAACGATGACCAACCTATACTGCGCCTGATGCCGGGGGGAGAAGTAATGCTATTCGGCTCTCCCTGGAGTGGAAAGACTTCCTGCTATATCAATGAAGGTGTCAGACTGGAAACTATTTTCCGTATGGAGCAGGCAGATGAAAACCGTGCGGTTCGCATGGACGGGATAGAAGCTTTCCGCATGCTGCTGAGCTCCACTTCCCTTATCGGGCGGGATAGTTTGAGCTTTGCCGTTATCAGCGGTACGCTGGCACGGATTGCAGGAAGTATCCCGACATTTACTTTATACAATAAGCCCGAACAAGAGGCTGCCTTGCTGAGCTATAATATCTTCAAAGATAAATAGGAATATATGATTATTGCTGTCGATTTTGACGGAACTATCGTCGAGCATCGCTATCCGGCTATAGGTAACGAAATACCTTTTGCCATCGAAACGTTGAAGCGCCTTTCCGAGGAGCGCCACCGGCTCATCCTGTGGAGCGTTCGCGAGGGCAAACTGCTGGAAGAGGCTGTCCGTTTTTGTAGCGACCGGGGGTTGAAGTTCTATGCCGTCAACAGTAACTATCCGGAAGAGAACAAGAACCATGAGAACTTCTCCCGTAAGCTGAAAGCCGACCTCTTTATCGACGACCGTAATGTGGGCGGATTGCCCGATTGGGGACTTATCTACCGTATGATACACGAAAAACTGAACTATGAAGATATATATCGGGAAGCCTGCCGTTCGGCAGAGCATTCCAAACCCAAAAGTTTAATAAAACGACTCTTGGGGTAAGTAGGCCGAATCAAACGAAACATTAAACAAAACAAGTATATGAATATTAGAAGAATTCTTCTGTTACTGTTGCTCCCGCTGTTATTTTCAGCTTGTACGTCTTATAAAAAGTCTTTGTATCTTCGAGACGACGAAGTCTTGGAGATGGTGCCTCAAAAGGGTATGCTTTACGAGTATCGTATTATGCCTAAGGATGAACTGACTATCTTGGTCAGTACTTCCGCTCCCGAAGCTTCGGCTCCGTTTTATCGGAAGATTGGGCAGGCGAAAGACCAGCCTACACAAAATCAAGGCTTGGGTGATGCAAAGCTGTTAGCTTACTTGGTAGACAATGACGGTTATATCGATTTTCCGGTATTAGGCATGATTAAGGTCGTAGGACTTACCAATCGAGAATGTGAGGCTTTGCTGCGTCAGAAACTTCGCCATTATCTCAATGAAGACCCTAACGTTACGGTGCGTACTTCCAACTATCAAATCAGTGTATTGGGTGAGGTGAGTAAACCGGGTACTTATACTATCAGTGATGAAAAAGTCACTATCTTCCAGGCATTGGCACAGGCGGGAGATATGACTCTGTTTTCTGTCCGTGATGATGTGCAGCTCCTGCGTGAGGATTCTGTGGGCAGACGTCATGTCATTCACTTAGATCTTACTGCAGCCGACATCTCTCTCTCTCCTTATTATTATCTTCAGCAAAATGATGTGGTTTATGTAAAGCCCACTAAAGCAAAAGTACGTTCCAATACATTCAGCAATAATTCATCTATTTGGATTAGTTTGTTGAGTTTGGCTACTACTCTTGCTTCTCTAATTGTAGTTATTGTCAAATAAGTATTCTATTAAGATGAAAGAAGAACAATTTAATGAATTCCTTCAGGACGAAGATAAAAAAGCCGATTATAAAACCATTGTTTTTGAATATCTGCTTTATTGGCCTGTTATCCTTGCTTTTCTTGTAGTCACTTTAGCGGGAGCCTATGTATATCTCCGCTACCAAGCACCGGTTTATAGCGTCAGTTCCACGGTTTTGATAAAGCAGGGAGATAAAACGAAGTACAGCGCATCCTCATCCTTGGCTTCCATGCAAGATTTGGGTATGCTTTCTATGGCCAATAATTTTGATAATGAGTTGGAAATACTCCAATCATATACACTGGCACGAAAGGTGGTGGATGCCTTGAATCTCTACATCAGCTATAAGGAAGATGGCAATTTCGGTTATGACCATATTCTTTATAAGACTTCGCCTGTACAGGTATGGATGGCTCCCGATGAAGCGGAAAAACTTCCTTCCGCTCTGCAGGTAAAGTTGGATTGTACGCCCGATGGCAAGGTGGGAGCTACGCTTACTTATTCTGTAAGAGGAGAAGAACGAAGTATAGGCAAGTCATTCGATAAACTACCGGCCGTATTCATTACTCCTGTAGGAACGTTGAATTTCTCTGCTGCTTCGGACAGTGTTGTGGCTCATATATCTACTCCTCGCACACTGACTGCTACAATTATCCCCCCGTCGGTAGCGGCTGATGGATATAAAGGACGCTTGAGTGCGGAACCTACGGGTGAGTATACTTCTATCGTGCGTCTCACTTTCCATGACAGCAGTATCCGTCGCGGTATGGATTATCTCGATATGTTGGTAGCGCTCTATAATAGTGATGCCAACGATGATAAGAATCAGGTGGCAAGCCGTACCGCCCAGTTCATTGACGAGCGTATCCATATCATCAATACGGAACTCGGCACTACGGAAAGCGAACTGGCGGATTATAAGCAGCGTGCCGGTCTCACCAATCTGAGTGCCGATGCACAACTTGCTCTGCAGGGAAGTTCCGAATACGACCAGAAGCGTGCCGAGAACACCAATCAGCTGCGTCTGATAAATTTCTTGCGAAGCTATATTGACAATCCGGACAATAAGTATGAAGTAATCCCCGCCAATGTCGGTTTGACAGATGCCGGACTGACTAATGTGATAGCCCAATACAATGAAATGCTCATTGAGCGTAAACGCTTGTTGCGCAGTTCTAATGAGAATAATCCGATGCTTATCAATCTGGACACTTCCATCTCCGCTACCCGCAACACTGTACTCACTACTGTGGAAAGTGTAGAGAAAGGATTGCAGATTACCCGCAACAATCTGGATTTGGAAGCACGTAAGTATCAGACACGTATCAGCAATGCCCCGCAGCAGGAACGTGAACTTATCAGTATCACCCGTCAGCAGGAAATCAAAGCGAATCTTTACCTGATGCTTTTGCAGAAGCGCGAAGAAAATGCTATTACTTTAGCTGCCGTAGCCAATAACGGACGTATTGTCGAGGAGCCTCGGGCTAAAGGACCGGTTGCCCCCAATGGCCGGAAGATTTATATGATGGCGCTGGTTTTGGGTTTGGCGTTCCCCATTGGATGCATCTATCTTTCTCGCCTGCTTCGGTTCAAAATAGAGGGACGTGCGGATGTGGAGCGTATCACCAATGTCACGATAGTAGGCGATGTGCCCCAAATCAAATATCCGGAAGGGCAGCCCATTGTAGTAAATGAGAACAAGAACGGGCTGATGGAAGAGGTATTCCGTAGTGTGCGTACCAATATTCAGTACATGTTGCAGGAAGGCCAAAAGGTAATTCTTTTTACCTCTACTACCCCCGGAGAAGGCAAAAGCTTCAATGCGGCAAATCTTGCTGTCAGCTTTGCTTTGATGGACCGTAAAACCGTTATTGTCGGTATGGACATCCGTAAACCGGGACTAAACCGCATGTTTGCCCTATCCCATAAAGAAAGGGGAATTACTCAATATCTGGCATCTCCCAAAGATACGGATTTGTTGTCACTTTGCCAGCAATCTTCCATTTCTCCCAATCTTTATATCCTGCCGGGTGGAGCGATACCGCCTAATCCTACGGAATTGGTGGCGCGCCAATCCCTCGACCAAGCTATTGAGATATTGAAAGAGTATTTCGATTATATCATTCTTGATACGGCTCCTATCGGTATGGTTACCGATACCCGATTGATAGCTCGTGTGGCAGATTTAAGTGTTTATGTCTGCCGCGCCGACTATACGCATAAGAGTGATTATGAACTGATTAATGAACTGAAACATGATGAAAAACTGCCTAATTTGTGCACACTGATTAATGGTATCAATATGGATAAGCGCAAGAATGGCTACTATTATGGCTACGGCAAGTATGGCAAATATGGTAAATATGGCTATGGTAAGAAGTATGGTTACGGCTATGGCTACGGTTATGGAAAGGATAATAAAAAGTAAAAAATGAAAAAAGTTGCATTAATTACAGGTATTACAGGGCAAGACGGTTCATTTCTTGCCGAGTTTTTGATTGATAAAGGATACGAAGTTCACGGTATTCTCCGCCGCTCCTCTTCCTTCAATACAGGGCGTATCGAGCATCTTTATTTGGACGAATGGGTACGCGATATGAAAAAGGACCGTTTAGTAAACCTGCATTATGGAGATATGACGGATAGCAGTTCTTTGATTCGCATCATTCAACAGATACAACCGGACGAAATATACAATCTTGCCGCACAAAGCCATGTCAAGGTATCGTTCGATGTTCCCGAATACACGGCAGAAGCAGATGCAGTAGGTACACTCCGTATGTTGGAAGCTGTTCGTATTTTGGGGCTGACTCATAAAACCAAAATCTACCAGGCTTCCACGTCCGAACTGTATGGTAAAGTGCAGGAAGTCCCCCAAAAAGAGACCACTCCTTTTTATCCCCGTAGTCCTTATGGTGTGGCGAAACAGTACGGTTTTTGGATAACAAAAAACTATCGCGAGAGCTACGGTATGTTTGCTGTCAATGGTATACTTTTTAATCATGAAAGTGAACGTCGTGGCGAAACTTTCGTAACAAGAAAAATAACTCTTGCAGCTGCTCGTATCGCACATGGACAGCAGGATAAACTGTATCTTGGTAATCTGGATGCCCGTCGTGATTGGGGATATGCTCGTGACTATGTGGAGTGCATGTGGATGATTCTTCAGCACGATTCTCCTGAAGACTTTGTGATAGCCACAGGCGAGATGCATACGGTTCGTGAATTTGCAACATTAGCATTTCGTGAAGCGGGTATGGAACTTCGTTGGGAAGGAGAGGGTATTGAGGAAAAAGGCGTTGATGTAAATACTGGTAAAGTTTTGGTGGAAGTCGATCCTAAATATTTCCGTCCTTGCGAGGTGGAACAATTGTTGGGTAACCCGACAAAGGCAAAGACAGTATTGGGCTGGAATCCTACCAAAACAAGTTTCTCTGAGTTAGTAAGAATAATGATGGAACATGATATGTGCTTTGTGAAGAAACTGTATTTGAAGGCACAATTTTAGGACTATTTGAAATGAAAAAAGGTACGAATGAAAGTGGGATAAATGAGATGTGTTTCAAAATGCTGTATTGCTTCCTTGCATAAAAACATCACCTTAAGCAAGTCCATTTTTTGAATTATTTAAGAGGAATTTACCTAATAGGTGGTATTCTCTATATGATACGTTACAATTGGACACCTACTTATAATCTAATTAAACTATTAACTAATGATTTCCAACTCCAATAATAAACGCATAGCTAAGAACACGATATTTTTGTATATTAGGATGTTCTTTATGATGGCTGTAACTCTCTATACTTCGCGTGTGATACTCGAGGTTCTGGGTATAGAGGATTACGGTATCTACAATGTGGTAGGCGGAATCGTTGTATTGTTTACTTTTGTCAACAATTCAATGGTGATGTCTACCCAACGGTTTCTTAATTATGAGTTAGGAAGACATGAACAGCAAGGAGCCTCACGGGTATTTTCTGCAAGCCTGACTCTCCATCTGTTTATTGCAATGCTTACGTTTTTATTGGCTGAAAGTGTCGGATTATGGTTCTTGTACAACTACATCAAGTATCCTCCGGAAAGAGAGTTTGCTGTATTGGTCACTTATCAGTTTTCCATATTGACAACTTGTGCCAATATGATTAGGGCACCATATAATGCAGCGATTATCTCTTATGAACGGATGGGATTCTTTGCTCGTATTAGTGTGATAGAAGCGATAGCAAAATTGGCAATTGTTTATCTATTGGCAGTATCTCCGTGGAATAAGCTGATTAGCTATGCCTTTTTGATGTTTGTGGTAGTTTTTATTATCACGTTCTGTTATTACTTGTATTGTAAAAGGAGCTTTCCTATTGGTAGATATAATTATTTTTGGGAAAAGAGCCTTTATAAAAGGCTGGCAAGTTTCTCCGGTTGGAGTCTGTTTGGTGGGATGGCAAATACTGCCGCATCACAAGGGCTGAATGTCCTGATGAATATCTTTTTCGGTGTAACAGCAAATGCAGCGATGGGGGTGGCAAGTCAAGTAAATACAGCAGTATATAATTTTGTTGCCAATTTCCAGACTGCATTTAAGCCTCAAATAGTAAAGTCTTATGCAACACAAGAACGAGAATATTTCATGGACTTAATAATCTATACTTCCAAGTATTCTTACTTTTTGTTGTTCATTATTTGTATGCCTTTATATGTTTGCTGTGAAGAAGTATTGTCTGTATGGTTGACAAATGTACCTTTTTATGCTGTTTCTTTTTGTAAATTGATGTTGATAGTTTCACTACTTGAAGCTATTCAAGGACCTTTATGGATGTCAGTACAGGCAACAGGAAAAATCCGTAATTATCAGCTATTGATAGGGGGAATGATTTTGTGTAACTTACCTATCGGTTATGTGTTTTTAAAACTGGGATTTCCACCCAATATAGTTCTTATTATTAAGATTGTCATAACTGTACTGATTCTTATAATTAGAGTAATTTATATAAATAGATTGTTCTCATTTCCAACTGTACGCTTTATTCGAGAAGTATTGGTGAAAATATCTATTGTAACGTTACTTTCCAGTATATTGGTTATTTTTCTTCCTATTCAAATTGATACTATTTCGTCAATACTTGCTGTCGTATGTATTTTGTTTGTCATTAATTGTTTATTGATTTTGGCAGTGGGTGTCAGTAATAAAGAAAGACTCTTGATAATAAATCAGATAAAAAAATAGATATGACCCGTTGGTAGAATTAATTTGTAAGACAAATAATATAATAATATAGTGAAAAAATATGAAAGAGGGATTACTTTCTGTTTCGACGGAAATAGGTAGCATTAATATTGGTGATTATATTCAAGCACTTGCTTCATCACAATTTTTAAAAAAGATAGATACTTTTATTGAAAGAGAAAAGTTGAATGAATATGATGGGGAAGATATAGCAATGATAATGAATGGGTGGTATATGCATCATCCAGAACATTGGCCACCCTCTCCCCAAATACATCCACTGTTTATTTCATTCCATCTAAATGACCTTGCGGATAACCATCTTTTGAATAAAGAAAGTTTGGATTATTTACGTCAATATGAACCGATTGGTTGTAGAGATTACTCTACGGTCAATAAATTGATGTCAAGGGGTATAAAAGCCTATTTTTCAGGTTGTATGACTTTGACACTTGGATATAAATATCATTCAGTGCAAAAAGATGATAAGGTATATTTTACAGATCCTCCTGTTTTATTTGCAGGAAAGATGGATAAAATAAAGTATTTATTATATTCGGTTTATCATTTCAATGATAAATATCGAATATATCGTAAATGGTATGGACGGGATAAATTTGATATTAGAAATATAATTAAGGTATCTAAATTCTATCATGTTTATAATAATTTATTTGATAGAAAATTGTTACTCGAAGCTGAGTATATACAGCAAGAGGGCTCATTTTATTATTATGAATACAAAACACCTCAAGCTCTATTGGAAAAGGCGGAACAAATGGTTCAAACTTATGCAAAAGCTTCATGCGTAGTAACATCAAGAATACATTGTGCATTACCATGTTTAGGTTTAGAAACACCGGTGCTCTTCATAAATGACCGTTCACAGAGCTCTGTATCTTCGTGTCGGCTTGATGGATTGTTACAATTGTTTAATGTTGTATATTATAGCAATGGTTCGTTAGTTCCTTTTTTAGAATATGATGAAATGAATAAAATAACCAAAGATAATTTTCCCAATAACAAAAAGAGTTGGAGATGTTTTGCTGATGAATTAATAGGAAAATGTAATAAATTTCTTGCGGAAATAGAAAACCATTGAGAATGTATCGTAAAATATAATCACAAATAGCTTTTTCATGTTCGTAATTTTGGATATGTGTTATGTAAGTGTTTAAAAATGCCATATTGTTTCCCAACATAAAGCATCCAATCTTTATTGTTGTGATGAATAAAGCGGTTAATGACTTGCACTACTTCTGAAATTAGTTCTTCGCTTATCCCGAAAGAAAAATGTTATAGTATTGACAACTCGCTTACCGATTGTTTTAGTTTGTTTCCTTGCTATTTCAGATTATTTGCAGGTTGTTTGAGTTATGTTCTGTATTATATCTCATTTTTTTGATTTAGTGATTTAGTTTTTTGGGGGATAAAAAATACGTAATGATTGAAAGGTTATAAAATAATGAAAGCCTTTTTAGCTTATAAAAAATAATGTATTTATTTGGCTGTATTTCATGATATTATTAGTGATTTAGAAAAAGAAATTATCAGAATTATGGAAAAAAAAATAAAAATAGCGGTAGCCGGAACCGGGTATGTAGGTTTGAGTATAGCAGTTTTGTTAAGTCAATACCATCAGGTGACAGCAGTGGATGTGGTGTCGGAGAAGGTAGAATTACTAAACAGGCGTAAGTCGCCAATTCAAGATGAATATATAGAGAAATATTTGGTCGAAAAGAAACTGAATTTGACAGCTACGCTTGATGCCCCAAGTGCCTATAAGAATGCAGACTTAATAGTGATAGCGGCTCCTACTAATTACGACCCGGTGAAGAATTATTTTGATACGAGTCATGTCGAAGAAGTTATTGATTTGGTGCTGGAGGTAAATCCTGAAGCTGTAATGGTTATTAAGAGTACTGTTCCGGTAGGTTATTGTCGTTCGCTTTATGCTAAATATGCAGTGAAAGGAGTGAATAGGTTGAACCTTCTGTTTTCTCCGGAATTTTTAAGAGAGAGCAGAGCGCTTTATGACAACCTCTATCCCAGTCGTATTATTGTAGGTACAGACTTGGATAACCCTCATTTAGTGAAGGCTGCGCAAACTTTTACAACTTTATTGCGTGAAGCAGCTATTAAGGAAAATGTGGATACATTGTTTATGGAATTTACTGAGGCCGAGGCAGTGAAACTGTTTGCTAACACCTATTTGGCCTTACGTGTGAGCTATTTTAATGAACTTGATACGTATGCCGAAATGAAAGGTCTTAATACAGCAGCTATTATTAACGGAGTATGCCTTGATCCTCGTATTGGAATGCAATATAATAATCCTTCATTTGGATATGGAGGATATTGTTTGCCTAAAGATACCAAACAGCTTTTAGCAAATTATTCTGATGTACCGGAGAACCTGATTCAAGCTATTGTAGAGAGTAATCGGACCCGCAAAGATTTTATAGCAGACCGTGTACTTCGTCAGGCTGGCTATTATGATTATTACAGCCGTGGCGATTTTAAGTCGAATGAAGAAAAACATTGCATTATAGGTGTGTATCGTTTGACAATGAAAAGTAATTCGGACAATTTTCGGCAGAGTAGCATTCAGGGTGTTATGAAACGTATCAAGGCAAAAGGAGCGGAAGTCATCATTTATGAGCCGACATTGGAAGATGGAAGTACATTTTTTGGAAGCCGTGTGGTTAATTGTTTGACTGCATTTAAGGAGCAAAGTAATGCAATTATAGCTAATCGTTATGATATATGCTTAGATGATGTAAAGGATAAGGTTTATACACGGGATTTATTTCAGAGAGACTGATATATGCTATAATGTGTATTTCATAATGATTGTTAGAACAAAAAAATTATTGCAATTTAGTCATTGGTGTATAGTAGTATGGATAATGTTAATTCGAGAGAGCATTTAGCGTGGCTTGATGCGTTACGTTTTATAGCGGCATTTTTAGTCTTGTTTTGTCATTCACGTAATGATTTCTTTTTAAAGTATAATTATTTGCCTGTAGATCAACAGGGTATTGGGGCATTTGTCTTTTATACATTGGGGCGATTAGGACCAGAGGCGGTGATTGTCTTTTTTGTGTTGAGCGGGTTTCTGGTCGGTGGGAAAGGACTGGAACGTATAATCAATGGTAGTTTTAAGCTGCGAGGGTATGTTGTGGACAGATTTTGTCGTATTATGATTCCGTTATGTACTGCGGTATATTATATATAATAGTGGCTCCTATTGTTGGCAAAGAATACAGTTTCTTTACAGTGGTAGGTAATTTATTGAGTTTGCAAGGGATTGTATGTGAGCCATTGATTTCACCATTTTGGAGTTTGAGCTATGAAGTTTGGTTCTACATTATGCTTTTTGCATTGGCATTAACGACACGAAGAAAAAAAATTGGTTTGGTACTTTTCTTTATTTGTTGTTTGGTGTATACCCGTATGAATGCACTCTATTTATTGATGTGGCTGATGGGAGCATTGGCTTGGATTTGTAGACCGCGGGGGGGGGGGGGGAAGTATTATTTATGGGGTAGTTTAGTGATGATTGTCTGCTCTTTGGGGATGAGTGTTGTAACTTCTGGTTCAAAAGCATTCAGCTTTGATTTACCTTTCGATAATATGCAAGCTAAGTTGATATTGAGTATATCCGTCTGTATATTCTGCCAACAGTTGATCTTGTTTCCTCCTAAATCTACGCGAGGACATAAAATTGAGATTTTTTTTTCTAAATTGGCGGATTTCTCATATTCGTTATATTTAATACATCGTATTTTATTATTGATTGTGTTTTCTTTCTTTTTCGGGAAAGAAAAAGCTGATTTGAGTACTAAATGTTTGTTGGAATATATAGCTATTGTTATGAGTATTATGTTAGTGACATATGTAATTTATTATGTGACGGAAAGAAGAACAAACGAAGTAAAAAGATGGATAAAAATAAAGTTGGGTATATGAAATGGTAAGTATCAAAACTGCATATGTAGTAAAATATGGTTGATAGTAAGTAACTTTTGAATCAATGATAAAGAACTTGATTATAAAATTGGGCATTTTGTCTTCTTATATCTTAACCTCTAAACTGGTATGGACGTTTAGTTTTGTTCGTTCGTTGTTTTATACAGGGTGGAAAAAAGGTTCATTTAAAGAAATGAAAGGTTTTATAAACTACCCTATAGGTGTGAGTGGTGGTAAGAATATATCAATTGGAGAAAAAACGATTATTGGAAAGCATTCATTAATCACTACATGGAATAGTTATGGGGAAAATGATAACCATGTACATTATACTCCTAATATTGTGATAGGCAATAATTGTCATATTGGAGAATATGCACACATCACAGCTATAAATGAAATTATCATTGGTGATAATGTGTTGACTGGGAGAAATGTTCTTATTTCAGATAATAGTCATGGAGATGTTACTTGCTTGGATTTTCCACCCAAAGAAAGACCTTTAACTTCCAAAGGGCCTGTACATATAGGACATAACGTTTGGATTGGTGACCATGTTGTAATTCTTTCAGGGGTTATGATTGGTGAAGGGGCTGTAATTGGAGCGAATAGTGTGGTAACAAAGGATGTAAAAGCAAAAACAGTTGTTGCGGGTACTCCTGCAAAAGTAATCAAATAACAAAAAAAATGCGCGTCTTGATATTTAATTCTTATGGCGAACCTTCTCGTTATCAATCAAAAACAGGAATGTTAGGTGGTTGGCAAGACAGTCTTCAAACAATTCTCATGGAGCATACCAATTTGGAATTGATTATTGCTTTTAAGGGAAGTGGTGAAGTAAAAAAAAGAGATGGGGTGACTTATCTTCCTATTCATTTAAATTTTTCTCGTTGGGAACGTTTAAAAAGTAATTATACATGGAATATTGAAGCGGATAAGTTAGTAAAAGCGGCAAAGATGGTGGTAGAAAATGCACAGCCTGATGTCATTCATGTATTTGGTACAGAGTGGCCATTTGGATTAATAGCTGATATGACTAACATTCCTACGGTGATTCACATACAAGGAGCAATAGGACCTTATTATAATGCTTTCTATCCTCCTTCTTATAATGGGGCAACTTATGCGAAAGCCATGTGCGGCAATATTGTTCGATATTTATTCTATTGGCGCGCTCGTAAGAAGCAACTTTCTCGGGAAAAGATGGAAAAAAAAATTTGGCAGAGTGTAAACAACTATATGGGACGTACTTGTTGGGACAAGGCTGTCAGTGAAGTTTGTCATCCGGGAAGGCGCTATTGGCATGTGGATGAAGCTCTTCGGCCTTTGTTTCTGAATAGTCAAAGAAATTGGCAAATACCGAAAGATGGAAAATTGCGAATTATTACCACAGGTTGTTCTACTCTTTATAAGGGATTGGATATGATGCTTAAAACGGCATGTATGCTCCGTCGGTTAGGTGTGGAATTTGAATGGAATGTCGTTGGGGCTATGCCTAATGAGTATCGTATGTTGGTGGAGCGGACAGAGGGAAGCACATTTGCTGAAGCTGGTATTACGCTGTTTGGTCCTGTTGACGCTAATCAACTGATAGACTTATTATGTAATGCTACGATGTACGTACATACAGCTTATATTGAAAATAGCCCAAATTCATTGTGTGAAGCGCAGATATTGGGTGTTCCTATTGTATCTACATACGTAGGTGGTATCTCTACGTTGTTGGCAGAAGGAAAGGAAGGAGTATTGGTGCCTGCCAATGATCCTTATCGGATGGCTTATGAGATACAACAATTAGCAATGGATACTCAACGGATGCTTACATACAGTGAATTAGGTAAGGTTCATGCTCTTAATCGACATAATCCTAAACGTATAGCACATGATTTGTTAGTGTGTTATAAATCAATAATTAATCAATAATTTGTTAGAATAGAACAGCCTATGGCAAGATTCATTGCATTTTATCTTCCTCAATTTCATCCTACGCCCGAAAATGATGTGTGGTGGGGACCGGGATTTACGGAATGGACTAATGTGGCACGCGCTCCCAAACTTTATCGGAATCATTATCAGCCTAAAATTCCGGCAGATTTGGGATTTTATGATTTACGCTTATCAGAAAGTCGTGAAGCGCAAGCTGAGTTGGCAAAAACTTATGGAGTGGAAGGATTTTGTTATTGGCACTATTGGTTTGGCAATGGTAAACGGTTACTTCAACGTCCCTTTAATGAAGTGGTAACATGTGGAAAGCCTGATTTTCCTTTTTGTTTGGCTTGGGCAAATCATTCGTGGGCTAAAAAGCAATTTGATAAAAATGGTACGCAAGAGATGTTGATGGAGCAAACTTATCCCGGCGACGAAGATTTTATATTGCATTTTAACACAATGTTGCCTGCTTTCAAAGATAAACGTTACATTAAGGTTAATGGTAAGTTACTTTTTGTGGTATATAATCCTTTGGATGATTTGTCGCTAAAGCGTTTTATGGAGTTATGGCAGCAGATGGCAAAAGAGAATGGATTGGAAGGATTCTACTTTGTTGGAAAAACAGATAAAGGTCGTAGGAAAAAAGAAATCTTGGATTGGGGATACGATGCGGTGTATAACGACTCGTTTATGAATATTCATCACAAACTCAATATCGTGGTGAAGGTATTCATTGAAGTAAGAAAACGTATTTGGCCGGGTCCTGATAAGTATGCTTATAAGGATGCCGTAAAGTATATGGTAGGTGAAAGTTCAAAAGATGTACGTGAGATTCCTGTTATTTCGCCGAATTGGGATCACACTCCCCGTTCAGGAAAAAATGGTACTCTGTTCTATGATTGTCACCCAAAATATTTTAAAGGGCTGGTGAAGAGGGTGATTGGTTTGGTGAGAAACAAGCCTCAAGATGAACAAGTGGTGTTGATTAAAGCTTGGAACGAATGGGGGGAAGGTAATTATATGGAACCGGATTTAAGATATGGTTGTGGTATGCTTGAAGCATTAAAATCTGCAATTGATGAAGAAAAATAAAACTTATGTTTAGGTCTTTGAGATTGAGTAGTTTAATAAGAGTTGTATTACAATATAAATTGGAAATTTTACTTTCTATTTGTTTGTTTTCCAATTTATATCCTGATATACCAAGTTTCTTGTACTATATTCTTTGGGTAAGTTTTTTATATATTCTTTCTCAAACAAGTGCAGTAGATATAGGAAGAAGAGCGAAAATTGCATATGGACTGATTTTACTTATTATATGCTCTACAATAGTTAATGTCGCTATATTTGATTACCGATGGATACTAATGTGTATCCTTTTGTATATAACGTTGTGTAGGACATCATACCGCTTCTTTAAATTTAAAGAACGGTTTCTATTTGTCAGTTTGTTTGGATATGTAATTACAGGGTTGCTAAATAACTATGCTCATAGAATTGGATTTAATTATCAATTGTATTCATGGAAACATTTAGGGGAAGAATTTACAATTGATTTTTCAGGTTTTACCAATCATCCAATGTGGCTTAGTGCTGCTTGTGGGATTGGTGTCATATTTTTGACATATTGGATGAATATTCTATGGAGTAGAGGCCGGAAATTGCGAGCTTTTCTATTCCTTCTGTTGATTTTCTTGACATTACAAACTTTGGTTTGGGGTGGGTCACGTTCTGCTTTAGGTATTTGTATCTGTGCATCTTTACTTTTGATATGGCTTTCAAATAAAAATATAGGGAAAACGTTTTTTATATTGTGTATTTTTGCCATATCAGCAGCGGTTATTACTCCTATTTTAATGTCGGATGCAGACAAAATGAAATCAAAAATCAATCATCAGGAGGCAACAGGAAAAACATCTCGTGATGGATTGTGGGATGCCCGTTTTGTAGAATTTGTATCCTCTCCAATATGGGGTATTGGATTTGGAGTTACAGGAGTTGGAGAGAAAGCAGTATCTGGACGTGCCGAAACAGGCTCAGGATGGTTGACAATATTATCTCAAACAGGGTTAGCCGGGTTTGTATTGGCTGTATTATTAGTCAGACGTGCAATTTTACCATTAAGAATGTTACGTAATAATTTACACATGGCACTATATACCTCATTACTGTTTTATCTTAGCCTACATACGTTATTTGAGGCTTATATTTTTCAGTCTGGTTGGTACTTGTGTTTTGTTTATTGGCTTACGGTTAGTATTTTGGATGATTATAGGAAATACTATAAAATATTGAATATTAAAGGACAAGAGGGAATGATACATAAGTGATGCGAAAAAGAATAGGGAAAATCTTATTGATTCTTTTTTTCACTTTGCTATTGGTGGAACTTATCTTACGTTGTGGTTTGGGCTTTTGTGATGCTCTTTTATATCAGGCAAGTGACAAATACGAGTATATAGCTAAATCCAATCAAGATCGTTTTCGTTTTGGTGCACGTATAAGATATAATTCTTATTCGCAACGTAGTGAAGAACCTGATACAATCAAAAAAAGAATTCTTGGCATTGGTGATTCTGTAATATTTGGTGGTACATGGATGGATCAAGACTCACTTGCTACAACTTTATTTACTAAGGAAACGGGAGTGCAAATGTTGAATATATCTGCTGGTAGTTGGGGGCCTGATAATTGTGCTGCTTATTTAAGAGATCGGGGAGTGTTTGGAGCGAAAGCTATAATTTTGGTATGTAGTAGTCATGATGCTTATGATTGTATGTCTTTTACACCAGTTGTAGGTAAATACCCTACATACCCTGAACAACAGTATAAATTTGCAATATGCGAATTACTTGAACGTTATATGTGGCCTTATATAAAGAAAATTGTCATACAGGCAAAGCTGCAATTGGATCCAGATGCTCAGACTATAGCAATGCATAGAAGGGGAGTTGTAAAAAAAACAGCCTTTTTTAATGTAGGTTTTGATGAACTTTTGCACATAGCTGATTCTGTTAAGATACCTTTCGCTATTTATCTTCATGCTGAACAAGGAGAGATAGAAGCAGGGCGGTATAATGAGATGGGGCAGGAAATAATTAGTTGGGCAAAACAAAAGAATGTTTTTCTGCTACAAGGAATAAAAACAGAGCAAAAAGAAATGTATCGTGATGTTATACATTTTAATACATTAGGACAAAGGCACTTGGCTGATTGTCTGGAGGAAATGTATTGTTCATTTAAATAATACTGATTTGTGATATAAAACATTTGCAGTAATGAAAGTATGTATAATGGGGGATTTTTGTCCATCCGTCAATATTGATGATAATTCTTTTAACGATATAACGAATTTGTTAAGTACTTTTGATTATCGTATTGTGAATCTTGAATGTGCTTTACGCCAGGGAGAGGAATTGCCTATTGCTAAGGAAGGACCATTTTTGGGTTGCAATTTGAGCCAATTCCATCATTTGAAGTCAATAAAGGCTGATATGATTACGCTTGCTAATAATCATGTTTTAGACTATGGCGAGAAAGGATTGGAAAATATCTTTTTGGAAAGTCAAAAAATAGGTATTAGAACTGTAGGAGCAGGATTAGATAATGACTCAAAAACAAGAATTGCATATATCAATGATGGTGATAAGAAGATTGCTATAATTAATTGTTGTGAAGCTGAATTTTCTGTGACAGATGAAAAAAATGCTGGAGCAAATCCTTTAGATGAAATAGATATTTATAATAAAATACAAGAGGCCAAGAACGAGGCATATAGTGTTATCGTGATAGTGCATGGTGGACATGAATATTTTCAATTGCCAAGTTTAAGAATACAAAAAATATTTAGATTTTTTATAGATGTGGGAGCTGATGTCGTTGTTGGGCATCACCCGCATTGTTACAGCGGATATGAGCAGTATAAAGAAGGATATATTTTCTATAGTTTAGGAAACTTCTTTTTTGATAATAATTCGTCTAATCATACTATCTGGAATGATGGTTTTTTTGTAGAGTTAGATATTTCATTTGGAGTCCAGAAAGAAATAGGCTATGCTGTATATCCATATATTCAATGTTGTGGCAATAATAAGGTTTTACTAATGAGAGACACAGAGAAACAAGCGTTCTATGAGCAAATTATAAAATTGAACCGAATAATAGAAGATAAGAAATTGTTGCAAAAGGAATTTTATAAATATGCTGATAAACAAAAACGGCATGCATTATCCAGAATACTTCCTTATTCTAATCATTATTTGCAAGCTCTTTTTAAACGTGGTTTTCTACCTTCTTTTTTATCAAAGAAAGCGATTGTGTCACATCTCAATGCTATAAGGTGTGAAGCACATAAGGATTTACTCATTTATGCACTATATAAAAAATACAAAGGTGAACAGATTTAATGATTTTGTGTTTTGGACAAAGAATACACTGTTTCGGCAGGATGCTATGAAACTATATAAACAGGCTCTTTTGAGCGAAAAATTGCCCACTGAGGAGCTCAATAAAATAAACTGGGAGAAGAGAAAGAAACTTATACGATTTGCCTATGAACGCATCCCTTTTTATAAAGAATACTATGATGACAATCATTTTCATCCCGATATGTTGAAAAAGGAGGACGATTGGAAATTGGTACCTATTTTGGAAAAATGTTATGTACGTAATAGACGAGGCGATTTAATGGATTCTAAGACTCGTCGCAGTTATTTTGCTGAAAGTACGACAGGAGGAAGCACTGGTACTCCTATGAAAGTCTTCTGGGATAAGCGTTTTAAAATAGAAATAACTGGATGGAGAGCCTTTAGATGGTGGAATATTTCTCCGGCAGATAATGTCGGCATAATACATCGTCGTGTTCCTAAAGTTGCATGGGCGAAGTTTAAGAATAGAGCGATGTGGTGGCCTACCAAAAGAGTCTATCTTAATGCAGTGTCAATGACTGAAGAAGAAATAGAACAATTTGTAAAACAGATCAATGATAAGAAAGTTGTTTGGCTACAAGGTTATGTCGGGGCTTTGGAAAGAATAGCAGATTATATAATTAAGTATGAGAAAAAAGTTACTTCACTTAAGTTGGTATGGTCCACTTCTGCTCCGCTATTAATGAATGTCAGGGTGAAATTGGAGCAAGCGTTTCGATGTAAGATAATGAATCAATATGGGAGCAATGAGATCTCTAATATAGCGCAACAGTGCCCTAATAGCCCTCATTTACATATACAATATGACTATGTACATGTAGATGTGGTTGATTCTGACGGGAATATCATGCTCGATAAAGAAGGAGATATTCTTGTGACAAACTTAACGAGTTATGTTTTTCCTTTGATTAAATATCGTTTGGGAGATAGAGGCTGTAGGTTGAGTGAGACTTGTACTTGTGGTTGTAATTTGCCATTAATGAAAGAGGTTAAAGGACGTATTTCTGACTCTATTTATACACCGGATGGCTTATATGTAGATGGCAATTATCTAAATTCGGTTTTCGATAATTATTTTCAATATTTTGATCAGTTTCAAATATATCAAAAGAAAGATTATAACATAGTTGTGTATATTAAAGTCAAGCAACCTCGCGCTAATAATATAGACATTGTTATAGAAAAAATAAAATGCAGATTGGAAAATGATGTTAGACATCAAATCTTAATTTCAATGGAAGAAGTGGATTATATAAAAGATGATAAGGGAAAAATAAGATATATTATTAGTGAATTAACTCCATATATAAGCAATTGAAAATCTGTTTGAATAATGAATATAGCAATTCTTCAACCCGTGGTGCCGACATATCGGGAAGATTTTTTTCGTGAATTACAAAAGTATTGTCAGGTAGATGTTTATGTATATAAAAATACTGATTGGGTTCAGAAAGAAAATACGGAAATAAGCCATTTCAATGTCAAGAAGCTTGATAATATTCAGAAGAAAGGTTTTGTGTTCTATAATCCGTGTCCTTTTTTGAATCGGAAATATGATGTATTGGTTTTGATGTTAGCGATTAATCACCCTGTTACTGTTTTGTTATTGATGACCAAATGGCTACATCATAAAAAGATTATTTTATGGGGGCAAGGCATTTCAGTGAAACGTTATTTGCAAGAAGAAGTGAAACCTGACTGGAAGCTTCGTTGGTTAATAAAGAAATCTGACGGAGTATGGTTTTACATGAAAAAAGAATATGAACAGTGGAAAGCTTTGTTTGAAAGTAAGCCGATGATTGCATTAAATAACACAGTCTCTGATGCTAATCGTATTGTGGACATTGATGTTATAACTAATAAAAAAGAGATTCGTAAAAAATACGGTATCAAACAAAAAGTGGTATTTATTTTTTGTGCACGTTTCGAATCCAATTATCGTAGAACAGATTTACTTATTCAAACCATTGAACAATTGGATTCTAATGATTATGCTTTTATTATTATAGGGGATGGTAGAAATAAACCTGATTTTTCCAAATATAACAATGTTTATGATTTTGGAACAGTATATGATAGAGAAGTTAAAAATGAGTTATTTACCATTGCAGATATTTATTTTCAACCAGGTTGGGTGGGCTTAAGTATTGTTGAGGCCATGGCGTATGCTAAACCTGTTTGTACTTTTGTGCGAAGTAGAGAAACACTCCAGTGTGTGGAGTATTCCTATATAAAGGATGGTGAAAACGGTTTCATTTTTACAGATATGGATGATTGCTTAAAGAAAATAGGAGAAACAACAATTGAAAAATTTCGTCAGATGGGAGAGAACGCCTGTTTTTTAGTGAAAAACGAATTAATTCCAGATAAAATGGCTACAAAGGCTTGGATAGTTTTAAAGCAGATGAATTTATGAGAGTATTACATAGTGGAACATTGGCTGCAAAAGCCGGTGGACCGGCAATGAGCACTTATTTGACTTTATATGGATTACAGAAGTTGGGGATTGAAGCAGAACTAATTCAATTTCCTTTATCTGAAGGAGATATCTTAAGAGGGGATCGGGTTGCTGTACATTATGCTGAATCTCCGTGGGAATATAAATTTGGATTTGCTCCCCGATTTGAGAATGATATATTGCGTTTAGGTATTTATGATATTTACCATGCACAAGGTATATGGCAGTGGCAGACTTATGCCTTGGTAAATGCTGCACGGCACATGAAAAAACCGTATGTCATTACCCCTCGAGGTATGCTTTACCCACAAGATATTGCAAAATCAAGTACTTTACTTAAGCAAATTTCTTTACGGTTGAGACTACTGAGTGATTTAAACCATGCGGCATGTGTTCATGTTACATGTTTGGAAGAGATGAAGCATTGTCGTGATTTGGGGGTTACGGTTCCTTGTTGTGTCATACCAAATCCTGTGGAAATAAAAGACTATCTGTTTGTAAAACAAGATGAGGTTTTTCGTTTAGGTTACCTAGGGAGATTGTCGCCCCGCAAAAATGTTGAGGCTTTAATTTATGCATTTGCATCATTAAGAAATGAAATGAAGAATGCAGAACTACTTATTATTGGTGGTGGTGATGAGATGTATGAAAAGTTTCTTAAATCGGAAGCCAAACGTTTGAATTTGAATAATGTATTTTTTACCGGCTTTTTATCAGGTGAAAAGAAAGAACAAGCTCTTGCATCTTGTTCTGTATTAGCAATGCCAAGTGAATTTGAGAACTTAGGGAATGTTATTCTTGAGGGACTGGTACGTAGAATTCCTTGTATAGCAACAAAAGGCTCTCCTTGGGAAGAATTGAATACAAAGCAATGTGGTTGGTGGGTAGATTTTTCCCAAGAAGCAATAACAGAGGCTGTGAAGAATGCTATTTGTACTTCGAGTGAACAGCTATCTACAATGGGGAATAATGGAAGAAAGCTTATGGAAGAATATTATTCAGTGGAAGCTGTTGCTTTGAAGATGAAGGAAGTGTATTCATGGATTCTTAATGTAGGAAGTAGACCAGATTGTGTTCATGTAATTTAGATGATTATTGATATGATACCAATTTTACTAACAGCTTCTGTTGATACGCGAGGGATGAAGGGAGCCAAATTTACAGCTAAGGAACGAGAGAAAATGTATGTAGATACTCTCAATTATTACATTAAATTATTTGGTAGTGAGAAGTATGATACTACTCTTGTTTTTGCAGAAAATTCAGGTTGGTCATCTGGTTCTATTGTGAATCAACTATATAAAAATGATAAAGTAACAGTGGAATACCTTTCATTAGCTCTTTCTGATTTTGTTCAAGAAAAAGGAAAGTCATATAATGAAATGCTTTTAATTGATAAGGCTATTGAGAAGTCGTCATCGATTAAAGACAATGGGTGCTTTTTTAAGGTTACAGGTCGCTTCCCAATAGCCAATCTTAATGTCTTGGTAAATGAAGTTTACAAAATAGGAGGGGGTAAAATTCTATTGTGATTGTAAGGATCATAACCTTTATGATTGGCTTCATATACCTATAAACGGTCATGCTGGTGAATGCCGTTACTATGCTGTTTCTTTAGATTTTTATAATGTATATTTCAAAGATAAATATACTTTAATGGGTATTGATACGGGTGTATGTGTTGAGCAGTACTTTTTGGATGTTATACGAAAAACAAAACATTTGCCAGGGGTAAAGTGTCGTTTCCGTACTCAAGCTCATATTACAGGAACGGGAGGACATTCATTGGGAAAAGGATGGGCATTTTTTTACTCTACAGATAATGATTCTACCATTCTTAAATTTAAAAGAGGTTTACGCCAATTATTTAGGTGGGTACTACCTTGGTGGTGGTGTTAGTGAGTATATTTTTTATAAATTAGTGGTAAGGATGAAATGCCAAATTAATGTAGATAAATGAACAATGATTTAATAGAGTTTCAGACTCCTTATTCAAGAAGTAATAAGCTACGTCGCTTTGTGTGGAATCTGGTTTGGGCTTGTTTGGCTCGTCCGTTTCCTCGCTCTATGGCAATGGGGTGGAAACGTATGTTGCTTCGTACTTTTGGAGCTAAGATCGCTTCAACGGCAGTTGTATATGCAACAGTTAAAGTTTTTCAGCCATGGTTATTGACGATGGATGATTATGCTTGTTTGGCGGAGGGGGTGGATTGTTATAACGTAGCTCCTATTCGTATTGGGCGTAATGCAACGGTAAGTCAGCGTGCTTTTCTTTGCACTGCTGGGCATGATATAACAGATCCTCATCACCATCAAACAGATGCTTCAATTGTGATTGGTGATCGAACTTGGGTGTGCGCAGAGGCTTTTGTAGGGCAAGGTGTTACAATTGGCGAAGGAGCAGTGGTGGGTGCCCGTGCTTGTGTTTTTAAAGATGTAGATTCGTGGACGGTGGTGGGAGGTAATCCTGCCAAGTATATAAAAACAAGAAGGTATAAATAGATTTTTTCTTGTTGATGATCTTAGTAATATTTAAGAATTTATTGTATAAAAAGTGTAGGTAAGATATCTATAGTTATGCCATGTTATCAGTCAGAGGACTATGTGTTAAATATGCTGAATGACATATTGTGTTAAACCTATATGGATTGGGAGCTGGTGATTGTATCAAATGGGAAAAGTCAAGAAGCACAATTGGATGCTATTAAGAAGTTTGCTCAAAATGATGAACGTGTTAAAGTGGATACACTTTTCTGCTTAGGATTTATACGATTTACTCAGAGAATGGCTATAGTGCCGATGAGTGGCTATCTAACTTTCTCAAGAAAGAAAGTGGACTTTCTTTCTTGAGAAATGTAAAGAGATTGATAGGTTAGTTTATAATAATCCGCAGGTATGCGAAGCCATTGATAAATGTCAAAAATGAAAAAGCTCCTTATTTTTGAAATTTTATAATATTTGCTACATTATTCATTCGGCATGGATAATGGCAATGGCTTTTGAAAAATAATATTGGACTAAATATCACTTTATGGGTTTTTATCTGAGGTAGTAAAGTTTTATTGAAAATGGTCACTGATGTATTTAGGTAGATTTAAAAATAGGGGGAGGATATACATTATTCGTTGTGTTAATTTTTAAAAGATATTTTAAGAGAGTCTTGTAATGGATTTATTCGTTGCTAAAAAAATCTCACTTTAAATCATGAATAATAGTAAATTGATTTCTGTTATAGTTCTTACTTATAATGAAGAAAAACATATTGCTCGGTGTATTAATTCATTGAAAGGAATTTGTAAAGAAATTTTAGTAATAGATTCATTCAGCAAAGATAGAACTGTAGAGATTGCTAAAGCATTAGATGCAAAGGTATACCAACACCCTTTTGAAAACCAAGCTAAGCAATTCAATTGGGCGATAAATAATTGTTCGATTACTTCTGAATGGATCTGGAGAGTAGATGCGGATGAATATATAGACCCGGCTTTGGCCGAGAAAGTTGTAATTTCTTTACCGCATGTGTCGCCTGATGTAAATGGTATTTATGTAAATAAGAAAATTGTATTCATGGGACGTCCGCTTCTTCACGGTGGTTGGTATCCTGCCCAGCAGATAAAAATCATTCGTAAGGGATATGGAGCTAGTGAGGATAAATGGATGGATGAACATCTGATTATCTTTTCCGGTACTACTATTTCTATTGACGGAGACCAAACGGATGAAAATCTCAATGATCTGTCTTGGTGGACGCAGAAACACAATCATTATTCTAATAGAGAAGCTGTCAACATGTTGTTGATGGAGTATGGCATGGATAATCAAGGGGAAGAGGTTATACCCAAATTCTTTGGAACAGATACTGAGCGTAAACGTTGGCTCAAAATGAAATACATCAAAGCTCCTCTCTTCCTACGTCCTTTCATCAACTTCTTTATCCGATATATTCTGAAAGCCGGTTTTCTTGATGGGAAACAAGGGTTCATTTGGCATTTTTTGCAAGGATTCTGGTATCGTTTTTTGGTAGATGCCAAGATTTATGAGATAAAGAAACAATTTAGTTTTAATGATGAGAAAATAAAGCAATATCTTATTGAGAACTATTTGATTAAATAATATTTCCTTGTAAGAAACAATCTTCTTTCTAAAAATATGATTTCAAGTATAACTAAAATTATTGATAAGATAGGTGAAATATTCACAGTCTTTGATTTCTCTTATATCGTTTCGGGCATAGCTTCGTTCTCCATTATTTGTTATGGGTTATGGCAGAATGATTTATTAGGTAGTCTTGGTAGTACTTCGTTGAATGTGATTGCTGCTATTATTTTTACTTATTTATGTGGTTTACTTTCGTTTACTATTGGCAAGACTATTAGAGCAACAACCATAATGTATAGGCGGAAGCATTATGTGCTATTGGTGAAAGTGGAAGAAACAAGATTCATGACCTGCTTTAAAGAAGCGGTAAGGTATGCTAATAAAAAAGAGAAAATTTTGGCAGATTATACTGACGAAGATGATTGTAAAATGTACTATACGGAAATGTGGACCTACTTGCGGGAATGTGAAAATGCCGCTACTACGATGGCATTTATCAATAAATATTGGGTAATGCAGGCGGTTTATGAAGGGCTGATAGCATCTTCTTTAATAGGATTGATAGTAGGATTCATATTGTGTCAAAATGAGTTTTGTCTTGTTTATATACTGCTTTTTTTAGCTTCAGGTTTTGCTTGTTGCTTTTGTTGCCACGAAGGAACCCGCTATGCGGAAGTACAAATAAAGGAAGTTGTGATAGCATATAAATATTTTAAATTAAGATAAGAATACTATGGAAGAACAGAATGAAAAAAAAACGTATGATCATAGCTTCATTTTGGGAGAAGAAACTCGGCCTAAAATAGAAATTTTTACTCAAGAAAGTAGTGAGATAACAATTAAAAACTCTATTTTCTATAAACAATATCGTCAGGCTTTGTCTGGTATTGCTGAACATCTTTTGCTCTGCGAGGGAGGAGATAAGGCAGGGAAAAGTTATTCTTCCTGGGAATTTCCTAATAATATATTTGTATTTGCAGGAGAAAGAGGAAGTGGTAAAACTTCGTGTATGTTGACAGCCCGAGAACTGTTGTGCATGGAGAAGGGAGATCGTAAAGCTGTATTTGAGGACTTGTTTGAGGTGGAGGTTAAGGAAGAATCGAATGAAAAGGCCTGGTCTGTAGAAATGAAAGAGAGAAAATTAGCCAAAATAAGAAGGAAACAAGAAGAACTCAATGTTTATAAAGATATTCTTAAAGTGACTTCTTTTTATGGATGCGAGGTGATTGATCCGCTTTTCTTTGATAGCCACCATAATATTTTGGAATTATTTGTCGGAACGCTGTTTCGTGATTTGAAAATGAATAAAGAGAACGAACCACAATCGAGAGATGAAGGTGAGGCACTTTTGATGCGTTTTGCAGAGATTAAGCGGATATTACCACTTTTAGGAAAGCGGCCGGATTTCTCGGAATTTGAAGATCTTGAACAATTAAAAGATTTAAGTGCTTCTCTTGATTTAAAAGGGGCTATCAGAGGTCTGGTACAGGACTATTTGAAATGCATGTATAAAAGTGAGAATGGCAGATTGGTCTTGTGTATTGATGATATAGATTTAGACATGAAAGATGGCTATGGGTTGGTAGAGTGCATTCGCCGTTATCTCAATATGCCGGAATTGATTATTTTGATGGCGGTTAAGTTGGAACAGTTGGGGAATGTGATTCGGATCAAATACACAAAAGATTTTCGTCCATTGCTTGAAAGATGCGGCAAGGGAACGGAAAATGACAAATCTAAGGCTGAGGATAACTACAATGAAGTGGTGAATCATATAGTAGAACGATATATAACCAAACTACTTCCTTTAAGCCAACGTATTATAATGCCTTCTGTTAAGGAACTGTTCGACAAGGATATTCAAATTTGTCGCAAGCAAGAAGGGAAAGTGGTAAAAGTCAATATGCTCTCTCCGATGAAAAACGGTATCTTGGAGGAAATCTACAAAAAGACACGTCTGTTGTTTTATAATACGAAATCGCAAGTCAACTATATCATTCCTTATAATTTACGTGAGTTTTGTAACTTACTCCATTTGCTTTATAATTTAGATAATGTGGAAAGTCATGAAGGAGCATTACCTAATCTTATTCCTTTTAAGGAATATTTCTATGGAGTATGGTGTACGAATAATTTGGATAAAGATGGACTCTCAATCATACAAAAGCTACGTGGTGTACAAAATTATAGTATTGTAAATCAGGTTGTAATACAGCTTTTAGTACGAAGGTTTGAGACTTTACAGAAGATAAAGATAGAAATTAAATTGAACGATAATAGTATGAAAGAGTTGCAGAATATTCTTGATGAAGAGAATATGATGTACAATATTTCATTAGGGGATGCATTGGCGTGTTTAGATTGGTTAGACAAAGTATCATATAGGGAGGATGATTTAAAACTTTTATTTGCAATAAAGACGTTTTATACATTATCATTGTATGAGACTTTCCGAAAGAAGGAAGAAATAGAAGAGGAAAATAAAAAATTGACTCAGAAAGAAGTTATCAATAAGGAGGTTGTGACTAATAATGAGATTGTTTATGGAGATATTGTTAATGGTAATTTCTTGAATTCCGAATATTTGAATGTAGCACCCTATGAAAAAGGAAATATTTCAAGATGTAGAAGAGTTATAGATAATAAAGCAATAAGTGATTTGATTAGGTATATTTCTGGCAAGGAAACTAAAACGGATATTTGTTCTGGATTTGATGAAAACAGACCTGACGAAGAACTTCTAAGAAAGATTGTAGAATTCTTTTTACTTACGACTTCTTTTGTGGTGGAATCTAAGGAAAAAGAAAGTGGTACTTTATACCTATATAGGAAACGTAATGAGGTGTACTATGAAAAGAATATAACTCAATCCCGTAAATATGTTTGTTTTGATGTACTTTCTATATTTTATAATCTGCGGAATGTTGCTCAAAGCTATAGTCGTTTTGATAAATTAGTTTTGGAAAATAGTAGCGAGGTGAAAATAGAGGAGGAAAAGGACTTAAATAAAGAACAAAACGCAGAACATGCACAGATAGATGCACAAGAACAGAAACCAGAATTGGTACAAAAACAGGAGGGGGAACAGAATGTAGAACAGAAACCGGAGGATGGTCAGAGTGGAGAGCAGGAACAAAAGTTGAATGAGGGACAGCAACCTGCTGAGAATCCAAGTTTCGGTGAGGTAGGAAAGGTAGATGCGAATTCGGAGAAAGAGGAAGAGGATAAAGAACCAGTAAAGAGTGAGACGCAGAAGTTTAAAAATGATATTTTGTCAGATAAAACAAAGTATCCATTATTCTCAAAAATATTGGACTATATTATAGATAAAGAGGCTAAGCAAGCATCTCCTAACGATACATGTGATTATGAGTGGGCAAATAAGAGGCTTACCTATAAAGTAAGTTTGAGGAATGTTGACCTTTTGGAACAAATATCTTATCGACTTCAGCGTCAAAGACCTAATAGAAGTAGTGATAGTGTAAAACTATTTGAAAGAATGTTTGATAACCTTGCTGAAATTGAAATTTCGACTTATCAGAATGAGCTTGGGAGACAGAATGATATAAAATATGAATTCTTCAGTGTTATTCGAGATTTTTTGAGAGATTTGTCAAAGCCTGGAAATGAAAAATATAAGGAGATTTTCGATAGAATATATGCAGACTCTTAAGAAAAAAGTCTTCCTTGAAAATCAATAAAAACAATGATATAGATTTTAGTTAATAAGTCATGGATAATATTCGTGCGGTTATCGATACCTTATTTTCTCAAATAAATAGTGCAGAGATTTTACGTCATAAGGAAAGTTGGAAAAACGCTCTGAATCTGACGGAAGATGTATTTTGTAGTAAGTTTATGGTAGAAAATAAGTGCTATACGATAGACCAAGTCCGGGAACTGTATTATTTATTGCAATCGGACTTGACCGCTTTTCCATTGGATTGTTCGAGGAATAGACGCCCTAACTTTTTTTATGTACTATTGCATTTTAGCCAAAAAGTGCTGACTGAGAAAGATTTTCAGCCATGTTGTCGGTTTGAGAATTTATTAAGATGGCGTGTGCTCACCTATAAGTTGGGAGAAGATTTGTTTACTACATCTTATTTGGCATTCAATGATTGGAATGCTCATGTAAGACGAGACTCTTTTTTTTGGCCTGTAGTACTGATGCAGGATAATCCGTCTATTGCTCATATTTTACGAGAGGGCGTATGCGATTTACATTTTCATCTGCGTGGCTCTTCTTTGAATTATGAGTTGAATTGGCTTTCTTTGATGAATGATATGTCGCATCGCAGGACGGAGTTCGGGATTTTAAAGAAATGTCTTTCGCATAAGACAATTACAATGGACAATGAAAAGTGGGAAAGTACTTATCTGACTACGGTAAAGGCATGTGCTATTCGTTATTATCTGTTTATGCGGATTACAAATAAGCAAAAAGCAGATATTTTTCGGAAAAAACTATTGGATATATTGCAAAGTGGAGATGAGCTTACTCTCCAGTTGACCGGAGATGTGCAGGCAATAAATGGTCCTATAGAAGGTTATAAGTTTACATGGGGAAGTAAACTGGTTATGAACGGTAAGTCCTTTTGTCCTGACTATGCGGTTACGAGTAGTTTGAAAGCTGTAGCGGATTGGAACTTGGCAGAAAAACTTTTGTCAGGAGAGCGGCAATTGATGTATAGGATGTTTTACCTTATTTTTTCGGGTGATGCGTCAAACGAAGATAGCTGGTTGTTTTACGCCTATTTGCTTCAGAAAGGGATGATCAGAAGAGAACTGATACAGGTAAATGAGAAAGCAGGATTTAGTAATTTTGCTGATTACGAGCGACGTAAGGAAGTGTTTATTGAAAGGCGTTGGGGATACCAAGAACTTATACCGAAGCTAGCAGTAGATATGGCTTTTTCAAAAGGATATCTTAAATATCTGGAATGCCGAATTACTCCGAAAGATACTAGTCGGCAGTTGATTTGTTCCATAGAGCGATTGGAACGGCAGATTAACAGACCATTGCCCGGGAACATTATGAATGTGGAGAAAACGAATCGTAAGAGGAAACATTATTATATTCTTCATTTTATTAAGCAATATGATAAAGAAGCACATGACTGCTTGAATTCATTAACACTAGATTCGGAGAAAATAATTCGTTACCGACACAGTGCATTTCGGCGGCAGATAAAAAGACAGGGAAAGGCCATATTGGAAGCTTTACAAAAGAATTCGAAAATGGCAGAGATGATTGCGGGGGTAGATGCCGCTAATGCGGAGTTATATTGCCGGCCTGAAGTTTTCGGACCGATATATCGTTACATGAAACGTTTTTGTAATCAATGTATCTCTTTTGATGAGTTGGGGTATGAGCATTACAAAGGATTTCATTCATTGAATTTTACCTATCATGTGGGTGAAGACTTTTGGGATATTACGGATGGGCTGAGGGCGATAGATGAAGCTATCTTGTTTTTGAACCTAAAAGCTGGGGACCGTATTGGGCATGCTTTAGCTTTGGGAGTTGATGTGGAATCATACTACAAACACCGTAATCATCGGATAGTGATGTCAAAACAGAATATTTTGGATAATGCAATGTGGCTCCATTACAAAACCCGTGAACTGGGCATACCGTTATCTGCCAATGTTTCTTTGGAATTGGAGAATACATTTAAAAGGTTCTTTGATGAAATTTTTCTGAATAAGAGGCAGAAGATGTTTACGGAAATTGGGGCGCTGAGTCTTGGTAAGGATATGGGCAATTATTATCAAGCTTGGTTGCTGCGAGGGGATGATCCGGTGTACTATAGGAATCCTATAAAGCAGTTGGAAGAATATACTTATGATACTTGGTGGGAGATTACGGCATTAAATGCAGCAGTGCCTGATATGTCTCGTGCAAGACATCACAGGATTGCTGTTCGTTTATACCAGCACTATCACTATGACAGTGGTGTCCGTCAAAGAGGAGAGGAAAGATATGAAATATGTTTGTCGCAAGATATTATTGAACTGATAGGCAGGGTGCAACGTGCTATGCGGAAGGAGATTGCGGCAAAACATATAAGTATTGAGGCTAATATTACGTCCAATCACCTGATTGGTAGCATAAAACATTATGCGCAACACCCTATTACGCAATTATATCGTTTGGGACTTCCACATAGAGAAGATGAAGAAAAAGGTTCGCAGGTATCGGTTTCGATTAATACAGACGATCGTGGTATTTTTGATACTTCTATAGAAGATGAATACGCTCTTTTGGCTTTAGCTCTTGAAAAAGAACGGACTATGGATGGACAAAAGAGATATGATTCTCCTGATGTCTATGAATGGTTGAACAATGTTCGTAAACAAGGATTCGAACAGCAGTTCCGCAAGCATGATAAAAGTGAATATGCCGGATAGTGTAAGAGTAGGTGTAGGCGGGGTATTGCAAGACAACAAAGGCAGGCTTTTTTTGTTGAAAAGGAAGAAAGCGCCGGAAGTCGGTTGCTGGTCGATTCCGGGTGGGGCGGTGGAATATGGTGAGACAGTAGAGGAAGCGATAATTCGTGAATTTGGTGAAGAAACGGGACTTGCGGATTGTACAGCCAGATTTATAGGGTACACTGACTATATCCTACCTTCGGAAAATGCTCATTGGTGTTCTTTGTTTTTCGCTATGCATAGCTGTAATACAGAATGGGTAGTGAACCGGGAACCGGATAAGCATGAAAAAATCGGTTGGTTTGCTTGGGATGACTTGCCGGAAAACTTGTCACAAAATACGCAGAGAGCTTTAAATATATATAGAAAATGGTACGAAGAAAATTGTCCGTGATAGCAAAAGGTCGTCATTTTGACCATTGCTATATCTGTCATCGTCCATTAAAAAAGGAAGAAATTCCTTTTTCAATGTGCTCCGAATGTTATGCTGCCAATCAACGTAAGTTACAACAACTTCAGTGTAGGGACACTACTATGGCAGGAATGATGGTGCTGGTTACGGGAGCGCGCATAAAGATTGGGTATCAAGTCGGATTGTCCTTGTTGCGTAAAGGGGCAACGGTACTTATAACCACTCGTTTTCCTGCAAATGCAGCGGAAAAGTATAGTAAGGAAAATGACTTTGCGGAATGGTCCGATCGTCTGTTGATTTATGGGATAGACTTTCGGGACATTAGGAAAGTGGAAGAAATGATTGCTTGGATGAATGCAAAGCTTCCTTATTTGAATATTATTATTAATAATGCTGCTCAAACTATTGCACGTCCGGAAGAATATTACCGGCACTTGAGAGATCTGGAAAAGCATGAAAACCATAGATTGTCTCCCGTTCAGGGTAAATTGTTGCGGTATTATTTGGAACAGAAGCAAAACTGTGGGAATATTGAGAGAACTTTTATGCCGGATAAAGTCGATGAAGATGGTTTTTTGGAAGATTTGAGAACGCATAACAGTTGGATATCAAAAGCTTGGGATGTGTCGCTTAGAGAGTTTTTGGAAGTACAGTTAGTCAATGTGACAGCACCTTTCTTGCTCTGTTCGCGGTTGGTGGAATTATTGAAGAAAGCCCCTGTTAAAGAAAAATTCATAGTAAATGTTTCTGCAATGGAAGGTTGCTTTTCCAAAAAAAATAAAAATCCGTTTCATCCTCATACCAATATGGCCAAAGCTGCTTTGAATATGCTTACCAGAACTGTTGCAGAAGACTATCTGCGTTTGGGAATTTATGTGAATAGTGTTGATACCGGGTGGATTACGGATGAAAACCCTTATCCGATAGCAAAGAGAAATTTGGAAAGTGGTTTTACGCCCCCTCTTACTGTAGCTGACGGAGCGGCAAGAGTGTGCGATCCTTTTCTCTCTTATTTTTATTCCGGTAAAAAGGAGTTTTTGAAGTCCGGATTGTTTTTGAAAGATTATCATGGGATAAAATGGTAGTGGTTTTCAGATGAATTTGTACTCTTCCTTTGCATCAAAGCAAGGACACGCCTTCTTGATATTCGGACTGACCTGATAATGCCCCAGTATCTTTGCCTGCGGATAATCTGCCTTCAATTGCCATAACAGGTCCAGCAACGAGCACTTTTGTGCATACGTACGTGTATCGGCGGGTACGCCTTTTTCCGAGAGCCCGCCTTCATAGCAAATGCCGATGCTTTTGTCGTTCCAGCCGGTGACATGTGCCCCGATTTGATGTGCGGGGCGGCAGATATGGACCTTACCCTCGCGGGTAATGTAGAAATGATAGCCTATACTGGCAAAACCGCGTGACAGATGGCTGTGGTGCAAGGCATCGAGCGGAAAGTCACGATTACAGCGTGTGGCGCTGCAATGAACTATCAGGAGGCGAACCTCCCGATAGTTTTGATAGAAACAACCTGATTTCATACGTCTATTTGGTACAGGCGCTTAAACCGAATATACCTGCCAACGTGGTGCTGATGGCGATAACTACTTTGAGGATAACTCCCCAGATTGATTTTGATTCTTTCTTCATGATAATTGTTGATTTGAAATTTTAAATGTGATGATAAAAGGGAAATAGGCCCGTATGACGTTTTATCCTAACGGATTTTCTTCCTCTTCACCGGAGCCGCCGCTATTGCCGCCACCGGAAGTGTCTTTTCCTAAAATATCTACCATTGTCTCCCCAGCCTTTTGGGTTTTGAGCACGGCACGGGCTGCCGCACGTGTCGGCACAGGGGTGAAGCCCATATCTGCAAAGATGTTTTTTAAATCTTCACCGGGTACAAACTGAATATTGACTCCGGTGATGTTGGCTGCGATAGATTTCTTCGGCATTGTATTCCATAGCTCTGTATCTTCGCTGACCGCCGCAACGGATGTTCTCAAACCCCAGTTGCTTCATGATGATGCCGATTTTAGTGGAGCTGAGCGGATGCTTGATAAGAATGTTGATGCGGTTCAGGATATGGGCTGTAGTGATGAAAATACCGTCTTCCCTGGGTAGCGGCCGGCGGAAATGGGTTAATATCAGCTCTTTCTCTAGATTGGGAGTCTCAAAATTCCGGTTATGCTCATTTAGTACGTCGATTTCTTCCCGATTGAACCAATACCGGAAGCCACCTTTCCAAAGGGTGAATGCCTGACTGTATATCCCTTCATAGTTGAAAGGATAGAGATTGGGATCTTTAACCTCCTCTACCTCAAAGGGGCAGCCAACGGCGATTGCCGGTAGGGGCGTTCAGAAACTGAATGTTATTGCCTATACCGCAAAAATTGGCGATGTGCGTGTGGTGTTCTTTGTTGCGTCCGTAAGCAGCGCGTTCATTGGTGCCTTTCATGGTGACCAACGCCTTGAGCTGACTAAGCTCGGCTGGGTGCATCTCGTCGATTTCTTCCAGGCCGATTAACATGAATTCGGTCAGTGTGAACTGATCGTCTTTGGTGATGCGGCCGCAGTTCATCTTGGTATAGAAATAATGTTACAGTTTGGGCTGCAGCAGATGGTTGAACCAAGTGGCTTTGTAGCTGCCTTGCGGGCCGATGAGCACCAGTATTTCATGATTGACAGAGTGCTCCTCGAACAAGGTCGGGAGAATATTGACAAACCATTTCCGAAAATAGTACTTGAAACGCTGCTGATCTCCTTTGACACGGACGGTGTCAGCCAGTTCTCCAATATAGTCGGTTATGCCATCCCATGGCTTCAGGTTGAACAGAAATTCCCGGAACGGATTAAGTTGAAGTATGTATTCGGAGTGCAGCACATTATAAATATCGTTCAGACGGACACGGCTGATTTCTTTGTTCATGCGGCTCCACAGCGTGTTGACGTCTCTGTCGGTGAGAGAGGTATATGCAGGCTTGCCGGAAAGGTCGTCAGTAGTTGTGAAGGCCACTTCGCATTGCCGTGTGATGATATTCTGCCGGAAAAGGGCCTGTGAGGCTAGAAACTTTTCTATTTCTGCTACATTGGCATATCCCTCTTCTTCGGATGAGGCGGAACTGTTTCCTGTCAGCGGACGTGTGTTGTGCCCGTTGTTGTGCCTGTAGCATGAGCGGATGATGCCTGCCGCATCGCCGTCGTAGTCGGCAAACTGCCGGGCGGCCCATTCCTCGGTTTCCTGCAGGGGATACCGTAGGTGTTGAGTAGATATCCCATTCGCATGGTGTACTCGTTACGGTAATGGGCTTCGTAGGCGATGCCCTCTTTTTTCAGAATATGTCCGTACGTTGTCTATGTCTACAATGCCCAAAGAAGTCCAGCTTTGGATATGGGCTTGTTGCTTTCCGCCCGCAAAAGTGACGGCAACGGCAAAGCAAGGACATGGGCACTTTTTGCGGGTAGCTGCAGACAGGCTTCCTTGCTCATGGTAGTAACGGTATGTCTCTGTGTGGTCGTGTACGGACGGATCGTTCTGAATCAGATTGATTATACCTTGTAGGGTGATAGTGTCCGGTACGGTATCCGGATAGCCTTTGAAAAGGCTGAGTTGAAGTTCTTTCATATAAAATTATTTCATTGATAAATGAGAGCCTGCATCCTTTGGGGCAGGTTCTAAAAAGTGTCGAAGTTCACAATATTTTTTTGTTGCAACAAAATTTCATGACCGTCATGGCGGTCATGAACTGTACGTGATTTAACATTCTTAATAAATTTAAACTAAATGAAGAAAAGCAAGCAAGCTGCGGATTTCGGGCCTAACCTGGAATTGGGAAACCTTTTGGAACTGTTTCGCTATAACTATATGGTGGGTGGTGAGTTTTGACTATAAATGAAGTATACAAAATGTCCTCTATGAGTACCCGCATTTACTATAAGGTAAAAAAGGGATTAGCGTAGATATAAACCAGTGTTTTTAATAATGTGTAAAGGAGCGCGTTGTTTTATTATTAAATGAAAGTATCCATTATAACTTCCTGCTTTAACAGAGAGGTGACCATAGGGCAGGCCATAGAAAGTGTGTTGTCGCAAGACTATCCGGATATAGAGTATATCGTTGTGGACGGAGCAAGCAAAGACGGCTCTTTGCAGGTGATAAACCGATATAAGGACCGGATTACCAAAATTATTTCAGAGCCTGATAAAGGTATGTACGAAGGCATCAATAAAGGAGTACAGGCCGCAACCGGAGATATTATAGGGCTGTTGCACTCGGATGATTTTCTGTTCGACAGGCATGTCATTTCGGATATTGTGCAAAAATTCAGTGAAACAGGGGCCGAACTGGTATATGGCAACGGATTGTTCGTGGATTTTGAGCACACGGACAGGCCCGTGCGCGACTGGATTAGCGGGAACTATCGGAAATGGAAAGTGAAATGCGGCTGGCTGCCGCTGCATCCTACGGTGTACATCCGGCGCGAGGTGATGGGCAGGTGGGGATTGTATAACGAGAACTATAAAATAGCGGCGGACACGGACCTGCTGGTGCGATATCTGTATGAGGCGGATTTGCGTGTGGAGTATCTGAACAAGTACATCGTGAGGATGCGTATGGGTGGTTTGTCCACCGATAGCGCCAGACGGAAGCAGATGTGGAAGGAAGATGTAGGCATATATAGGGCGCACGGTTTTCTGGGAGTCCCTGCAAAGCTGATGAAGATGAGCTGGAAAGTGCCGCAGTTTATCGGAGCAAGGATTAAACGGATTGGTGCGGAAAGGTAAATACCAGGGATATGGAAAATATGGGGCGTGATGAGGAACTTTTCTTCCATTTTTTGAGACAGGGATTGTGGGGAGAGGAGCCGGATGAACCCGGATATGACATGACCGGACTGACACGGGATGATTGGTGCCGGATATACGATATGGGGCATCGGCAGGCAGTGTCGGGCATTGTGACGGACGGCATCGCGCATTGTGACGTGCGTCCGGACGGAGAGTTGTGGGGGCAGTGGATTGCACAGTTGATGTATATGGAACGGATGAACAGCCACATAGCCAATGAGGGAACCTTTTGGCTGGAAAGTCTGGAAGAGGCAGGCATAGAGGCGGAGGTCTTTAAAGGGCCGTCGGTGGCGCATTGGTACAATAGGCCGATGTATCGCAGCTATGGTGATTTGGATATTGTAGTGCATGCGGGCTGGGAAAGGTTGGAAGAGGTGCTGCAAAAGTGGAAATTGCCTTATCGGGTGGAGCACGAAGATGTTGTGCTCCGGAACAGGGGAGTGTTTGTTGAATTCCATCGGCAGCGGGAATATCTGTATAATCCGGTGGTGCATAACAGGCTGACGCAGCTGTTGCATGCGGATAAAGAGGGATATGAGTTGTATCTTGCCTGTCTGATTCTCCATTTACGCCGCCATGTGCTGACCTACGGAATTGGGTTGAAGCAGGTGTGTGATGTGGCGGTGATGCTGCGCAATGCCTCGCTCGATAAGAAAAAACTGATGGGGATACTGCGTGAACTGAATATGATAAGGTTTAGCAGGGTGCTTTTCGGCTTTATCGATGTCTATATCAAGGGCGTCAGTGAGTTTCCGCTACGACCTTTGCATGACAGGAATATGCAGTTATTGCGAAATATCATCTGGCGAGACGGCTATCTGTTGAAAATGGAGCGAGAGCAGTGCAGTGAGAACAAACGAACAGTTGCTGGCAGGGTGATGGGGAACGGATTCTTTTGGCTGAAACGCTGTTCCTTACTGTTTGGCCTGATGCCTGACGAAGCTTGCTGTTTCCCTTTCTATATGGTGTGGAGAAGGCTGAAAGGCAGCTCTGTGAAGTCTGTGAATGCTACCTTATAGACAAATTATCACACACTGGTGACTGAATGTCTATTTGCTTACCCGTTTTTTCTCTTTTTTTGCAACTTGATAAAAAGAAACAAGCAGATAACAAAGAATGGTAAGAATACAATCATATAGTAAACTGATAAAGGCTACGGTAATTATTGGAGACACTTTATTATGTGGCGTTATCTTTGAATTGTTCTGCTTCTTTCTGGCAGGTACGCATTGGGAGAAAATACTGAGCGCTCCGAAAGCTCAGATTATACTGACCTTGTTGCTGTGCTACGTGCTGTGTAGCATGAAGAGGTCGGTTATTCTGTATAAAAGAAAGGTGTATGCTTATCAGATTGTAACGCTTGTATTCCTTAACGTATTCTACTTTGCCGTTTTGTCCGGGGCGATTCTTGCCATAGGGCGGTACATGGATGTGTGGTCTTATTTCTTTTTGGGTTATATCATCGTACTGTTTGTCTGTATCGTGTCTTTCAGATTGCTTTTGCGTTTTTTCATCAAGAATTCCCGTCTGAAAGGTAATAACCTGCATTCGGTGGTATTGGTGGGCAGTACGGAGAATAATCTGCAATTGTATTATGAATTGACGGCACAGCCTTGGTCGGGATATAAAGTTGTGGGGTATTTCGATTATCAGCCCAATCCGGCTTTTCCTGAAGAGTGTACATATTTGGGTAGGCCGCAGGAGGTCGTCGGATTTCTGAAGAAACGTACTTATATACGCAGTCTTTTCTGCTGCTTGTTTTCGGAGCATAAGGATGTTATTGTGCCGATGATTAATTATTGCGAGAATAATCTGGTACATTTTTACAGTGTACCAGATGTGCATAATTATTTGCAGAATCAGATGTATCTTAATATGGTGGGCACTGTGCCTTATCTGAGCCTGCGGCAGGAACCACTGAACCAATTAGGCAATAAGGTGCTTAAAAGAGGGTTTGACATTGTGTTCTCGCTTGTGTTCTTATGTACTTTGTTTCCTATTATTTATGTAGTGGTGGCCATTGTGACGTGGTGTACCATGCCGGGTCCCGTATTCTTTAAACAAAAAAGGAACGGACTGAATGACAAGGAGTTTTATTGCTATAAGTTCAGGAGTATGAAAGTGAACAGTGATGCTGACCGGATGCAGGCCACCAAAGGGGATGTCCGCGTGACGCGTTGGGGAAGCATACTGCGCAAGACGAACCTTGACGAGACGCCGCAATTTGTTAATGTGTTGTTGGGGGATATGAGTATTGTGGGGCCCCGCCCTCATATGTTGAAACATACGGAAGAGTATTCGCAACTGATAAATAAATACATGGTGCGGCATTTTGTGAAGCCCGGCATTACGGGGTGGAGCCAGGTGTCCGGTTTTCGTGGAGAGACAAAGCAGTTGAGTGATATGGAAAACCGCATTAAGAATGATATATGGTACATCGAGCACTGGAGTTTCGGGCTGGATGTATATATCATTTATAAAACGGTTGCTAACATTGTTCATGGTGAAAAAAACGCTTATTAGACGGAAAAGACAAATAACATATCAATTAATATATCAATACTAAGAGAAAATGAAAAAATTAGCATTTTGCATGATGCTCTTCTCCCTGTTTTGGAGCGGTAGTATCGGCGCACAAACGGTGGAACAGGATTCCATTGACATGATTGAAAATCCGCAGCCTACCGATGATGAGTATCGTGTGGTGACCAACCGTTTCTGGGATAACTGGTTTGTACTGGGAAGTGTGGGCTACCATGCCTTCTTTGGTGACTATGGCAAGGTAGAAGATTTTGCAGGAAAACTTTCTCCCGACTTTAATGTGGGTGTGGGTAAGTGGTTCACTCCGGGCATCGGTGTAAAACTTCAGTTCGGTATGGGTAACTCTCGCGGATATAGCAAGGAACCGACTCCCTTTACATACGGACAGATTCTAATAAATAGTGACGGTGTTCCTTATTGGAAGACGAAGAACAAATGGTGGGATTTGAATGCCAATGTTATGTTCAACCTGTCCCGTCTTTTCTGCGGATACGAAGGTATCGATTCCGACAAACTGATGAACCAGTTTATCTTTTCTGCGGGTATCGGCGCTTTGCATCACAGAGATATTCCTCAGCAGCGTAATGAGTGGAGTGGACACCTGGAAATGCAGTACAGCCGTTTCTTCTCCAAAAAGAAAAATCTGTCTTTAGACCTGAAATTGTATACTACCCTGTTTCAGACTAATTTTGATGGTGTAACCAATAAGGCTGTTGCCGAAGGTAGCAAGTGGTTCGACAGTAATACGGGTATCCGTATCGGTATGACTTATTACTTCAAGAAACGCGGTTGGGAGAGATGTGCGCCTTGTGCGAAACCGGTGTATATTACCCGTCCCGTCATCAATCAGATTATCAGCGATTGTCCTGAATATAAGTCAATGGTATTTTATGTGTTCTTCCCGAACAACTATTCAGGACGGGATGATGCTCCGGTAGTGTTTGATGCTGCAGTGAACTCCATCGATTACTTGGCATCGGGTATTTTCACTCAGAAGAAGTTCGAGGACAATGATGCGGTAGCTGCACGTCTGGCATCGGGCGCTTCGCTGTCGACATTGCGTACTACGGATGTGGCTACGGATGAAGCCGGCAAGTCGGCTGATATGGCAGGTGTTTCACGCGGTTATGAAATATCTTCCTCACCTATTTCACTGGATATGGACGCCGAAAGCATGAATGCCTTTAAAGAGAAAAACGGATATTACTATGCTCCTGTATACAGCGGGAACAAGGCTTGGTACTATCGTGTGGATAATGCTACCAAGAATCAAAGCTTGATGAGTGGAGACAATTATAAAGAGAGCACTTCTTATGGCTTGAATGCGCATGCCGGCCTCGGATTGGTGAAAGAAAACATGAAACCGGATACTGATGCCGAACTGTTCAGCTTTGCCGATATATATGCAGCTATCGAGGGTAACGAAGGTTATACCGGACAGTTTGCCGACTCCGCTGCCGTGAGCGCTCTGAAGAGAATCTTTGAAGAGGGAAGAATACTGCACGTACAGGCTGAGGGATTGGCTACCAGCCAGGACAACTACACGGGTAAGGATGCTGCCAATGTAGGTTTGGAACGTAATAAGACATTGGCTCACAACCGTGCTTATTCGGTTATCAAATGGCTGAAGGAAAACGAGCGGTTCAAGAAAGTGGTGGGAAGCAATTTCTCTCTCAACACACTGACCGATCCTATTGCCACCGTGAATGATAAGAGTACACAGGGACTGAATGCAAAATTGAATCGCTGTGTGAAAGTTAAAATACACTATGTGGTTGACAAATAAATAGACATAACGTCCTATGTCGTCGTGAGACGAGTTCGCATTCCTGCTTAGCGAAGCGGGAATGCCTGAACGGAAAGTCATAAAAGACTTTCTTGTTTGTTTTGTTTGTTTGCGGGCCGCCTCAGGATTTAATGAGGCGGCCTTCTTTTTTCAACGGATACTCTTTTTTTAGAACTGAACGTGTACAGATGGTGAAAAAGGTTTTTGATAATGAAGTGATATTGCCGGAGGTGGCACGGCTGATTGAGCAAGGACATTCGGTGACTATTCCTGTGCGGGGAAACAGTATGAATCCTTTTTTGGCGGATGGTCGTGACTGTGTTACTTTGGGTGGTTTTGTTCCTGAGGAGCTACAAACCGGAGTTACCGTATTGGCAAAGGACATGGAAGGGCGGTTTGTGTTGCATCGTATTATAGCCCGCAGGGATGAGAAACTTATATTGCAAGGTGATGGCAACCTGCGACAAACCGAGGAAACTACTCCTGCACAAGTTGCAGGAAAGGTGATTGCCGTGATGCGGAAAGGTAAGAGGTATGCCGCCGACGGTGTGTTGTGGCGCACGTATTCTTATTGTTGGGTGAGGCTGGCGCCTTGTCGCCGGTATTTGCTGGCATTGTATAGACGATTATAAATATTGAGTGATGAAAGACGACTTGATACCTGCTCTTACAGGGAAGAATCTGAAAGATAAAATCTGCTATTTGTGGAGAGTTTCTGCCGGACAGCGTTGGGCGGTTTTGGTGAGTTGTGCGCTGGGAGCATTGTCCGTATTGTTTTCCCTGGCCTTTATCGGGGTATCTAAATATGTGATAGATATTGCTACGGGGACGGTTACGGGCAGTTTGCCGGGGGCGGCTCTGTTGCTGGTCGCTTTGCTTGTATTGCAGTTGCTTTGTAATATTGTTGACAGTTGGGTGGGCATACGTATGCAGATTGAGCTGGGAAATACGCTGAGACACCGTCTTTTTACCCGCCTGCTGCATAGCCGCTGGAATGAACTGGAACGGTTCCATACCGGAGATATTGTGAATCGTGTGGAGCAGGATGTTTCATCGGTAGTGGGATTGCTTACCGGGTCTTTTCCGTCACTGGTGGTGACCGGAGTGCAGTTGCTGGCGGCCTTTTTATTCTTTTGTTATTTAGACCCGTTTCTGCCGTGGATTGTGGTAGCCGTCTTTCCGTTGTTTCTGCTGGGTAGCCGTTATTATATGAAACGTATTCATCGCTATACGCATAAAATTCGCAGAAGTGACAGCCTGATACAGGCTGTTATTCAGGAGAGTTTGCAACATAGGATGGTTATAAAGACATTGGAACAGAGTAGTAACCGTATCAGTAAGTTGGACGAATGGCAAGATACGCTACGCAATCAGGTTCTGGGACGTACACGATTTTCGCTTGCCGCACGTTCTTTTGTATCGCTGGCTTTTTCCGGGGGGTATCTTACCGCTTTTCTGTGGGGTAGTGTCAGTCTCAGTACGGGGGCTATAACTTTCGGTACAATGGCCGCTTTTCTTCAGCTGGTGGGGAAAGTACAGCGTCCTGTGTTGGACCTTTCCCGGCTGATACCTTCCTTTGCACAGGTATTTGTGGCTATAGACCGATTGAAAGAGCTGGAGCGGTTGCCGGAAGAAAGCGGTGAGGAAAGTATGCGCTTTACTGAAACTCCCGATGTGGAAATCGATAATATTACGTTTCGCTATGTGGAAGGCGAGGCACCTGTATTCAGCCATTTTTCCTGTAAGTTTCCGGCGGGTAGCTGTACGGCTGTAATGGGGGAAACCGGCAGAGGGAAAACAACCTTGGTGCGTATGTTGCTTGCTCTTGCACTGCCGGAAGAGGGGAGCATTGTGCTTCGCTCGCATTCGCAGTTGCAATCGTGTTCGTATACGCAGCCGCAGTCGTTGCAGGAAGAGGCTTGCCTTGTTTCTCCGTCCACGCGCTGTAATTTTACTTATGTACCCCAAGGGAATACTCTGTTTAGCGGCACTATTCGTGAAAACCTTTTGATGGGCAATCCTGAAGCTACGGAAGAAGACATGAACCATGCTTTACGTACGGCAGTTGCCGATTTTGTGTTCTCACTTCCGGACGGGATAGATACTCTGCTAACCGAACAAGGCGGTGGACTCAGTGAGGGACAGGCACAGCGTATTGCTATTGCTCGTGCATTGCTTCGTCCGGGGCATATTCTGCTATTGGATGAAGCGACTTCTGCGCTCGACCCGGAAACGGAACGATTGCTATTAGGGAATTTACGTCGGGATTATGGGGGGAAGACGTTTATCTTTATTACGCATCATCCGGCGGTGGCAGAGAAGTGCGATGGGGTAGTAAGAATATAACTCCAATCGTTTCTAGCTCTTAGATGCAGAAAATATTCGTTTTCTGCAAGTTGTATTTCTTTATTACTCTTTAACTAGTCAATAGGTTTCCTTGTACAGTACATATCTTATATGGGGAGCTTTATCTTTTATGTTATAAACTTCATTCAGCAAAGTTATTCGCTCTTTAAATTTTTGGAAGTCTATAATTGTTTGATTATTTTTTAGGAAGCATTGTTCCGTTTTCCTGATAAGTGATGTCGTATCTTTCTCTGTTCGACAGTTGGTCTATCAGGAAAGTCTTCTCTCCTTTTTTGTAGCAAATTATTGTATGCTTTTATTTGTAAAGGAGAGGTTTATGCTTGTAAAATCTACTTTAGTCCAGCAAAGTAGACCTTTGGAAGAATGCTGTTTCAGTGATTTTGTTCTTACTTTATTCTTCAATGATTACTATTCCTTGTTCTTCTAGATGCCAGAGTAGTTTTTTTATGTCGGCTTGGGCTTCCTTTAGGCTGACATCGTATATTTCTGTTAATCTCTGGGTGAGTTTTTCCGGTGTGGCAGGTTGTTTTTGGAGTTCTGCGATAACCCATGCAGCGGTATCATTGAGCATTAGCATTTTTGAGAAATCAACCCGTTGCTCTACATTAATGAGAACTTTTTCTCCTGCAATATTGTGAATGGTAAAATCTGTTTTTAAAGTGATTTTCATTGGTATGGGGTTAATATTAAAAAAAGACCACAGGCGGTTTTATAAACGTCTGTAGCCTTTTTTGAGTAATTATAAAATTTTATCTAAGAATTAGTCGATTTGATGACAGTACAAGATCTGCCTTGTCTGATGAACTACGTGTTATAATTCCTTGTTCTTTCATTTCAGCCTTCATTTCAGCATCTACTACAGCTAAATCTACCAGATCTTCAATAGTAAACATCAAGTAGTACTGATGATTTTTATTGGGTTCTAAACTGATTCCAGTGCGATCAGTCTGAACATCTACTGTTAATAAATTTTGTGGCGCATTTTCAGGGGTGTTAAGCTTTCTAATTCCCATATAAAGTCTTAATGTTGCATCTTGGATGGTTGTAGCTCTAATAATAGGTATGAAAGGGTGATTATCACAACTACTTGAAATACCGTATACGGTGGATCGGCTTTCAGCGTCACCAAATGTGTAATTTCTAGCTTCATCCATCCATGCCGGATAATTTAAATTGCATAGATAAAATGTTCCTCTATCTGTACTGTTCGTTTCAGGTCCTGTTATAAAATTATAATGGACAGGAAAAAAATTCAATACTTTTTTTCGTGTGAAGAAATCACCAACACTAATTTCATAATCCAGTTGAATATCTTTTCCTTCTTCGTTTAATTTAGCTTGTCTTGTTTTTAAGGCTGCATGAAATAATTTATCTGTTTCTTTAATCATTTCCTCTGGTGTCGAGTTTTGATTAATTGTGCTTATTGAAGAAGGATAATGATTTTCATATTTCTCTACAACCATTGTACATAATGTCATAACTGTGGTCATACGCTTCATTGTTATGCTTGATTCATCGGTAACTGGTTTACCTGTGGCTGAATTTTGAACTGCATAATAGAGTTTTGCTTTTTCAGATATTGTTGTTCCCGATGGATTCTTGATAAAAAATGTCCATCTGAGGAGAATAGGCTGTCACCATATTCTACATAAGCGTTTCCTTCAAAATAACGGTCATCTTCTTTTTTTACTTTTGGAAGATAAAAATTAGAACCTGCATTCTTTTCGGGATCATCTTCGGGATTATATGTAGGATTATAAGTCGTAAAAAAGAAACAGTCTTTAGGATTTTTAGAATCAATATTTGGATCCTCCCTTACAAGAATTTTTAATGTATCCTTTTCTTCATTATTACTAACAATAGCCCACAATATACCGTTTGTATCTTCTTCTATTGCGTATTTATATTTGTATTCAGAACCAATTTTTGTAATAGGAATTACTTTTTTCTCATCTAAGCTATTGTCTTTACCAATGTAACGCGCTATATAAATATCGATATTATCAGGGAGTTTACTGGGAGGATTCCCATATTCGTCAACTTCTTTTTCAGATCTAGTATTTATACTGCCATTGGCTTCACTTCCTTGCTGTACTTGAGTTGAAATACTTCCTTCTATCCAATTAAGATTTGATAAATCTATATTATTTTCTCCTTTGGATATATCATCCAAAATATCTTCAGAGGAGCATCCCGACATTATTCCACTTGCAATAATGGCAATGGATAATATTTTTTTTTAATGTTTCATATTACAATGTTCTTTATTATAATTAGTTACTTCTGCCACCCCAACTTCCGTCATGTACTACATCACCTTTTTCTATTACTTTGTCTGTGTAGTCGTTACCATTAAATGGATCAGCAGAATTGCTACCCCCCGTGACAAAAGGAGAAGCGGCAATACAACAACTTAATTCTACTTCTATGATCTTAAGTACTGGCTTTTCATACTTTTTTTTCTTCTTCATACTTTTTATAAATTAATAATTTGTACTTAATCTTTAACACTTTACAATTGGTATACTACCTAAAATAAACATCCTAATTCTTTTTATTTTAGAAATTTATTTTTAGGTTGTTCAATTATCCTTCTGTAATACTATATTATTGACTTATACTGCTATACGATTATAAATTGTACTAAACTTAAAAAGATCTCTTAAGTCCCTATCTCTAAAGATTTACGTGCGCAAAATTAGTTCTTATGAGAATACTGGTATGTATGAATAGTCATAATGGAGTGACAAATAGTCCCAGTTTGGTTTTTGTCAATATGCTTTTTTGAGAAAGTTATGTGCTAAGATGTTGATTTTCATCTACTATCCTATTGTTTTAAGTTAAAGAACTACAATAGGAGTTATCTGTCCTGGTCTTCATTCTTCACCATCCCCCTATACTGTTCAGGCAATGCACTTTCTACCGCTGTATAAGCTTCCGCCATAGTCGCTTTGATATTCTCCGTCCCTTGTCCTTTAGGAGCAATCGGCTCATGAATTGTCAGTATCATGCGGTGGCGGTGTATCCACTTGCCGGTACGGGGAAGTATCTCGAACGAACCATCAATCGTGACAGGCACTACTGCCAGTTGCAGTTCGTCTGCCAATTGGAAAGCTCCTCTCTTGAAGTACCCCATATGTCCGGTGAATGTGCGTGCACCTTCGGGGAATACCACTAATGACACTCCGTCCTTTAAAGAAGCCTCTGCCTGACGCATGGTAGCCAGTACTTTCCGGGGGCTGGAACGGTCTACGAAAATATGCCCGGCGCTTTCGCAAGCCTTGCCCACGAATGGAATCTTACGCAGGCTTTTCTTCATCATCCATTTAAAGTTTCTTCCCAGAAAGCCATAAATCAGGAAAATATCGAAAGACCCCTGATGATTGGGGACAAATACATAAGAAGTACGTTTATGGAGCTTCTCCCGTCCGTTTATTTTTACCGGAATAAGCAGGAGATAGCAAATCAGTTGTGACCATATTTTACCCGGATAATATCCCCAGAAATGAGCGCCACCCAATAAGGAGCCGACAATTGTGACCAGTGCGGTAAGAATAGTCAGCACCAATAATATAGGCAGTGCAAAGCAAATCTGATAAATATTATAGAGTATTTTCATAGGTTTTGGATTTTATTGCCACAAAGATAGACCTTTTTTAGATTTTGTCACTCATTCTCGCTAACTAATTTTATAACGGTGATTTCGGGCCATGCACCGAAGCGGAAAGGCAGTCCCACATATCCTATGCCGACATTGACATACAAGGCTCGTTTGCCTTCGTAGTACATACCCGCCCATTCCGGGTAGATGAGAGAAGCTAACGAATGTCCGAACATTTCCATCTGCATGGCGTGCGTATGTCCGGAAAGGGTTAACTCTATATCCGAGCCCGGCAGGACTTCGCGTCGCCAGTGCGTAGGGTTGTGGCTGAGCAGGATACGGAACATGCCTTCCGTGCCCTGCATGGCTTTGGGCAAATCGGCGAATTGTGAGAAAGGCGGCTCCCCGTCGTTCTCGACACCTATCAATGCTATGCTGTCGCCCTTATGATATAAAATGTCATGTTCGTTATTCAGCATTTTCCAGCCCATCTCTTTTTGCTGTTCTATTAAATACTCCAAATTGGCCGCTTCCTCTTTTCGGTTACGCCAGCGGTAATAAGTCCCGTAATCATGATTGCCGAGAATAGAATATACTCCGTCGGGAGCATGGAGCCGGGAAAGTATCTCCTTGAAGCCGTCCAGCTCGTGGCTTTGCTGATTAACCAAATCACCGGTAAAGACAATAAGGTCTGCTTTCTGCTCATTCACCAGTTTCACCAAATGCCGGACTGCTTCCGGATTCCCCAGCCAGCTGCCTATATGTATATCCGACAGCTGAAGGATGCGATAACCGTCAAAGCCTTTGGGTATGTTGGCCGAGCGATACTCGACATCCTTTACCTCAAAGCGTGTGATACCCGCAATGGCTCCGTAAAGAATATTGGCAAAACTGATTACCCCCAATATCAATCCGAGCAGTGTGTAAGGAAGCCGGTGTGCGACGAAAGGAGAGCGGGGGCTTCTGAACGGCGTACGGAAAATGACGAGCGACAGAAGCCGGCTGATTCCCCGCATCAATATACCCAGCAGCGAGCAAAGCATGAACACCGTTTTCGGAACGGCAAACAGCATCACGGCCACTGCCAGCCTGCCGATGCCTTGCGGATGATGTGAAAGGGCATTATCCCCTGTCATATAGATATAATACATGTATATGGCCACCAACATAGCGGTGGGAAGCCAATACGTACTGCGCCAGACTATGTTACGCGTTTTCTTTACGATGTACACCAGGTAGATGTACATATCCGGCAGAAGCAGGAATAAAATGAGTATAAGAGTTATTCGGTGCATATATCTTCGAGTTCTTCTATATTCTTTTTAATACTGTCGAGATGCTTATAAACAACCTTTTTATAGATGAAATAAATAAGAATTACGTCCCAGATGACGCAGAATCCCAGCATGGCGGCTTGCGCTATGAGAGGCATCGTGTAGTAATCCATTACCCAGTAGAATAGTGCGGTGAAGATAACGGCCCAGACAGCCACTGCCCACACTTCGTAGCGGGTCCAGTAACGGAACGTGGCCATGCGCCGGCTTACTTCGGCTACGGACATCTCATCCACCCGGGTATTCCTGTTCCAAAGATAAGTTTTCCGGTCCCACCACATACCGCCGAGGATGGTGACGGTGATGAAAGCCAGAAATATGGCAGTCTTGTTTTGCAAGTGCTCATTGAAGCCGAAGGTAGGTAGCAAAAGCCATATCAGCAGGATGACGGCCAGCCCCACCGCACCTACTCCAAGCGAGAAGCGTTGCAGGACAACGAGCCGCCTCAGGCTGCGCCGGGTATTTGTTTTATAGCTCGCAAGCAGTTCCTTTATTTGTTTTTCATCGGCGATAGGTTCCTTTTGCAACTGTGCATCCAATGCATTCCATGATTTTTTCAGTTCGTCCAGTTCCATATATTATTCCTCCTTGTTCATCTTTTTCAGTTTGTCTTTAATACGGTTGAGTTTGGTAGCCACATTGGTTATGGTCAGTCCGGTGATTTCGGAAATCTCCTCATAACTCTTCTCTTCCAAATAAAGCAGGATGATAGACTTTTCCAGTTGCCCCAGCCGGTTTATCATCCGGTAGAGTTGCCGTAACATGGCTTGTGTCTCGTCGTCCTCTTCGCTGCGGTCGGCTTCCTGTGTGAGGGTTACAATCTCCGGAATGTTCTTTTCTTTCCGTATGAAGCTGATACAGGTATTCAAGGCGATACGGTAAATCCACGTCGAGATTTTACATTCCCTTCTGAATTTAGGAAACGCTTTCCATATATTGAGCACTACTTCCTGATACAGGTCATTAAGAGTCGCGTTCGGAGTGGTGTACAGGTAACACACCTTATAGATGACGCGCTCGTATTCCCGTATGACGGACATAAACTCTTGTTCTATATTTTCCATTGTATTGTTTCTCGAATCGCTTTTTATTTGTTTGTCGTAACGGAAACCGGAAAATCACACTCCCGGCTCTTAACTCTTCAGGTTGGCTGCAAGAAACTTTCGCATTTCATCAATCGGCTTACCGCGTCGGCGGGCATAATCTTCCAGTTGGTCTTCACCAATCTTGCCTACGGCGAAATAGTGTGACCGGGGATGTGAAAACATAAGACCGCATACAGAAGCATGCGGATACATGGCCCCGTTTTCGGTGAGAGTGATACCTATCTGTTTCATATCCAGCAGTTCATCCAATATGAAGTTTACGGATTGGTCGGGTAGGGAAGGATAGCCTACCGCCGGACGGATACCCTGATATTTCTCAGCCAGCAAGTCCGGAATGGAAAACGATTCGTCGGGAGCATATCCCCAGACCGCTTTGCGCACATGTTCGTGCATCTTTTCTGTCGCAGCTTCGGCAAGCCGGTCTGTCAGGGTCTGTACGAGGAGATGTTTGTAAGGGTCGTCTTTGTAGTAGTTTTCACTTTCCGCACTGACGGAAGATGCGAAAAGGCCTATCGTGTCTGCCACCCCGGACGAGAGAGGCCGTATGAAATCGCTCAGGCAGAGAAACGGACTTCCGTCCGGGTGAGGGGTCTGCTGACGGAGCAGAGGGAACACCGTATCCTCGATAAGGAGATTGTCCCCTTCCGCATTGGCGCTGCACAGCCTGTAAATGCATTGCACCGTAATTACCTCATCCAATCGGTTGAGTACTCTGTTGGCTTCCTTAAACAGTTGCATGGCTTCGGCGGCTTTGGCACGCTCTTCTTGAGGAAAAGCCGCAAGCCACATGGC
>ERZ791837.189-NODE-189-length-48633-cov-7.744617_pt1 | contig 48633 bp, 46 predicted proteins | sample MGYA00510292_ERZ791837 | MGnify/ENA primary metagenome ERZ791837 (study PRJEB30046, sample SAMN00715259) | human gut metagenome | study: EMG produced TPA metagenomics assembly of the A metagenome-wide association study of gut microbiota in type 2...
ATAATGCATTAAATTCAAATAAGGATTTTACATCATTAAATAGTCAAGCACAAAAATTATATACAGAAATAGAAATGTATAATAAACAACTTGAACAAGCAAAAAGTAAAATGGTACAGTTAGAACAAGAAACAAATAAAACAGCAACTGCTCAAAATAAATTGAGTAGTTTTTTTAGTGCATTTAAACAAAAAATAGAGCAAGTAAAACCTAGTATATCTAATATAAAAAACAGTTTTAAGGGATTGCCAAAATTAACTCAAAATATTACAAATAATATAAAAGAAATGGGAACAGGAGTAAAAAATGGTTTAGGACATGTCTTAAAATATGCTATGGCATTATTCTCTTTAAGAAGTGTATATTCAGTATTAAGCAGTTGTGCTCAAAGTTGGCTATCAAGTCAAAATGCACGGAGCAAAACAACTTTCAACCAACATTGATTACATGAAAAATTCCCTAGGAAGTGCATTAGCACCAGCTATAACTTATATTACAAACCTAGTATATAATATGATGAAAGCAATCCAATCAGTTATATATGCATTGTTTAGAGTGAATATATTTGCAAAAGCAAGTGCAAGTTCATATGCAAGTATGGCTGGAAGTGCGAAAAAGGCAAAAGAAGAATCAAAACAATTAGCAGGAGTTCACGATGAAATAAATAATGTACAATCTAATGATAGTTCAGATAGTGGAAGTGGTGGAAGTTCATCGCCAAGTTTTGACTTGTCAGGAATAGAAAATCAAATGTCTCCATTAGCACAAAAATTATATGATTTCTTTAAGCCACTCGTTGATAGTTGGAATAAGTATGGACCTGCTTTAGTAGAACAAATAAAGACAACAGTAGGACAAGTAACAGGTTTAATATCAGCAGTATGGGGAAGTTTTGAGAAAATTATAACTAATGGAACAGTGTATTCGATATTGGAAAACATTTTAGCAATAATAGGAAATATTGCAGAAGCTTATTCAAATGCTTGGAAATATGAAGGCAATGGAGATACGATTGTTCAAACAATGGCAGATATCTTGAATAGTATCCTTAATACAATAAGGGAAATAACAGCAAGTGAAGGTTTTCAGAAGTTTTTAAATGGGGTATCTAATGCTTTTTCTGGAATACTTACTTTTATAAAGCCAGTATTAGATGACTTTTTGAGTCTTATTAAGCCATTAAGTGAAATAGCACTTTCAATAGCAGGAGATATTTTAAATTCAATAGGGAATGCTTTAAAATGGATTGGAGACAATGAAATTGCAGTAACAATTCTTGAATCTTTGGCTATAGCAATAGGATTAGTTGTTGCGGGAATAAAATTATATAATTTTGTACAATCGGGAGCTTTAGTAGCAACTTTAAAACATACTGCTGCATTAATTGCACAAGGAATAGCATGGGTAGCAGCTAATTGGCCTATATTATTAATTGTAGCAGCTATTACGGCAGTAATAGCTATTATAATTTTATGTGTTAAACATTGGGATACAATAAAAGAAACTGTAGTAAATGTATGCAATAAAATGAAGGAAACAGTATCTAATTGGGTAAATAATGTTAGTAATTTCTTCTCAAACTTAAAGACTAACATAATTAATAAAGTTACTGAAATAAAAGATGGTATAAAAAATAAGTTTCAAGAGGCATACAATGGAATAAAAAATATTTTTAGCAATATAGGAAATTTCTTTAGTGGCATTTGGAATAATGTAAAAAATACATTTTCTAATTTAGGCACAAGTATAGGAAATGCAATATCAGGAGCAGTTAAAACTGGAATAAATGGTGTTATATCATTAATAGAAAAAACAATAAATAGTGCAATAAGATTAATAAATGGGGGAATAAAACTTATAAACTTAATCCCTGGTGTGAGTGTTGGAACTATAAATACATTAAGTTTTCCACGACTTGCTAAAGGTGGTGTATTAACAGAAGCAACAACAGTATTAGCAGGTGAATATTCTGGAGCAAAGACAAACCCAGAAATTGTCACACCACAAAATATAATGAGAGATACATTTGAAGATGTATTGTCAGATTTTAATAGTGGTAATGGACAACCATTACATGTAACAATTCAATACTTAGGAAAAGAAATATTTGATGACACAATAGATTATATAAATTCAAAAACCAGAAGAACTGGAAAAAATACAATAGTAACGGTAGGTGATTAACAATGTTATGGAGAGAACATGGAAAAACTGAAAATTTACCAACACCATCAACATATAGTGCAGATATAGAAGATACAGACAATGATAGTTATACAAGTAAAAAAACAGGAGCATTGATAGATAATCCTATAGCAGTAGGAATGTTAAAACTTTCTATGTCATGGGATTTAAATTCAGAAGATGAGGCAGAGAAACTAATACAAAAAACATATAAAAACCCGTTTATACTAGATGTAAAAATACCAGTTGTAAAAGGTGGATTTTTAGAAGGAGCAAAATTTAGAGTTTCAAAAAGAAAAGTAGAAATGATAGATACAGAATTAAATACGAACACTTCCAAAACAAGATGGAAGTGTTCTTTTAATTTAATGCAAAAAGAACTAACAGAAGCTCAAAAACAAGCTTCAAAAAATGCAAATTCATAGGAGGCTATAAATGTATAATACAAGTAAAGGTTATAAAGAAAAAATATTAGAAGATTCAACACAACATGAATTAAATATATACATAGATGGAAATAAAATTGAACCTAATCATATTATAGATTTTAGTTCTAAATCTGAATTATTTAACAATAATGAACTTTGTTTGGGTTGTACTCCTGAAAAAGATATTGAATTTGAAATAGATAAAAGAGATTTACCAGAGAATTACAATGAAGTATATGTTGAAACAGGAATAAAATATCACAATGATGTAGTAACAGAAGGAGAAGAAATAACACTAAAAGAAGAGAAAGAAATACCACTTAATTTAGAGATAAGTGGAAATCATAAGCAAGAGATTTATAGTGGAAAAAATATTTTGAATTTTGGAGCATCTAAAAGTGGAACAATAAATGGAATAACATATAGTTATGATGAAAATACTCAAATATGGACTGTGAATGGAACAGCTACAGCAAAAGCTGATGTACATTTTGGAAGTATTATAAAATCGGAAGCAAATAAAGCATATCAATTGGAAACATTCCATTTAGGAGGAAGTATTAGTAGTGAAAGTTGTAAAATTTATATGCAAGATGAAAATCAAAATTGGGCTGGGTGGGCTTGTCAATTATTAAATGTAGATGCTAGACAACCAGCAACAAAAGATAAAAATTTGTCAATGGGAATGTTGATTTTTAGAATAGAAAGTGGAACTACATTAAACAATTATAAATTTAAAGCACAATTTGAACAAACAGATAATCCAACAGTTGTAGAATGGGAACCATATGTAGGAGGAATACCTGCTCCAAATCCAGACTACCCAAGTGAAATAAAAACAGTTGGAAGTAATGTGAATATATTTGATTGTTCAAAAGGACGACACGAAGGAACATATAATGGGATAAATATTAGATATGAAAATGATTATTTAGTACTTAATGGAACATCTACTAATGTTGTTGACATATATCTATGCTATTCAGGTTTAAATGATGAATTATTAAATCATTTGAATAACAATTATGGGAAATATACATTATCAAATAATTTAGGATTTGAAAATTATATACAAACGACAAGTGGTTATAAAAATAATGTTGCAGATATTACAGAAAATGATAAAGCAATTAGAGCATTTGTAAGGATGCCATCACAAAAAACATATTCTAATGAAATATTGAAAATTAAATTAGTTGAAGGTACAGAAGTAGGAGAATACAGTAAATACGGTCAAGGGTCTGTAAAAGTAACAAAATGTAATAAGAATATAGCTAAAGATATCACTTATACTGAACAAGTAACAAAATATTCAAGAATAATATATGCAACATATACATTAATTAAAGGTAAAACATATTATTTTTCATTCGATACAGATAATAGTGGACTTCAAGTATACAGACAAAGTCCATCAGCACTTGGATTAGAGAGTGCAAATGTATATAGTTTTACTTGTGATGGTAAAAGAAAAAGCTTTTATGGTGTTGCTTCTAAGACCAAAACAATAACTATGGAAGTCATAAATAGGTTGTCAGACTCAAGTAATACACCAGTAACATGTTCTAATTTTATGATTAGTACTTTAGAAGATATTTCACACGAACCTCATCAAGAACAATCATACATAATACCAACACAACAAGAAATGTTAGAAGGAGATTATTTTGATTGGGACAATGAGGAAGAAGTGCATGTGTGGGAAAAACTAGTTTTTAAAGGAAATGAAAATTGGAACTTAGATGATATTTATAATGGAATTGCTCAATTTAGTTTATCAGTTAATGCAGTATATATAAATGAGTATGATACTGTAATAAGAACAATGTCAAATTATTTTAAAGGAGTTGGTTTTGATTCAAGTTGGTTAATTGATAATTGTGTAACAATAAGGAAAAATAGCAGAGTTAGAATAATGATAAGTAAGTATACAACAGTAGAACAATTTAAAACCTGGTTAAAATCAAAATATGATGAAGGAACACCAGTAATTGTATATTATAAACTAGCAACACCAAAACGTTTACCGTTTACAGAAGAACAAAAAGAAATAGAAAAAGAACTAAGTCATGCAACAACATATGAAGGAACAACACACATATACAGTACAGATAGTATATCTCCTGTATTAAAAACAACATGTGGTAGCGAGATTGTACCTTTAGGAAAGTTTACAATTCAGAAGCCAATTGAAGATGATGAATTTAAAGTGAAAATAAAAGCTACAGACTATATGAAAAAATTTGAAGATAACAAATATGATGGTATCAATTTAACATACCCAAAAACTATGATAGAAGTTTTAGAAGATATATGCCAAAAAGTAGGAGTAGAACTAGGTTCTACTTCTTTTCTTAATTCAGAAAAACAAATAGCAGTATATGATAATACTGTAACAGCAAGAACATATTTAGGTTATATAGCAGAACAAGCAGGTGGATTTGCTGTAATAGGCAGAGATGGAAAATTATATATAAAAACATTTGGAAAAGATACTATCGACTTTAATGTTGATTTATTTGGTGATTTTACTTGGGGAGATAAGCTAAAAGTAAGTAGAGTTTCTTATGAAGACGGAATACAAAATTATAAATTTGGAGATGAAACACAAGCTACAGTATTTATTGACCAAAACAATATGTATATAGTTGATAGTGAGCAAGTAGAAAATATTTATAATCAAATAAAAGATTTTGAAGTATACACATTTGAGGGAGAAACAATAATAGATCCAGCTTATGATATTGGAGACATTCTAGTAATTGATGGTAAAAAAGTTTTATATCAAGGAGAAATAAAGTATGCTGGTAAATTTAAAGCAAGTATAAATAATAAAGTACAAGCTAAAACAGAACAAGAAAGTATGCAAACAAAACAAACAAACTCAAATAAAATCAAAAGAGTACAAAGTGAAATAAATCAAATTGATGGAAAAATAACACAATTAGTACAGGAAACAACAGAAAATGAGGAAAAAATAACACAAGCTCAACAAGATATAGATGGATTTACACAGAAGGTTGCAACAAAAGATGAGCTAACAGAAAAAGTAAATGAATTAAAACACACAATAGAAGGAATAACATTACAAGCTAAAGAAACAGGTGGAGGTAACATATTCTTTTATGCGAAAGAATACTGGAGAGGACAAACACAAGATAGTGAGGCAACATTAGAAGAGTATACAAATACTTTAATACAACAAAATAATGTTAGCGATGAAGGTTATTTGATAAATAACGGAGTATCAATTCAATCACAAGTTGTGAAGAATGGACAATATGTCATAAGCTTTAATTATTACAAATTAAAAACAGATGCTACAGGTTATGTAAAAATAAATGAAGTTGAATATAAACTAGATGGAGAAATAAACAATTGGATTGAAAAAATAATTCCTGTTGAAATAACAAGTAATAATATAAAAATAGAAATTGGTAGTGATACAGTAGCATCATATTATATTTCAGATTTAATGGTTTCAATGGGAGTAGAAAAAAATATATGGACACAAAATGCTAATGAAACAAGAACAGACACAGTTGAAATAGGAAAAGGTATTCAAGTTAATTCTAGTACCAAAAACACATATACAAGAATTGATGCAGATGGAAACAGAACATTCAATAGTTCTACAAATGAAAGAGTAGCAGAAATGACTGATAAAGGTGTTTATACAAAACAACTAGAGGTAAAAGAACAAGCAAAAATTAACGTATTATTAATTCAACAAATTGGAAGTCAAGTTTGGCTTACAGGATTAGGAGGCTAAGATGGGAACAATAACAGCTTATGGAAGTAAGCACTCACACGAATTTAAATTAACAGTAAATGAAACATCAACAAGTACAGCTAATAATACTTCTGAAATAAGTTTTAGTTTTACAATATATAAAGCAAGCTACTCTTGGAGTAACTGGAAGAGTATAACATATAGTATTTCGATAAATGGTACTTCTTATTCAGGAACAATTCCATCGTATTCAGCTGGTTCAACATTAACAATAAGAACTGGAAGTCAAACAGTATCACATAATAGTGATGGAACAAAATCAATAAATTACAGCTTTTCTGTAAATGATGGTTCAGGACAAAGTTATACTTGTGGAAATGCTAGTGCTAGTGGAAGTATGAATTTAAGTACAATTCCAAGGTATGCAAAAGCCAGTATTTCTCTAAATTCAAAAACAGTAAACAGTGTTAAATTAAATTATTCGGCAGATGCTACAATAGATGGAATTTGGGTTAGTAAAAATGGTGGAGCTTGGGAAAGTGGTTATGCTTTGACATCTCCAATAAATGTAAGTGGATTATCTCCAAACACTAAATATACTTTAAAAATAAGAGTAAAAAGAGCAGATAGTCAATTATATAGTGAGTCTAATAGTATAGAAGTGACAACTCATCAAATTGCTACTTTAAGTTCTGTACCAAATGTTAATATAGGCTCTGCACATACAATTACTTGGGCAAATCCTAGTGGAGCAAGTACAAGTTTAAAATTATGTAAGACAGATAATTCAGTAATAATAGATTATGGAACTGTAACTGGAACAAGTAAAGCAATAACACCAACGGCAAGTAAAATATACCCACTAACTCCAAACAGTAATACATATAAAGCAAGATACATTTTAACGACAACAGCAAATGGAAAATCATATACAAACTCAAAAGATTTTACGTTTACAGTAACAAATAGTAATCCGACATTTAATAATTTTACATATCAAGATACAAATACTACAATAACAGCTTTAACTGGGAATAATCAAATTTTAGTAAATGGTTATTCAAATGTAAAAGCAACAATTAGTACAGCAAATAAGGCTACAGCAAAAAATAGTGCAACAATGAAAAGTTACAAGTTATTAATTGGTACAAAAAATACTACAGCAAATTATAATGCAAGTGCTGATGTTAATATGAGTATTAATCAAGTTAATAACAATGTTATAGATTTATATGCAATTGACAGTAGAGGAAATAGTACAAAAGTAAGCAAAACAGCAACTATAAAAAAATATAGCAATATAAAAATAAAATCACTATCAGCAACTAGACAAAATAATATTGGAACAATAACAACTTTAAACTTTGAAGGAGAATTTTGGAATGCAAGTTTTGGTAGTGTGGCAAATGCAATAACTAGTTGTAAATATAAATATAAAACTACTTCTAGCTCTACTTGGATTGATGGTAAAACAACATTAACTTATACAATATCTGGAAATAAAATTACTGGTAGTTTAAATATTCAAGGAGATGCAGGAACAGATGGATTTAGTGTTGCAAATTCTTTTGATATTCAATTGATATTAGCGGACAAGTTATCAAGTGCAACTTATAATATTATTTTATCATCTGGAAATCCAGCATTAGCAATATATAAAAACAATGTAGCAATTGGACAGCAATATAATACAAGTGAAGGAAGCAAACTTCAAGTAAATGGAAAGATAAATGCTACAGGATTAGGAACAAATTTAGCAAGTGCGATAGTAAATAAAATTTACCCTGTTGGTAGTATTTATATGAGTGTAAGTAGCACAGAGCCATCAGTTTTATTTGGAGGAACATGGGAAAGAATGAAAGGTGGATTTTTATATGGTGCGGTAAATAGTGTAAGTAATTCATCTATAACTGGAACTTCAACAGGAGCATCAAGTGGAAGTACAGGAGGACCAAGTACAAATGTTACAGGTAGTACAACTTTAACAATAGACCAAATTCCAGCACATAGTCATACAACATTTAAAAAAATTGGTGGTGTTTATGCTGCTGGAACAAATAGAGGCGGTGTCGATACAAATAATACACAAAGCACAGGAACTACAGGTGGAGGCAAAGGTCATACACATACATTATCAAACCATACACACAGTTTAAATTCACACACACATGCGATTCCATATATGGCTGTATTTGTATGGAAAAGAACAAAATAAATTTGGAGGTGGAGAAGTAATGCAAGATACAGAATTAATTGAAAAAGTAGCACATCTGGAAGAGCGAGAAAAGTCAAATACAAAAAGAATAGATGTTGTTGAGAATAAAGTAGAAAATATATACGACTTAACATTAAGTGTAAGAGAAATAGCAACAGAAATGAAAGCAATGAGAGAAGACCAAAACAAAATGAATGAACGCTTAAAAATAATAGAAGAAAAGCCAATTAAGGACTATGAAGACACAAAGAAACAAGTAAAAAAGCAAGTAATTTCTTTTGTAACTGGAATAATATTAACAGCAATAGCTTTTGCACTAGGATTAAGTAAATTTATGTAAGAGGTGATTATAATGAAAGATAAATTAAAAAATATATTTAAAAGCAAAGAACGAACAATAGGCTTAATAATATCAATATTATGTGCTAGTGTTTTATTATTAAATTGTTATTTAGAGTATGATAAAACAGGACAAGTTGATACAAATAAAATATCAGAAGCAATAAGTACAGTAGTAGATGAAATAAATAAATCTAGTACAGAAATTCCACAGCTAACGGAAAATGATGAGCAATCATTAGAAGTTCAAGAAGTTGAGAATGAAGGATTTGAAGAGCAAGGTTTAGTAGCTTATGAAGGATCTGAAAAAACACCAAATGTTCAAGTTGGAGAATATGCAGGATTAACATATTATTCACAATTAGACAATAGATGGAAAAATCAAATGTATTCTAGTGTAGGAAATAGTACACAAACAATAGGAACAAGTGGATGTGGACCAACTTCAAGTGCAATGGTAGTAAGCTCTATAAAAGGAAATATAACACCAAATGAAATGGCTAATTTATATATGCAATATGGCTATAGAAGTGCAAATCAAGGAACATATTGGTCAGCATTCAAATGGACAGCAGATGTATTTGATATTGGCTATAGTGAATGTTATAAATTAGATGATGCAGTAGCAAAATTAAAAGATAATCATTACATAATAGCAAGTTGTAATCAAGGATTATTTACATATGGAGGACATTTCATAGTTTTAACAGGAGTAGAAGGAGATTATATAAAAGTATATGACCCATACTTATATAGTGGTAAATTCTCAACAAGTAGTCGTATAGGCAAAGCAGAAGTAAAAGGTAATACAGTATATGTATCAATAGAAAACTTTAGAGAGTATGCAAATTATCAAAAATTTTTCTGTTTTAAAAATGATAGAACAGACACAAAAGAAAACACAACTACAACAATAGTAACAGATAAAGTAGAATCTAATGTAAATACAGTAAATTATCAAGTTAGAATTACAGCAAATGGTGGATTAAATATAAGAAGTGGAGCTAGTGTATCATACAGTAGAATAGGTGGCTATGCAAAAGGTTCAATAGTAACTATATTAGCAGAGTCAAATGGATTTGGAAAAACAAATTTAGGATGGATATCTTTAGCATATACAAGTAGATATACAACAGTTGCAAAAAGTACAACAGTTCAAAAATACACTGTAGGAACATATAAAGTTAATTGCAGTAAATTAAATGTAAGAACAGGACCAAGTACAAAATATAGAATTAAATCATTAAAAGAATTAACAAGAAGTGCAAGAAATCAGGGTGGGTATGTAAGAGGAGTAAAATGCACAGTTACAAAAGTAGTAGGTAACTGGGGATTAACTCCAAGCGGTTATATTTGCTTAGACTATTGTATAAAAATTAGATAAAATTAAGAGGTAAGTTGATTAATTTCAATTTACCTCTTTTTTGCGTTTTATAGAGGTATATAATTACATTAATTGAAAAATAAAACGGCTTAAAATTGATTATAAAGATTTAAAATTATTAACATAATACATAAAAATATAAAATAAAGTGGTATAATAAAAGAAAAAAGTAATTTGCAAATTTTACAAAAATATGTTATAATAAACAAGTAATAGAAAGTCAAACTATAAAGAGGAGTGAAAAAAGGACAGTAAAGAATAAAAGTCCATCTGTTTATATTTTATTATTATAATAAATTTTGAAAGCAGGTGAGATAAGGAAAAAATACATAAATGGAATTGAAAATTTTATAAAAAAACATAGTGAACTAATAAATATTGTAATTGAGTTAATAAATTTAGCAATTCAAATATTTAAAAATTAAATTAAAATGATAGTGAATCTTGACAGATATCAAAAGAAATGTTACAATTTTGTTACAAGATTTTAACTTTTATGTAACATTAGATAAAAGCATTGACTTTCTAGAAATACATGTGATAAAAATATAAATAATGAATATAATAAAAAATAAGGAGCAAAGCTCCTTACAGATTAGTAAACTAATCTAAGTTATCGTTTGTGGAGTTTGTGTTAGTGGCACTTACTTCACTTTTTTTGCTATCAACTGGAACAATTGATAGTTTTGCTTCAAAACCTTTAGCTAATTTAGCTGAACCAGATTTTATTTCCTTGAAAAAGTTTGTAGCTTTTTCAATTGCGAAGCCTAAAGAAAAGAATATTATTGTAATTACCAAAAGCGTTTCCAATTCACTCACCTCCTCGTGTTGCAAATAAGTCGAAACCTAGTTGCATGATAGTAGCAACTAACTATTATTTGCATAACAACTAGTTGCTACTTAATACAACTAAGCTGTCACGGTGAGTGTTTAAACGATAAAAATATAATATCAAAATAAAATATAAAAGTCAATAAATTTCACAAACTAAAAATGCAATTTTGTAAAATATTCGACACCGTTCGACACACAAAACAAAAAATATATGCTATAATAATTATAGTTATTATAAGAAAAATGGATTAGTCACAATATGAACTATACCAAGTTTATATTGTGACTTTTCTTTTGAATAAAAATACCAAAATTGTAGAGACTACTACTGAGGTGTTTTTATGACAGTAGAATTAAAAATAAAAGAAATTCGTGAGCAGATGGGAATATCATTAAGAGATTTATCAGAAGAAACAGGAATAGAAAGACATAGATTATCAGAAATAGAAGAAGATGTAGATAAAATACTATTTATAGAGATGTTAGTAATATCAGAAAATTTGGGTAAAAAAATAACAGACTTATATGATACTGGAAACATAGAGCTACAATAGATGTAGCTCTTTTTAGTGTAAAACCCAAAATTCGACAAAAAATGACTTTCATAAAAGAAAATACTGGTTTCATAAAATATTTTTAGTTCTTTATAAAATATAATATACAATAACTATATCAAAAGAGCTCGGATGAAATATTAAAGTATGGAGAAAGAAATATGAAAGTTGTCGAAGAAAATGATGAAAAAATATTTACAAAAAATATTAGAAAAGATATAATCAAAAAGAAATATAACCCCTTAAATAAAGACAAAGGTTTTTATGAAAGGATGGGATTGTATATGAAAAAAGAAAAAGATGGAGTATTAAATGAAATAACAAAAGAATTAAATTATGTTGAAAGAATTATAGTAAGAATATTTTTTAAAACATTTGTCAAAGTATACAATAAAACAAGAATAGATATTATAAATAAAATGTTGAAGTAGTGCTTGTAACATTAACATTTCGATTTATCAAAATGCACCCAGGTTGGAGTCAGGGAAATTGGTTCAACATAATACCAAATGCCTGAATTCACAGCACTATTATATAATCTGGTTCTTTGAGTAGAACTTAAAGTTTGACCAACATCGAAAGCTGTACCTGCATAATGTTGACTTTGATTTCCGTGTCCGCCTTCATAAGGCCTTTTAAAAGCAAAACCAACAGGAATAGGAGAACCAAAAACATATCTTTGACTATTCCAAGATTGCATAGTTCTTTTTGTAGTCCACAAAATATTACTTTTACTAGAACCTCTAAATTCTCGAACTCTTAAAGTTCCATTAGTATTATAAGGCATTGGTTCAGACTCACCTCTATAATAAGTCTCCATTCTATCAGTATCATTATTAAAAACTAATATCTTTGCCAAAGATAAAACCTCCTTACAATTTTATTCTATAATATGAAAAAATCCAGTAAATTGTGAAAAGTATACATATGTCAAGATTAGAAAAAACAAGAAATTTAAAGGAAAAAAAAGGAAAAATGAGCAATTTTAAACAAAATAAGAAAAATATAAAAATAATTTGAGAGAAAAAAGAAAAAATTGCCTAAATAGAGTATACATAATTTGAAAAAAACCAAAATATATAGTATAATAATATTTATCGCATTGAAAAAATGAGAAGGAGAGTGAATTTTATTTTAAACAGAAAACTTAAATTTTACACAAAAGAATTTTTAAGATTTTTCAATGTAACTTTATTTGCATTAGGGATTATTATAGCAATAGTATTAATAAAATATAAACCTATATATGAAGTTAAAATAGATGGAGAAGTAATAGGTTATACTAATAGTAAAGAAAATTTAGAAAAAGATATTGAGGAAAACATAAAAAATTATAAAGGAAAAAATATCAATACAGTAGAAATTACAGAAACTCCAGAATATGAATATAAATTAGTTGAAAAAAACAAAGAAACAAATGAAAGCGAGATTATAGTAGCTTTACAAAAAAATATGAAAATGCAATATGAATATTATAACTTAGAACTTAATGGAGAAATTATTGAAGCTGTAAATTCTAAAGAAGATGCAGAAACAATAAAAGAACAACTAGAATTACAAGATATAACAATAACTCAAATAATTACTGAAAATGTAGAAGAAATTAATACACATGAATTAGAAGTTGCTAAAAATAATGTAGCAGAAAAAACACAAACAACTGATAAATCAGAAGGAATAGCCAATATAGATGGTATTGAAATTGCAACATTACCAATCACAGGAACTATATCATCAAGATATGGAGTAAGTAGTAGAATAAGATCATCAACACATACAGGTCTTGATATTGCGGCAAGTACAGGAACACCAATAAAAGTAATTGCAGATGGAACTGTAACATCAGCTCAATACACAGGTTCATATGGTTATTTAGTAAAAGTAGAGCATGGAAATGGAGTAGAAAGTTGGTATGCACATACAAGTAAAATGTATGTAAAAGCTGGTGATGAAGTAAAAGCAGGAGATGTAATTGCAGCAGTTGGAAGTACAGGAAATTCTACAGGACCACATTTACATTTAGAAATTAGAATAAATGGTCAACATGTTAATCCGCAAAAATATATATATAATAACTAAAAAAGACGCATTTGCCAAAAATATGTCTTTTTTTGTAAAAGATTACATGGTTTTTGTAAATAAAATGCTCCGAATAGCTTGAAGCAAAGTATAATTGATACATTAATAAAAACAGCTTAGGGAGGAACACGCAATGAACCAAAAAGAAGTAATTGAAACAAGAGATATTGAGGAATTAGTAAAAGTACTATATTCTTTAAAAAATGGAGATGTTTTACGGATTGAAATAACTAAGTATAATAACAACGAGGTTAAAGTAAATGAAGATGATCTTGAAAGAAGAATATTCAAATTTCAGACTCAATTAGGTATTCGTAGCAATATTAAAGGTTATAATTACATCAAGACAGCAATAACTCTGGCGTATAATGACTCAACAATATTGGAGAGTGTTACAAAAAGATTATATCCGGATATTGCAAAGATATACAATACAACAGCATCTCGTGTGGAAAGAGCAATTAGACATGCTATAGAAACAGCGTGGATGAATGGAAATGTAGATGTAATTAATGATATTTTTGGCTATTCCGTTTGTGCAGATAAGGCAAAACCAACAAATTCGGAATTCATTGCACATGTCGTAAATGCGATGCAAATGAATCTCATTTAAAAGCAATATTTTTTAAAAGAAGGTAAAAGAAATTTTACCTTCTTTTTTCACACAAAAAACACAAATAAATTAACATTTGATAACAATAAAAAAATAGAATGTAGCATATAATAAATAAGAAAAAATAAGGAGAAAAATGCCTATGACAAAAACTAAAGAAATTGAAAAAATTAATAACTTTTTAGTTAATAATGAAAAAATAGAATTTAATAGTAAAAATTATGAAAAGATAGAATTCATATATGGAATTGCAATAAAAGAAATAAAACACAAATTAGAGATATTAAAAGAAGAATATAAAATGTTTTACGACTATGATTTGATTGACCATATAAGCGAAAGAATAAAGAGCAAAGAAAGCATATCTAAAAAAATGACTAAAAAAGGAATTGATTTTACATATAGTAAAATGATAGAAAATATAAATGATATAGCAGGTGTAAGAGTAATATGCCCATTAAAAAAAGATATATATACGATTAGAAAATTAATTACTAATTTACCAGGAATAAAAATTTTAAAAGAAAAAGATTATATAACAAATCCAAAGAAAAGTGGTTATTCAAGTTATCATATAATTTTAGAAATTCCAGTAACATTATCGAAAAATTCAGTTTATGTAAAAGTAGAGGTGCAAATAAGAACAATGGCAATGGATTTTTGGGCGAGTTTGGAACATAAAATGAAATATAAAAATAATAAAGATGTTAGCAAAAATGTTTCAAAGGAACTTGTTCAATGTGCAAAAATAGTTAATAAATTAGACAATAAAATGTTGTTATTAAATAGGTAAAAAAACAAAAATAAGAATAAATCATATATTTAGAAAGAATCTAATATATGATTTATTTTATGAATTTTAAAAAATGAGAAGGATTTATGTAAAATTCGTCGAATATTATATTTAAGTATGTTTATTTGAAGGAAAGAGAGGAAAAATGGCAAGATATAGTGATGAAGTTATAAATGATGTTAGACAATCAAATGATATAGTTGATGTTATATCACAATATGTGCATTTAAAAAGAAGCGGAAGAAATTTCTTTGGACTATGTCCATTTCATAACGAAAAGTCTCCTTCTTTTTCAGTTTCACCAGATAAACAAATTTTCCATTGCTTTGGATGTGGTGTAGGAGGAAATGTTTTTTCTTTTATAACTCAAATAGAAGGAATAAACTTCGTAGAAGCAGTACAAATGTTAGCAGAAAGAGCAAACATACAATTACCAACTTTACAAGATAATGGAGATTCACAAAGAGAAGAACTAAAGGCAAAAGTATACAAAGTAAACGAATTTACAGCAGAGTTTTATCATCAAAACTTATATAAACCACAAGCTAAAATAGCACAAGAATATGTAAAAAAGAGACAGTTAAGTAATGAAACACTAAAATCTTTCAAAATAGGTTTTTCAGGTAAATTTGATGAATTATATCAAGAACTAAAAAAACAGGGATTTAGAGAAAGGGAAATTTTAGAGTCTGGACTAGTAAATAAAAATGAAAGAGGACAATATATAGATAGATATAGAAACAGACTAATGTTCCCAATTTGTGATGCAAGAGGGAAAGTAATTGCATTTGGAGGTAGAGTTTTAGATGACTCAAAACCTAAATATATAAATTCTCCAGAAAATGTTGTATATAGTAAAGGTCGTAATTTATTTGGACTAAATGTAGCAAAAAAGGGAGATTTAAAAAGAATACTAATAGTGGAAGGTTATATGGACGTTATATCTCTTCATCAAAGAGGAATAACAAATGTAGTAGCCCCACTAGGAACAGCACTAACAGAGCAACAAGGATGGTTATTAAGAAAAAATTCAGAACAAATTATATTAAGCTTTGATTCAGATGAGGCAGGCTTAAAAGCAAAATTAAGAGCACTAGATATATTACAAAATATGGGATGTGACTTAAGAATACTACAAATGGAAGGTGCAAAAGACCCAGATGAATATATAATAAAATATGGAAATGCACGTTTTAATAACCTAGTTGATAAAGCACTTTCAATAATAGAATTTAAAGTAAAAATATTAAAGAAAGATTTAAATTTAGAAAACACAAATGATAAGATAAAATTCTTAAATGAAATTGCAAAATTAATTTCAAATGTAAACAACACAATCGAAAGAGAAGTTTATATTGAAAAAATAGCAAAAGAATACGATATATCAAAAGAAGCAATATATGCAGAAGTAAATAAACTTACATATAAAAATGTGAAAACTGAAAAGGTACTAGAAAAACCAAAACCAGTAGTAACTCATATAAAAAGAGAAGAAAAAGTTATATCTGAAGCAGTAAAAAGAAGAGAAAATACAGTTATAGCATTACTATTAATGGGAGATTTAAATATTTTTGAAATATTAAGGCAAAATATAAAAGTAGAAGATTTTCAAGATGAAGTAAATAAAAAAATAGCTCAAAAACTGTATGAAGAATTTGAAAAAGGAAATAGTAATATAAATGCAATAATTGATAATTTAGAGCAAGATGAACAAAATCAAATAACAATGATAATGTCAGAAGACTATGAAATAACAGACATAGAAAAAGCAATAGATGATGTTGTACAAGCATATGAAAGAGAAAAATTAAACACAAGGAAATTTGAAATTTTAGATTTATTAGATAAAAATTTGGAAAATGACCAAAAAAAAGAATTAGAAAAAGAGCTAAGTAATATAATTATTAGATTAGCAAAAATAAAATAGAGGTGAATAAATAATGTCAGAGAAAAAAGAAGAAAAAGAAATAATAGCAAAAAATGAAGCAGTAGAAAACAAAACAAAAGAAAGCAAAAAAACAAAAATATCAAGTGAAGATAAAGAAAAAATAAATAGCATAATCAAAGAAGCTAAAGAAAACGGAAAAATGACATATGGAGATTTAGCAACAAAATTAAATGATGTAAATCCAGAAGAAATGGATTCTGTTTTTGATGCCTTTGAAGAAATTGGTGTAGATTTATTACCAGATGACTTTGAAGAAGAACCAGACTTAGAAGATTTAAAAGAAGTAGAAAACTTAAAATTAGATGAAATAACAGACGCAAGTTTCGAAGGAATAAGTGTAGATGACCCAGTAAGAATGTATTTAAGAGAAATAGGAAGAATACCACTTTTAACATATGATGAAGAATTAGAATTAGCAAAAAAAATCTTAGAGGGAGATGAAGATGCAAAACAAAAATTAGCAGAATCAAACCTAAGATTAGTTGTAAGTATTGCTAAAAAATATGTTGGAAGAGGAATGCTTTTCTTAGACTTAATACAAGAAGGAAATATGGGATTAATAAAAGCAGTAGAAAAATTCGATTATACAAAAGGATTCAAATTCAGCACATATGCAACATGGTGGATTAGACAAGCAATTACAAGAGCAATTGCAGACCAAGCAAGAACAATAAGAATACCAGTACACATGGTAGAAACAATAAATAAATTAATAAGAACATCAAGACATTTATTACAACAATTAGGAAGAGAACCAAGCCCAGAAGAAATAGCAGCAGAAATGGAAATACCAGTAGAAAAAGTAACTGAGATACAAAAAATAGCTCAAGATCCAGTATCTTTAGAAACACCAATAGGTGAAGAAGAAGATAGTCATTTAGGAGATTTTATACAAGATGAAGATAGCCCAGCACCACATGATGCTGCATCATATACAATGCTAAGAGAACAATTAGAAGAAGTAATGAACACATTAACACCAAGAGAAGCAAAAGTTTTAAAATTAAGATTTGGACTAGAAGACGGAAAATCAAGAACTCTAGAAGAAGTTGGAAAAGAATTTAACGTAACTCGTGAAAGAATAAGACAAATAGAAGCAAAAGCACTAAGAAAATTAAGACATCCAAGTAGAAGTAAAAAACTAAGAGATTATATGGGGTAATTAAAATGGAAAATTTTAAAAACTTTATTGGAGCAATCCAAAAAAATCAAATAATAGATATTGTAGTTGGAGTATTAATATATATTTTATTTAGATGTTTAAGTAGAAGTTTAGCATATATCACGGTAAAAATATTTAAACCAAAAGCAAAAAATAAGAAAGTGATAAGAGATAACGCATTTTATACTCCATTGATTGCATTCTACACATTTTTTGGGGCATATTTGGGAATACTATTTGTTAAATCTTCATTAGGAATTAATGAAAATGTAATGAACATAATAAACAAAATATTTAAAATTTCAGTAATAATAATATTTGCAAATGGAATAGCAAATAGTTTAACAACAAAAGGAACATTAGTAAATAAATTAAAAGAAAAAATTAATCCAGATGTAGATGAATCAATGTTTAGATTTGTACTAAAAGCAATTAGAATAGTTATATATTTAATAGCAGGATTTTTAGTATTAACAGAATTGAACTATAATATAAATGGACTAGTAGCAGGATTAGGATTAGGAAGTGTTGTAATCACACTTGCAGCTCAAGACACTGCAAAAAACCTATTTGGGGGACTAGTAATATTCTTAGATAAACCATTTATAGTAGGAGATTGGATTGAATTAGAGGGTTATGAAGGAACAGTAGAAGATATAACATTTAGAAGTACAAGAGTAAGAACCTTTGAAAACTCTTTAGTAAATATACCAAACTCAGTAATTGCAAACAGCTCTATAATAAACTGGAGCAAAATGGAAAAAAGAAGAAACAAAGTAAATTTATGTTTAGAGTTAGATACTCCACTTGAAAAAGTACAAATTGTTCAAAAAAGAATAAAAGATATGCTTATTCAACACGATGACGTAATAGATGAAACAATAATAGTAAGATTTGATAATATAACAGACAATGGAATAAATTTAATGGTTAGCAGTTATACAAATTCAATTGATTATGCTAGTTACTTAGAAGAAAAAGAAAAAATCAATTTCAAAATTATGCAAATTTTAAAAGAAGAAAATGTTGAATTGGCTTATGATACAAAGACAATTATTACAAGATGATAGGTCATATCATCTTTTTTTAATTTTCACATATTGGACATAATTATTTTGTATAATTATAAATAATAAATTGTAAGAAAGGTGAAAAAAATGAGTGGTTCAATTTTAATAGTTGATGATGAATCTAGAATGAGAAAATTAATAAAAGACTTCCTAACAGCAAAAGGGTATAGTATTTTAGAGGCAGAAGATGGAGAAAAAGCCTTAGAGGTATTTGAACAAAATGAAGCAAAAATCGATTTGATATTGTTAGATGTAATGATGCCTAAATTAGATGGATGGTCTGTTTTAAGACAAATAAGACAAACTTCAAAAGTTCCAATAATTATGCTAACAGCAAGAGGAGAAGAACAAGATGAATTATTTGGATTTGAATTAGGTGTTGATGAATATATTTCAAAACCATTTAGCCCTAAAATATTAGTTGCAAGAGTTGAAGCAATATTGAAAAGAACAAAAGGAGACTCAAAAGAACCAAAAGATTATGATGGAATAGAAATAGACAAAGAAGGAAGAACTGTAAAAGTTGATGGTAAAGTAATAGAACTAAGCCTAAGAGAATACGAATTATTAGTATATCTAGTAGAAAACGAAAACATTGCACTTTCAAGAGATAAAATTTTAAACAATGTATGGAATTATGATTATTATGGAGATTCAAGAACAATAGACAGTCATATAAAAAAAATAAGACATAAATTAGGAAAAAGAGGAAAATATATAAAAACCATGAGAGGTTTAGGCTACAAATTTGAAAGAAAGTAGGTTTTAAATTAGTAAAAAATGAAGAAAATCAAAGAACAAATAAGAGAGTTATTTAATTCAGTAAAAATCAAATTATTTTTAACACTAAGTTTAACAATACTTGCTATAATAATATTTCTAATAATTGTAAATAATTTTGCACTAGAAAAATTCTATCTATTTAGTAAGGAACAAACACTAAAATCAGTTTATGAACAGCTTAATGAATATTATAAAAATTCAGGAAGAGAAGAAGAATTTGAACAAGAATTAGAAAAAATAGCAATAAAAAATAATTTTGATATTTTAATTAAAGACAACAATGGAATAAATATATATTCAACAAATAAAAACTTTTCCTCTGTTATAGGCAGTTTAGGAAATATGATAGTAAACTCAGGAGAAGTTTTAGAAACAACAGAAAACTTCACAATAAAAAGGCAAAGAGACATAAAAAATGGAATTTCATATATAATTTTATCAGGAAACTTGGAAAATGGTTATTTTTTGCATGTACGTATGCCAATAACATCAATACAAGATAGTGTAAAAATATCAAATAACTTTTTAATAATAATAGCAGGATTTGTAATACTAATTTCTGCAATAGTAATGTCTATAATTTCTAAAAAATTCACAGAGCCAATTTTAGAATTAAGCAATATAGCACAGAAAATGTCAAACCTAGATTTTAGTCAAAAATACAAAATTACAACAAAAGGTGATGATGAAATAAACACCCTAGCAAGAAGCATAAATACTATGTCAGACAAACTAGAGGGAACAATAAAACAACTTAGAAACAGTAATAACCAATTAGAAAGAGACATTGAGGAAAAATCAAAAATAGATGAAATGAGAAAAAGCTTTATTTCTGATGTATCACATGAATTAAAAACACCAATTGCCTTAATACAAGGCTATAGTGAAGGTCTTCTAGAAAATGTAAATACAGATGAAGAAAGTAGAAAATTCTATGCAGAAGTAATACTAGATGAAACAAATAAAATGGACAAACTAGTAAAACAGCTATTAGAATTAATGAAATTAGAATATGGAAAAAGAGAATTCAATGATAAAGAATTCAATATAATTGAGGTAGAAAAAGAAGTAATAAGAAAATCTAAAGTTATGTTAGAAGAAAATAAAATAGAAGTAAAAATAGATACTCTAGAGCCAATACAAGTATTTGCAGATGATTTCTATATAGAACAAGTAATAACAAATTACATAACAAATGCAATAAAAAATGCTAAAGAAATAAATAATTGCAAATTAATAAAAATATCAAATAAAATAAAGAAAGAAGAAGGCAAGGTTAGAGTAACAGTATTTAATTCTGGTAAACATATTAAAGATGAAGATTTAGAGAGAATTTGGAATAGATTTTATAAAGCAGATGAGTCTCGAAATAGAAGTGATGGCGGAACTGGAATTGGATTGGCATTTGTAAAGGCTATTATGAATAATTATCAAAATAAATATGGAATAAATAATGTTGATGATGGAGTAGAATTCTATTTTGAATTAGATTTAACAAAATAACTTTTTAGTTCAAGTTTTTAAATTAATTTATTGATATTTATCATATTTTAATGTATAATATATAAAGTTTAAATTGATAAATAGGAGAGATACAAATGAGTCCAAAAGTAAAAGATATATTAGAATGGGTATATTGCATAGTTATTGCAATTGTTTTAGCATTATTATTTAGATATTATATAGGAACACCTACAATAGTAAAACAAGTGTCAATGAATCCAACACTTGTACAAAACCAAAGATTATGGCTTAATCGTTGGGGAAGAACTACAAAAAAATTGCCTGAAAGAGGAAATATAATAACATTTGAGGCACCAAGCAAAAAGTCATATACATTAAGTGAAATTGACCAATCAAATCCTGTTGCAAAATATGAATATGAACCAAAAAGTATTTTAGGAAAATTTACATATTATGTATTAGAAATTGGAAAAGATAGTTATATAAAAAGAGTAATTGCACTACCAGGAGAACACGTTCAAATAAAAGATGGAAAAGTATTTATAAATGGAGAGCAATTACAAGAAGATTATTTACCAAGTGGCATTGTAACAGATGTTACAGGAGTAGGATTTGATGATTTTGTAGTTCCGGAAAATTGTGTTTTTGCAATGGGAGATAATAGAAATCATAGTACAGACTGTAGAGCTTTTGGTTGTATACCATTAGAAAAAATAGAAAGCAAAGTATGGATTAGAATTTGGCCATTAAATTTATGGGGAAAAGTTAAATAAATTTATCAAATGAGGTAAAATGATGTTTAGTGATATAATAGGAAATGACAAATTAAAAAAAGAACTAATTCATTCTGTAGAAATAAATAAAACATCACATAGTTATTTATTTATAGGAACAGAAGGAATTGGAAAAAAATTAATAGCAGAAGAATTTGCAAAAATGTTATTAGCTGTAAAAGATACAGAAAATAGTCCGGATTTTTCTATTATAGAACCAGATGGAAATAGTATAAAAATAGAACAAATTAGAGAATTTCAAAAAAAAGTCTCTGAGAAACCAATTATATCAAACAAAAAAGTTTATATAATTAATGATAGTGATAAAATGACAGTAGAAGCTCAAAACTGTTTATTAAAAACACTAGAAGAACCACCAGAATTTGTTACTATAATTTTAATTGGTTCAAACGAAAATTCATTTTTAAGTACCATAAAATCAAGATGTATGATACTGCACTTTGAAAAAATATCAGATGAACAAATACAAAAATATCTACAAGACAATCATCAAACAGAAATTAATAGCAAAATTATGTTAGAAGCTTGCCAAGGCAGTATTGGAAAAGCACTAGAAATAAAAGATAAACAAGAATTATATCAAAATACAGAACAAGTTGTTAACAGTTTAGAAAGAAAAGATAAAATAGATATACTAAATATGTCAGATTTTATATACAAAAGCAAAGATGATAAATTAGAAATATTAAATTACATGAATGTATTATTTATAAATTTAGCAAAAATAAATAGTAAATATGCAGATTGTATAGCAATAGTAGAAAAAACAAAAAGGAGATTACAATCAAATGCAAATTATGACATGTGCATTGATAATTTATTATTAAGTTTATGGGAAAATGTGAATTATTAGAAAGGAAACAAAAACTTGAAGAATATAATAGGTATTAGATTTAAAAAATTAGGAAAAATATATTTTTTCAATCCAAAAGGATTAAAAGTAAAAAAAGGCGATAAAGTAATAGTAGAAACAACACAAGGCGAAGAACTTGCAGAAGTTTTAATTCCAAATAGATATGTAGAAGATGAAAAAATAATAGCACCATTGAAAAAAGTCGTAAGAATTGCAAATAATAGAGATATAAAAAGATATGATGAATGCAGAAAAATAGAAAAAGAAGCATTTGATATATGCAAACAAAAAATAAAAGAGCATAAGTTAAATATGACATTAACAGAAGTAGAATGTAAATTTGACAATAGCAAAGTTATATTTTACTTTACAGCAGATGGAAGAATAGACTTTAGAGATTTAGTAAAAGACTTAGCAGCAATTTATAGAACAAGAATAGAAATGAGACAAATTGGTGTAAGAGATGAAGTAAGAAGAATTGGCGGAAATGGTGTATGTGGTAGAGAACTTTGTTGTTGTACATTCTTAAGTGACTTTGAAGCTGTATCAATAAAAATGGCAAAAGAGCAAAACATATCATTAAATCCTTCAAAAATATCTGGAAACTGTGGAAGATTAATGTGTTGTCTAAAATATGAAAATGAAGTATATGAAGATAAATTGAAAAGACTTCCAAATGTAGGAGCAATAGTAAAAACAGAAGATGGCGAAGGAGAAGTTGACGGAGTAGAAACATTAAAAGAAAGAGTAAAAGTAAAATTTAAGACAGAAGATGGAGATGGCTATACATATAAAAGATATGATGCTAAAGATATAAAAGTAATAAAAGATGTTGCAAAAGAACGTATAGATGAAGAAGAGTTAGAAAATAAAAAAGAATTAGAAGAACTAGAAAAATTAGAAAAAGAAGATGAAAAGAATTCAGAAAATATATAAAATAAAAGCACTACAAAGATTAAAAGTAGTGCTTTATTTTTTATAATTATTCTTCTTCAGGTGCTCCTACTGGGCAAACTCCTGCACAAGTTCCACAAGAGATACATGCTGAAGCATCTATTTCAAATTTTGTTTCTCCTTGAGAGATGCAACCTACTGGACATTCAGCTGCACAAGCTCCGCAAGAAATACATTTATCAGTAATTTTATATGCCATTATATTCACCTCCTATTTAAATTTATTAATAATAATTATTTATTAGTCATTTCTTCTAAGCTTAAAAGTTCTTCCCATCTATTATCAACTTCTTTTTGGAATTCCTCAATCATCCATTCATTTCCAGGTTTAAACATATGCTTAAATCTCTTTTGAGGTCTTAAAAATTCTTCAATCGGAAGTTTTTTAGCAGGTTTATAATTAATTTTATATTTTCCATCAATTACTTCATATAAAGGCCAGTAGCAAGTTTCAACAGCTAATTTATTTATTTTCATTAAATCAGGTGTTGAGTAACCCCAACCTCTAGGACATGGGCTCATTACATTTAAGAAACATGGACCTTCTGTATAAATTGCTTTTTCAGCTTTTTCATATAAATCTTTCATATTATTTACAGCTATTGTTTGAGCAACATATGGTAAATGATGACCAACCATAATTTGTGTTAAATCTTTTCTTGATTGCATTTTTCCAGGAAGCACTTTACCAGCAGGAGAAGTTGTTGTATCAGCAAATTTTGGTGTTGCTGATGAACGTTGAATTCCTGTGTTCATATATGCTCCATTATCATAACATACATATACCATGTCATGACCTCTTTCCATTGCACCAGATAATGATTGTAAACCTATATCATAAGTTCCGCCATCTCCACCAAAGGCAATGAATTTTGTGTGTTCATCTTCAGGTAATTTTCCTTGTTTTTTAAGTGATTTATATGCAGCTTCTACACCTGAAAGAGTAGCACCAGCACATTCAAAAGCAGTATGAATAAATGAATCTGTCCAAGCTGTATATGGATAAATAAATGTTGATACTTCCATACAACCTGTTGCACAAGATATAACTGCATGGTCTTCTTCTTTTAAGGCTCTTAAAATATGTCTTGCAACAACTGGAGCTCCACATCCTGCACACATTCTATGTCCTTCTGTAAATCTAGAAGGCTTATTTGCAACTATTTCTTTTAAATTATATGCCATAATTATTTTGCCCCCCTTTCGCTTCGCTCATCGTTATCCAAAATTTTTTCAAAATTTTGTCTATCAAATCTTAATCCTAAATATCTATAAGGATTTTCTACTTTACCATTTTTAGCAATTTCAATTAAATCTGTATAAACTGATTCAATATCATTTGCAGTAGTATCTCTACCACCAATTCCATAAACATAATTGCACATTGGAACATGAGAATTATTAACATACATACTAGATGAAACATCTTCAAATAAAGCTCCACCGATAGCATTTAGAGAATCTGATTTATCTAAAACAGCTATAGCTTTTAAATGAGACAAAGCTTTTGCAACTTCTTCACCAGGGAATGGTCTATAAACTCTTATTTTTAAAAGACCAGCTTTAATACCTTTAGATCTTAAATTATCAACAACATATTTTGTTGTACCAGCTGTTGAGTTCATACAAACTATTGCAATTTCAGCATCATCTAATTTATATTCTTCAAATAACCCATAATGTCTTCCAGTCCAAGCTTCAAATTCTTTTGAAACATCTAAAATAACTTTTTTAGCATTTTTTAAAGCTTCAGCTTGTTGAGCTTTATGTTCAAATAAATAAGCTTGTAAATCAAGTGGACCAACAGCAATTGGTTCTTGTTTATTTAATAAGTAATGTTCAGGATGATATTCACCAACAAATTTCTTAACTTCTGAATCTTCTTCAAGTTCAATATTTTCAATAGAATGTGATGTTATAAAACCATCTTGACAAACCATTATTGGTAATTGGACATCTTTATTTTCAGCAATTCTATTTGCCATTAATGTATTATCATAAGCCTCTTGGTTATTTTCAGAGAAAAGCATAACCCAACCAGCATCTCTAACACCCATTGCATCTGAATGGTCATTATGAATATTAAGAGGTCCAGAAACAGCTCTGTTTACTAAGTTTAAAACTATAGGCAATCTTAAACTTGAAGCAATATAAATCATTTCCCACATTAAAGATAAACCATTAGCTGATGTAGCAGTCATTGCTCTTGCACCAGCAGCTTGAGCACCAATACAAGCACTCATAGCACTATGTTCACTCTCAACTGCAACAAATTCTGTATCAACAGAACCATTTGCAACAAAAGTTGAAAAATATTGAGGAATTTCTGTAGATGGTGTAATAGGGAATGCAGCAACAACATCTGGGTTTATTTGTTTCATAGCAGTAGCAACAGCTTCATTTCCACTAAGTCTTTCACGAATACTCATTATTCAACCCCCTCCTCTTTCATTTCTATTGCTTTAAATGGGCACACTTGAGCACAAACTCCACAACCCTTGCAATAATCAAAATCAAAATCAGTTCTATTTAAAGAATCTTTACAAACAGGAATTGCATTTTCTGGGCAAACAGGAAAACATAAACCACATTGTTTACATTTTTCTTCAATCCATACTGGTCTAGAACTTCTCCAGTCACCAGTTTTAAAATGTCTTGCATTTCCTGCTTCATAAATATTTCCACCTATTGTTAAATCTTCCATAGGTGTTGTTTTATTTATATCAGACATAATATAACTTCCTTTCTAAATTTTTTTAACTTCTTTTAAAGCAATTTCCAAAGCTTTCATATTACCATCAATAACCTCAGGTTTTTTAGCAAATTTATGTTTAAATGAACCTTTCATATCTTCAAGAAAAGCCTCATCTGTCATAATACCACTAACCTTTACGATGGCAGCAAGCATTGGAGTATTTGGAAAATATCTTCCTAAAGCTTCTTCAGAAATTTTTCTTGCATCTATTGTATAAATATCTCCATTATAGCCATTTAAAGCTTTTTTTAGATACTCTGGAGATTTTGTTGTATTAATAACTATTGCACCTGTTTCTTTTAAACCAGCTGTAACTGGGACACTCTCTAAAAGTGTATCATCAACTACTACAACATAATCAGGTTCATAAATATTACTATGAACAGTAATTGGATTATCACTAATTCTGTTATAAGCAGTAATTGGTGCACCCATTCTTTCTGGACCATATTCAGGAAATCCTTGAATATATTTTCCTGTATTAAATGCGGCATCAGCAAGTAATAAAGAAGCTGTTTTTGCTCCTTGACCGCCTCTACCATGCCATCTAATTTCTATTAAATTATCCATTAAAATAGCCTCCTCTTATAAATGCTTTTAAGCAAATTTTTATGTATCTAGTATATGCCAAATAGTGCGGAATGTCAAGCTGTTTTTTTGTTCAGAACGGTCGAAAAAAGTTTCGAGAATAAGATAAATTAAGAAATATTTTTAGTGTCATTATCAATGCTTATTAATTCAGATAAATTACAATCTAAATATTTGAAGGAAATAGAAGTTGTTTCTCCATTAATTATTCTGTTAAGATTTAGATTTGTTATATTCATATTTTGGCAAAGCCAGTATTTTGTTTTTTTCTTCTTTTTTAGTAATTTTTCTATATTAAAATTCAACATAAAATTCACCTCAAAAGAATTTTATTATAAATAAAATATATAAATAAGCTATTTACAAATAGGGTATTTATATATATAATAAATGCATAAATTTATCATTTAAAGTATGAGAAAATTATATTTGAAAATAATTATACATAGGAGGAAGTGTATGGAAAACAAAGGGAAAGTTAGAGAAAATGGAATTACATTAGTAGCATTGGTTATTACAATAATTATTTTATTGATTTTGGCAGGAGTAGCAATAACTGCATTAACACAAACAGGGTTATTTGAAAAAGCAAAAGAAGCAAAAAATGCAACCGAAAATGCACAAATAGAAGAAAAAAATATTTTGGATTACTATAACAACAAAATTAATTCAACTGTAACTATTAGTAATAGAGAAAAATCTAATAATGATTATAGCTTAGAAGAAAAAGTGATAGGGACTTGGATTGATGGTAAGAAAGTATATAGGAGGACATATACTGGAAACATAAATAAATCTGATTATATGACAATTGCTGAGATAGAAAATTTAGATTTATTTTTAGGAATTGATACTCAAGCTTCATATATTATGGAAAATAACAATTTTCAAAGAACAATAACAACACTATATGGTTTTATTATAAGAAATGAAAATAAAATTCAATTAACATATAATGGAACAAGTTGTTTTTCAATAGGAGATAGTTATGCAATTACAGTGCAATACACAAAAACAAATGATTAAAAATAAAAGGAGGAAAAAATGAAAAATAAAGAACATGGAATTACATTAGTAGCATTGGTGATTACAATAATTATTTTATTAATTTTAGCAGGAGTAGCAATAACTGCATTAACACAAACAGGGTTATTTGAAAAAGCAAAAGAAGCAAAAAATGCTATGGAAAATGCACAAAATACAGAAAATATTACTTTGGCTGAATATAGTGATAAAATAGAGTCAATAATATCAACGAGTAATAGAGAAAATAACAATAAACAATATAGTTTAGACGAACAAGAAATAGGAACTTGGGTGGATGGTAAAAAAATTTATAGAAAGGTATTTCATTATAACTCATCGTTTTATATAAATGAAAATAAATGGATAGATAGTGGAATAAAAATTAATGATGCAGAAATAATATTAGAAACCAAAGTATTTGGAGGTGAATATGGAGTGTATTCTTCTATACAAAGTTCAATTAATGGAACCGTTGGAATAGATAAAGGTTCATTGGCATTATTTTCTAATACAAGTTTATATTTTGATTATATAATAATAGAATACACAAAAATATAAGTGAAAATTTTTGAACTCAAAATTTGCCGAACGATTTATGTTGAAATTAAATAAAAAATATGATAATATAAGACCATACATTATTTGTCAATGTATAGTCTTATAAATTTTTAAATCAAAACAACTTAGGAAATACAAAAATAAATCTAAAAAAATCCCACAAATATCATAGAAAATAGGAAAAAGGAGGTTAATACAAAAAAGTAAACAAAAGAATTATAAAAAATACAAATTTACTACAGAAAAAACATTGACAAATAAATAAAATACAATTATAATAAAGGAGATGAATCAATATAGAAATTTTTACATATGGAGACTATCTGAAATATAAAGATATTTTTAAAAATACAAAAATATCACAATTATCAGATCAAAAAGAAAGCTATAATATAACAAGTAAACATGACAAAATATTTAGAACAATATTAGACAAAAAAGAAGAAGCGGTAACACTAATAAATCAAGCAATAAAAACAAAACTAAAAGCAGAAGAAATGGAAAAATATACAAGTAGCTTTGTAAACAAAATATTCGAAAATAGAGAAGCAGACATAGTATACAAATATAAAAATAAAAACATATTTTTCTTAATAGAACATCAAACAAAAATAGACTATTCAATGCCATACCGAATATTAGAATACGAAATAGAAATAATGAAAAGTGCAATAGATATAAGAAAAGTAAAAAATAAAGAATATAAATTACCATTTGTTATACCAATAGTTTTATACACAGGCAAGAAAAAATGGGATGCCAAAAGATATCTAGAAGAAAGCCAAGAAACATTAGATGGTGTAAAAATGAAAGCAGGAAACTATAATTTAGTAGATATTAATGATTTCACAAAAGAGGAATTATTACAAGAAAAAACACTAATCTCAAAAATGATGTTATTAGAAAAAAGTGAAAGTACAGAAGAGTCAATAGAAATGCTAGAAAAAATAATACCAAATACAAATAAAGAAGAAAAAGAACTATTAAAACGAGTAATATCAATACTATTTGGAGAAAAAATAGGAGAAGAAAAAACAAAAAAATTAATAGAAAAAATAGATGGAGGTGAAGAAAAAATGTTAGCCTTAGTAGATATGATAAGAAATGAGAATAAAATGTATATAAATATGGGAAGAACGGAAGGTAAAAAAGAAGGCAGAAAAGAAGGATTTAAAGAAGGAAAAAAACAAACATATTTGGAAATAGCTAAAAATCTTTTAAAATTAAAAATGCCAATATCACAAATAAGTGAAATCACAAAATTACCAAAAGAAGAAATAGAAAAATTAAAATAACAAAATTCAACAAAAAGTAGCAAGTCAATCTTGCTATTTTTTAATTCATATAGTAAAATATACAAGAAAAAAGCAATAAAAACGAAAAAAGTAGGGAAAAAAAGGGCGTCCCCATTTCCCTCTGAAAGGTGATAAAAAATGTATTTAAAAAGGTTGGAATTACAAGGGTTTAAATCCTTTGCAGATAAAACAATATTAGAACTAAGACCAGGAATAACAACTGTAATTGGACCAAATGGTTCAGGAAAAAGTAATATTTCTGATGCAATTAGATGGGTTCTTGGAGAACAAAGTATGAAGTCTCTAAGAGGTACAAAGTCTTTAGACATAATATTTGCAGGAACTCAAAATAGAAAATCTCTAGGTTTTGCTGAAGCATCTCTAGTATTTGACAATTCAGATGGAGCATTACCAATAGAATTCACAGAAGTAACAGTGACAAGAAAAATATATAGAAGTGGTGAAACAGGGTACTATATAAACAAAACACCTTGTAGACTAAAAGATGTACTAGAATTATTTATGGACACTGGTATTGGAAAAGATGGATATTCAATAATAGGACAAGGAAAAATTGATGAGATATTAAGCAATAAATCTGAAGATAGAAGACATATATTTGAAGAAGCAGCCGGAATAGTAAAATATAGAAGTAGAAAAGAAGAAGCAGAAAAAAAATTAGAGCATACAAAATTAAATCTTTTAAGAATAAATGATATCATTTCAGAAATTGAAGGTAATTTAGGACCATTACAAACACAATCAGAAAAAGCAAAAAAATATTTAAATTTACGTGAAGAATTAAAGAATATAGAAGTAGGGTTATTTGTATATAATATAGAAAAATTTAAAGAAAATTTACAACAAATAGTACAAGATATTGATGTAATGCAATCACAATGTAATGATGAAGAAGGAAAATTAGAAAGAGTAAAAATTCTAAAAGAAGAATTAAAATCGAGCATTGATGAAATTACAGAACAAATTGAAAATATGTCAAATTTAGGATTTGAAAGCCAAAAGGAAATTGAACAACTAAATTCAAACATAAATGTAGCAAGAACTAGAATAACAAATAATAACGAAAATAGTGTTAGATTTACAGATGAAATAAAAGAGCAAAATGGAAAAATACAAGAATTAAAACAAGAATTAGAACAAAAAGAAGCTAAAAAAGATAATTTAAAACAAAATAAAGAAAAATTCGAAAAAGAATTAAACGAAAAACAAGAAGAACTTGCGAAAATAACAGAAAAATTATCAGCAAAAGAACTAGAAATAGAAGGCTATAAACAAACAGTAGAACAAAATACTGACAAAAAATATGAATTACAATCAGAAATAAATGCACAAGAAATAAACTTCCAAAACTACGAAAAAAGACAAAATCAAATAAAACAAGAAATTCAAACAACAATATCAGAATTAGACAATACAAGGATGAATAAAGAAGAAATTTCTAAGGGATTTTATGAAAGCGAAAATAAGAAAAATAAAGCTCAAAAATCTTTAGAAGAAGTAGCAAAACAAAAGCAAGAAGCAAATCAAAAAATAAAATTATTTGAAAGTAATATAAATATTTTATCGAGTGATATGAGAATTAAAGAATCAAGATTAAAATTCTTAATTGAAACTGAAAAAGAAAAAGAAGGTTACATTAAAAGTGTAAAATCTCTATTAAAAGACTGTGAGAACATAAAAGACTTAGGAAAAGGTATGCATGGAGTTTTAGCAAATATTATAGAAGTTCCAGATGAGTTAGAAACAGCAATAGAAATGTGCTTAGGAGCAAGCTTACAAAACATTGTAACAGATACAGAAGAAGATGCAAAAAAACTCGTAGAACATTTGAGAAAAAACAATTTAGGAAGAGCATCATTCTTACCAATAGCTTCTGTTAAAGGAAAAAAATTAGAAAAGATAAAAGGAAATGAAAGTGGAGTAATTGGAATTGCATCTGATTTAGTAAAATTCAATAAAAAATATGAACAAATTATATTAAACTTACTAGGAAGAACAGTTATTGTAGATAATATGGACACAGCAATAAAAGTTGCAAAACAAAATGGTTATACATTTAGAATAGTAACAAAAGATGGAGATTTAATAAATCCATCAGGAGCAATAACAGGTGGTTCAGTAGCAAAGAAAACTGTTAATATTCTAGGTAGAGGAAAAGAAATTGAAAAGCTAGAAAAAGAAATTAAAAATATAAAAGCAAAAATTCAAAAACTAGAAGAAGAAAAAGAAGAATATGAGCAATCAATTGAAGGAATTTTAGAATTATCAGCAAATTTAGAAAAAGAATTACAAGAAATAGATATTACATATGCTACAGAAAAACAAAAAATGATATCAATTGATGAAAATATTCAAAAATTACAAAACAGATTAAACAAATTAAAAGAAGAACAAAAAAATCTTGAAAATCTAAAACAAGAAGCAATTGAACAAAAAGAAAAAATTCAAGAAGAAACACAAAAAATAACAAATCAAAATGAAGAACTTTCTAAATTGATTTCAGAATTTGCAGAACTTAATAAAGATGATCAAAAATATATAGATGATTTAAATTTCGATATTACAAATTTAAAAATTTCAGTATCATCATTTGATGAAAGTGAATCATCAATACAAGAAATTCAAGAAAGAATAAACCAAGAATTGAATAATGCAAAAGCAAGTATTGAAAACAAAAATAATCAAATAGAACAAATAAAAGTAGATAATGAAAATTTAGAAAAATCAATACAAGAAACATTAAACAAAATAGAAGAAATAAAGCAAAAAGTAAACAATAGCAGTTCAGAAATTGAGAAAATGAAGCAAGAAAGAACACAAAAGAGTGAAAAATTATCTAAACAAGAAGATGAAATTACATCTAAATTTAAAATAATTGAAGATTTAAAATCTCAACTAGTAAAATTAGATGTTAAAAAGACAAAAGTTGAAGAAGATATTAATACAATAATAAACAAAATGTGGGAAGAATATGAACTTACACCAAACAATGTCGAGGGTTATGCAAAACCTGAAAATGTTGCTTTAACTCAAAAAAGAGTAAACAATATAAGAACAGAAATAAGAGACTTAGGAAGTGTTAATGTTGATTCAATAGAAGAATACAAAAATCTAAAAGATAGATATGACTTTATGAGTGAACAAAGATTAGATTTAGAAAACACAATGAGCAAATTAAGAAAAGTAATAACAGATATGACACAAATAATGAAAGAACAATTTAGAGAAAAATTCAAAATTATAAATAAAAATTTTGGAGAAGTATTTGCAGAATTATTTGGTGGTGGAAAAGCATCTCTAAACCTAGAAGATGAAGAAAATATCTTAGAATGTGGAATTGAAATAACAGTACAACCACCAGGAAAAAAATTACAAAATATGATGTTACTATCAGGAGGAGAAAAAGCATTTACAGCAATAGCATTATTATTTGCAATATTAAAAATAAATCCAGCACCATTCTGTGTTCTAGACGAAATAGAAGCAGCACTAGATGATGTAAATGTATTTAGATATGCAGATTATTTGAAAAAATTTACAGAACATACACAATTTTTAGTTATAACACATAGAAAAGGAACAATGGAAGCAGCAGACACTGTTTATGGTGTTACAATGGAAGAGAGTGGTATTTCTAAATTATTATCAATGAAATTGAATAAATAATAAAATAAAGAGGCAGGAAAAATTCCTACCTCTTTTTAGAAATATTTAACATTATATAAAAAACTATTCTATTATAGAAACAGTCAAGCCTCTTTTTTGCGCAAACATTCTACAACCTCTTAAGCGAGCATTAGCCTCAGAATCTTTTATAACTAATTCTTTGCTTGAAGAAGAAATTATAGAACAATGTGCACCTATCCATTTTTTGAAGGCTTCAAAAGAAGATGAATTATCTTCACAATTGACTGTAAAGCTCATGTTTTTATCGTTTTTCAATGTTAAATCTACCATAATGTTGGTCCTCCTAATGTCTTTAATAATATTATTATACATTATTTAATGAGTAAAATCAACATTTTTCGACAAAATTTGACATTTTGAAAATTTTACCAAACAAAATTATTACAAAAATATTTTAGCAATTCCAATAACCATCAGCAAAATTCCAGAAATAACAGACCAAATATTTTCAGGCAACTTATATAAATTATTAATATTTTTTCCAAGCCAAATTCCAGAACATATAAAAAACAATTGAAGAATACTTACAAAAATAGGTAAAAATACTAAATTAATACTACCAATACTTCCACCAATTCCAATTCCAAAACTATCTAAAGAAAGAGCGATAGCCAAAAACAAAGCTTCCTTAGGTTCAATAGTTTTAGAATGATTAAAATCAGAAGAAATAGGATTATTAAAAATATTAAAATCATTTCTTTTAGTTCGTAAAGCTTCATAAATAATATAAGCACCCATAAAAATTAAAATCCCACTACCAATTATAATAGTAAAAAAATCAGATAATACATTACTCAATAAATTTCCTAAAAATAAAGCAAAATACGTAATAGAAATAGATATAATAAAAAGAATAAATTTACTAAAAAAAGAAATTTTCATATTTTTAATTCCATATGTAATACCAATTCCAAGCGAATCTATACTACTAGAAACAGCGAATATAAACGAATTTAATAACATAAAAACACCTCTTACAACATAATATGACAAAAAATAAAAATAGTTTCTTAGTAATAAAAAAGTACAAGCCACATATAATTTAATAATTCAAAATACAAAGGAGTGAATTGTATGTGGCAAACATTAGAAAAAAATGATGTTATAAGAAGATTAAATACAAAAGAAAGAGAGGGATTAACAGAAGAGGAAGTAAAAATTAGACAAGCAAAATATGGAAAAAACAAGCTAAAAGATAAGAAAAAAGAAAGTATAATAATTAAATTTATAAAACAATTTAATGACTTTATGATAATAACATTAATAATTGCTTCAATAATATCAGCGGTAATATCAAAAATGCAAGGAGAAAATGACTATGTTGACTCAATAATAATAATAGGAATTGTAATATTTAATGCATTAATGGGAGTAATACAAGAAGCAAAAGCAGAAAAATCAATTGAAGCATTAAAACAAATGACACCACAAATCACAAAAGTAATCAGAAATGGAAAAACAACTGAAATAAATGCAGAGGATTTAGTAAAAGGTGATATAGTAATTTTAGAAACAGGAAATTTTATTCCGGCAGATTGTAGAATAATAGAAAGTCATAATTTAAAAATTGAAGAATCTTCTTTAACAGGAGAGGCAGAGCCAAGTCTAAAAGAAGCAAATATCATATGTAAAAAAGACATTCCATTAGGTGATATGAAAAATATGGCATTTATGGCAAGCACAGTAGTTAATGGAACAGGAAAAGCAATTGTAACAGAAACTGGAATGGAAACAAAGGTAGGACAAATTGCAAATATGATAATAGAAGATGAAGCACCAGAAACACCACTTCAAAAAAAATTAGGAGAAGTAGGAAAAATATTAGGAATAGCATGTTTAGCAATTTGCATAATAATTTTTATAATAGGACTCATTAAAAAAATAGAACCCATAGAAATGTTTATGACAGCAGTAGGACTTGCAGTTGCAGCAATACCAGAGGGATTACCAGCAATTGTAACAATTATGCTTTCAATAGGAGTTACTAAAATGGCAAAAAGAAATAGCATAATAAGAAAATTACCAGCTGTCGAGACTTTAGGAAGTAGTAATGTAATTTGTTCAGACAAAACAGGAACATTAACACAAAATAAAATGAAAGTAGTGGAAGTAAAATCAAAAAATCCTAAATTTATTATAACAATGGCTACTTTATGCACAGATTGTGAGATAACTGTGGAAAATAATCAAGAAAAAGTAATAGGAGAACCTACAGAAAAGGCAATTGTAGAAGAAGGCTTACATATAGGATGTAATAAAAAAGAAACAGAAAAAACTTTTCAAAGAATAAATGAAATTCCATTTGATTCTAACAGAAAAATGATGACAACAATACATAGAATTGGTAGCAAATATCGTATAATTTGTAAAGGTGCACCAGATGTGTTATTAGACAAATGCACAAAAGAAGTATTAGAAATAGGAGATAGCCAAGATATAAAAGTAAAAACTTTAGATAAATTAAAAATAAAAAATGAAAATGAACAAATGGCACATAAAGCCTTAAGAGTTATTGCAGTAGCTTTCAAAGATGTAACAGAATTACCAAGCAAAATAGATAGTAGTACAATTGAAAACAACTTAACTTTTGTAGGACTAATTGGTATGATAGACCCTCCAAGAGAAGGGGTAAAAGAAGCAGTAAAAACATGTAAAACTGCAGGAATAAAAACAGTAATGATAACAGGAGACCATTTAGAAACAGCAAAAGCAATAGCAAAAGATTTAGGAATTTTAAACAATGGAGAAAAGGCAATAACAGGACAAGAATTAGACAAAATGACACAAGAACAACTAGAAAAAAATATTAAAGAATATTCAGTTTTTGCAAGGGTAACCCCAGAACATAAAGTAAGAATTGTAAAGGCTTGGCAAAGAAATGGTGCAGTAGTTGCTATGACAGGAGATGGAGTAAATGATAGTCCAGCTCTAAAAAATGCAAATATAGGAATAGCAATGGGAAAAAATGGTACAGATGTAGCTAAAAATGCAGCGGATATAATACTTACAGATGATAATTTTGTAACAATAGTAGAAGCGGTAAAACAAGGTAGAAATATATATGACAACATAAAAAAAGCAGTACATTTCTTATTATCAACAAACATAGGAGAAATAGTAACAATATTTGTAGGACTTATATTAGGGTTAAAATCACCATTACTTGCAATTCAATTATTATGGATAAACTTAGTAACAGACTCATTACCAGCGATTGCATTAGGACTTGAAAAACCAGAAAAAGATATTATGAAAAGAAAACCAATAGATAGTAAAAAAGGAATATTTGCAAATGGTTTGTGGAATAAAATTATATTAGAAGGAACAATGATAGGAGTTCTTACACTAGTTGCATTTAGTATTGGTAATAAATACTATACACTAGAAGTAGCAAGAACAATGGCATTTTTATCAATAGGATTTTTAGAATTAATACATAGTATAAATGTAAAAAATGAAAAATCAATTTTTGAGACAGGACTTTTTGAAAACAAATATCTAGTTGGAAGTTTTGTTTTAGGAATATTCGTTCAAGCAATAGTAGTTGTAGTACCAGCATTTGCAAAAGTATTTGAAGTAGTACCATTAAGCCTTACACAATGGATTATCACAATAGCAATTTCTATTTTACCAATACCAGTCATAGAATTACAGAAAAAAATAGATTCAAAAAATGAAATTAAGCAAAACAAAAGATATTTTCGTTATCAAAAAGAAAATTTCCAAAATTAGTTGCAAAATACCAAAAAATATGATAAAATAGCTATGCTTTAAAAGTAGCATAGCTATTTTTAAATCTCTACTTAACGAAAAGTTAGGTTATAAAATCCATAGGGAGGTGAAAATAATGAATAAATACGAAAGTATTATCATTGTTAATCCAAATGTTGACGAAGCTGGTTTAAAAGCTTTAGAAGAAAAGTTCACAGGATTAATCAATGAAAACGGAAAAGTAGAATCTGTTGAAAACATGGGTAAAAAGAAATTAGCTTATGAAATCAAAAAATTCAAAGAAGCAACATATATGTTATTTAACTTTGAAGCAAATCCAGATTCAATATCAGAACTTGAAAGAGTTTACAGAATTACAGATGATATAATCAAATTTATCGTTGTAAGAAAAGAAGCTTAGGCTTAAAAATATAAATGTGGGACCTAAATTAAAGTAGTAAATCTAAAAAGATTTACCGGTGAAAGGAAGATAAAAAATGAACAAAGTAATATTAATGGGAAGACTTACAAGAGACCCAGAAGTAAGATACACACAAACAAATAATACACTAGTTGCTTCTTTTAGCTTAGCAGTAAACAGAAGATTTGTAAGACAAGGAGAAGAAAGACAAGCTGACTTTGTAAACATAGTAGCATGGAGCAAATTAGGAGAATTTTGTAGCAAATACTTTAAGAAAGGTCAACAAGTAGGAATAATAGGTAGATTACAAACAAGAACTTGGGATGACGACCAAGGTGTTAAACACTATGTAACAGAGGTAGTTGCTGAAGAAGCATACTTTGCAGATAGTAGAAGAGAAGGAGATGCTGGAGCCGGAGCATTTGAAAATACTTTTGGAAATACAATGCCAGGAAGTATGGGTTCAGACTTTGAAACATCTTCAGCTGATGATTTACCATTTTAATTATTAAAGCAAGGGGGGAAAAATTAAAATGTCTGATAAAAAACAAAATAAAAGAAATAACAAAAACTATGATGAAGATTACAACCCAAAATTCAGAAAACAAAGAAAAAAAGTTTGCGTAATGTGCAGTGATAAAAACTTCGAATTAGATTACAAAAACGCAGATCAATTAAAGAAATTTGTTAATGATAAAGGAAAAATCTTACCAAGAAGAACAACAGGATGTTGTGCAAAACATCAAAGAGATATTACTACAGCAGTTAAAAGAGCAAGACATATTGCTATTTTACCATATGCTCAACAATAGTAATAATATAAAAAGAGCTGAAACTTTAAATTTCAAAGTTTCAGTTCTTTTTTTGTCGTAATGAAATTAATTTTTAAGAATCAAACGAAGAGTCAATTGTCTCGAAATTTATCTTTAACATTTTATTCAACTCTGAGTTATTATGGCTAAATACTGATATTGTAAGTATTCCACCATGATGACTATCTTTAGGTTCTTCAAGATCAAAATGTGTTGGACAGTTAAAAGCACTAGCAAAATTAAATTTACTAATATTGCACTTTACTTCTTTACTTAAATCATCTGTTATACTTGCACCAAAGCTAGTTGAATGATAGGTGTTCCGACATCTGTAAAAATTTAAAGTCAGAATATTTCTATTAATTTCTGGATTATCATTCAAGATACAGATTTCGGCTCTTCCTCCTTCTTCAATAATTTCATTAAAAGCTTCAATAAGAAGCTTTGCTGCATTATATGGCTTTCGAAGATGAAAACGAAGCTGCAAAATTAGCTTTTCCATATAATTACCTCCTAAAGTAAATTTAATATAAACAAATTATACTACAATTTACATAAAAAATCAAATACTACCACTAAACGTTTGATTTTTCCATAAAAATATAGTAAAATATATATATTGAAAAAGAGAAAAGAAGGTAAAAAAATGAACGAAGAATTAAAAAAATTAACAAAACAAGTAGAAGAAGAAATAAAACTACAATTTCAAGAAATAGATGAAATATGTGAAAAAAACAGTCTAAAAGTAATAACAGCATTTCAAGAAAGCAATTTACAAGAAATGCACTTAAACTCATCAACAGGTTATGGAATAGACGAACCAGGAAGAAACAAAATAGAAGAAATATATGCAAAAGTATTCAAAAGTGAAGATGCACTAGTAAGAGCACAATTTATATCAGGAACTCATGCTCTAGCAATAACACTATCAGCATTATTACGTCCAAATGACACAATGATAAGTATAACAGGAGCACCATATGATACCCTACAAACAGTAATAGGATGTGGAGAAACATCAAGCCCAAGCTCATTAAAAGCATATGGAATAAACTATGAACAAATAGAACTAATAGAAAATGATTTTGATATAAAAACAATACAAGAAAGACTAAAACAACAAGATGTAAAATTAATAGAAATACAAAGGTCTAGAGGTTATTCAACAAGAAACAGTCTAAGAATAGAAAAAATAGAAAAAGCAATTAAAGCAATTAGAGAAGTAAACAAACAAGTAATAATAATGGTAGATAACTGTTATGGAGAATTTGTACAAGAAAAAGAACCAATAGAAATCGGAGCAGATATAGCAGTAGGTTCATTAATGAAAAACTTAGGAGCAGGTATTGCAACATCAGGAGCATATATAGTAGGAAAAAAAGACTTAATAGAATTATGTGCAGAAAGATTAACAGCACCAGGAATAGGAAAAGAAATAGGACCATCATTAGGACAAAATACAGCTTTAATAAAAGGACTATTCTTTGCCCCACAAGTAGTAGCAAACAGTGTAAAAACAGCAGTATTTGCAAGTAGAATATTAGAAAAATTAGGTTATGATGTAGAACCAAAATACAATGAAAAAAGAGCAGATATAGTACAAACAATAAAACTAGGATCAGAAGAAAACTTAGTAAAATTCTGTCAAGGAATCCAAAAAGGTTCACCTATAGACTCTTGTGTTATTCCAGAACCAAGTGAAATGGGTGGTTATGAAGATAAAGTAATAATGGCAGCAGGAACATTCACAGAAGGTTCAACGATTGAACTAAGTTGTGATGGACCAATAAGAAAACCATATATTGCATATATGCAAGGTGGATTAACATATGACTACGGTAAATATGGAATATTAAAAGCTATAGAAGAAATGCAAAAATAAAAGTTAGGAGAAAAAATGAAAGTTATAGTAATTGGTGGCGGACCAGCAGGAATGATGTCTGCAATATCATCAGCTGAAAACGGAAATGATGTAACAATAATAGAAAAAATGCAATCACTAGGTAGAAAACTTTTAATAACAGGAAAAGGAAGATGTAATATAACATCTTCTTTAGACATGGATGAATTTATAAAAAATATTCCGGGAAATGGAATGTTCTTATACAGTGCTTTTAAAAATTATACAAATCAAGATATAATAAAACTATTAAAAGAAGAAGGATTAGAAGTAAAAGAAGAAAGAGGAAATAGAATTTTCCCAGTTACAGATAAATCCTTAGATGTTTTAAAATGCTTTGAGAAAAAGTTGAAAAGTTTAAATGTTAATATAATATTAAACACTAAAGTAAAAGAAATTTTAGTTGAAGACAATATTGTAAAAGGAGTAAAAACAGAAAAAGAAATCATAAACGCTGATAAAGTTATTTTAGCAACAGGAGGAAAAAGTTACCCACTAACAGGTTCAACTGGAGATGGATATGTAATGGCACAAAAATTAGGACATACAATAACAAAAATAAATCCATCATTAGTTCCTTTAGAAACTTTTGATAAAGAAACTTGCAAAAATTTACAAGGATTATCTTTAAAAAATGTTCAAATAGAATTAATTGATAAAAATAAAAACAAAGTTATATATGAAGATTTTGGAGAAATGTTATTTACTCATTTTGGAGTATCTGGTCCAACAATATTAAGTAGTTCAGCACATTTAGTGAGATACAAAAATATTCAACAACTATTTAATGAAAATAAAATTTCATTAAAAATAGATTTCAAACCAGCACTTTCTGAGGAAAAACTAAATGATAGAATATTAAGAGACTTTAATGAAGAAAAAAACAAAATGTTTAGAAACAGTTTAGACAAATTACTACCACAAAAATTAATTCCAATAATAATAAAAATAAGTGGAATAGAGCCAAACAAAAAAGTGAATGAAATAACAAAAATAGAAAGAAAAAATTTAGTAAAATTATTAAAAAATTTCGAAATTACAATTAAAGGATTTAGAACTATTGATGAGGCAATTATCACAAGTGGTGGAATAAAGATAAAAGAAATAAATCCAAAAACAATGGAATCAAAAATTATAAAGGGATTATATTTTGCAGGTGAAATTATAGATGTTGATGCATATACAGGAGGATTTAATCTACAAATTGCGTATTCTACAGGTTATACTGCAGGAAAAATAAATTAAAAAATTGAAAAGGTTTAAATAAATGGAAAATTTTTTAACAATAAATGAAAATATAGAAAGTGAAATAACAGTAAAAAAGTCAAAATTTATATGTAATCTAATAAAAATTGAAAAACAAGAAGAAGCTGAAGAACAAATTAAAAAGATAAAGAAAAAATACCATGATGCCAGACATAATTGTGTTGCATATAGAGTACAAGAAAATGACACAATAGTAGAAAAAGCAAGTGATGATGGTGAACCATCTGGAACAGCAGGTGGACCAATGCTAACTATACTTCAGAAAAATAACTTATGCAATGTATTAGTAGTTGTTACAAGATATTTTGGAGGAATTTTATTAGGGACTGGCGGACTAGTAAGAGCTTATTCAGATTCAATGCAAAGTGCTTTAGAACTAACAGAGAAAGTAGAAAAATGCACAGGAATAGAATTTGAAGCAGAACTAGAATATAATAATTTAGAAACATTTAAATATTATTGTAGAAAAAACAATATAAATATTGTCAATATACAATATGAAAACACAATAATTTGTAAAATTCAGTTAGAAGAAAATACAAAATCAAAATTGATAAACGATTTTGAAACAAAAAATATAAATTTAACGAATTTAAGATTTTTATCTAAAAAAATTATAAATAAATGTAAAGTAAAATAATGTTTTTATAAATAATTGGAAAAAATTTCCAGAAAAATATTGAAAATTAGAAATACCAATATTATAATCTCCATAGTTAAAAATTTAAAGTATATTTTGGAGGGGAAATTTATGAAAGAAAAAACTACTGTGTTAATCGCAGATGACAATCAAGAATTTAGCAGAACATTAGCTTCATACATACAGGAGCAACCAGATTTAGAAGTGATAGGAATAGCCAAAGATGGTGAAGAAGCAATAGATATGATAACAAATATAGAACCAGATATAGCATTATTAGATGTAATAATGCCACATTTAGATGGAATAGGTGTGTTAGAAAAAATAAATATGATAAAAACTGATAAAAAGCCAATATGCATTATGCTTTCAGCGGTAGGACAAGATAAAATTACTCAAAAAGCAATAATGTTAGGTGCAGAATATTATGTTGTAAAGCCATTTGACATTGAATTATTAATAAAAAGAATAAAGGAATTAAAAAACTTTAAACCAACACAAAATCAAAACTCATTTATAGATAGAGAAGTAAGAACTCAATATGTTGAAATACCACAAAATGGAGAAAACAACATAGAAGCTTTAGTTACAAATATAATTCATGAAGTAGGAGTACCAGCACACATAAAAGGTTATCAATATCTAAGAGAAGCAATTATTATGGTAGTTAATGATATAGATGTTATAAATCAAATTACAAAAAGTTTGTACCCAAAAATAGCAGCAAAATTTAACACAACTCCAAGTCGTGTAGAACGTGCAATACGTCATGCTATAGAAGTTGCATGGGGTAGAGGTGACCAAAAGACAGTTGAGAAAATATTTGGTTATACAATTTCAGCAGCTAAAGGAAAGCCAACTAACAGTGAGTTTATAGCAATGATTGCTGATAAATTACGCTTAGAACTAAAGAGTGCGTAAATTTAAGTGAATATTTAGAGAGAAGCGGATTATAAGATAAGATAAAAATAGCCCTAAAGCTATAAAGGAGTTGAGAATGCATATAGATTATGTGAAAAATCTGCTACTAAACCAATAAATGAAATAAAAAGAAACCTATAAACTTTTCTTATTCATTGGTTCGTGTTTTGATTATTTAAAACATGAATTTTTGAAAAAGAGAGGTTTTTTATTATGAAAAATTTATTGTGATATATTTATATAAAATTTTAGTAATAAATAATAAAAAAAATAGTATGTTCGCTAGACAAATATGTAAATATATACTATAATGTTCAGTATAGGGAATGAGAATAAACAGATGTGGTTTGCCTCCATAAAGGAGGTGAGGCTTATGATAGAAATGCAATTATTAATAAAAACAATATTTATTTTATATTATTCATTAATTGGAGTAACTATCATAGCTTTTGCCTTGATTATAGCATTAGTTATAATTATTAGCAAAAGTAGATAAACAATAAAAAAAACACATCTGTCTTGACAGGGCGATGTGTTTTTACATAACAACCTGGCAAACCACGTTTGTGGTTTCTCCATTTCCTATTATTATTATACTTTGAATTAATGATAAAGTCAATAAATTTTATTATTCTTCTAAATTTTTTAATCCAAACTCAATTATTTGATTTACTACACTATTATGTTATGTGCACAAATTTTTCAAGAAATATAGAACCAACAAATCCAACGGGATATTACACATACTTAGATGGTAATCTTAATAGGCTATAAAATTCACATTACTGTATATAAGAAAAACAATAATAAAAATATAAATAGGAATTTCGAATGTAAAAAACCAAGAATTTTAGTAGTATAAACTACAATAATCCTTGGTTTTTCGTATTATAGAAAAGTTCTATAAAATTTTAAAATAAATTTTATTATATTTAGCATTATAAAATAATATGAAAAAAATAAACTAATTATGAGTATGGTATAAATTTGCCCTAAATTCTAGTACTTTCAAGTATAAAATACTTTTTTTGAAACAAAATAATTATAAGAAAGAAGTGATAAAAATGAAAATATCCTTTATAAAATATGAAAAAGAAAATGATTATCAAATTCCAAAATTATTAGGAATGAACATAGAAGAAATAAAAGAACCAGAAGAAATAGATAACAAAATACAAGAATTAAAAGAACAAAAATATACCACCATAATAATATCTAATGAATTAGCAAGTTTCTCAGAAAAAATATACAATCAATATAAAAATGACCCAACATTAAATATCATAATAACTCCAACGAAAAATAAATAAATTTATAAAAACAAGCATAAACACTAAAAAAGCACATATAAATTTATAAAGAAAACTATAAGGAGGTAAAAAATGATAGAAACATCAAAGGAAAATTTAAAAATAAATAAACTAATAGCAGAAAAAAAGGAGATTATTTCTGTAGATGGAGATATGATAGTTCCAGATTCTAAGCCAGATATTTTAAACACAATTTGTACAAGTGGGGTTGTATCTGTATATAAAAAAGAAATAAAGGATGAAAAAGTTAGATTAGATGGAAACATTGATACATATATAATGTATATGCCAGATGGAGTAAACGATTCAGTAAGAGGTTTAAATACAAGTTTGGATTTTTCAGAAAATATAAATGTTCCAAATTGTCAAGAAGGAATGAATGCAACTACTGAAATCAAAGTAAAATCAATAGATTGCAAAGTTTTAAATGGAAGAAAAATAGGAATAAAAGCCACATTAGAAGTATATTTAAAAATATATTCTAATGAAGATGTTGAAGTTATAAATGAAGTGCAAAATGCAAATAACATACAAATTCTAAAAGAAGATTTAAAAGTCAACTCATTAATTGGTCAAGGAAATACAAAAATTTCAGCTAAAGATAATATATCAATTGATGCAATGGACAATTTAGCAGAAATTTTAAAATGCAATATAAATATGGTAGACAAAGACATAAAAACAAGTTACAACAAAGTATTAACAAAATCAGAAGTAGAGGTTAAAATAATATATTTAACAGAAGACAATCGAATAAATACAATTACTTCAAGAATTCCAGTTGTTGGTTTTATAGATATTCCAAATGTAATGGATGAAAATACTTGTGACATAAATTATGAAATAAAAAATGTTATAATAAAACCAAATTCACAAGAAGAACACTCAATTTGTGTAGAAGTTGAAATAGAAGTTACTTGCAGTGTATATGAGGAAAAGAATTTAAACTTAATTCAAGATATGTATAGTCCTTGTGAAAATATAGAATTTAATAAAAAAGAAGTTTTAGCAATGACAGATAAACAAGAATCTAAATGTACAAAACAAATAAACGAAAAAATTAATTTAAAAGACATACAAAATCAAACTTTAATAGATGTAGATATAGAGCCTACAATTTTAAAAGAAAGTAAAATTAATACGAAAATATTATATGAAGGTGAATTGAATTTAAACTTTATATTTGTAAACTCAGAAATGAAAATAAGCATAAAAGATGCAAAAATACCATTTGAATATACAGTTGAAAATCTTCAAAATGGCGAAAGTTTACAAACCAATAACCAAATTGAAATCAAACAGAAAGACTTTATAATTCAAGATAGTGGAGATGTACAATGTAATATTGATATGGAAACAGATACAAATATGTATAGAACTGCAAATATTAATATTATTGACAGTGTTCAAGAAAAAGGTGAAAGAGAGGAACAAGATTATAGTATAGTAATGTATATTGTAAAAAAAGGAGATACGTTATGGAATATAGCAAAAATGTTTGGAAGTACAGTTGATTCCATAGCCAGAGTTAATGGAATAGAAAATCCAGATGAAATAAATATAGGCCAAAAATTATTTATACCTAAATTTTCAAGAGTTCCTGTAACAAACTATGAGTAAAATTTATTCAAGACCACGAATACGTTTGCCAAAGTTTTTAATTACAAATGTAGGAAAAGGTAGTAATCCAAATAAACAAAAAAGTCTTAAAATATTATTCATTATAATTATAGCAATAATAACAGTAAAAATTAGTTTAGATGCTGTATTGCCAATATTTGAGGCATTATGCGAAGATAAAGCTAAATCCATAGCAACAATAGTATCAAATGAACAAGCGACAGTTGTAATGTCAAATTATAAATATGAAGATATGTTCACAATAGAAAAAGATAATAATGGAAATATCACAATGGTAAAATCTAATATAAATGCAATTAATGAAATTATTTCAGAAGTTGCTGTTAAAATTCAAAATGAAATAGACAATAAAGGAAACGAAAATGTTAAAATAGCCTTAGGAAGTTTTACAGGTTTTGCATTATTAGCAGGAAAAGGTCCGTCAGTAAAAATACAAATTTCATCAATAGGAAATGTTCAAACAGACTTGAGGAGTGAATTTACTTCTCAAGGAATTAATCAAACACTACATAGAGTTTATTTACAAGTTGTATGTGAAGTAAGCATTTTAACTCCTTTTGAAAATATAAAAAGTAGTATAACAAATCAGGTTTTATTAGTTGAAAATGTAATTGTTGGAAATACACCAAATACCTATTACAATTTAGAAGGATTGACTAAAGAAAATACGATAGATATTATAGAATAAAAACAAAATTATAATTTAAAAATAAAGTAAAACAGAATTACAGTATAAAGAAATTTATATTGTAATTTTGTTATTTATGTTATATTATATAGAAAAGAAAGGGGTATAATATGAAATTTATAGTACAAAGAGTAAATAAATCACAAGTTGAGGTTGAAGAAAAAATAGTTGGAAAAATAGATAAAGGATTTATGGTTCTGATAGGAATAACACATAATGACACAAAAGAAATAGCAGATTTTTTAGTTAGAAAATTAATTAATTTAAGAGTATTTGAAGATGAAAATGGAAAAATGAATTTATCACTAAAAGGTGTACAAGGTTCTTTATTATTAATTTCACAATTTACATTATATGCAGATTGTACAAGCGGAAATAGACCTTCATTTACTAATGCTGCTAAGCCGGAGTTTGCAAATGAATTATATGAGTATATAATAGAAGAATGTAAAAAACAAATACCTAATGTTCAAACTGGAATTTTTGGAGCTGATATGCAAGTTAGTTTGGTAAATGATGGACCGGTTACTATTATATTGGAAAAAGAGTAATTGCTTGACATAATATTTATAATATGGTATAATAAAAAAGGTTTAACTATCAGAAACCACTCAAAAACTAGAGTATAGCAAATTCGTGAAGCCTTATTTTAGGAAAATCAAATTGTTTTTCACTAATAGATTAGTTAAACGCGTGGCAAACAAAAAAGAGGGATTAGGAAAGTATAGTATATAAGTGAAATTTGATTTTATTTGTGGAAGTGCCTTATCTAAGTAATTTAGATAAGGCTTAATTTTTTTATATATTACAAGGTTAATACATTCTATAATAGATTATAAATAAAATAATTGACTTATGTATACTTTTATGATAAAATATGCTAAAATTTTTGAAAAAAGTTCATTTTTGCAAGTGCAAGATAGGAGGAAAATATGAAATTTAGAAAATTAAGGATGGTATTATTACGGATAAGGCTAAAAACCAGAAAATTTTATAAAAATATTATTTTTGAAAACAAATCTGTAAGTAAAAAATGTAAAAGAAGTATAGCAAATTGGATTTTTAATTTGCAGTACTATAGGCAGATTAAAGTTGAAAATTTTAGAGATTTATTTAGCCAATTGAATGAGATTGTTTTTCCAATTACAATTCAGAAATCTTATAGTTATTTTGGTTTAAACATAATCTTTCTTGATAATGAAGGGAAAG
>ERZ791837.200-NODE-200-length-47672-cov-4.587815_pt1 | contig 47672 bp, 39 predicted proteins | sample MGYA00510292_ERZ791837 | MGnify/ENA primary metagenome ERZ791837 (study PRJEB30046, sample SAMN00715259) | human gut metagenome | study: EMG produced TPA metagenomics assembly of the A metagenome-wide association study of gut microbiota in type 2...
ATAATAGGGTCAACCAAGAAAAACTACGATAACTAAAGGGTTTTGACGGCTTGAGTTGTCCTTCAAAAGTTTTATTTGTTGAAAAGACTGTAAGAAGCGGGAAATCCTGGGGTTATATGTAGGCGGTTTTTGGAAGCTCTGTTTTGACCCACAAAAGGAGCAGCAAATAAAGATTGAAGGAGAGTTCAAGCCTACGGTGGATTGCCATTGAGTGATCCGCCGTGGGCTTGTTTGCTGTTTTATCAAATGAAAAATTAGTGAGGGAGAACAGAACTATGAAAAATTATAAAATCGCTGTGGCCGGCACGGGATACGTCGGACTTTCGCTGGGAGTGCTTCTGAGCCAGCATCATCAGGTAGTTGCAGTCGATATTGTGCAGGCTAAGGTCGATATGATCAACAACAAGAAATCTCCGATTCAGGATGATTATATTGAAAAATACTTGGCAGAAAAAGAACTGAACTTGACCGCAACGCTGGATGCAAAGGCTGCATACTCGGATGCGGACTTTGTTGTAATAGCTGCTCCCACGAACTACGATAGCCACACCCAGCATTTTGACACATCTGCAGTTGAAGCTGTGATCAAGCTGGTCATGGAATATAACCCGAACGCCATCATGGTCATTAAGTCCACCATTCCGGTGGGCTACACCGCATCCGTGCGTGAGAAGTTCAACAGCAAGAACATCATCTTCAGCCCGGAATTCCTGCGTGAATCTAAGGCTCTGTATGACAATCTGTATCCGAGCCGCATCATCGTCGGCACGGATCTGAACGATGAGCGCTTGGTGGAGGCTGCTCATGAGTTCGCTGGTCTTCTGCAGGAAGGTGCGATTAAGGAAAACATCGACACACTGTTTATGGGCTTCACCGAGGCGGAAGCAGTTAAACTGTTTGCTAATACATATCTGGCATTGCGCGTGGCTTACTTCAACGAACTGGATACCTATGCAGAGAGCAAAGGACTGAATACCCAGCAAATTATTAACGGTGTTTGCCTTGATCCTCGTATTGGTAGTCACTACAACAATCCTAGCTTTGGATATGGCGGGTATTGCCTCCCTAAGGACACTAAACAGCTGCTGGCAAATTATGCCGATGTACCGGAGAATTTGATTGAAGCTATTGTGGAGAGCAACCGTACTCGTAAAGATTTCATTGCAAATCGTGTTCTGAAACTGGCTGGATATTACGGCTATGATGATGACAATGAGTACGATGAGAAGCATGAAAAGTCTGTTACTATCGGTGTGTACCGTCTGACCATGAAGAGCAACAGCGATAACTTCCGTCAGAGCTCTATCCAGGGTGTCATGAAGCGCATCAAGGCAAAGGGTGCCACGGTTGTGATTTACGAGCCGACTCTGAAAGACGGTGAGACTTTCTTCGGTTCTGTAGTGGTCAACGATCTGGCGAAGTTCAAGGAAATGAGCCACGCCATTATCGCAAACCGCTACGATAAGTGCCTGGATGATGTGAAAGAGAAAGTTTACACGAGAGATCTGTTTGGTAGGGACTAAAGAGTTGCGGGGAAAGAAATGAAAGCGAAGACAGAAATTCAGCATATATACCTAGTGGGTGCAAAATCATTGGGAGCATATGGCGGCTATGAGACCTTTGTGTATAAGCTCACGGAGCATCACCAGAACAAGGAGAACATTAAATATCACGTTGCCTGCAAAGCCAATGGTGACGGCTGCATGGATGAAACTAAATTTGATGGTGTGACTAAAATCAACGACCATGAATTTGAACTTCACAATGCGCACTGCTTTAAGATTGACGTTCCGCAGATTGGCCCTGCTCAAGCGATTTACTATGATGTGGCTGCACTGAAGGCTTGCTGTGATCATATCAAGAAGAATCACATCCCACATCCAATTGTTTACATAATGGCTTGCCGCATTGGACCGTTTGCAGGTCATTTCTATCATGAAATCCATAAACTTGGTGGCACGGTTTACTTGAATCCAGATGGTCATGAATGGATGAGAGCCAAGTGGTCGGCTCCGATTCGTAAATACTGGAAGATTTCTGAGCAGATGATGGTCAAATATTGTGATCTTGCTATCTGCGATTCTGTGAATATCGAAAAGTATATCCACGAGTGTTATGACGGGAAAGGAATCAAGGGCAGAAATCCAAAAACCACATTCATTGCTTACGGTGCAGATTTGACACTCAGCAAGCTGGCTGATGATGACGAAAAGCTGGTGAATTGGTACAAGGAAAAAGGTCTGACAAAAAAAGATTACTACCTTGTTGTTGGTCGTTTTGTGCCGGAAAACTCGTTTGAGGTTATGATTCGTGAGTTCATGAAGAGTGGAAGCAAAAAAGATTTTGCGCTTATCACGAATGTAAACGACAAATTCCTGAATGAGTTGGAAGAAAAGCTTCATTTCAAGAGTGACAAGAGAATCAAGTTTGTTGGCACAGTATATGATCAGGAACTCTTAAAAAAAATTCGAGAGAATGCCTACGCGTATTTCCATGGACACACGGTTGGAGGTACGAATCCTTCACTGATTGAGGCTCTTGGCAGCACGGATCTGAACTTACTGGTTGACGTTGGCTTTAATAAAGAGGTCGCAGAGGAGTGCGCTTTGTACTGGAGCCGCAAACCGGGTAGCCTCGCAAGGTTGATTGATCGTGCAGACAAGATGAGCACCGAAGAAATCGTGGAAATGGGGCAGAGAGCCAAGAAGCGTGTGGCCGAAGAGTATACGTGGGACAAGATTTGCGGACAGTATGAGGAAGTATTCACAAAGTGAGTAAATGAGGAATTAGACGGTGAAAATTTCAAAATATTATAGATCTTTTCTGAGAAGAAAATTAAATGCAGAAAATCGCAAACGTCTTACAAACAAAAACTTTACGGTGCTATGTAATAACTGTGTGGGGGGGTGATCCTTCACGAGTTAGGTGAACGCTTTAATTCGCCAACGGTCAATTTGTTTTTTAAAGCGGAAGATTATCTCAAATTTTTGGAGAACTTAGATTATTACTTAAAACAGGCTCTTGTAGAAGTTGAAAGCGAGAAAAACTACCCTGTTGCAAAACTGGATGATATAACAATATATTTCATGCACTATTCATCGTTTGATGAGGCAAAAACAACTTGGCAAAAACGAGTAGCAAGAATTAACAAAAACAATTTGTATGTAATTTTTGTTCAGCAAAGCGGTTGTACAGAGCGGGTTTTGGAGGAATTTGACAAGCTTCCCTATAAACATAAGCTGGCACTTACTTCAGAGCCGATGCCGGAGATCAAATGCTCTTATTGTATTCCTGGTACGGCGCAGTCGAATGGAGAAGTAATGGATTTGTGCAAGTATGAGGGAAAGTTTACTGGCAAGCGATGGATTGATGAATATGATTATGTGGGGTTTTTAAATAAGAAATAATGTGAGGAATTGATATGTACGATTATTTAGTAGTAGGCTCCGGCCTGTACGGCGCGATTTTTGCGCACGAGGCAAAGGCACACGGCAAGAGCGTGTTGGTGATTGACAAGCGCCCCAACATTGCGGGCAATATCTACACTGAAAATATTGAGGGAATTAATGTCCATAAGTATGGTGCCCATATTTTCCATACTAATAATAAAAAGGTATGGAGCTATATCACGCAGTTTGCGGAGTTCAATCGATTTACCAATTCTCCGGTTGCCAACTACAAGGGTGAGCTTTACTCTCTGCCCTTCAACATGTATACCTTCAATAAAATGTGGGGTGTTGTGACACCGGAGGAAGCCGCCGCAAAAATTGAGGAGCAGCGCAAGGAAATCACCGGTGAGCCGAAAAATCTGGAGGAGCAGGCCATCTCTCTCGTGGGACGTGACATCTATGAGAAGCTTATCAAGGGCTACACTGAGAAGCAGTGGGGACGTGACTGCAAGGATCTGCCTGCCTTCATTATCAAGCGCCTGCCCGTGCGCTTGACCTTTGACAACAACTATTTCAATGCGCTATATCAGGGCATTCCTATTGGTGGCTACACCAGGTTGATTGCCAATCTGCTGGAAGGCATTGAGGTGCGCCTGAACACCGACTACTTGGAAAACAAGGTCGAGTTAGATGAACTGGCTGACAACGTGGTTTACACCGGCCCCATCGATGCCTACTTTGACTATAAGCTGGGTACGCTGGAGTACCGCTCTGTCCGTTTTGAAAATGAGATTCTCGATAAACCCAGCTTTCAGGGCAATGCCGCGGTCAACTACACCGACCGCGAAACGCCGTGGACCCGCATCATTGAGCACAAGTGGTTTGAGTTTGGTAAGGACGAGAACGGCAATGATTTGCCCAAAACTATTATCAGCCGGGAGTATAGCAGTGAGTGGAAGCCTGGTGATGAGCCGTATTATCCGGTCAATGATGCTAAAAATAGCTTGCTGTATTCTGAGTACAAGAAGCTGGCAAATGCCGAAAGTAAAGTGATTTTCGGTGGCCGTTTGGGTGAGTACAAGTATTACGATATGGATCAGGTTATTGCCGCTGTATTGGAGAGATGCGAAAGGGAATTTGATGTATGAATGGAAAAATAATCGTTGTTACACATAAAGAGTATAAAATGCCATGTGATACAGTGTACCTTCCAGTATGCGTTGGTGTTGGCAGAGATGCTTTAAGGAATAAGTATCAGGCTGACGATGAAGGTGAAAACATCTCTGATAAGAATATTCTTTATTGCGAACTGACAGCACTGTATTGGGCTTGGAAAAACTTGAACTGTGATTATATCGGATTGGCTCATTATCGTAGATATTTGACTGAGTCAAAGAGAAGTAAAAACATAGAGGATGCTCTATCTCAGCCTAGAATTGAAGAACTCTTGATGGACTATGACATAATTGTACCTAGAGAGAAAAGGTATTCTCAAACAATAGCCGACCATTATATTAACTGTATTAAAAGCAGAAAAGATGCACACAAAATTCATTTACAATTACTTCGTGATTCGATCCTTGAGGTGGCACCAGAATATATTGCTGAATACGATAAAACTATGAATGGGCATAGTGCACACATGCTTAATATGTTTGTGATGAAAAAGCAAGATCTGGACAATTACTGCGAGTGGCTGTTTAAGGTTTTGTTTGTTCTAGAGAAAAAAATATATGACCATGATGTCTACTATGATCGCATAATGGGAGCATTTAGTGAGTTCCTGTTGGATGTATGGATTAGAACAAATAAAAAGACATATATAGAGGTTGAGTTAATCGAAACTGAACGAGACTATTGGGGCAAGATTAAATGGGCTCTGAAAAGAAAGTTTTTTGAATAAGGAGATAATATAATGCGAATCCTGCATTACTCACTAGGGTTTCCCCCTTATCGAAGGGGAGGACTGACAAAATATTGCTTGGATCTTATGGCAGCACAGGAAATGCAGGGTAATGTGGTAGCTATGTGCTGGCCTGGTGAAATCGGAATTATCAAGAAGAAAAAAGTTGCAATAAAAAAAAGAAAAAAATACAACATAGGAAAGAGTAAGATTGAAAATTATGAAATACAAGGGATTTTACCTGTTCCTCTTTTAGAGGGAATTAAAAATCCGGATCTATTTACTGAAAAAAAGAATCCAGAAATTTGGAAACAATTTTTAAAGAACTGGAGACCTGATGTCATCCACTTTCATACATTAATGGGCTTGCCGCTAGAATATGTTGAAACGGCAAGAAAGCTTGGGATAAAAACAGTATTTACGACGCATGATTATTTTGGATTGTGTCCAAGGACGACTTTGGTGCGTCAAAATGGCGAAATTTGTGATGGCTGCACACCGGAATTGTGCGCGGAATGCTGTGAGAATGCTATTAGTTATAGAAAATTGAAAATTCTACAATCTTCAGTATATAGGGTCCTGAAAGATTCACCAATTGTAAAAAAGCTCAGAAAAAAACATTGGAATGAATCGAAGAATGATTCTGCACAACAACAGGCTTCTGTCCAGAGCTCAAAACGAGCAGAAGAATATGTTGAGCTACGAGAGTATTATATAAAATTATTAAAGAGTTTTAATATCATCCATTTTAATAGTAGCAATACAAGAGATGTGTATTTAAAAGCAGCTAAGGAGATGTTAAACAACGAGGTTGTTTCTATATCACATGAAATGATAAAAGATAATAAAAAGAAAAAAAAGAAACACGAGCTATTGCATTTTTCTTATTTGGGACCAGATACATATAATAAAGGATACTATGTATTAAAAGAAACACTAAATCAGTTGCATAAAGAAGGATATAAGTTTCAGTTAAATATTTATTTTGAAGATGCTTCGGAGCCCTATATCGTTTCACACGCGCCGTACCAATACTCAGAATTGGGCAAGGTGATGGATGATGCAGATTGCGTTATATTACCTAGTTTGGGGAATGAAACATTTGGCTTTACTGTCTTAGAAGCTCTAAGTTATGGTGTCCCTGTTATTGTTAGTAGTCATGTGGGCGCAAAGGATATTGTTGACGAGGGTAAAAACGGGTTCGTTGTTGAAGGCAATGTAGATTCTCTAAAAACAAAGCTAAGAAGTGTGTTGGATAAACCTGAAATATTGGAAGATATGAATAACTATATTGTTGCCAATACACACATTAAAACAATGACAGAACATTCTAAAGAAATCAAGGACCTGTATCAAAAGTGACTTGTATATAGAAATGGAGAAAATTATGGATTTAGATAAAATTAGATGAAAGTCAGAGGTCAGTCATCCAAATTTTATAGCTCAATATAGATTTGTAAAAGCAAAAAGATTATGTGAGTATTGGGCTGACAAAAATAAGCTGCTGTACTTATTTGCTCGGATGCGATATGAACACTATAAGGTGAAATACAATACAGATATTCCTGCCCGTTGTAAAATCGGGGGGGTTCAAAATCAGACATCTCGGAGGTATTGTATTTAATCCGGGTGTTGAAATTGGAAAAAATGTTGATTGCTTAAATGGTGTTTTGCTTGGGCAAATTGATTTCGGTGCCAAGGCAGGTGTGCCGAGAATTGGTGATAATGTGTTTTTGGGAACCAATTCTATTGTTGTTGGTAAGATTAAAATAGGAAATGATGTGTTAATTGCCCCAGGTGCGTATGTGAACTTTGATGTTCCGGATCACTCTATAGTAATAGGAAATCCTGAAAGGATTATTGCAAAAGAAAATGCGGCAAGAGGATATATAGCATCACCTATTGAAGATTAAATGTGTGGATAATAAATAACGAGGAGTTATGAGTCTGCATGTTTTCTGCAAAGGGAGAACAAATTGTGCAAAATAAAGTAAGTATTATTGTTCCTGTCTATAAAGTTGAGAGGGAACTAGATCGCTGTGTTCAAAGTCTGTTTAAACAGACTTATAATAATTTGGAAATAATTCTTGTGGATGATGGCAGTCCTGATAAATGTCCTGAATTATGCGAAAATTATGCCGAGATGGATAAAAGAGTTAAGGTCATCCATAAAGAAAACGGCGGACTATCAGACGCCCGCAATGCAGGGTTAAAACAAGCAACGGGCGAGTATATTCTGTATGTTGATTCTGATGATTATATTGATTTGGATACCTGCGAAAGATTTATAAAGGCAGCGGGTAATCAGAAAATAGATATTATTGTTGGAAATGCAATTATGGAAAAACCAGATGGTAAAGAAATGATGATACACTCAGCGACACCATCTGGAATCACCTATACTGCCAAGCAGTTTATTATGAGTGCTGTTAAAGCATATCAGTGGTATGCCCCTGCATGGCTTAATATGTATAGAAGGGACTTTCTTCTTGATAATCAGTTGTACTTCAAAAAAGGAATTTACTTTGAGGATGTTCAAATGTTGCCACGTGTTTTTTTGCAGGCAAAAAAAATCACATGCATAGATGGAACATTCTATCATTATATTATTCGAGAAAATTCAATTATGACATCTCAGAAAGACGAGAAAAAGAAAAACGATTCAATTCAAAATTTAAAAGAATGGAAAGAGCAGTTTGATCTTGTAGATGATGTGGACTTGAAAGAATGCCTATATGGAATGCTTGTGAAAATGTATATACACGAATGTAGACAGTATGGGATTACGACTAAAGAAATAGAAGGAATGGATGCTAGATTTATATTGAGGAATAGTCTTAATTATAGAGAAAGACTAAAGGCCACTATGTGGTTGTGCTTTCCAAGGCTACTGATAAAACATTGAAGGAGTGCATATGAGTGTTTACATTTTTTTATGGGGCGCTGTAGTTGTATTTGGCTTTATCGCAAGTAGAAGTAATTATAAAGCAAAATATTTTGTGCTCTTTTCTTTTTTCCTGATGACAATTGTTTTGGGACTAAGAGGGGCTACAGTGGGCGAAGATACAAAAATGTATCTTAATATTGCAGAAAGAGTAACTAATATATCATGGAAAGAAGTGTTTTCTAGCTTTCCAACGAGTCAGTGGAGATATATTTCATATGGCGGCTTAAGTGGATTTAGTGAGCGGACGGAAACAGTTTATTTGGCTTACTGCAAATTGATAATGCTTATATTTCATAATGCGCAGGCAGTTCTTCTTATAACAGCTGCAATTACGAATGCTCTATTTGCAAAGTTTATTTTAGATAACATAACAGTCAAACAAGATGCCATACTGGCTGTTTATATTTACATGTGCGATGCGATGTTTATGAATTCGTTTAATACAATGCGACAAATTTTGGCAATATCCATTGCAGTGCAATCCATAGAATTAATAAAAAAAGAAAAGTATAAGAAAGCAATAGCATGTGTTCTATTAGCCGCATGCTTTCATCAATCTGCAATAGTTTTTTTTGCTGCCGATTTATTTTATTTATTAAAGAAGAAAAAAGAAAGATATATTTATCTCCTTGTGACTGTTTGTGCATTGCCAGTTTTAATCCCTGTGGCTATTAAAGTGGTCAGTATCTTCTCCAGTAAATATGCAAGTTATTTGTCAGTTAGTTTTTGGGGAGCACAACTACGAGGAACACTCTTGCTCTGGATAATTATTGCAATTGTTCTGTTTATTATGATGCGTGCTAACCAATCGGATAATATAGATTGGTGGCTAATCTATATGGCAACAATTTACATTGGTGTAGAGCTTGTTGGAATGCAGTTGACGGTTATATCTAGGGTGGCAATGTACTTTAGAATTTTCCTTGTATTGCTCTTTCCGATTGCTCAAAAATATTTCACTAAAAAAAGTGGACAGTTTTATAAAATTGGCGTGGTTATGCTAATGACTGTATCGTTCTTTAGTTATGCGAGTTCGCCTGCTCGTTTGTACACTTTTTGCTTTTAATGATCAAAGAGGGAGGGCAGAGGAATGCCTATTGTTTCGGTGATAATACCTACATATAAAGGAAGTAGTGCCTTAAATAGGGCAATTGATAGTGTGTTGTGTCAATCATATAAGGAAATTGAAATAATTGTAGTTGATGATAATGATCCAACAAGCGATGAAAGAAAAAATACAGAAGCCCTTATGAGTCGCTATATTGGAGACAAAAGAATTCGTTACATCAAACATCAAAGAAATTCGAATGGCGCAGTTGCCAGAAATACAGGAATTACTGCGGCAACTGGTAAGTATATCGCCTTTTTGGATGATGATGACTATTATCTTCCGAATCGTATAGAAAAAAGTGTAAGGTATCTTGAAAAGAATAGAGACGCTGTAGGTGTATATGCAGGTGTTGATATTATCGACAAAGAGGGAACCATAAATTTGAAAGTAAGACCGCAGTGTGATTTGAAAATTTCTGATTTGCTGCGGAAAGAAATGGTTATAGGAACTGGTAGCAACATTTTTGTAAAAAGCGATGTTGTAAAAGGAATCCATGGATTTGATGAAAGCTTTGTAAGAAGGCAAGACATCGAATTTATGATTCGCGTATGTCACGAAGGTCGTGTGGGATATATACCAGATAAATTGATTGTTAAATCAGAAAATGGAACACTGAATCATCCTAAATATGACAAAATGAAATCTGTCATAGATCAATTCGGGCAGAAGTTTGAGAATGACATTGATGCACTGGGAGAGGAAAAACCAAAATACTATGCAATGCAGTATCGTACATTGTTTGGAATTGCATTGTATGAGCACAACAAAGATGAAATTAACGAAGCTACGCATTTGATAAAAAAATATGATACACTTTCGTTTAAAGAAAAACTGCTAAGAATAGTGTATATTTATAATCTTCGAGACAGCAAGGTAGTGAAGATGATTATTGATAAAAGTAAACAACGATGTGATAGGTGATTTAAAGCGAAAGGAAAAATATGGCAAGTAAAATACTGATTGTAGGAGCAAACTTTGAAAACAAAGGTGCTCAGTCAATGTTGTTTATAACAGTTGATGAATTAAAAAAAAGAATGCCTGGTTGTGAAGTCTATTTTGCAGGCTGCGAGGTCTTTGATGAAAATAAATACGCCTTTCATGAGGTGTTTTATTCTGAGCCAGCAAAGAGTATTGCATTAGGCAATAATGCAATGATGCTGGAAACAAAATGCTTCATCAAAGACTGCGTTAAGTTTGTTGTTGGAAAGCGAAATAATTTGTTTCGATTCAATGAGATTAAGAACTTGATTAAAAAAATCAATATTATTATAGATGTCAGTGGATTCAATATTGGAAAAAAGTGGAGTGTAGAGATTCAAGAATCCTATTTGAATAATATTAGATTGGCCCGGAAATATAATATCCCAATTATTATGATGCCTCAATCTTTTGGAAGCTTTGATTATCCAGAAGATAAAAAATTCTTGCTTAAAGAGATTAGCGAATTGCTAAAATATCCTAAAATTATTTTTGCAAGAGAAAGAGAAGGCTATCAAATGCTCACCGAACAGTTCGGGTTAAAGAATGTACAACTTTCAACGGACTTGGTATTGCAAAACGATGGTGTGGATGTTTCCAACATTTATAAAAAACCATTAAAAAATATGAACCTTCCTCATGTGGAAAAGAATTCTGTTGCATTGATTCCTAATACACAGTGCTTTAACCATGGAGACAAAGATAGGAATATACAAATGTATAAGGAAATCATATCTTATCTCCTTAAAGCTGGAAAAACAGTGTACATATTTAGACATTCAAGAGAAGATTTTCCGATTTGCAAATTGATTGCAGAGCAATTTCAAGGAAATAAGAATGTGGTACTTTTGGACAATGAATTCTCTTGCCTTGAATATGATGAGTTTGTGAAAAAATTTGATTTCGTTATATGCTCTCGTTTCCATGGAGTGGTTCATGCGTACCGCAATTACATTCCATGCATTCTCCTTGGTTGGGCAATTAAGTATAAGGAACTGGCTGCAAATGTAGGTCAAGAGCAGTTTGCGTTCGATATAACAGAACCAAATTTCAATTCTGATCAGGTTAAAAATGTGATTGATCAGCTTTTAATTAATAAGGATAAGGAATCTGCAAGTATTAAAGCACATCTGACTGAAATCAGAAAAAATAATTGCTTTGATCAGATTGCGGGGTATTTGCAGTAATGAATAGAGAAAAAGCTCTTGCAAAAAACACATTCATAATAGCAATCGGAACTTTCTTGCCTAAGTTTTCAAGCATTATTACGCTTCCAATTATTACTGGTGGTCTTACTAAGGCAGAAATGGGTACGTATGACCTTATCAGTACCCTTGTTTCTCTGTTTTTACCGGTTGCAACATTGCAGATCCAGTCGGCTGCATTTCGTTTCTTGATTGATGTCAGAGAAGATGAAAAAGAGACGAAGAGAATTATAACGAACATTATTTCCTTTATTTTACCAACATCGCTTATTGCCCTTACAATTCTTTATTTGTGTTTGGGGAATGTAAGTCTGGTAATCCGTTGGCTGATTTGTCTTTATTTCTTTTCGGATATTTTAATGCTTTCAACGCAGCAAATTGTTCGTGGATTATCTAATAATAAATTATATTCGGCCAGTTCAGTTACAATCTCTTTTTCCAATATGCTTTTGATTGTACTGACTATTTCTGTTGGAAAACAGGGACTAGTAGGCGTTTTGGCTTCTATTACTATTGCAACAACGATTGGCTTAATCTTACTGTTAGTAAAAGGGCACATCTTATCTAGAATTGATTTGTCACTGCTTTCTAGGAAAACTCTATTGGAAATGTTAAGCTATTCGTGGCCGATGATTCCGAATAGTTTGTCCAATTGGGTCCTTAGTTTCTCGGATCGAGCTGTATTAACGGCATTTATGGGACTGGAAGCTAATGCGATATACTCTGTTGCCAATAAGATTCCGGCGCTGTTTACAACTGTGCAGGGAACGTTTGTCTTTGCTTGGCAAGAGAATGCATCTTTGGCATCTAAGGATTCAGATGCAGATACTTACTATGCGGAAATGTTTGACAGCATTTTCGGTATTCTTGTTGGAATAATGGCATTGCTTATTGCAGCAACACCAATTCTGTTTTGGCTCCTTATTAGAGGAGACTATAAAGAAGCGTATTATCAGATGCCTATTTTGTTTATGGGTATGCTTTTTTCGTCGATGGCTTCCTTTATAGGTGGAATTTATGTTGCACATAAGAAAACACGAAGTGTGGGAGTTACAACTATTCTCGCAGCGGCTTGCAACCTTGTGATTGATCTGGTTTTTGTTCATAAAATTGGAATTTTTGCGGCATCCATTTCAACATTAGTCAGCTATGTTTTTCTGACAATTTACAGAATGGTTGATGTGCAGAAATTTCAAAAGGTCAAATTCAACACAGGACGTTTTTGCTTGCTGATTGCGCTGCTTGTCTTAATGTGTGCTATTTGCTGGATTGATACGGTGGCATTAAATGTACTCAATATTATTTTGGGATGTATAATTGCAGTTGTGGTTAACAGGAAAATAATGAAAAGCATCCTTTTGACTTTAAAGAATAAAATGAAAAAGTAAAGAGGGCAGAATGATGAGCATTGTAAAAAAAGCAAAGAATGAAATAAAAAAGTTGTTGGGTAAAACGCCAGAAAAAACGCTGTATGAGAATTATTACAACAAATACCGGAGATTTTCTTTTGTTGATGGTTCCTGCACAGATGAAAAGCAATTTGAAGCAAGTATAACGCGCCTCTACCATACCGTAGAAAAAGGCTTGTCCTACCTGAATTATAGACCAGGTTTTGGAAAAGAAAACGTAGAAGCTTTGGTAAGATCATTGGAACAGTATTCAAAGCAGTACAGCGTGGATAAGTTCTTCTACCAAACGGCTCTCTCAGTTTTAAATGAATATGTAAGAAAAAATGCGGAACATGGCGTTGAAAATAAAGAACTTTCTAAACGTATCTCTGCATTGCCAGGTAAGAAAAATGAAGCTGGTGGAGCAATCAAGTTTGTTCCATTATCATCAGAAGAGCTTAGTAAGGCCAATTACAAAGAGCTTGTGGAAACACGGCATAGTATTCGCCATTTCTCTGATAAGCCGGTTGAGTTGGAAAGAGTTGAAAATGCAGTAAAACTTGCGCAGTATACTCCGTCCGCTTGCAATAGGCAGGGATGGAAAACTTATATTGTAAATGACAAGGCCGTATTAAGGGAAGTGTTGAAGAATCAAAATGGAAATCGAGGATTTGGACAGGAATTTGATAAACTTCTTGTTGTTGTCGGAGATTTGAGATGTTTCAATAGAGACAGGGAAGTATTCCAAGTTTATATTGACGGCGGTATGTATGCAATGCGTGTACTGGATAGTTTGTACTATGAAAGAATTGCAAGCGTACCGTTGAGTGCATCTTTAACGAAAGAACAGGAAGAAAATGTCAGAAAGCTCTTAAAACTTGATCCGGCGGAAGTTCTTATCATGTTTATTGGTATTGGAAACTACCCGGATGAGTGTCAGACAACACGTTCCGAAAGGAAGCCGGCGGAATATACGGTTATATAATTAAAGCTAAAGGATACTTAAATGGAAGCAAGGGCAAAAAGAAATTCAAACATTGAGATTATTAAACTTGTTGCAGTATTTTTGATTATACTGTCTTCTGCGCTTCCCTATGGTGCCACATACCGGGGGGGGGTACACGATACCGTCTATGTAAATTTAAATAATACAGGGTGGTCTATTGACCATATTATTTTTACGCTATTTAGATGGTGTGGTCAAATAGGTGATACATTATTCATTGCAGTGTCGGCGTGGTTCTTATGCGATAGCAAACAGATAAAAGCGAATAAGCCGATTAGGATGATCTTGGATTCATGGATTCTTTCGATTATCGGATTAGTTGCGGCTTTTTGCTGTATGAAGCCACTGTTTTCTGAAATAGTAAAAGCGTTCTTTCCGGTTAGATTCAATCTAAACTGGTTTGTTGGCTGCTATATTATATATTATCTTATACACCCTCTCTTAAATAAGGCGATTGAGGGAATGAATAAGAAAGAAACAAAGAAACTCGTCAAGATTTTATTCGTTGTGTATTCCGTTGCAGGGATTTTAGGACAAGCCTATTACTACACGAATCTGGTTGGCTTCATCTGCATTCATTTTTTTGTTTTATATTACAAAAGATATATGAATGCCAAGGCAAATAGGAGCAGAGATATAAGACTCATAGTAGCCGCATTCATTGGAATTATCATTTGGATTTGTGGAATAAATATTTTAAGCACGGTTACGGGAAAATTCTCAGGAATGAACTTGTTTGGATGTACTTTTATGAATCCATTGATAATACTTATGGGAATGGCAACACTGAATCTTGCAGTCACTAGTAGTCCAAGAAACAACAATCAGATTAATGAATTGTCAAAATTTTCGCTACTAATTTATCTTTTTCATGCGAATTACTTTTGGCTTACATACGGAAAGTATGCTTGGATTGGATTCCTGTGCAATAATAGTTTGTCGCTGCTTGCAGCAGTGGGAGTTACCGTTGTGTGTTATATTTTGATTACGCCGTGTTTATCATGGATATACAGTAAGATGCTTGATAGAGTCCTTAATTTGACCACTGAGCGATTAAATGGACTTATTGAGAGAATCTTATAAGAATTATATGGGGACTTGTTGCAGAGCAACGACGCCTGGTATGGCATGACCTACCATGAAGATATGACTTCCGTAAAGAACAGCTTCAAGAAGATGTTAGAAAAAGGTGTGTACAAGGCTGATTTGTTTTCAGACTTGTGATATAATTGAGCTATCATAATAGGAAAGAGGTTTGTGTCCTATGCCCAGAACAAAAGGTAGCAAGAATAAGCCCAAAACTGTGACTGCTGATTTTGCAACGCAGATTGCGGAAAAGCAGTCCGCGAAGGAAGTACTCACAGCGGAAATCGCATCCATCACCGCCAACATTGACACTTTAAAGGCTGACTTGAAAGAGAAGAAGACTGCTCTGAAGAAGGCCGAAAAAGAAGTGGTAACGCTGGAAGCGAAGAAGGCCAGGGCAGATGCCAAGGCAGCAGAAGAAGCGAAAAAGGCAGAAGCAGAATCCGTCCTGAAGAAGCTGCTTGCCGAAGGCATGAGTGCTGATGAAATTCTCGAAAAACTGAAATAACACGAAAAACCCGTAATGGACAGGCATAACGCACCGTCCATTACGGGTTTTAGGGTTATAAGAACATAAGTTCATCCGGCGGCCACATCAAACTGAAAATGTGCCGGAAGGTTGAACTGCTTGATAAACGCATGATGCTGGGCGTGGTAGTGACGCAGATCGTACCCCAGATGATGCAGTTCCAGCAGCTTCACCAGCACCAGATTGAGGTGGATTCCCTTAGCAGCGGCAATCTGAGCAGCATCCAGCCCGCACTTCGTCATTTGATAGACTTCATCACTGTCCAGCATCAGGTGGGATGTGAAAGCGTTATGCTCGTAAAGAAGGATGTGCTTGTCCTTAATGGTCAGAAACTTGTCCAGGGTATGCAAGTCCATGAGCAACTGATGCTCCAGATAATGTCCCAGCGCATAACCGCACACCATCTGCTTTGTCTGTTTGTCCAGCTGGCGATTGATAAGAATCAGTGGCTTATCAAAATAGAGCGAAAGTAAACCCAACATATCTTTAATGCGGGGTGTTTCACTGATGTCCAGACTGCAACTGCGCGCGATCTGTTTGATGTTGCGAGTTCCGACATTTTGGACAAGTTCATTAGCAGCTTGGTGAATAAATGCAGAATCCATAATGTGATCTCCTTCCGGGGATAGCATAGTGAATAGAACAGTGGTTCACAGGTTCATTATTCGTTCCTTTTCTCGTTTTTGTTCTCGGTACTTAAAATAGGCTTTGTGCATTTCATACATGATGCCGTCCATATCCTGCGGGGTCAACTCTCCGCTGGCAAATAGCTCAGTAAGCTCAAATGCGAGATGCTGGGCTTCTATTTTGCCCTTTTTTCCGTAGGCTTCGGCGGCACGTTCGATAAATAAAGACTGATCCGGCTGTAAATAGGTCAGAGGTACATGGAATATATCGGCCATCTTTTCAAGCATTTCAATACTGCGAGGGTAGCGGCCATCACGCTCCCATCCGATGATCGTTCTTTTGTTGATACCCAGACATTGTGCCAATTCGTCCTGTGTTAAAGAATGCTTCTTTCGTAGATCGCGAACTTTCTCTCCAAATTTCATGTTTGCAACCTTTCTATGGCGTAGTTATCGTGCTGTAACAATGTACAAAGGAATTTGTAAATATTCAATCTGAAAGATGCAATGAATTTTCACATTTTCCTCTTGACACGGCGGCACGACTTGCTTATAATATATGCTATATTCTATCATCTTTTGAATTATTATACCGTAAAAATCGTAAATATGCAAGCCGAAAAAGGTGAAAAAAGAGCGGAAGTTCAAAAGGTGAAATTGAATAGAAGAAAAAAGAAACCTAAACCAACACAAAGGAGGCCGTGAGAAGATGAGCAACGGAGAACATGAAATCCGCACCCCAAAGGGGCTGCGGATCGGGAATCGCAGTGTCGTTGATGGAAAGAATATGCTTCAGATCAAGCGTGGTGGCTGTGAAGATTATATTTCTGCTGAATCTCTGGTGGAGTGTATTCACGGCCTTCCCGTGAAGAGTATCGAATTTTTCACAGCAGAGAACCAACGAAAAGAAGCCTGAAGCAGAGTGCTTCATCGACACTGAAAGCGCAGAGGTGGAATCTTAGGCGGCACCTGGTTAGCCGACCAGCTCCACCAGACGTTCTTTTGGGTCTACAATATAATATCTGTTTGTTAGAGCGATACCGTAGCAATATGTGATATAGGCCGGAACAGAATGAGCGAATGCAGCGCAGTAGTGCGCCTGCAAGTAGTTCATCCTGTTTCGGCTTTTTTATTTGAAAGTTTTTTGAAAAAAGTGGTTGCCAAAACCCTTATTTAGAATGCTATAGGTATAGGCATAATTTTAATCGAATGGAGCTTAGGCTCCCCGTTCAAAAAAAAACGGGTGGGTCTGAGGTCATTTCTGCTGTTCTTTCATAGAAGACTCACCTGTTGCCGAAAGGCAGGAAGGTGGTTAAAATGAATTTTATTACTTTGAAAGAACTGAAGAAGATGGTTCCTGTTGCAAGTGAATTTAAGCGAGTGCCGGGTTTGAAGAAGATATTGGAAGATGGTATAGAAGTGATTCTCCGAAAACAGATGGAGAACCATGCGGAAGTAGTCGTCTATAAAAATGGATATGTTTCCTACCATGCACACGAAAGATATACGGTGTTTGCACTTCATAACTGTACACACTACTACTATGAATCGCAGGGAAATGAGCATCAGACAATTCCACATAACCATTTTGAGGATATGGAATGGCATATTCGTCTTGTGCTGGAGGGAGAGGATCGACTTGTGCGTAATCTTGAAGCACGGGAAAGTGAAACTTTTTCGTATGCGGCGGATGTGAATCCGGAGTATAACAATGAAATGGAAGATCCGCGTATAAATGTTATGGATTTTGTGTTGAATAAAGAATTTTTGAGAAAGGCAAGCGAACTGCTGAAAAAGCACCAGTGGGAAATGATTTGTCGCCACTATATTGAGGGAATGACGCACCGGGAAATTGCTGCTGAGATGGGAGTATCACATCAATATGTGACAAAGGGAATCAAAAAGGGGCTTCACCGCATCCGTTGCACTTATACATAATATAGAAAAACTGCCGCGGGGACTTAAAAATCCCTGCGGCAAATTTTTTTTGAGAAAATTTGAAAAAGTGGTTGCCAAACACCCCTTTCAGAATGCTATAGGTGTAAGGGTTATACAACAAGCCCTCACAAAAGTTCTTTGACAACTGAATAAGCCATCCCAGAGAGATACTTCTGGCACTGAATGTGCATCCTGCGCGTCTTACCAGAGAAAACGCCGCTGAAATATGGGGCAGGAACGGGCTGGGGCAGAATGGCAAAGCTCAAATAACAGCAGATACACTGCGGTGGAGCAAGGAAACGTGTTCCACCGTAGGAATGTACTGTTATTTCCAATAGTGCAAATCCAATCCGACAGGGGGTGATGAATTTACATGGAGTACCCGTATTTCAAAGGTCTGGAAGCAGACCGATACAGTTTTTACCGTGTGCCAAAGGCACTGGTCAAGGCTGATCTGTTCCAGAAGATGTCCGGGGATGCCAAGCTGCTGTATGCTGTGCTGCTTGACCGTATGAGCCTTTCCATCAAGAACGGCTGGCAGGACAAGCACGGCAACGCCTACATTATCTGCACGATAGAGGAAGTCATGGACTCTATTCATTGTGCCAGACAGAAGGCGGTCAAACTGCTGGATGAACTGGAACAGGAGTTTCAGCTTATCGAGCGGCGCAGACAAGGACTTGGCAAACCCAATCTGCTGTATGTGAAAGACCTTTATGCGGGGCTTTCGCAATCAAACTACTGGAAGTATGAAAATCATACTTCCGGTGGTATGAAAAACGAACTTCCGGGAGTTCCAAAATCAAACGGAAGTAATACTGAGAAGATAAATAAGACAGATAATAGTGAGACTGATCTTATCTATCCGGCTGAATTGCAGGAAGAAGAACAGTACCGCCGCTATTTCAAGAAAGCTCTGGAACTGGAAATTCTGGAACAGGGCTATCCGGCAGATAAAGCAGTCCTGTATGAGATTCTGGAACTGCTGGTGGAAACCGTCACCAGCAGAAAGAAGTTCCTGCGCATTTGCGGGGAGGATAAGCCGAAGGAGGTGGTGAAAAGCCGCCTGATGAAGCTGGATTCCTCGCATATCCAGTACATATTGGAGTGCTTAAAAGAAAACAGCACTCAGATTCGGAACATCAAGCAATACCTGCTGGCAACACTCTATAACGCACCGGTGACTGTGGACAGCTATTATTCCGCACAGGTTCGGCATGAATTTGGGTGGGGCGGCAGAGTAGATAAAAACTAGGAGGACAACCCCATGAACATCGTATTCATGAGTATGGACACGCTGCCCTCTACGCTGTGGGCGCGTGATCTGTATGACCAGATGCACATTCGCAGCGACTTTCGCAAGTGGTTCCCGCGTATGTGCCAGTATGGTTTCATCGAGGGCCGCGACTACGAGTATATGCCCCGTGTCCGGCTGCAGGATGAGGGCGGGCGCACGGTCCAGCGGTATGTGAAAGACTACCGCATCACACAGGATATGGCAAAGAAGCTCTGCAAGCTGCACCATACGGCAGTCGGTGCGGCGTACCATCCACAGCCGTTTGACTGGGATGCGCTGCTGGGCCTGCTGCATAAGAAGCCGCCGCGCCGGAACAGCTACGAAGCGCAGCTGAGCGATTCCGATTCGCTGGTGACAACCACGCAGATCGCCAAAGAGTACGGCTGCGGAGCAAAGGTGTTCAATCGGCTGCTGCATCTGCACGGCATCCAGTACCGTGCAAACGGCCAGTGGGTGCTGTATTCAGAACACCACGGCAAGGGCTATACGTCCAGCCTGACGTTCCGGCTCCAGCGCAGCGATGGCTCCGAGGTGGAAAAGCTGCACACGGCATGGACGCAGAAAGGCCGGAAGTTCCTTTACCACACGTTGAAGCGGCGCGGTGTGCTGCCGCTGGCTGAACAGGGAGGTTAAGCCTATGAATTTTACCGATAATCCGTTTGAACGCATGATGCGCCAGCGTCCGGGAACGGACAGCGGCCATCCCTGCAAGCACTGCCGCCACAAATGGGAGTGCGGCTATCTGCTGCACCAGTGCCGTAAGAAGTTCCGCTCGGTGCTGGGCGATACCGCGCCGCCTGCGGCCGGGGCAGTCCGCCCCTGATGCAGCGGCGATAGATGGGAGGTGAGCAACCGTGCAGGAAGAAGTCAACGAGAAAACCATCTCACTGTGCATCAAAGGAGGAAAAATCACCGCACAGATTTTGAAAGCAGCCCTGATAAAGCTGCTGACAGAAATGGACAAGAAAAAGCAGAGGGGGAAAGGAGAAAAAAGCCAATGTAAGAAAACAGGTCGGCAGAGCATCAAAAGCCTGCAAAAGAGCGGCGCGCAGATCACGAACATCGTTGTCACGGACAATAATATCAAGTCTTTCGACCGGGTCGCCCGGAAGTATGGCATTGATTACAGTCTGAAAAAGGTAGAGCAGGAGGGCAAGACGGAGTATCTGGTCTTTTTCAAGGCCAAGGATGTGGATGTTATGACCGCCGCCTTTAAGGAGTACACCAGCGAAACGCTGAAAAAGCAGAAACGCGAATCGGTGCGTCAGAAGCTGGAAAAGGTGAAAGAGGAACTTTCCAATCACCGTCAACTTAAGAAAGAAAAGAAGAGGGAGCAGGAACCGATACGATGAAAAATCCGAAAACACCTGCCCGCCTGCCGCGCAAAGCACCGTCCAACCAGACGGGCGGCACGGCATGGGGCAAAAAAATGGCTGCAGAGTTCAGCAGGATGATGCAGTCGGCAGACATGAAAAAGCTGATCCTGCTGAATTTTCCGTACATCATCGCCTTTTACATGGTGGAGAAAGCTGCATGGCTCTACCGCCATTGCAATGGCGATTCTGTGGTGGACAGGCTGATGGTTCTTTTTATGAACTTTGGCCTGGCCTACAAAAGTGTCTTACCCAGTTTTCACCCGTTCGACCTGATGGTGGGGCTGGTCGGCGCAGCTGCGCTGAAAGCAGTAATCTACTTCAAAGGGAAGAACGCGAAGAAGTATCGGCAAGGCGAAGAATATGGCTCTGCCCGATGGGGCAACCAGAAGGACATCGAACCTTTTATTGACCCGGTATTCGAGAACAACGTCATCCTCACACAGACCGAACGGCTGATGATGAGTGGTAGACCAAAGCATCCGAAGTACGCTCGCAATAAAAACGTCATTGTGATCGGCGGCAGCGGCAGCGGTAAGACCCGATTTTACGTCAAGCCCAACTTGATGCAGATGCCCCAAAAGGTCAGCTATGTCCTAACCGATCCCAAAGGCACAATTATTGTCGAGTGCGGAAAGATGCTCTCGGATGCCGGGTATAAAATCAAAGTCCTGAACACCATCAACTTCAAAAAATCCATGCGATACAATCCGTTCCATTACATCCGCAGCGAAAAGGATATTCTGAAACTGGTCAATACCATTATCGCCAACACAAAGGGGGATGGCGAGAAGTCCGGCGAGGATTTCTGGGTCAAGGCCGAACGCCTGCTCTACTGCGCACTGATTGGCTATATCTGGTATGAAGCCCCGGAGGAAGAGCAGAACTTCTCCACCTTGCTGGAGTTCATCAACGCCAGCGAAGCCCGCGAGGATGACGAAGAGTTTAAGAATCCTGTGGATGAGCTTTTTGAGGAACTGGAACAGAAGAAACCGGAGCACTTTGCAGTCCGTCAGTACAAGAAATACAAACTGGCGGCAGGCAAAACGGCGAAATCCATCCTCATTTCCTGCGGTGCCAGATTAGCCCCATTTGACATTGCGGAGCTGCGTGACCTTATGGCCTACGATGAGATGGAACTGGATTTGCTGGGGGACCGCCGCACGGCCTTGTTCGTTATTATTTCCGACACGGACGATACGTTCAATTTCGTGGTGTCCATCATGTACACCCAGCTTTTCAATCTGCTTTGTGACCGTGCAGACGATCAATGCGGAGGCCAGCTAAAGTATCATGTGCGGCTGCTGCTCGATGAGTTCGCAAACATCGGTCTGATCCCGAAGTTTGATAAGCTGATCGCCACCATTCGCAGCCGCGAGATTTCGGCATCCATCATCCTGCAGTCTCAGAGCCAACTTAAAACCATCTACAAGGATGCCGCAGAAACCATCATCGGCAACTGTGATACCATGCTGTTCCTCGGCGGTAAGGAGAGTTCAACGCTCAAAGAAATTTCCGAAACACTGGGAAAAGAAACCATCGACCTATATAACACGTCCGACACGCGCGGACAAAGCCCTTCCTTTGGTACAACCTACCAAAAGACCGGAAAGGAGCTTATGAGCCGGGACGAGCTTTCTGTTATGGATGGCAGCAAGTGCATCCTGCAGCTGCGCGGAGTCAGGCCATTCCTGAGCGACAAATTCGACATTACCAAGCATAAGCGGTACAAGGAGCTTTCGGACTTTGATAAGAAGAATGCTTTCGATGTGGAACGCTACCTGAAGCACGAACTAAGGCTGCGGATGGATGAAGAATTTGATTGCTACGAGGCGGATGTGTCCGAAGAAAGCACAGCATAGGAAGGAGGTCATTATCCGAAGTAAATTCATCCGTCCGCCTGTCCGGGCAGACCCCGTGGCAGGAAATTCACCCGACTGATCTCTACATTTTGCGATTCCAAAAGGCTGATTTTTATGAAAATGAAAGGAGAAGCCAGAATTGCGGGAGCAGGCAGCACCGAGGATGTGCCAGCCTGTTTTTCTTTTGGAATCGTGCTTTTTCTTAATGCTGCAATCTGGCGAAAAATGACTATGGAATTCTTCAATCAGGCTATTACCGTTCTGCAGACTCTCGTTGTTGCCATCGGCGCGGGCCTTGGCGTTTGGGGTGTTGTGAACCTCATGGAAGGGTACGGAAACGACAACCCCGGCGCAAAGTCGCAGGGCATGAAGCAGCTGATGTCCGGCGGCGGTGTCATTCTCATCGGCACCCAGCTGATCCCGCTGCTCTCTGGTCTGTTCGGCTAATCAACAAGCGATAGGAGGAAAACCCGCCATTGTTCGATAATATTTTCGCAGCAATCGAAAAATGGATGAGGGAACTTCTTTCCGGCATGGTGGAGTCCAACCTGAGTACGATGTTCACAGCGGTCAACCAACAGACCAGTGAAATTGCTGCTCAGGTCGGGCAGACACCGCAAGGGTGGAACAGCAGCATTTTCAGCATGATCCGTAACATTTCGGATTCGGTGGTGATTCCCATTGCAGGAATCATCATCACGCTGATCCTCTGCTATGAGCTGATCTCGATGCTGACAGAGCGGAACAATCTGCACGATGTAGACACTTGGATGTTCTTCAAGTATTTCGTGAAGATGTGGATCGCGGTCTATCTCGTCAGCCATACGTTCGATATTGCAATGGCGGTATTTGACATTGGACAGTCGGTGGTAAATTCTTCCTCCGGCATTATCCGTGGCAATACCGCCATTGATATTAGTTCTCTTTCCATGCAGATGCAGGCGGCAATGGCAACAATGGCGATTGGCGAACTGGTGACGCTGGCATTGGAAACCCTTGTTGTAAGCTGGTGTCTGAAAATTCTGTCGGTGGTTATCACGGTAATTATGTACGGCAGAATGATAGAAATATACCTCTACACTTCGCTTGCTCCGATTCCGTTTGCAACCATGAGTAACCGTGAATGGGGCCATGTGGGTACAAACTACTTCCGAGGGCTGTTCGCGCTGGCATTCCAGGCGTTCCTGATGATGGTCTGCGTGGCAATCTATGCAGCCCTCATCGGCAGCATCCGGGTATCTTCGGATATTCACTCGGCATTGTTCGGCACGATGGCCTACACGGTGATTCTTTGTTTCTCGCTGCTCAAAACGGGAAGTCTGTCCAAACAGATCTTCGGCAGTCACTAAATCCGGGAAAATCCAATGAAAGGAAAAGACAGCAGACAACGCCGTTTCCCGGCGGCGGTCTGGCTGTTCTGGTGATAAATGGCCTATGTAACGATTCCCAAAGACCTTTCCAAAGTGAAGAACAAGGTCTTTCTGAACCTGACGAAACGCCAGCTTGTGTGCATGGGTTTTGCGGCGGGCATGGGTGTCCCGTTCTATTTTCTTATGCGTGACACGCTGGGAACCAGCAATGCAGCGGCAGGCATGGTGCTCCTGATGCTGCCGGAATTTTTCTTTGCTCTGTACGAGAAAAACGGGATGCACCTTGAAACCATCCTGACGAATTTCATCAGTGTCCGATTCAAACGCCCTGCGGTACGCCGCTATGAGGTCGAAAACCTGTATGAGTGGGAACTGGAAACCGCAGCGCCGATCCAGAAGAAAGGAGGCTTCCTTGGTAAAAAGTGAACCGAAGAAGAAACCGCAGTCGGGCGGCTTCTTCCGGAAGTTCTTTCGGAAACCCGAAAAGAGCCAGAAGGAACAGCGGTTGACTGTGCAGCGTTCCATTCCATATCTGGAAATGGGGCGCGACGGTATCTGCCGGGTGGAGGAACATCTGTATTCCAAAACTGTCCGATTCTACGACATTAACTACCAGCTGGCACAGAACGAGGATAAAAACACCATCTTTGAAAGCTGGTGCGACTTCCTCAACTACTTCGATGCCAGTATCCGCTTTCAGTTGTCGTTCATCAACCACAAGAGCGATATGAGCGAGTACAACAAGGTCATCCAGATCGAGCCGCAGCATGACCAGTTTGACGATGTGCGTATGGAATATGCACAGATGCTGAAACAGCAGCTTGCCAAGGGTAACAACGGTCTGGTTCGGACGAAGTACATCACGTTCAGCATTGAAGCCAAAAGCGTGAAAGAAGCAAAGCCCCGGCTGGAACGTATCGAAACCGATATTCTCAATAATTTCAAGGTGCTGGGCGTGAAAGCCTACCCGCTGAACGGCGTGGAACGGCTTCAGATCATGTACGAAACCTTTCATCAGGAGGAACAGCAGAAGTTCGATTTCAGTTATGACCGCATCCTGCAGAGCGGCATGACGACCAAAGACTTCATTGCTCCGACCAGTTTCCTGTTCAAAAGCGGCAAGGACTTTATGATGGGCGACACCTACGGTGCTGCATCCTACCTGAACATCCTTGCTCCGGAACTGACGGATAAGGTGCTGGCCGAGTTTCTGGATATGGACAAAAATCTGGTGGTCAGTATCCATGTGCAGTCGGTAGACCAGCTGAAAGCAATCAAACTTATCAAGGGTAAAATTACCGACCTAGACCGTATGAAAATCGAGGAACAGAAGAAAGCTGTGAGGTCTGGTTATGATATGGAAATTATTCCGAGCGACCTTGCAACTTATGGTGGCGAGGCCAAGAAGATTCTGGATGATCTGCAGAGCCGCAATGAGCGTATGTTCCTTGTTACGGTGCTTTTCCTCAATACGGCCAAGACCAAGCAGGAATTGGATAGTGCTGTGTTTCAGACTGCTGGTATCGCTCAGAAGTTCAACTGCACACTGAACCGTCTGGATTATTTGCAGGAGCAGGGCCTTATGAGCAGCCTGCCGCTGGCAAATAATCTCGTTCCCATCAAGCGCGCACTGACTACCACTTCCACCGCCATCTTTGTGCCGTTCACCACACAGGAGCTTTTTATGGAGGGTGATTCCCTCTATTATGGTCTGAACGCAGTGTCCAACAACATGATTATGGCAGACCGCAAACAGCTCAAAAACCCGAACGGCCTGATCCTCGGCACACCGGGAAGCGGTAAGTCGTTCAGTGCAAAGCGTGAAATTACAAACGTGTTTTTCACCACAACGGACGATATTATCGTGGCAGACCCGGAAGGCGAGTATTATCCACTGGTGGAAGCGTTGGGCGGTCAGGTTATCCATATTTCGTCCACCAGCCGGGATTACATCAACCCGATGGATATTAACCTGAACTACGCGGACGATGATAACCCGCTGGGCATGAAATCGGACTTTATTCTTTCCCTGTGCGAACTTATCATGGGCGCACGGGATGGCATGGAGCCGGAAGAAAAGTCGGTCATTGACCGCTGCCTGCCGCTGGTCTATCAGAAGTATCTGAATGATCCGAAGCCGGAGAATATGCCGACGCTTGGTGATCTGTACGACTGTCTGCGTGAGCAGAAGGAGCGGCAGGCGCAGCGTATCGCCACGGCACTGGAAATCTACGTCAATGGTTCTCTGCGGGTGTTCAACCACCAGACCAATGTGGAACTGGATAACCGCATCATCTGTTTCGACATTAAGGAGTTGGGCAAACAGCTGAAAAAACTGGGGATGCTCATCGTTCAGGATCAGGTCTGGAACCGTGTCACCATCAACCGCAACAGCAAAAAGAACACGCGGTACTATATAGACGAGTTCCACCTCCTGCTGAAAGAGGAACAGACCGCAGCGTACAGTGTCGAGATCTGGAAGCGGTTCCGAAAATGGGGCGGTATACCGACAGGAATTACGCAGAACATCAAGGATTTGCTGGCCAGCCGTGAAATCGAGAATATCTTCGAGAACAGCGATTTCATCTATATGCTCAATCAGGCGTCCGGCGACCGGCAAATCCTTGCAAAGCAGCTGAATATCTCGCCGTTCCAGCTGTCGTATGTGACGAACAGCAACGAGGGTGAAGGGCTGCTGTTCTACGGCAACACGATAATCCCATTCAAGGATAAGTTCGACACTTCGCTGAAACTGTACAGCCTGATGACCACGAAGCCCATGGAGATGGGAAAATATAAGGAGAAAAAGGAAGCATGAACACACCGAACATTTTTGACCGACTGAGCCGCAAGATTCATCATCATTCTGACATGGAGCTGCACGAAAGTGATTCCAGCCCGCCTTTCGATGAGGTGGAGCCGCTCAACTTCCAAGATGAAGAATCGGTAGTGCATACGGTGCTGGAGGACTTTTACGCCGTTGGCACACTGGCCGATGAACTGACTGACGGCTTTCACATGGAAGCCCACGGTTATCTGGACCGTGAGGAAGTGAATGCCCGTCTGATCGCCTTTGCCCGGAAGCTGGAACAGGTGCTTGATAAGTGGGAAACCCACGCAGCCCTGATCGCATGACGGTTCCAGCCGGAAGGAGGTGATTTCCATAGCAGACAAAAAATTTCGGGGCAGAGATAAAATCGTCCAGAAAATGACCAAAGACGGTCTGGTGGATGAAAACCTCCGCACCGGGGAACAGAAGTCCGCAACTGCAGCAGAAAAGCCGGAGCAGGAAGATTCGGCAAAAGAAACTGCGAAAAAGGAAACAGATGAAGAACCTATCGTGGACGAAGAACTGTGCATGGATGCCAAGGACGGGGAGGAGGATGTACCCCGGCATCACAGCACCGCCAAGCAGAGCGCAGACTATTATAAAGCCCATCAGGAGGATGGCAAGCCGAAGGATGCGCCTGCGGAATCGGATGCAGAGCCGCCCACAAAGAAAGGCCGACTTTCTTTTGAAGATGAAAAAGGCGGCATTGTCCGTGGCGTGGGGATGGGCGTTAAAAAGGTGGCCAAGAAAGGAGTGGATACAGCCACCGGGTATGCCCATCAGAAAGTACATCAGGTAGAAAAGGACAATTCCGGCGTGGAAGCTGCTCATAAGTCGGAAGAAGCCGCCGAACGCCTGCACCACGTTGTCAAAGGCAGGAAAAAGCCCAAAGACAAATCTGCCAGAGCAGAGAAAAGAGGTGGCGAGGATCAGAAGTCCAGCCGCCTGAAATTCTCCGAGAGCGAGGGCGGTACTGCAGAAAATGCAGCAGAACCGCCGCTAAAAAAGAAACAGCCCCAGCCACCGCCGACTGCCGCAGGAGGTGAATCAAAAACAGTCGGTGCGAAGTTTTACCAGAAAAAGCAGTATAAGGATGCTTATGCAGCCGCCAAGCGCGGCCAGAAAGCCGGAACTGCCGCCAGCAAGCAGGCAGCAGCGGCAACCAACACCATTACGGAAAAAGCGAAGGCGGCGGTGCAGGAGATCGTCGCGCAGAATAAAACCCTGTGGGTCAGTATTGGAGTGGGTATCCTGCTGGTGATGGTCATGCTGGGGGCCTTTTCAAGCTGTGGTGCAGCGATTCAGGGAACAGGCAGTACCTTTGTGGGAACGACCTACCCCAGCAAAGATGCCGACATGAAAGGTGCAGAAGAGGATTATCTGGAACTGGAAAAAGAACTGGATAAGCAGATTCGGCAGATGGAATCCACCCATCCGGGCTATGATGAATACCGTTATCAGCTGGATGAGATCGGGCATGACCCGTATCAGCTTATTTCCCATCTGACTGCGGTTTATGAGCAGTTCACCAGAGGACAGGTCAAGCCTGTTATCAAGGAACTGTTCAAACAGCAGTACATTTTGAAAGTGTGGGAAACCATTGAGATTCGCACGCGCATGGAAACCAGAGTAGGGGTTCGGCCAACGATTGACGCTTTTGGAAACATCAGCATGGAAACCTATACTTATCAGGAAGAAGTGGAGTACGAGTATAAAATCCTTAACGTCCTGCTGAAAAATAAAGGCTTCGACACCATCGCGCGGAAGAACATGAACCGAAAGCAGACCGGGCGATACGATGCCTATAACCTGACCTACGGCAACCGCCCCGAACTGTTCGGCGCAGGATCACCGACTTACAGCGGCGGCACAACGGGCAGTATCGGCACAGGTGGTGGTGCTGGTGGCTCCGGCGGTGGCTTCAAGTACGACATTCCCTCGGAAGCCCTTTCGGATGAAAAGTTCGCAAGGATGATTGAGGAAGCCGAAAAATATCTCGGTATGCCGTATGTGTGGGGCGGAAGTTCCCCAAGCACCAGTTTTGATTGCTCCGGCTTCGTTTGCTGGGTCATCAATAACAGCGGCAATGGATGGAGCGTTGGGCGTACGACGGCCAACGGTCTGCGCGGGAAATGCAGCTATGTTTCCCGTGCAGATGCACAGCCAGGCGACCTGATTTTCTTTGAAAAAACCTATAATACTGTTGGCGCGTCGCACGTTGGAATCTACGTCGGCAATGGGATGATGATCCACTGCGGCGACCCCATTTCCTATACCAGCATCAATTCGACCTACTGGCAAAGCCACTTTTTAGGCTTTGGCCGCATCAACTGAAAGGAGGGCCGATGGGCAAAAAATTACAGAAATATCTGGATGAAGCCGAAAAGACGGAACAGCAGATCGCGGAACTGGAAGAACGGCTGAGAACCATCCGGGCAGCACAGAAAAAGGAAGAGGACAGCGAGATCATCCGTGCCATCCGCAGCACCAAGATGGGCGGACGCGAACTGCTGGCTCTGCTGGACAACATTCAGGCGGGCAACGTGACGTTCCTGACCGCTGTAAACAACGCTTCGGAGGAAGCAGAAACGGAGGAAGCGATTGAAAAAGATGCTTAAACGGCTGGGAGTTGTTATCCCCAGCACAATTCTGACCCTGCTGATGGCAGTGGGCTTTTCGACCCCGGCCTTTGCCTTTGTGGACACCACTGAAGTGATGGAGGAACCGACACAGGTGATCGAGGAAGAGGAACCGACCGAGGAAGAAAAAATCCCGTTCACCATCGCAGGCAACGGCGAGGTGGAGGATAACATCGTGGATGACCCCAGCAAGGAGTTCTTCACAGTAAAGACCAAGGGCGGCAACACATTCTTTCTGGTGATCGACCGGGCGCGAAACAGCGAAAACGTCTATATGCTCTCGATGATCGACGAGTACGATTTGCAGGAGTTTCTGGATGATGAAGAGCGGAACGGCAAGCAGGAAGAAGAAACGCCTGCGGTAGTTCTGCCCGAAACCAAACCCGAACCTACCCCGGATGTGGAAATCGAAGAACCGAAAGAGGAATCGAGCGGCGGCATGAATAAGATTCTGCTGCTGGTATTCGTGGCGGCACTGGGCGGTGCAGGTGCTTTCTTCTACTTCTACATTTATAAGCCGAAGCCGAAAGAAGAAACGCCGCAGAGTGAAAATCTGGAAACCGACCAGAGCCTTGCGACTGTGAACGAGGATAATCAGTCCGGCAACGAAAATGGCACATAAGAAAACCGTAACATAAGGATGCAGGGGTAGTCGAAAGGCTATCCCTGCTTTTTTTAAAAAGGAGAAAGCGTTGAAATATCTGGTGATTGCAGAAAAACCGAGCGTATCGAAATCCATTGCAAAAGTGATCGGTGCATATCGGCAGGAGGATGGGTATCTGGAGGGTAGGGATTGCGTGGTAAGCTGGTGTCTGGGGCATCTGGCAGAGTATGCAGCCCCGGAACATTACGATGAACGCTATGAAAACTGGCGTTTTGAGGATTTGCCGATTCTCCCTGCCGAGTGGAAACTGCTGGTACACAATACCAAGAAGCCGCAGTTCAATGTTCTGCGCAAACTGCTCCGCAGCAAGAAATTCGATTATGTGGTGAACGCCTGCGACGCAGGACGCGAGGGTGAAGCAATTTTTCGCCGTGTGTATGCTCTTGCCGGAAGCAAACTCCCCATCAGGCGGCTGTGGATCAGCAGCATGGAGGATGCTGCCATCCAGCAGGGCTTTGAAAACCTGAGAGATGGCGCGGCGTATGATAATCTGTTTGCAGCGTCCGAGTGCAGGGCAAAAGCAGACTGGCTGATCGGCATGAACGGAACCCGTGCTTTTACGAAAAAGTACGGCAGAAAACAGACCATTGGCCGTGTGCAGACACCGACACTGGCGATGCTGACCGAGCGGCAGGCCAAAATCCAGAACTTTGTAAAAGAACCCTATTACAAAGTGGAACTGTCCGGTGCGGGTGTCGTGGCGGCATCGGAACAGATGGCGCAGGAGCAGGATGCGGATGCTATGCAGGCCGCTTGTGATGGACAGTGCGCCGTGGTTGGCAGCATCGAGCGCAAGAGGGTAGAAAAGAAACCCCCGAAGCTGTATGACCTGACGACCTTGCAGCGAGAAGCAAACCGCTATTACGGTCTGACCGCCAGCCAGACCTTGCAGGCATTGCAGGAACTGTATGAAGAAAAGCTGGTGACATACCCCAGAACAGACAGCCAGTTTGTGACTGAGGATATGCGCAAGACGGTGGAATCTCTGGTACTGGCCTTAGATGGCGCGGCGGCAGACGTAAGCTGCGTTATCAACAACAGCAAGGTCACAGACCATCATGCGATCCTGCCGACCATGCAGAGCGTAAAATGCAGCAAGGAAAAACTGTCCGAAACCAAACAGAGGATTCTTTCACTCATTATCTGGAAACTGCTGCTGGCCGTGCAGCCGCCGTTTATCTATGAGGATGTGCTGGTGACGGTATGCTGCCAGGGCAGGAACTTCACGGCAAAATATAAGGATGTTCTGCAGCCCGGCTATACGGCAAAGCCAGTTCCGTTCGCAGAGCCGGAAAAGGACAAGGATGTGCCGTTTCCGAAAAAGATGGAGCAGGGAATGGTTCTCCCTGTAGTACGAGCAGAGAAAAAGCAGGGCCTTACTTCACCGCCGAAAGTCTACACGGAAGATACCCTGCTGTCGGCCATGGAAACAGCAGGCAACAAGGAATTTGAAAAGGACACCGAGAAAAAAGGTCTGGGAACCCCTGCAACGCGCGCTGCGATTCTGGAAAAGCTGGTATCCGTCGGCTATGTGCAGCGTAAAGGCAAGCAGATGATTCCCACGGAGGACGGTGTGGCCGCGATCCGCAATATCCCGGACTACCTGAAATCTGCCAGCATGACAGCCGAATGGGAAAATGACCTGTTGCGGATGGAGCGCGGCGAGATCAAGCCCCATGATTTTATGCAGGGCATCCATGGATTGCTCGATAAGATGCTGGCTGACCTCCGGCAGATTCCTACCGTCGCGGCGGCTCCCTATTATAATAAGGTGAGCGTAGGAAGCTGCCCGGTCTGCGGAAATCCTGTGCATGAAAGTAAACTCAGCTTTTGCTGTGCAGACCGCAGCTGCAAATTTGCCCTCTGGAAAGAAAGCAGATACTTGTCCAACATGAGAAAAACGCTGGACAAGAAGATGGCGGTAGACCTTTTGAAGAAAGGCCGCACCCATGTAAAAGATTTCTATTCCACAAAGAAGGATAAGACATTCGCCGCTGACCTTGTGATGCGCGTCGAAGAGGGTCGCGCACAGTACAGTCTGGAATTTCCCAAAACACCGATGAAAACGAAAACGTAAAGGAGGTTTGACCCTTGCCACAGATTAACGATATTCGAGAATTGGCGCAGCAGAACGCCCGGTATGTCAGTAACTCGCCACAGGACTGGATGAGTTATCTGGATGTGGCGGCGCGGCTGTACCGCTATTCGTTCACCGATGCACTCCTGATCCACGCGCAGCGACCCGATGCGACCGCCTGCGCAGAACTGGAACTCTGGAATCAGAAAATGAGCCGATGGGTCAACCGTGGCGCAAAAGGCATCGCGCTTCTGGATGATACCGGACCGCGTACCAAGCTGCGGTATGTGTTCGATATTGCTGACACCCATCTGGTGCGCGGCGGCAGAACACCGCTCTTATGGAATCTGGACAGCCACGAGCATGAGCAGATTATCCTAGACCATTTGGCAGATACCTATGGTTTATCCCAGACAGACAGCATGAACACCGCCCTAATGGAAGTGGCGCAGCAGCTGACCGCTGACAATCTGGATGAAGCGATGGACGGTCTGGCCTATGAGGTGGCAGGAACTTTTCTGGAAGAACTGGACGAAGATAACATCCGCGTCCGCTTCCGGGAACTGATGACCAACAGCATCTTCTATACGCTTTCCCGCCGCTGCGGGCAGGAGCCTATGGATGTGCTGGACGATGATGACTTTATCCGTATCGTGGATTTCAACAAGCTGCCGGTGCTGTCGTTCCTTGGTAACGCGGTTTCCGAACAGTGCGAAGCGGTTCTTTTTGATATTGGCCGTGAGATGCGGAAAATTTACAAAAAAGAAATCACGCAGCAGCTTGAAAAATCCGTTGACAGCTTGTATAATACCAATACAGACTTTAACACATTAAAGCACGAAACCAAAGAAAACACGACCAAAGGAGGACAAGAAAATGGAGTTGACGTATTACCGCAAGGGAGATTATCTGTTCCCGAATCTGGCCGTGAAGGACGAGCCGCAGACCATCGGGAAGTACGGGATGCTGCGCAGGACGTACCTGAAAGAGAACCGCAAGAACTGGTATCAGAGTATGCTGATGAGCGGCAGGCTGAACCAGCATCTGGCGGAGATCGAGGAAGCAGCGGAGAGTCGGGTGGAAACCCTGCTGGACAGCCTGAACGAGAAGTTTCCGGCACCGAGCAAGGAAAAGGACCCGCTGGCATGGGCGGCGCACCAGAACAACCTGACGGCGATGGCAGAGGAGATCGTCTTGAAGGAATTGGTGTACAATTAACCGAACCGACAACAGAACAAGATTTGAGCGAAGCAGAGGAAGAAATTGCCTCTGCTTTTTCTTTTCCTGATTTGCCGACCGTGGAACAGCAGATTCGCACCATTGAAGCACCGATCCAGGCGCGGTATGCGGATGAAATTGCACTTGATCCCGAAGTGGTTGATGAAATTCTGCGCACGGGCAGTAACCGCAGCAAAGGTCAGCTTCGTCTGATCTACAATTTCATGGTTGAGAAAACCCCGGAAGAATACACGGAGTTCGTGAAAAACGAATACGGCACGGGAGGAAAAGGCTTTGAAATTGACGGCGCAAAGTATGCGGTCTGGTTCGATGATTTGGGGTTGCACATTGCGGCAGGCGGTACGGCAAAGGGCGGTACGATTGTCAATGCGTTTTTGTCATGGGAGGATGTGAGCAACCGCATCCATGAACTGCTCCGGCAGGGCGAGTATGCGCCGCAGGCGGTTCTGGATGCTGCACGGCAGAATGCTTTGCAGGAACACGCGCAGACGGTGGCTTATATGGAACGTGACTTGGCAGACGGTGTTGCCGAAGCAGTGTTTCAGGATACAGCAATCTTCAGGGGCGGTTTCCCGGAACTGACAGACAGGCTGGCAGGCTTGCTGGATGATACGGATTTTCTGACTGACCTAAACGACAGATTATCTGCGCTGGGGGAAGCCTACGCCGAAGATAAAGACCTGATGCGGATGCACTTTTATAAGCCGGATAAAGTGGCAGCTCTGTTCCAGCAGTTTGCAAAGCCTTATCAGAACTACTCGGCGCGGGATGGCTTTCACTGGAATGAGTATAAGAAGTTCATCACGGAAGATGAAATAAACGCTTATTTCACACGAGGCAGCAATTATTCGGACAGTCGGCTGGCAATCTATTCGTTCTTCCTGAATCATGAGGACAAAAAAGAACGGGCCGACTTCCTGAAAGACCATTACGGGATCGGTGGCAGCAGCCATGCACTCTGCGGGGCAGATGATTCTCACGAAGATCACGATGGCAGGGGCATTTCTTTGGAGCGTGGCTCATACGGAAACCCGTATGCCAGTGTTCATCTGAACTGGAATCAGGCCGCAGGCCGGATCGACCAGCTTATCCGTGACAGTGAGTATTTGAAGCCGGCAGACTACTCCCGGATGCCTGCTTATGAACGGGAACAGATGGCAATGCGTGTGATGGGATTCTATCACCACCTGCCGAACGACGTGGAACGGCCTTATCCGCAAGACCTTTACCATGAAGAAGGACGAAAGGCTCTCGTTGAAAAGCTGGAAGCCCCTGAACAGGCGGTGGAACTGCTGGAGCAGATGGACAATGCACTGCTGTCCGTGCCGCTGGATTCGGGAGAATATGAGCGTAAGGCAGAATCCCTCTCTATCCTGCACCAATATGTCGAGGGAACGTACACGATTTTCCCGGAAAAGAAGAGGGCTGTTGAGATTGCGGTTCCTGAACAGGGGCAGATGTCCATGTTTGACTTCATGGAGCAGGAGCCGCAATCGAAAGAGCAGTCAACCGCCGCAGCGGTTGAGAAACCCCAAAAGGCAAAAGTCGTTGCGCGGTATCAGTCAACGGTGATGATGCAGGAGGGATATATCGAGGATATTGCAATTCTGCAATATCCTGATGGCAAGTTCTATAACCATTACAACTATGACGAAGAAACGGGAACAGGTACAGCAGAAACAGGGCCGTTTAACAGTCTGAATGATGCAAAGTCTGTCATTCGTCAAACGAGAGAAGATGCAAAAGCAGTAGAATCGTTTGAAAATCAGCCTAAGCAAACGTACAGCAGAGAAAACGGTAGTTTTCTGTATCTGGAAAACGACCATCTGTACCGCGTTGAGCGTTCTAATGCCTACGACGTTTATCTGAAAGATATGGAAAATTCGGCGGTGGCTGGCCGGGTCATTCCGTTACCGTCATATAGCGAAACGCTGGCGAAGAATCCGCTGAACGATTTCCTGAAACTGGATGCAGACCACACGCAGAAAGACAGCCGCTGCGTCTATAAAGAATGTCTGTACACGCTGCTGGAAAAGGTAGAGCGCAGCGAAATCTATCCGCTGCTGCGTGACCGCGATACCACCGAGGAAGAAGCGGAAAATCTGATTCGTGAGAAAATCAAGGATTTGTTTGCTTCCGGCGAGGTGGAAAATGCTACTTACTCCGAGGCTATCGACACATGGGCGCACTTTGGAGAGTGGATTCAGGAAGATATTTTCCAGCGCACCTATCAGGACGTTATTACGGACAGACGGGATGCCGTTGCACTGTATCAGGATAGCAAGGACGCACCGCAGTGGGTGCGCGGCATTATGGCTCCGTATGCAGCGGAAGAAAAGGCCGTTGAGCCGACCTTGCAGCCCCTGCCGCTGGATGAAGCCAACGAGTATAATGCGCTGAAAGAGCGTTACCCGGATGCGCTAGTCGGCTACGAGCAGCACGGTAACTTTGAGTTCTACGGCGAGGATGCAAAGCGCGTTTCAGAACTTCTTGGCAGCAAGCTGTTGGAAAAGGAAACCGCACTCGGCAAGGTTGAGGTATCTGGTTTTCCGCGTGAACAGTGGGTTTCGCAGGCAATGAAGCTCTGGAAACAGGGGGAGAGTATCTATCTGTCCGGCCAGCAGGAAGATGGAACCCATGCGCAGACAAAGTATTTCCGCAGAGAGGAATACTTACCGATTAACACAACCATCGAACTGGAAGATAGAGAGTTCCGTGTGAATTCGGTCAACTTTGAACAGGGAACGGTCAGTTTGCAGGACATGACCCTTGCGAAAGAAGCCCGGTATCCGATCTTCCGAACGGAACCACTGGAGTACATTCGGCATGTGTATGAACAGGCAGATGTACCGATGGAAGAAGCGGTGGAAATCACAGTCTTTACGGCTCTGCATAATGCTGGTGTGGCTTACGAGGATTTTTCCCCGGAGCAGATGGATGTGATCTATTCGGTGGCAGAATCGGGCGGAGAGTTGGAAGATTTGCTCAATCCTGAGTTTCCGCCGGAACAGATGCAGCTGATCGCAGATGTGCAGAACAGAACGGATGCCATCAGCCGCGCAGCGGCAGAGGAAGCCCTTGAACCGCTGACGCAGCAGCCTATGACCCTGGCAGAGGTCAACCATGCAAGGCGGCAGCACAATCTTCCGCTGGACAGTGAAGCAGAAACAGAACAGCCTGTACAGCCCAAACAGGAATCTATGAACTTCCGTATTACGGACGATGATCTCGGCGCAGGAGGGCCGAAAACAAAGTATAAAGCCAATGTGGAAGCCATTCGGGTGCTGCAAACGCTGGATGCAGAGCAACGGCAGGCCACTGCAGAGGAGCAGGAGATTCTTTCCCGGTATGTGGGATGGGGCGGCATTCCGCAGGCGTTCGATGAAAGCAATGCGGAGTGGTCGAAAGAGTATGCCGAACTACAGTCCCTGCTCACGGCAGATGAGTATAAGGAAGCCCGCGCCAGTACCCTGAATGCGTTTTACACTTCTCCTACGGTCATCAAGGCAATGTATGAAGCCCTGGGCAATATGGGATTGTCCAAAGGCAATGTGCTGGAACCATCCTGTGGTGTAGGCAATTTCATGGGTCTGGTGCCGGACAGCATGGAGAAGATTCGGATGTACGGTGTGGAGCTGGACAGCATTTCGGGCCGCATTGCACAGCAGTTGTACCAGAAAAACAAGATTGCGGTGCAGGGCTTTGAAACGATGCAGTTCCCGGACAGCTTCTTTGACTGTGTTGTGGGCAACGTACCCTTCGGCAATTACAAAGTGCCGGATAAGCGGTATGACCGCCACAATTTCCTCATCCACGATTATTTTATCGCCAAGAGCCTTGACCTTGTGCGTCCGGGCGGTGTGGTGGCGGTGGTAACGTCCAGCGGTACGATGGATAAGAAGGATTCCTCTGTCCGTGAGTACCTTGCCAACCGTGCCGATCTGGTAGGTGCGATTCGACTGCCGAACAATGCGTTCCAACGCAATGCCAACACGGGCGTGGTTGCTGACATTTTGTTCCTGCAGAAGCGTGACCGTGCGGCGGTGGAGCGGGCTGACTGGTTGGATCTCGGTGAAACACCGGAGGGCTATTCCATCAACCAGTATTTTGCAAAGCATCCTGAGATGGTGCTGGGCGAGATCACCACGGAAAGCACCCAGTACGGCAAGCAGGAAACTACGGTCAAGCCCATCGAAGGCGCAGACCTTGCCAAGCAGTTAAAAGAGGCGGTCGGCAACATCCATGCCACCATCACGGAGCCGGAAATCTCCGACGATGAACTGGATGTGCAGGAAGAACCTATCCCGGCAGACCCCAGCGTGAAGAATTTTAGCTTCACGAACGTGGATGGACAGATTTACTACCGTGAAAATTCTTTTATGAACAAGGTGGAATTGCCTGCCGTTACTGCAGAGCGAGTGCTGGGCATGATCGCTCTGCGGGAAACCACCCGGAAGCTGTTGGATTGTCAGCTGCATGATGGTTCGGATGCGGAAGTACAGCTTTTACAGAATGAACTGAAACAGCAGTACACCGCATTTAAGGCACAGTATGGTCTTATCAACAGCACGGCCAATAAGCGGGCGTTCCGACAGGACAGTAGCTATTGTCTGCTGGCATCACTGGAAATTCTGGACGAGGAGAAGAATCTCAAACGGCTGGCCGATATTTTTACCAAACGTACTATTCGTAAGCCGGAACCCGTCACCTCGGTGGACACGCCAAGCGAAGCTCTGGCACTTTCCATTGGAGAAAAAGCAAAGGTGGATATACCGTTTATGGTGCAGCTCTGCGGCAAACCGGAACAGGAGATCACGGATGAACTGGCAGGTGCGATTTTCCGAAATCCTGTGACACAGCAGTGGGAAACCTCGGATGAATACCTGTCCGGCAATGTTCGTGAAAAGCTGGCCACAGCAGAAACCTTTGCAGCAAACCATGCAGAGTATCAGATCAATGTGGATTACCTGAAAAGGGTACAGCCCAAAGATCTGGACGCTTCGGAAATCGAAGTGCGGCTGGGAGCGAACTGGGTGAAGCCGGAGTATATCACGCAGTTTATGAAAGAAGTGTTCAAGACACCCGGCTACTATGCCGGGATTGACATTAAGGCAACCTATTCTGAAGTTTCAGGTGCATGGAACATTTCGGGTAAGTCGCTGGATCGCGGCAATCCGCTTGTCACCAACACTTACGGAACCCTGCGCGTCAATGCCTATAAGCTGCTGGAAGATGCGCTGAACCTCCGGGATACCAAAATCTACGATACATTTCACGATGCGGATGGCGACCACCGTGTGCTGAATAAACAGGAAACCATGCTTGCACAGCAGGCACAGGAATCCATTCGGGAAGCGTTTAAGCAGTGGATTTTCAAGGATTTAGACCGCCGCGAGGATTTGTGTGCGACCTATAACCGGATTTTCAATGCGATTCGTCCCCGTGAGTACGATGGCAGTCATATTCGTTTCGAGGGCATGACCCCGGAAATCTCTCTGATGCCGCACCAGAAAAATGCGGTAGCGCACATTCTGTACGGCAGCAATACGCTGCTGGCGCATTGCGTGGGCGCAGGCAAGACCTTCCAGATGATTGCTGCCGGCATGGAAAGCCGCAGGCTGGGCCTGTCGCAGAAAAACCTCTATGTGGTGCCGAATCACCTCACCGAGCAGTGGGGCGCAGATTTCCTGCGGCTTTATCCCAATGCAAATGTGTTGGTGGCAACAAAAAAGGATTTTGAACCAAGCAACCGTAAGCAGTTCTGCTCCCGCATTGCAACCGGTGATTACGATGCCATCGTGATTGGTCATTCGCAGTTTGAGCGAGTGCCGCTCTCCCCGGAGCGGCAGAAAGCCATTGTAGAGCGTCAGATCGACGACATTACGCTGGCTCTGGCCGATGCCCGGAGTGAGGACAGCCGCAGTTTTACGGTCAAGCAGATGGAAAAAACAAAGAAAACGCTGGAAGCTAAGCTGCAAAAGCTGAACGACCAGACGAGAAAGGATGATGTGGTTACATTTGAGGAACTGGGTGTGGACCGTCTGTTTGTGGACGAGTCGCATTTCTATAAAAATATGTTCCTCTACACAAAAATGCGAAATATCGCAGGTATCGCCCAAACCGATGCACAGAAGTCCAGCGATATGTTTGCAAAGTGTCAGTATCTGGACGAACTGACAGGCGGCAAGGGCGTGACCTTTGCAACCGGAACCCCGGTCAGCAACTCGATGGTGGAACTGTACACCATTATGCGGTATCTCCAGTATGACACCCTGCAGAAGATGGGGCTGAGTCACTTTGATGATTGGGCGGCATCCTTTGGCGAAACCGTCACGGCAATCGAGCTTTCCCCGGAAGGAACCGGCTACCGTGCGAAAACACGTTTTGCCCGGTTCTTCAATCTGCCGGAGCTGATTTCTCTGTTCAAGGAATCCGCAGATGTACAGACGGCGGATATGCTGAACCTGCCTGTGCCGAAAGCGGAGTACATTAACGAAGTGCTGAAACCGAGCGAAACGCAGGAAGAAATGGTGAGTTCCTTTGCAGACCGCGCCGAGGCTGTGCGTAACGGCAATGTGAATCCCAGATTCGATAATATGCTCAAGATCACCAACGATGGCAGAAAATTGGCACTCGACCAGCGGCTTATAAATGATATGCTGCCGGACGAGCCGGAGAGCAAGGTGAATCGCTGTGTGGACAATGCGTTCAAGGTCTGGGAAGAATCTGCCTTGGATAGGGGAACACAGTTGATTTTCTGCGATTTATCGACACCAAAAGCCGATGGTACATTCAATGTTTATGATGATGTGCGGGAAAAATTGGTGGCGAGAGGTGTTCCCCGTGAAGAAGTGGCGTTCATTCACGAGTATAACACGGAAACCAAAAAGGCAGAGCTTTTTGCAAAGGTGCGCGCCGGACAGGTGCGTATCCTGATGGGGTCTACGCCGAAGCTTGGCGCGGGAACCAATATTCAGGATCGGTTGATTGCCCTGCATCATCTGGACTGCCCATGGAAGCCGTCTGACCTGGAACAGCAGGAGGGGCGTATTCTTCGGCAGGGAAACCGGAATAAGCAGGTGAAAATCTATCGTTACGTCACTGAAAATACGTTTGATTCGTATATGTGGCAGATTCTGGAAAATAAGCAGAAGTTCATCTCGCAGATCATGACTTCCAAATCGCCTGTCCGTGCCTGCGACGATGTGGACGATACCGCGCTGTCTTATGCCGAAATCAAGGCACTGGCAACGGGTAATCCCTACATCAAGGAAAAGATGGACTTGGATATTCAGGTCAGCAAGCTGAAGCTGTTGAAAGCCAATCACACCAGTCAGATTTATAGCTTGGAATCGGATATTGCGCGCCGCTATCCGCGAGAAATCGCTGTGGCACAGGGTCAGATCGAAGCATTGAAAACCGATATGGAAGCGGCAAAACCGCTTCTGGCGCAGGACAAAGACCACTTCTCTATGGAGATCAGCGGCAAGGTGTACATCGAACGCAAGGAAGCGGGTGCAGCCATCATTGAGGCTTGCAAGGCTTTGAAAGCGGCTGGCACCGAGGGAAGGATTGGCAGCTACGGTGCGTTTGAACTGCATTCCCGGTTTGACAACTTCGATAAGACGTTCCGCTTATCCATCAAGGGCGCATGGAACTACTCTATGGAAGTCGGCAAGGACCCGCAAGGCAACATTCTGCGTGTTACCAATGCACTGGCAGGCATCGAAAGAGCATTGCCACAGGTGGAACGCAGACTGGAAACCTTGGAACAGCAGTTGGCGCAGGCAAGGGAAGAAGCCAAACGTCCTTTTGCACAGGAAGCGGAATTGGCTGAAAAATCTGCGCGCCTTGCGGAGCTGAACTCTCTGCTCAACATGGATGAAAAGGGCAGTGAGGATGCACTGGGCGTGGACGAGGATGCAGCCGAAACCGAGGTTGCAGATAAGCCGCGCCAGCCTGTGAACTATGCAGGCCGCGTTGCGGAGCGCACTGCGGACAATGTGCGGAAACCCTCTGTGCTGGTACAGCTTCATGCAAAGCAGGCAGAGCGCACCGCCGAACCGCAGAAATCCCAGAAGCGGAAAAGTTACGATATGGAACTGTAAATAGGATAACCCCGTTAGATCTCTGCAAGGAATCTAACGGGGTATTTTTGAACAAGGAGGGCATTTGCTGACATTAACACCGATCAATCTGAAAACGGCAAACGCATTTGTACAGCAGTATCACCGCCACCATAAGCCGACGCGAGGGCATAAATTCTCAATCGGCGTATCGGACAATGGTGCGCTGGTAGGCGTTGCTATCTGCGGCAGACCTGTGGCGCGGCGGTTGGATGATGGCTATACGCTGGAAGTCAACCGTCTATGTACGAATGGAACGCCGAACGCTTGCAGTATTTTGTATGCGGCGGCATACCGTGCAGCACGGGCCATGGGCTACAACAAAGTTGTTACCTACATTCTGGACACGGAGAATGGCAGCTCCCTGAAAGCTGCCGGGTACATCTGTGAGGGCAAAGCCGGAGGATTGGAATGGAACGGTGTAAAAGCACCGAAACAGACAGACCAGTATCCGCACCAGATGAAAACACGATGGGTCAAGAAAAAGGAGGGCTGGCATGGCAGTTGACCGTAAACAGCAGATGAAAGAAATCACGGAACGGCTGGAGCAGGGCGTAAAGGACATTTTCACATCGGAAATGTACACGACATACCTACGCACGATGGCAAAATTCCACAATTACAGCTTCAACAATACGCTGCTGATCGCTATGCAGCGGCCTGATGCCACACTGGTGGCAGGGTTGAACGCATGGAAGAATAAATTTAACCGTTACGTCAAAAAAGGCGAAAAGGGCATCCAGATCATTGCTCCGGCTCCCATCAAGGAAGTCGAGGAGCGAGAGAAAATCAACAAGGATACGGGTCTGGCGGTGCTGAACGAAAACGGTGAGCCGGAAATGGAACGTGTGGAGTATGTGATTCCGCGTTTCCGCGTAACAACGGTCTTCGATGTTTCGCAGACCGATGGTGAACCGATTCCGTCGTTGGAAGTGAACGAACTGACGGCCAGTGTCAAAGACTATGCGCTGCTTACAGCGGCAATCGAGCAGGTATCGCCTGTGCCGATGCGGTTTGACGAAATCGAAGGGGAAGCCAAAGGGTATTACAGTGACATAGAGAAAGAAATCTGCATCCATGTCGGCATGGGCGAGAGCCAGACCATCAAGACGATGATCCATGAAGTCGCTCATGCGATGCTGCATAACAGCGATTTGATGAAACAGCGCGGCGAAGAAAAAGACAGGCTCACGAAAGAAACCGAAGCCGAAAGTATTGCATTTACGGTCTGCTCGGCTTTGGGCATTGATACATCCGATTACTCTTTTCCGTATGTGGCAAGCTGGGCCAGCGGCAAGGAGATGAAGGAGCTGAAAGATTCGATGGATACGATTCGATTGACCGCAGCTGATTTTCTGGAAAAGCTGGAAGCGGCAATCGCAGAAAGGAGTGCAGAGCGCATGACCGCAATGCAGTATGCGGAAAAGCTGATTGCCAATAGGGAGCAGGAAATAACGATTTTCGATGATGAACAGCGAAACCTTATCGTGAATTTTGCTTTCAAGCTGGATGACCGGGCAGCAACGGAAGAACTGGTGAATGGTTTGGCGGCTGCACTGACCGAGAATGACAAAGAAGAAGTCAACCGTCTGATGTACGATGCGCAGGAGAAAATCGAAAATCTCCCGGATGGGATGATTGGTCTTTCCGAAATGCACGACTACGGCTACCGGAAAGATGATGTGCTGCCGCTGACGAAAGAAGGCGCACGGGAGTGGCATCGGCTGGGTGAGAGGATTTATCCACTGTTCCGTGATGGCACGGCAGGTGATTATGTAAGCCAAGAGGAAATCGAGCAGCACGATGGCATTTTCGGCATTAAGGCAGACGCATGGGATGCGATTCTGCTGGAGCAGCGGGAAGATTATGCAGAGAACGAGTATGCGCGCCCGGATTTTAAGCTGACAGTAATAAATCGTGAACAGGCTCTGCGGCTGTATGACGAGGGTAAACAGATTTATCTTGTCCGCATCAGCCCGTGGCCGATTCTTGTCACGGCACGAGAGGAAATCGAGCGCGGAAGTGATACCTTCCAGATTGCAATAGCAGATTTGGAGCAGGAGCGGAACATGGCAGAACGGGAAAATATGTTGCTGTATGGCAGCGAAAAGCAGTTCGGTATTTATCAGATCACTGCCCGTGACCCGGAACACGACTACCGCTTCATGGGATTGGACTATGTGCAGAAGAAAGGCATAACGGTTTCCCGTGCAGATTATGACCTGATCTATGCCGCACCGCTTACGGACAAGGATACGCTGGATGGCATTTATGAACGATTCAATATTCAGCGTCCAGCAGACTTTACGGGGCATTCGCTGTCGGTCAGTGATGTGGTGGTGCTCAATGATGGCAGTACAGTCAAAGCCTACTATGTGGACAGTATTGGATTTGCTAAACTGCCGGAATTTTTTAAGGAAAGGAATATGGATTTGCAGAAAGAAAACCTTTTGAACGAGGAATTGCAGGAAATCGAAATCTTTGATAAGCCCGGTCTTTTCAGCAATGGCCGACTGCGGGATGAAGATGTGCCGGAGGGCTTATATCGCTATGATCTGCGCGGTTCGGACTATGACCCAGGCCAGCCCATTACAGTGGAGAAAACTGTGGTGGTGAACCATGCGGCATCTGTTCTGATGGCCGAAGAACTTGACCTTGGCGCAGAGGGACGGCTGGAACTTGGCGAGGAAGGACTGAACTTCACAGGCGCAGAGTTGACCGTGCGAGAGTTCATGGAGGAACAGCAGCAGAAAAACAATGCGCTGATCCATGGCGATTCCGACCACATCACAGTCGAAGGGCATATCGGCACATGGTACGCCATTGATGAAACGGAAATTGGTGGCGAGAAGTTCTTCCTGCTGGAGCATGAGGAACACGGCGATATGGCGGCCTGTGTTGCAGTCAATGAGCAGGGCAAGTTGGTGGCAGAGGATTTGTGGAACGGCTTCGATGAAGATTTTCAGGAGGCCGTGCAGAAATATCTCTCTGAAAAATGGAATATTCCGAAAAAAGAAGATGTGGTATCGGAAATCATTGAAAAGGCTGTGCCTGTGCCGGACAACAGCGCACAGGACTATTCGGATGTGCCTGTCTACTATGAGCCGTTCAGCTATGCCAAAGAAAATGACGAGGTAGATTTATATCGTACATCCTATCGGCTGAACAGTGAGTGCAAGCAGGCAATCCATGAAGCGATTGCGGACAACTATGATGGGATGTACCTTGGCGATGGCGCAGTCGATCAGGTGGTGCGACAGTACGGTATGGAGCGCGTGGGCTACATTCTGGCAAATACTCTGCACCATAAAAGCTACGATGGCCGCTTTTCTCGCGGCAATAAGGAATGGGCAGAGCAGGTCAGCACACCGGAGCATAATGCAGACCGCATGACCTTCCGCACGGATTGGGTGGTTGACAGCCACCCGGCTATTCTGGATGGCTTTGTAACAATGTTCAGAAAAGAACTGGAAGCGCAGAAAAAACAGGAACAGCCTTTCGTAAAGCAGTTCTATGTGGTCGAAAATTTGCAGGCCGCGCCTTTGAAAATTGAGCGGTTCGGAAATCTCGACGATGCAATGTCGCAGTATCAGGCACTTCCGAACCATTACATGAAAGCCCTGGGCGTGGAGAAAAATCCGAATCCGCTGCCTGGTTCACTGGATATTTTGCAGTGCAGGAACGGCATTGACACCATCGTAGAGGACTATAAAACGGTTCCGGGCTGGGATAACCCGTATATCCAGAATCATGTTGTCCAGCCGTTACAGGGGGCGTTAGCTGTGCAGGATGTGGAGCTGGCCTACGAATTGCCTGATGCCTATTTTCATATCCAGACCTGTGAGGATGGTTTCGACTATACCTTATATAATAAGGACTTCACGGAGCGGGATGGTGGCATCCTTGAAACGGATGGAGATAAGTCTGTGCAGGAGGCTATGACGGAACTGCTGGCAGAGTTCGGCTGCGATGCAGCACAGGGCAGGATCATGGACGCGGCAGAACTGCGGGAACAGGCCGATATGGTGGCAGAGCAGCAGGCAGAGGTTTTGAAAGAAAAACTCGCCGCAGAAAGACCTGCGCCGGAAGAAACGCTCAGCTTTTATGTTGCGGAGTGTCTGGAGTTTACGTTTGCGGGAGAGTTCCACGACCATCTGACCATGGAAGAAGCCTTGGAAGCCTATGACAAGATTCCGTCCGAACGGATGAATGCTGACAAGTGCATTGGATTCTGCATCGAGGAAGATGGCGGCTTTGTTGGAATGTATGAGTTGGTCGTGAACGACAAAGTGCAGCGTGAGAACATCAACTCCATCAACTACTTCAGGGATGATAAGCTGGTGCAGCAGGCTATTTCCGATATGGAAAAGCTGATGGCGGCACGGCAACAGAGTAAGGAGCAGGAACGCGGCAGTACGAAAAAGTCTGTTCTGGATGCCCTGCGCAGTCTGAAAGCCAAGAAACAGGATCAGCCTGCACAGGAACAGCCCAAACCGCAGAAAAGCAAAAAGAGGGGAGATATTGAGTTATGAGCAATGTGCGTTTTGATGAACTGGAATTGATGCTGATGGCGATGTTTGAGCAGCCGACACTCAAAGATACGATCCAGGCGTTGAAGGAAGTTCAGCCGCTTGTGGCAGAGGATGCAGAGATGGCTGCGCTTGTCCAGCAGACGATCCCGAAGATGCAGCGGTTGAATGAGCAGCAGTTCAAGGGTTTGGAACTGGAATGGCATAGGCCGGAGGATGATGCAGGAAAATGAGTTCAGATATATTTGTGATTTACCAGATCGACAATTCCGAGAAAAATCGTGAGTATCGCTGCCGCAGCTATGAATACCAGATTCAGCATGGCTTTATGATAACCGCAGACAATTATGGCACGGGCTATTCTGGTACGGCTACGCGAGGAATGGGCGCGGAAGCGATTCGTGAAAAGATGGAAAGCATTAACCCGGACAAATTCAAAATTAGAAAATTTGGGGTCAGTGATGTGATTGGATTGACTGAGGCAGGCAAAACCTCTTTTTTCTATGTTGATAAGGATAGGCTGGTGAGATTCAACGGCTTTTTCCCAAAGCCCCAGAGTGGCACATACCTGATTCTTGATGAGGGCGGCTATCAGGTGGCAGGACAAAAAGGCACATGGATGGTATCGGATGAAGTAGAGGTCGATGGTCAGCGGTTTGTTCAGATGAGAAGTGAACAAACGAAGAATCCACCGCCGAGCATTATTCTTCACGAGAGCGGAGCCTTTGTGACGCAGACAGCTTTAGGTTTCGATGGAGAAGCTACCAGAAAGATGTGCGCTTTCTTGCAAGACCCAAAGCCTGACCTGCTGCACCACCAGAAGTTCTTTGAAAACGGCACAGCGGAACGTGCCAAAGAATCCGGCACAGAGCAAAATTACAATATGATAGATGGCTGCGTCAATAATGTGCCGAAAAAGCCCCGGCGCATTGGTGGCAGGTGGTCGGTGCTGGATCGGCTGCATATTAAGCAGGCTGAGCGGCGACAAAAAGACAATGCACCGCAGCAGGAGCAGGAAAGAAGTCGAAAAAGTTAAAAAGCCGTAATGTCGTTGAGATGGCTTCCCCCAAAAGGAGGCCATCTTTTTTGCGTTAGAGTCGTAATGTAAAAAACTTTTTTACATTACGATTGATTTCCCGAAGCTGATGGTATATAATAATAGCAGAAGGGAGAGATGAAAAATGCGTTTTGATGAACTTTTTGAAATGAGAAAACTGACAGGAACAAAATTAAAGGACTATATTCGCAGCAATGGATTCTCAAAAGTATCGTTCTGCAAGAAAACAGAGATTTCTCGCCCTACTTTAGATAAGATTTTGAATGGCGAGATAGATAGCAAAAGCACGTTCGATAAGCACTTGAACAAGATTCTTACCAGTTTGAGCATTGACCCGGATACTTTGATGGGATTTTCACCGAGAGTGCAAAGTGTAGATGCCGTGTACTCGCAGAATGCGCCGATTGATTATCAGATGAATGATAAGGCAAAAATGGAGTACGATCTGTTGCAGGATATTCTAAACCTTTGCAGTGTTTATTATTAAAGGCGGAAGGCTATGA
>ERZ791837.210-NODE-210-length-46206-cov-3.137115_pt1 | contig 46206 bp, 44 predicted proteins | sample MGYA00510292_ERZ791837 | MGnify/ENA primary metagenome ERZ791837 (study PRJEB30046, sample SAMN00715259) | human gut metagenome | study: EMG produced TPA metagenomics assembly of the A metagenome-wide association study of gut microbiota in type 2...
AGGCGCTGTCTGGGTATTTAAAGCTGACCTTGTAAAATGCAGAACGATCAGTACCTTCGTAAAAGAGGTAAGCATGATCAGAAGGGTTGGTGCCAGTGCGATCAGCGTCAGTGTGATCAGAATCCTTAAGGATCCACTCACCTGTCCGTTTCCATTATTATAGGTAACTGTCATCGTATTGGCAATATTCAGTTCCGAAAGCTCGTCAGGAGTGCTGGCCGTTCCCGGTTCTTCAATATTCGTCCTTTCCTCTGTACTGCCCGTAAGGTGGGAATCCACCTCTGTTGCATATACACTGGAAGAAGGGATAATAGACAATATGCCCACCGTCAGCAGCAGGCATATGATTTTCATTATTCTGTTTGCATGGAAAAACTTTTTCATGCGGTTCAAAACTCAGTCATCCTCTTTTGCGTTCTGTTTTTTAAACTTTTCCAGTATGTCACCAAAATTCAGATTCTGTCCGTTACCATTTTCATGGAACTGGATCTCTTCTCTGGACAATTCAGCCAGCATATGAATTTCATCTTTTCCCACTGCAATGACCAGATATCTTTCACCTGCACGTACAATCTGCAGATATTTATTTCCGGTAACCCGCATGGTCTCAATCACTTCAAGATTACACCCTGCTGCCTTTGTCTTCTGGTACCCTGCGATCCATCTCGTAGTCAGCCAGGTGACCGCAAGGACAAAGACGAACAGGATCAGTACTGTCATAAACTGTAAAAACCCATCCGTTCTGTCCATACCTGTCAGAAGCATATTATCCTACTACCTTCTTTACTGCCTCCAGTACACGATCTGCCTGGAACGGCTTTACAATAAAGTCTTTGGCTCCACTCTGGATAGCCTCAATAACCATTGCCTGCTGACCCATTGCTGAACACATGATAACCTGTGCAGAAGGATCTGCTGCCTTGATATTTTTCAGTGCCTGAATGCCATCTACCTCCGGCATCGTGATATCCATCAGAACAAGATCGGGCTTCAGCTCGTTGTATTTTTCAAGAGCCTTTGCTCCATTCTCTGCTTCTCCGGCAACATTATAACCATTTTTGGTCAGAATGTCCTTAATCATCATACGCATGAATGCTGCATCGTCTACAATTAAAATATTCTTTGCCATAACTTTTCTCCTATACTTTTCTATTTAATGATCTCCGTTACGCGGACACCAAAACTCTCTTCGATTACTACAACTTCACCTTTAGCTACAAATTTTCCATTTACCAGCACATCTACCGGCTCTCCGGCGATCTTGTCCAGTTCGATGATCGTACCCGGTGCAAAATCCAGAATCTCGGCAATGGATTTCTTCGTCCTTCCAAGCTCTACGGTAACCTCCAGCGGTACATCCATGATCAGACCGATATTCTCCTGACCGGGCATCTGCCCCTGTCCTGTGGCACCGGAAAAGTTCTGGAACTGTGCAGGCTGAATATTCATGCTCTGCTGCTGGCTCATATCCATCTGTGGCATTCCATAGCCAGGCATCGTACCCATCTGCGGCATTCCGTAGCCAGGTGCCATGCCCATCTGTGGCATTCCATAGCCAGGTGCCGCACCCATCTGCTGTGTGCCCATCTGTGGATTCACGCTTCCTGCCGGAGCAGCTGCTGTCGGCGGCACATATGGCGCTGGTTCCGGTGCTGCCGGTGCAGTGGCTGGTGCCGGTGCAGTGGCTGGTGTCGGTGCGGAATCCTGCGTGGATATAAATGTTTCATAAAGGCTCTTCGCAAATTCTATCGGATAAAGCTGCATGATCGTACTGTCTACAAGATCTTCGATCTGCATCCGGAAAGAAATCTTTACAAAAGTATGTGAGAGGAAATCTGCAATGTCTCCACCAAATTTAAAATCCTGCAGATCGATCCTGGTTGCCTCCGGGGGACTGATATCGATCATTTTCCCAAGCATCGTTGACATGGAAGTGGCCGCTGATCCCATCATCTGGTTCATCGCCTCGGAAATGGCACTCAGATGTAGCTCTCCGAGTTCACCATCTGTATTACTTCCATCTCCTCCCATCATCAGGTCTGTGATCACCTTAACGTCATGCTCCTTGAGTATCATAATGTTGGAGCCATCAAGTCCTGATGTATATCTGATCTGAATAAAGACGCACGGTCTTTGATAATCCCTGGTCACCGTATCCCAGTTTGCAAGTTCAACAACTGGGGTTGTAATATTCACTTTTCTGTTTACCAGCGAATACAGTGTTGTTGCAGAAGACCCCATGCTGATATTGGCGATCTCTCCAATAGCATCCTTCTCTGTATCACTTAACAGGTTTTCATCAATCGGATCTGATTTGATCTCTGATCCCGAAGTACCTGCACCTTCTGTTTTCGTACTGTCATCTGCTGCAGCATTTTCTGCTTCCCCGGCATCTCCTGTCTTTGCAGGATCCGCTGTGGTATCGCCATCTGCACCCTTGGAAAGATCCATCCCACTAAGCAGTGCATTTATTTCATCCTGCGATAACATTCCATCCATGCGTTCCTACTCCTCCTCTCTGATCACCGACATGACCCGAACAGCATATTTATCACCGTTTGAACCAGGAAGTGCCGTGAACTTCTTGATATTTCCTACATATACATCCATTTCTGAAGCAACTCCTGTTCCCAGCCTGATCACATCTCCCAGCTGCAGATTTATAAAATCATTCACTGATACAAGGCTCTTTCCAAGTACAGCCCTGACAGGAACATCTACCCTTTTCAGCATAGCTTCCAGACTTTCACTGTAATTCTCAGTGCTTTCCTTCTGCATGGTAGAAAACCAGTACTTCGTATTCAGCTTGTCCATGACATCTTCCAGCGTAAAGAAGGGAAGACAGACATTCATATGTCCTTCCACGTCTCCGATCTTGACATTCATCGTTACGATCGCGATCATGTCACTTGGCGCGATCACCTGTGCAAACTGTGCATTGGTCTCAATCCTCTCCATTACCGGATTGATATCAATGACATTCTTCCATGGTTCCCTCATCAGCTGCATACAGACAACCATCAGCTTTTCCAGAATGATCATCTCTATCTCTGAGAAGTCCCTGGCCTTATCAAGCGGCTGTCCCTGTCCGCCAAGCATTCTGTCTATCATGGCAAATCCAAGATTGGATGCCAGTTCTATGATAATATCTCCATTCAGCGGCTGGAAATCTACAATCCCCAAAATGACCGGATTGGAAAGCGAATTAGTAAATTCCGAAAATGTAACAGTCTCAGAGCTGCTCACCGACACCTGTATATTCTTCCGCAGATAAACCGGAAGATTGGTCGACAGCAGTCTTCCATAATGCTCATAAATAATTTCAAGTGTCCGCAGATGCTCCTTGGAGAACTTCGCAGGTCTCTTGAAATCATAGTCCTTAACCTGTTTATCTCCTGTCTCCTGCATCTGGTCAACATCCAGTTCTCCGGTGCTGAGTGCAGCCAGCAGATTGTCTATTTCACTTTGAGACAGTACCTCGCCCACAGAAGCTCACCTCCTTCATCCATTCTTCAGTCCCACATCTGTGTGCTATTGATAAAGTGCACTGCTCAACGTTACATTAAATATGAACTTGGAGTCAAACATCTTCTGTACTCTTTCAAGGATCTGCTGCTCCACCTCGCTGCTGCTGACCTTGATATCCTCCAGCGTATAGGAAGAAACAACATCATTGATCTCACCCTTGATCAGGCTTTCTCTTGTACTCAGATCACCATATGCCTTATAATCCTTGTCCTTCGAATTCATGGAAAAGGTCACAGTAATCACAGCAACATGGTTCGCCGTATCGCCATCTGTACTTTCAAGAGGGATCGTCAGATCTGCAATATCATATGTTACAACATCTGACATAGGAACTGTTTCCTGTTCTTCTTCACTGCCATCCTCTCCAAGATCTATGGAGATCGCTGCTGCGATATCTCCCACAAGTGCTGCCGTTTTCTTATTGGTTCCGGTCACACTTATCAGTGTCACAGCGGAAAGCACGACATTTACAATCAGAAGTGCAAGAATTACGATAGATATCAGATTTTTTTTCATTGTTTATAGTCCCCTTTATATCAGTAAGAGCTGAGTTCATTATAAATCTTGATCTCGACCCGTCTGTTTTTCGCTCTTCCTTCTGCGGTAGAGTTATCAGCAACAGGATCATATTCCCCTCTGCCAGAGTGCTTGATCATCGCCGGATCCAGTGTGGTGTTCTGCACCAGATAATAAAATACCGAAAGTGCACGTCCATCACTAAGCTCATCATTATTGGAGTATTTCGCTCCGGACATCGGCACATTGTCCGTATGTCCTTCTATTTCAATCACACCAGGACTGTACTTCTGCAAAATAAGTCCCACCTGGTTCATGATAGGAAGTGCTTCCTCCTTAAGCTTGACACTTCCGGAGTCAAAGAGTATCGCTCCATTTAGTGTCAGCTGCACATACTGGGATGTAAATTCCACATCGATCTCACTATTTAGGTTCTTTTCCTGAAGCGTCTCGCTGATCTTCTCTGCAAGCTCCTCAGAAGCTTCCAGCTTCGCCTGTTCCATGGCATCTGCTGCTGATTCCAGATCATCCGGGATCACATTTCCTTCCGCATCCCTGCCAGTACTGTTAATATAATTATCCAGCTCATTCAGCTGGCTGACACCATTTGAGATCAGAAGTCCGTCACCAATTGCAGATGCACCTGCCGAAAATATGCTGAACGTCTGATTAAAGGACGCTGCCAGCAATTCAAATTTCTGGGCATCCATGGTAGACATGGAAAACAGCATTACAAAGAAGCACAGCAAAAGATTCATCAGATCACCAAAGGTCGACGTCCACGCAGGGGCACCCTTGGGCGGTTCTTCCTGCTTCCTCTTAGCCATTCTCTTCACCTCCGTTGTCACCCTCCTGCATGATCCTGTCACCAGGTGAAAGGAAGGACTTCAACTTCTCTTCTATGACTCTCGGGTTCTCTCCTGCCTGAATAGAAAGAAGACCTTCGATCATGATCTCCTTCATCATGATCTCTCCCGAGTTATTTGTCTTAAGCTTGCTTGCAACAGGTGTACAGATCCAGTTTGCAAGCAGGGATCCATACAATGTCGTGATAAGTGCTACCGCCATGGACGGTCCGATAGCTGAAGGATCATCCATTTCATAAAGCATGTTTACAAGACCGATCAGGGTACCGATCATACCCCAGGCAGGACCCATGGCTCCAAGATCCTCCCAGAAGGAAATATTCTTCTTATGGCGGTCTTCAATACTGATCAGCTCCGTTTCCATAATTCCTCTTACAAGATCTGGATCAGTACCATCCACAATAAGCAGGATCCCCTTTTTCATGAAATCATCATCCAGATCCCCTGCTGCCTCCTCCAGGGAAAGCAGTCCCTCCTTACGGGCAATATTGGAAAGATCTATGATCTTCTGTATCATGGACTTCGCATCCAGGTCAGGAGCCTTGAAGATCAGGGTAAAGCTCTTCAGTCCGCCGATATAATCCTTCAGTGTCGATCCCATCAGAATCGCAAAGAATGAACCGCCAAATGTGATGATCATTGACGGCAGATCCAGATAACGGTCAATATGTGCAAGACCGGCACTTTGTATCATACCGAAGGCACACATTCCAAAACATAATAACAACCCTAAGAGAGACGCTAAATCCACGATTAATACCTGTTTTTGCGTTAATGTGCAAAAATTTCCTTTCTATAAGATTTTACAAGATTTTTTATCTCTTGTCTACTTTCTTTTATAATTATTTTTCTGCCCGTGGTAAAGAATACCACAGTATCCGGTGTTTCTTCAACAACTTCGATCAGATCCGGATTCACCAGTACTTTAGTCCCGTTGATCTTGGTTACCTCTATCACTGCTATTTTTCCTCCAAAATATCTGAAGGAACCGGCATCCCGGTTCCCCCAAGATTTCTGTTTTAAATTTTGCTTTGGCAGCCTGTCTATGCTGCTGTCAGCTCCTTACTGTCTGTCTTATCGTTTCAGGTTGGTCAGCTCCTCGAGTAATGTATCTGATACGGTGATGATACGGCTGTTTGCCTGAAAACCACGCTGGGTTGTGATCATTTCCGTAAACTCAGAAGAAAGATCCACGTTACTCATCTCAAGGACACCGGTATTCATATAGCCGCCGCCAGTTGTAATATCTTTTCCGATACCATCGAAATCACCAGAGTTCTGTGTTGCAGAATAGAGGTTATCCCCTTCCTTGGCAAGACCGGACGCATTTGCGAAGGTTGCTACTGCGATCTGTCCAAGAAGCCTGGAGCAGCCATTATCATAGTTTGCATAGATCATTCCATCCTTCTGGATTTCGATCCCGCTCATTTCCCCTACCTTACGTCCGGCGCCATTTCCCTTGGCATCTCCGCGGATCGGAGAAACAGTGGAGGAACCGTTGTTGTTCAGATTGGAGCATTTTGAAAAATCAATAGTGATATCAGTAAAGCTCGGGAAGGTTCCCGTATCAAAGTGCAGCGTCAGTGTGCTTTCTGTTCCTCCTGCTGTTCCCACATTCTTGAAGGAGCCATTGTTTGTATTGAACTCCAGCACGGGGGCTGTAACATTCGTATTATTCTGCTGCAGGCTTGCCTTTGTCTTGTCAACCAGCACCGTCTTTCCCTTGGAATCCAGGATATCATCCAGCTGTACAGTAAACTGTCCATCTGTCTTTGTGGAATGGACACTCAGCTTTGCTGTATACTTATATCCCTGATTATCATAGAACTCCAGGTTCATGATCTTTCCGGCTGTAGCGTTGACATTAGTATCATTCTTATCAATAATACCGGAAATCCTTGCTGACTTGGTCGCTTCCGGAGGATATGTCATATTTTCTGTTGTCATGACCCGGAGAGCAGATACGGTATCCTGCTTGATCGCAGATGCATCATTAGGGTCTACCTTCCAACCCATGACATTGTATCCGGTACTGGTCATTGCCAGATTTCCAGCGCCATCCACGTAGAAGGAACCATCTCTGGTGAAATAATTGTTCTGTCCGTTGTTTACAATGAAGAACGAATCCCCCGTGATCATGATATCAAAGGGATCGTTTGTTGTCTGGGAAGCACCCTGAGTTGTGATCGCTGTCTTGATCGCGCTTGTCTTGGCACCAAGACCGATCTGCCTTGCGTTGGTACCGCCTACTCCGGTTGTCGGATTGGCACCGGATGCAGCCTGTGTGGTCTGATACATCAGATCACTGAATGTCATAGACTGTGATTTGTAAGCTGTGGTATTTACGTTTGCAATATTATTACCAATTACGTCCATTCTGGTCTGATGGGTCTTAAGACCCGCAACACCAGAATATAATGATCTCATCATAGGAAAAATGACCTCCTTTAGTGTAAGCCGCTTCTGTTCCCTCTGTCAGTCAGGAACATCAGCCCCCGTAAGGTCCGGCTGTTTAAATAATAACGGCTCCATCAATATTTGTAAAAATGTTTTCTGTGGCATCCTGTCTGTCCATGGCAGTCACTACGGTGCTGCTCGGAACATTAACAATAAATGCCAGCTGGTCTACCAGCACTAATGACTCCTTAATTCCCTTCTGCTGTGCTTTTTCAGTTCCCTCCTGCAGTCTGTCAAGCTGCCCTCTGGAAAGCTCGATCTGACGGTCTGCCAGCCTGCTTGCCGCATGCTTGGAAAATCTGACTGTCTGTGTTTCCTCCTGCTTGTTATTCAGGATATCCTGAAAGGAAACACCGTTCCTTTCCTGCCCCTTCTTTAACTGTCCGGTTCCGGAAAGGTACTGATCCTGCACCTGTCTGAGGGAAAGGAATCCGCTATCCTGCACTTTCATCCTATTCTCCTCCATGAGTGGAATCTGCATCCTTGTTATTCGGTTTTCTCAGTATCCTTACCTGCAGGATCCTTTCCTTCAGACCCTTCTCCGCCTTCTGTCTTATCGCTGTTCTCAGTCTTATTCTCTTTTTTAAGTGCCGTGATCCTGTCTATATAGCTCTGCAATTTTTTCACATCACTTGCTGAGATAAAGCTCTTCTGGTAATCTGTCATGGCATTATAAGCCTTCTGGAGAGTCTCAACCTTGTCCTTATGCTCCAGCGTGAGCTCAGAAACATCCGGCAGGTCATACAGTGTCTTAATAAACAGCTGTGCCAGATCAACTGCATCCTGATAATCCTGGCCTATCACTGCAGACACATCATCGATAGAATATAAGGTACCATCAATAGAAACATATGCCTTGTTGTTTTCATACTTCACGTACTCAACCATGCCCTGTACTTCCTTGGTATTTCCAGCAGAATCCGTTGTCTGGATCAGTACCTGCTTTCCTACCATGGAAGATGCCCTTGATAATTCCAGTGTAGCTGACATATTCTGCATCTGCTCTACCTGTGAGAAGGTTGCATACTGGGAAATATATTCCGTGTTTGAGGTAGGCTCCAGGGGATCCTGATATTTCATCTGTGCTACCAGAAGCTGTAAGAACGCTTCCTTATCCATTCCATTCTTGGATGTGGTGGCCTGCTTTACGGAAGACTGGGATGCGGTTTCCTGGATCTCACCATTTTTAACTACTGCGCTGACGCCCATCTGTTATGTACTCCTTTCTGCACATCCTATGCGGTATAATCTACCGTCGTGCCATTTGCTTTCATCATGCTTGCTGCCAGACGCTCCTCTTCCTCTGCCGTCTCCTCGAAATCATCCGATAAGGCATTCAGATTCAGACGTCTTCTTGCTTTTTTCTTATCCTGATAGAGGTTTTCATTTCCTCTGTCCTGTCCCTTGTACAGATTGCTTTCAAATGCGTGGCTCTCTACAGTCACCTCTACAGCTTCTATCTTCACACCCTGTTCTTCAAGGGTATTCTTAAGAACTGTCATCTGGCTTTCAATCGCTGCCCTTACACTTTCATTCTGTACCTGGAAATGTGCGGTCACTTCACCGCCCTTTGACACAAGCTGGATCTTCAGTGTTCCCAGTGTTTCCGGATGAAGCTGCATTTCCAGCTGATCCATTTCCGGCTTTAACTGTACCTTCATGTAATCCATGATCTGATCCATAATCTCCTGTGTCTGCGTACTGCTTTCCGCATACGCTGCACTTTCCTGCATCTGCAGGGGTGCTTCTGTTTCCTTCTGCAAAAGAACATTATTATGCACCGGGGCTGCTTCTCCCATGTGCTGTCCTCTGCTTCCAGTCTCCTGTTTTCCATCCTCGTGGGATGTATGTTCTCCGGTATGCTTTTCAGAAACTGCTTCTTCTGTCATACCTTCCTTCTGAATGGTTATAGTCCCATCCATTCTGGCGCTTTCTTCCGGAACATCTGCAGTCCGTACATTTTCTTCCGGCACTGCGTTTTCTGTGTTCTTCATTCCTGTGACATTTTCTGTCACCTGTTCAGGTATCTCCTGCAGTTCTGCAAGGCTCTGCGTAAGCTCCTGCGGACTTAAGGAAAATTCCTCCATCAGTCCCTCCTTCACATCGGAAAGCTGCATCAGAAGATTCTGTACGTTATCATACAGACCTTCATCTGTCAGAAGAGCCATGGAGTCATCCGCCCCTGAAAGTGCTACTATAAGCTCAGTCAGGTTCTCTGCATTTAACAGATCTGCCGGTGTAAGAGAAAGCTCGTCCATGGCAGCCTCAACATCTGCCTCTGATACGTTCATCTCCCTGGCCACACTGGCTGCCAGCTCCTGTCCTGCCTTTGTCACTGCATCTTCCAGAGCACCGGTGTCCTTTTCTTCCTTTACACCATTCTTTGGCTTCAGTGTCTGTGTGCTCTTACCGGCTGATCCAAGTTTGTCCCTGATGGACTCTCCCGTATTTCCGGTTTTCTTCACATTCTGCGCTGAAGCAGCTGTTTCATCGCTGCCAGATGTCTTTCCCATGACATCACCAAAGCTTGTGCCTCCTGCATTTTTGATACCTGAGAATGTTGTCTGCGCTGTCTTTCCCACAAGATTCATCAGAGAGTCTGAGCTTCTTACAGGTGTGCTTGTCATTCACATTCCTCCATTCTCTATTAGTCCCTTCAGACTTTTTATCAAGGTACAAAAAATATATCGGTAAAAACAGGCGTTTTCTTAAGATTCAGGATCCATGATCTTGGTCAGCTTAGCTGCCACTTCAGGATCCATGACGCCAAGGATCTTTCCTCTGTCTTCCGCTTCCATGGCATTCAGGATGCGGGCAGCCAGATCCAGATTATCCGTCATTGCCTCAAAGATAGCTGCCGCTTCCTTGGGCTTCATGGACGAATAGGCCATGGCGTAATTCTTGACTTCGTCTGTTTCTTCCGTCTGCTGTACGACCTGCTTATACAGGTACTCTGCGGCTGCAGGATCGATTTCCTCGTAATACTTCTTATACTCCTCGATCCCCGGTCCTTTATCCGAATAAACTACTTCTTCGTAAAACTCTGTTTTGATCCGCTGGAACTCCACCTGGCTGTCCTCAAAGGTCTTCAGTCTGTCTACCTCAGCCTGAAGCTCCTTTACTTCATCTGTGCTGGTCGTCTCTGCCGACTTGGCACGTTCCAGCTCCAGCTCCAGCTCCTTGATATAATCTACGGCATCCTTCAGGTTGTCGTAGCCTCCGTAAGAGCCGCTGTCGCTCTCATCCACGGCGACATCTGTATTCTTTGGCAGGATCAGATTTAAGACCGGCACATCCTTTAAAACCGGTGTCAGCACATTGCTTCCGAATCCGCCAAAATCAAGCTTGACGATCAGGCACAGGATCGCTACCCAGATCAGCGCAATCACAAAGGTAACTGCAAATACAGATCCCTGATTTCCATCATCGTCCTCTTCAAGCTCCGCCTCACGTCCTGCAATTTCCTTCGCCTTCTGCCTGGCCAGCTTTTTCTGCTCCTTCTGCTCGTTTTTCAGTTTTTTCTTTTCATCCTTCAGACGCTTTTTTTCAGCTTTGGCGTCATCCGGTGTCATTTCATCATCCAACGGCATATTTTATTCTCCACTGTTTCTTTTCTGTCCATAGGTGTAGCTTACCAGTTCATCAATTTCCTTGGATTCTCTGGCATTTTCTTCTTTCATAAAGCTTTCAAAGGCCTTTTCCTTCAGTTTCTCCTGGGTTTTGCTTTCCTTCATTGCTTCCGTCAGCTTTTCCCTGGCCTCCTCCAACACCTTTTCCGCCTTTTCCACAGCCCTCTGCTGGGCTGTGATAAGCCTCTTCATATTCTCTATGGCATCCCGGTTTTCCAGGATATCTCTTACATTCAGTCCGCTTTCCCGGAGTTTTCTTCCTTCTTCCACATAAGCATCTTTTCTTTCCTTCAGCTTCTGCAGCTTATCTTCCTCCAGCGTCAGCTGCAGTCTTGCCTTTGCAAATTCATTTTTGGCCTGTTCTTCCAGCTTCTGTTTGATGTCCAGGATGCTCTGCATCCGGTAAATAAACTTTGCCATAATTATCAGGATCCTTCAAAAATATGCTCCAGCAGCTGTATCGTTTCTTCAAAGGTAAATTTGTCATTGACATCCTGCTGCAGAAAGGCATTTACCTCCTCTATCTTACTGATCGCATAGTCAATCCCAGGATTGCTCCCCGCCTTATAGGCACCAATATTGATCAGATCCTCTGCCTCATTATAGGTTGCCATGACATTCTTCAGTTTGCCGGCCAGCTGCTTATGCTCCCTTGTTGCGATCTGGCTCATACATCTTGATATACTCTGCAGCACATCAATAGCCGGATAATGATTCTTATGGGCCAGCTTCCTGTTCAGCATGATATGACCATCCAGGATGCTTCTTGCTGTATCTGTGATCGGTTCATTAAAGTCATCACCGTCTACAAGCACGGTATACAGTCCTGTAATAGATCCCCTGTCCGAACAGCCTGCCCGTTCTAACAGTCTTGGCATTTCAGAATATACGCTTGGCGGGTATCCCCTGGATACCGGCGGCTCACCGCTCGCCAGCCCGATTTCCCTCTGTGCCATGGAAAAACGTGTCAGGGAGTCCATCATCAGAAGGACATCCATACCCTGATCCTTGAAATACTCCGCAATGGTAGTGGCTGTCATGGTGCACTTCCTTTCCCTGATCCCGGAAGTACTCTGCGATCGCAGTCGCAGTCTGGGCTGCTCTTTTTCTTTCAAGCGCCGGTCTGTCGGATGTGGCAACCACGACCACTGACCGCTTCATGCCCTCTTCCCCGAGATCCCTCTCTATAAACTCGCGCACCTCACGTCCACGTTCTCCGATCAGTGCAATGACGTTGATATCTGCTTTTGTATTTCTGGCAAACATACCCATAAGGGTCGATTTGCCAACACCGGAGCCTGCGAAGATCCCGATACGCTGTCCCTTGCCGACTGTGATCAGTCCATCTACTGCTTTCACACCAAGCGGCAGTACATCACAGATAATCTTACGGCTCATAGGATCCGGCGGTGGTGCTTCTACCGGGTAGTCAATGCCGCCATGCAGCTGCTCCCCTTCCATCCTGCCAAGGCCGTTCAGTGTTTTTCCAAGCAGCTCCTCTGATACCTTTACTGTAAGGGCATGCCCTGTATTCTCTACGACACTTCCCGGTCCGATCCCCTCTACCTTATCATAGGGCATCAGCAGGACCTTTCCTTCCTTAAAGCCGACAACCTCCGCCTGAACCGGCTTTTCCTCTGTTCCTCCATTTCGGGAGGAGATCAGGCAGATATCTCCCAGCTTTGCCTGGGGTCCCTTCGACTCTGTCGTCAGACCTACCACATTTACAACCCTTCCTCTTACCTTGAAAAGGTCTTCCTGCAGTACCTTGTTATATTTATCCCAATCAATGGTCAGTCCCACTTCTTTTAAAACCTCTACTTCAAAGCTTCATAGGAAAGGAGCTTCAGCTTCCTCGTAAGTTCAGAAAGCTCTGTATCCAGGCTGCAGTCATATACTCCGTTTTCTGTTTCGATCATGGCCTGTCCGGCAGAAAGTGTCTTATCCTCTGCAATTTCAACAGATACTGTGCTTCCACCCGCCTCTTTCTGAAGCCGTTCCTTATTTTCTTTCACATTCTTATAATCATTTCCGGATACATGGATCAGGAGATTCCTGCACCCTTCGATCTTCTGCATGGTATTACAAAGCAGTGTGGTCACCAGCTCATGATAGTCTGAAAGATCGACTTTGAATATATGTTCATAAATTCCTGTCAGTGCCTCAATGAACCGGGGTTCCAGCTCCCGTTCTTCCTTTTCAAAGGCAGCCTGCAGCTCCTTAAGCTTCTGCTGGTATTCCGCTTTTACAGCCTCTGCTTCCTGCCTTCCCTGGCGTTCCCCATCCCGGTAGCCGTCTTCTCTGGCTTCCTCATAGGCCTTTTTCTGGATCTCCGCAGTCTGCTCCTTCGCCTGTGCGATCATCTCATCCGTCTGTGACCTGATCTTTTCAAGCTCATTCCTGGCTTCCTCGATTTCCTGCTTCAGCGCATTTTTTTCTTCTTCCGGGGAATCAGAACCAGTGTCATTTAAAAGCGCATCTACCACTTCTGTGTCCTCTGGTTCTCCTGATATTTCCTGCGTATTGCTTTCAGCAGTACTCTGAAAAGAAGCACTGTGAAGTACTTTATCCAGCTTCTTTTCAGCCAGTGCATTATTGTCTATGATACGTTTGTCCTCACTGTCCATATGGATCAGTCCGGATTTATACAAATTCTTAAACAACGATCTCGTCTCCTCCGCCTCTGGAAATAACAATTTCGGCAGAATCCTCCAGCTTTCTGATGATGTTTACGATCTTCTGCTGTGCCTCTTCCACGTCCTTCATACGGACAGGCCCCATGAACTCCATGTCTTCCTTGATCATAACTGCAAGACGCTTGGACATGTTGTTGAAGATAGCTGTCTGCACCTGCTCATTAGCGCCCTTAAGTGCAAGGGCAAGGTCATTATTGTCCACATCACGAAGAACTCTCTGGATTGCCCTGTCATCAAGCAGCAGGATATCCTCGAATACAAACATCTTCTTCCGGATCTCGTCTGCCAGCTCCGGCTCCTCGATCTCCAGTGTTTCCATAATATGCTTCTCCGTTCCACGGTCTACCGTGTTCAGGATATCTACCACTGCGTCTACACCGCCAATGATCGTGTAATCCTGGTTGACCAGTGACGAAAGCTTGGATTCCAGCACCTTTTCCACCTCTTTGATCACATCCGGACTTGTTCTGTCCATCATGGCAATACGCTTTGCCACATCGGACTGCCGCTCCGGCGGCAGTGCTGATATGATCATCGCTGCCTGTCCGGCCGGCAGATAGGACAGGATCAGGGCGATCGTCTGAGGATGCTCATCCTGAATGAAATTCAGCAGCTGGGAAGCATCTGTCTTCCGCACAAATTCGAAAGGTTTTACCTGCAGGGACGCTGTCAGCTTGCCGATCACATCCATTGCCTTATCTGCACCAAGTGATTTCTCAAGGACTTCCTTGGCATAACCGATACCACCTTCTGCGATATACTGCTGTGCCAGACAGATCTCATAGAATTCGTTGATCACGTCTTCCTTGATCTGCGGCGTAATACTCCGTGTATTTGCAATTTCAAGTGTCAGCTCTTCAATTTCGTCTTCCTTCAGATGCTTAAATATAGAAGAAGACCTCTCTGGTCCAAGGGCGATCAAAAGGATCGCTGCCTTCTGTACACCTGACATCTTATCGTCCGGATATCTGCTCATATTGTTAACCCCATTCCTGATTCAGCCAGTTACGCAGCAAGTTGGCAACGGCCTCAGGATTTTCATCCACAAATTTTTCGATCAGCTTCTTGGTCTCGGAGCCCTCTTCCGCACTGATATCTTCCAGCTCTATCTCAGGCTGTGACTGCAGAAGGGATTCCACCGGAAGCTCCTCCGGCTGTTTCGAAGCCTTTTCGCCTCTCATGCTCCTCAGCACTACAAAAGCAAGCAGGGCGAGAATGATAATGATCAGAATGATCTGTACTATATTGGAGGCGCTGATATTCAGTCCCTCTTTATCAAAGAACACATTCTCTGTCCTTGCTACAAAGGCAATATTGGCAGCCGGGAAGCCTGTTGCCTTGGATACCACATCCAGGATATCATCATCTACCGTGATCCTGGAGCCCTGTGCATTGGCAAGCTTATATTCCTCCCAGCTGATACCATCCAGGAGTCCCTGTGCCTTTACATCCTCTTCTCTCACTACATTATAGCTGATCGCAGTAACTGCTATCGTAGAATTATCATAATCTATTACTCCCGGCAGATTATTGGTAGTAGTGATCCGCTCATTGGGAAGATAGTTATTCTCTGTCTCTTCTACTGTCGATGAGCTGTTACCAGAATCCTGATATACATATTCAGTGCTGTCACCATTGCTGTCTGTACCAGGGACACCGCCTCCATCATTGGTGGATTCCGAAGAATAGGTTCTGTCAGAGCTCTTCAGCCCCTGGGTTGCTCCGTCAGGTGCAGAATACTCATGGTAAACCTCTTCACTGGTTGCAAAATTAATATCAAGATTGCTCGCCACCTCGATCTTGTCAAATTCATTGGTGCCAAGCAGAACCTGTCTTACTTCATTCTTTACTACAGTCTCCCACTGCGTTTTCACACCAAGCTGGGAGCTTGCTGTGCCGGAAGCGCTGTAGCTGTCATCTCCGGAAAAAAGCATATTTCCATCAGTATCCAGGATCACGACATTCTCATCAGTATCGTTCCCGACAGCCTTGGATACTGCCTTGGCAAGATAAGCCGCATTATCTGTGGTAAACTCGCCGTCAAGCTCCAGCAGGATCCACGCCGATGTATCCTTATTTTCTGCGATCAGGGTACCATCATCTGTCGGGATATTCAGATCCACCTTTGCGCTCTTGATGGCACTGAACATGGAAATAAAGTCATCCGCCAGTCTTGTTTCCAGATAAAGCTCATAACGCTTCTGTTTATCTGCTTCTGTCGTACTGAAGCCGCCGCTCGTTACATTGTCAATGGTATAGGCTGCCGCCTGGATATCATTGGCTCCAAGCAGAAGATTTGCCTGCGACTGCTGTTTCCTGTTGATCTGGATCCGGTAGCCATCATCTGATACCTTATAATCCAGTCCCTGTTCGTCCAGAAGATCTGATACCTCAGAGGCTTCCTTTGTCGTGTCGCACTGAAGCAGTAATACGTACTGTGGTCTTGTCAGGACAGAAGCGATCACTGCCACCGCTATGATCACGCCCGCCGCTGCTGCAACGATAAAGGTCTTCTGCTTCGTGGAAAACTTGTTCCACCAATCCAGTATGTTTTTCAGTATTTTCTGTAATCTTTCCTGCATGATTCACTCCTACTTTTCTGTCAGATCTGGATCTGCATGATTTCCTTGTATGCTTCAAGGAACTTGTCCCTCACAGCTACCGTGTAGGACAGCGCAGTAGAAGCCTTCTGCAGGGCATTGGTCAGATCATGGGTATTTTCTGTTTCTCCAAGTGCCCATTTTATTTTTTCATTCTCGGCATCAGAAAGATAGGCATTGGTGGTATTCAGGTTCTGTACCGCCTTGTCAAAAAGGCTTCCAAAAGCTTCATCCTCCTGTATGTCCTGTCCGTTCCTCAGCTCTGTCAGATATGTATCAGCAGCACTTTTTACTGCTCCTGAAGATATATTTCTTAATGACGTAATATCCATTTTCTATGTATCCTTCCCTCTGTTTCTTAATACTACTGTCCCATCTCAAGACCCTTCATGGCTATGGTCTTACTGGCATTAAATGCAGTAGCATTCGCCTCATAGGAGCGGCTGGCATCAATCAGGTTGGTCATCTCCGTAACAATATTTACATTCGGATATGTCACATAACCATTCTCATCTGCATCCGGATGGGACGGATCATATGCCTTGATCATCTCTGTCCAGGTATCCTGTGACACCTTGCTTACCCGGACACCCTGTCCTTTATAGGCATCACTTGCCTTTCCAAAAACAGAAGAAAAGCTTCCCACCTTTTCCCCCTTCTGCTGAAAGGTAACCACCTTACGTCTGTAGGGCGTTCCATCTTCTGTCCTTGTCGTGTCTGCATTGGCCACATTCTCAGAGATCACGTCCATGCGGTAACGCTGGGCTGTCATTCCGGAAGCATTAATATCAAAGGATGTAAAAATACTCATGTGTGTTCTTCATTCCTTTCTGTATCCTCCTTCACCCACAGCGGGGTGAAAATATGGAAGCTCTTATTTCATCACCATTTTCAGGTTGGTAAATTCTTCATTCATGCTCTGTACCAGTCCATTGTACCTGATCTGGTTCTCAGCAAGCCTGGCTGTTTCTGTATCAATATCCACATTGTTGCCATCCAGTCTGTAAGAAAAGCCGGAAGCATCCGTATAAACCCTTGTTTCCAGCTCTGTATCATTGATGGCACCCACCCTGGCATCCACACTTTTAAATCTTGTGCTCCTCATAGCCTGCTTCAGCTGTGATTCAAAATCCACATCCTGTCTCTTATAGCCGGGTGTATCCATATTAGCAATATTATTGGCAAGCACATCATTCCTTGTCCATGCTGCATCCGCCGCCTTGTTTAAAACATTCACATAATCAAACACATTGGTATTGATCATCAGGATTCCTCCTTTATCCCATACTCTCCCTATCCTATTTTATTATAAATTATTTATTGGAGAACACAAGTAGAAATGTATATTTCATCTAGTAAAAAAGACCTACCCCGAGCCAGATATCCTGGCCAGCCGCAAGTCCTTTTACGAAAATATGTGACGTCCTGTCACTGATCTACTTCATGTTCTGTTCCTTTAATTTCTCGATCTCATCAAATACCATATCATTCAGGACCTTGATATAGGTACCCTTCATGCCGGATGATCTCGATTCAATGACACCTGCGCTTTCAAACTTGCGGAGTGCATTGACGATAACAGATCTGGTGATCCCTACTCTGTCTGCGATCTTGCTGGCCACCAGAATGCCTTCCATACCATCAAGCTCTTCAAAAATATGAACGATGGCTTCCATTTCAGAATAGGAAAGGGTTCCGATCGCTGATCTGATCACATTCAGCTTGCGTGTCTCCTCTGCATTTTCTTCATTGACTGCCCGGAGCATCTCCAGTCCCACGACTGTAGTTCCGTATTCACAGAGAATGATATCATCAATATCATACTGCCTGTCACACTTGTAAATGAAGAGGGTTCCCAGTCTCTCTCCTGCGATCTCTATAGGTGTGATGATCGCCTGGAATTTCTTCACCTCTTCAGCGTCAAAGCCAAGTGTTTCCAGATTCACATTCTCCTTGGTGGAAAGAATGGCAAGAAGCCTCTCATTCAACAGGGCATCAATAAAGCCGCCCACCTGATCCACGATCAGCTCAGTGATGGAATCAACACCGGGTGCATCTCCTACACCAAGCACCTTTCCCTTTTTGCTGATCACCAGGACATTTGAACTCAGGATCTCGCATAACACCTTGCAGATATCATTAAAAACTACCTTACTCGAATTATTATTGTGAAGAAGCTTCCCAATCTTTCTGGTCTTGTCCAGCAACTGTACACTACTCATGCTAAGTCCCTCCATCGGCAAAAAATACCGTCATCGTAAAAATTTCCTCTATACCGCATTGCTATCGTCATTTTAGCACATATGGCTTCGAGTTTCAATGCACTTCACAGGAATTATGCATAATTTCATGTACTTTTCCAATTTTTTATTTATTTTCTGACTATTGAGCTTCATCCTTAGGAACCGATGTGACAAATCCACAGGATTCATTGGAGCATACCAGCTTATTCCCCTTATACAGCATCAGGGAGCCACAGCGCTCACATTTCACATTGGAAGGCCGCTGCCACACCATAAAATCGCATTCCGGATTGTCAATACAGCCATAATATTTTCTGCCCTTTTTGGTCTTCTTCAGGACAATATCCTTGCCACATTTCGGACAGGCTACACCGATCTTCTCGTAGTAGGGCTTGGTGTTGCGGCACTCCGGGAATCCCGGACATGCCAGGAATCTTCCATGAGGACCATATTTGATCACCATATTCCGTCCGCAGAGTTCACAGACCTCGTCTGATACTTCGTCCTGGATCTGTACCTCCTGCAGCTCCTTCTCAGCCTTCTTTACCGCCTCATCCAGATCCGGGTAGAAGTTGGAAATCACTGTTTTCCAGTTGACCTTTCCCTCCTCCACTCCATCCAGAAGAGCCTCCATATTGGCTGTGAAGTTTACATCCACAATACTCGGGAATGCCTCCTTCATCATGTTGTTAACCACTTCACCCAGCTCTGTTACATAAAGATTTTTGTTTTCCTTTACAATATATCTTCTTGCAAGGATCGTGGTGATCGTAGGAGCATAGGTACTCGGACGCCCGATCCCAAGCTCTTCCAGTGCACGTACCAGTGATGCTTCTGTATAATGGGGTGCCGGCTGTGTGAAGTGCTGCTTCGTCAGCAGCTCATCCAGTGTCAGCTTTGATGCTGTATCAATTCCCCTGATCAGGGTATTGCTTTCTTCCTTGTCATCCTCCTCTGTATAGACACTCATGAAGCCCTCAAATACGACCTTGGATGCTGCAACAGTAAAGCGGTGCTCTCCCGCATCAATCTTCACAGAGGTAGTTTCATACCTGGCCGGCGCCATACGGCTTGCGGTGAACCGTCTAAAGATCAGCTGATACAGTCTGAACTGATCTCTGGAAAGAGAATCCTTAAGCTGTGCAGGAGTTCTGTCAAGATCGGTAGGCCGGATTGCTTCATGTGCATCCTGGATCTTCTGTCCGCTATTCTTTCCTTCTGCCGGTGCAGATACATAATCCTTTCCATAATTCTTTTCAATATATTTCTCCGCCATGACCTCTGCTTCTGCAGATACTCTGGTGGAATCGGTACGCAGATAGGTGATCACACCCACAGTACCGCTGCCCTTGATATCAATTCCTTCATAGAGCTGCTGTGCCAGGCGCATCGTCTTCTGTGTGGAAAAATTCAGCACCTTGCTGGCCTCCTGCTGCAGGGTAGATGTGGTAAAGGGAAGAGGTGCTTTCTTTATACGCTCTCCCTTTTTCACTTCGCTTATCTTAAATTCTGTATTCTTCAGCTCTGCCACGATCTTATCCAGCTCTTCTCTGGAGGTAATGTTTACCTTACCGTCTTTCGTGCCATAGTATTTAGCGATCAGCGGCTTCTTTTCTCCTTCTACGAAAAGAGATGCGTCCAGTGTCCAGTACTCTTCCGGAATAAAATTGTTGATCTCATCCTCTCTGTCACAAATGATGCGCAGTGCCACTGACTGTACTCTCCCGGCACTTAAGCCCCTCTTTACCTTCGCCCAGAGAAGCGGTGAGATCCGGTAGCCAACCATCCGGTCCAGTGCTCTTCTTGCCTGCTGTGCGTCTACCAGATCCATATTGATCTCCCTGGCATTCTTCAGGGATTCCTTTACTGCGTTTTTAGTAATTTCGTTAAAGGTAATACGGTATACCTTTTTATTCTCCAGCTTCAATGCCATGTACAGATGCCAGGAAATAGCTTCCCCCTCACGGTCAGGGTCCGTTGCGAGATAGATCTTATCTGCTTTTTTCACTTCCTTGCGCAGATTTGCAAGGATATCCCCCTTACCACGGATAGTAATGTACTTTGGCTCGTAGTCATGTTCCACGTCAATCCCAAGCTGGCTCTTTGGCAGATCACGGACGTGTCCGTTGCTTGCCGTGACCGTATAATTCTCCCCCAGGAACTTCTTTATTGTCTTCACCTTCGCCGGTGATTCCACAATTACCAGATACTTTGCCATGAAATTCTTTTCCCCTTTATAGTTAAAAATGTTAACGTCAAAGACTATACACCCATTTTTCTGCGGTTGCAAGTAAAAAGTTTATAAACACGAGTAAAACAATACTTGAATACAAAAAACCGGGAACTCCTTCAAATTCAGGAGTTCCCGGTATCACTGCATGGGTTTCTTCTTATTTAATAGTACTTATATATGGTGCTGAAGGTCAGTTGAGCATGAAGGATTCACGGACGATAAATCTTACCAGTACTGCATCCTGTTTTCCCTGTGAATCAGTTGCCCTGATAATATAATTCTTCGACGTTATCGCAGGATTTAATTCTCCATCCACAACAAAATCACCCTTTACATTACAGGAATAATCTGTCTTATACTGTGGACTGTCGATACTTGCAGCAATCCCACCATCTTCTCCTTCCACCGTCAGAGATACCAGCGAATTGGGCTCTGATACTTCAATCGGGAGCCAGTTCACTCTGAAATCAATCTCAAAATCTTCATCCACCAGTGTACTGTATCCATCCAGATAATAATAGTAAGTTGTCAGGATATTACTGCTCTCCGGCACCCTGCTTCCATCAGCATTCGTCACTTCTATTACCGGTTCACTGCTTTCCTTACTATTTCTGTTGTGCAGGATCTTCCAGATATTCAGAGTCCTATTGAACTCATTAAATACCCCTGTACTGTAATTCGGTGCATACCACGTCCAGTCATCCTGTACATCCTTATCATAATACGTAATTCCTCCCAACGGGAAGCTGTCACTCCATCCATTCAGATATCCCACAGTCCCCCAATCAAGACCTTTTCCCCAATCGTACTCTATAACTTTGAATATCCTGAAGAAATTCTCATCCCATCTAAAATAAGTTTCCGGCTCCAGTTCTTCTCCCGCATCACTGGCTCCTTTTTTCCATTCCAGATTGTATTTACCCATGTTAAATACATTATTATCATTCTTCTGCCTGTAAACTGTAATCTCAGCTGTTTCAGGGTTTATTGCCGAATAATCAGGATGAGCATCATGCTCCGGATACCCATCGATAAAATCAGCGAAATACTTTGGTTCTCCCAGAAGATCCAGCATCATGACCATTTTGCCGATATTCTTTTCTGCATACTTTCCATCACTGATATATCTGGATGCTATCATATCCATATCCAGCATGAGAGCTGTTGTCTGATCATGCATGCAATACTTGTAAATCGCCATCAACGCAGAAGCACTCAGATCATCCTGATAATGCATATTCTGTTCCGGTGTCACAAACGGCTGCAGCTTACCCCCGCAGAAATGCTCATTGATATAATTCCACGCTGTACCATTATTATTAGACATACCAGACACGCCTTCCCGCTCCGAGAAGTAGATCAGGTCAGCTTCCTCTACTTCCTCTGCAGTCAGCTGCCCAGGCGTTCTCTGCACGATCTCTATCCGGTTTCTTTCATCAAATCTAGCCAGCTCGTCCTTATATTTTTCCTTGATCTGCTTTGCAGTCAGGGATCCATTCCGGTAATCCTGCCAGGCAAGGGGTTCTGTTCCCGCATCATTTGTCATCAGGATCAGCAGCTTCAGCCACTCATTATTGGAGAAACGGTTGTGTGCATAATAGCAGTTCTTCCTGTTCTGATTATATACATATATCCGTCTGGCCGTTCCAAGATTATCTACCTTGGTCACACCATTTGACTCATCTGAAGATACTGCATGAAAGATCCAGCTTCCTCTTTCTGAATTTGAATCACTAAGCCCCATACTGACACCGGCCGGAGCCCCGGAATCAGAGGTTCTTCCATTTCCTGTCTTATCATAGGTAATCCCTTTACAGTCTATAGAGGTTACCAGCTTGGAATAGTCCCCTTTTCCGGCTACATACAAATCTTCCTTTTGGCTGACACTGCTCGCCAGTGCATATCTTCCTCCATTAAAAGTAATTTTATCTATGGAAGCCGCATATCTTTTCCCAAGGTAGGTACTGCCGCCTGCACCTGCCGGTGCATAAATAAAGGACACATCATAATTTCCTTTTCCTGCTCCCACATAATCAAACAGTATCTGGCTGTATGCACTTCCATTGGCAGCTCCTGCATCAATGACCTTCTTTACCCCTGCTGCTGAAAGGACATAGCTTCCACCTGATACAGCCTCCTGAAAGGTCACATCATAAAGAACCGTATCATCCGTAATGCTTGTTCTGTCTGTTACTGCATCATATAGTTTAAAATACCCGTTCTTTACTCCTGCTGCTCCATCTTTATTTTTACTGCTCTCCACCCGCAGATATTTACCGGCATAATTTGCTTCTCCCCAATCTCTGGCAGACTTTGCTGTGATCTGGTCTGGCTTATAGTTTCCTCCGCTCTGGTACTCATAGCCATTATCCCAGCTTACCCCTTCTGCCAGATAGGCCTGATACTCATAAGCAAGAGAAGCATTGGTTGTACTTTTCCCTGCCACATGATAAATACGATAATCTGCGCCCGTTGCTGACTTGCAGTCAAACTTCAGCAGATAATGATACCCGGTCCACTGTTTAATCTTAGAAGTATCCGGATTATATGCCGGCATATAATCCTTTGCCACATAGCACACGGGATCCTTAACTGTATACTCTCCCTTTGGGTTCTCACTGCCTTTCCGATCCATAGCCGTCATTTCATAGCGGATACCATAATGTGCAGCATCTTCCTTCTCAACTACAGTACCGGTATCAATATCATACAGTCCCTTTCCAGCTCCCACATATTCAAAATAGCCGTTTACGTTCATAACGTTATTATCACTCTCGTAAATACGCCAGTATTTTGACTGCCACTCTCCCGTATAAGGTGAATTGCCATATGCATTATGAAATTCGACAGTATCATATCCAAAAAGCTCATATAGCTTTTCCGGGCTGCCATCTCTTGTAATACGGTCTTTGCTTCCACCAATATGTCCATCCAGGTTAGCAAACATGATATAACGCATACCTTCATAACCGACCATCAGATTTTCATTATAATCTTCTGCTGTCCCCCAATCCACCATATAGGGAAAGGCTGAGCAGATCTGGTGTGGTACTACTTCAATTATTTTGGTAACCTTTCTGTTATCTTCAGAGCCTGACTTGATGATAGGTGCCATATTTTCTGCATCTTCTACATAGGACACCTCTGCCGTAAGCTGCTCCTGCTCATTTTCTGTCTGCTTTCTGTCCTCCCGAAATACAGCAATATAGAAAAAGGCACATAACGAAAGGAGCATTACTGTTCCTATGCCTATCAGTACCTTTAATACTCCATTTTTCTTCTTACCCGTTTCTTTCTGCTTTGCCATATATCATCCTCTGTTATCTCATGATATCATCATAATACGGCAGCATGCTGCCTCCCCTTCTCTGCAAATAGATACAGGGAATTCTGCTCCGTATGGATATATCATCATCCATTTCTCTTGTCAGTTCACGGCCTGCTTTATATTCCATTGCAAATTCCATATGCAGGGAAAGCACAATGGGACTTTGATAATAATAAACTGTCTTTGAAAGTCCCGGCTGATCCGGATCCGGTTTACTTCCAGGTTCCGGAAACTGATAATAATCGGCAGGCCGCAGGTCAAAGCTTGTCACATGTCTTGCCATCAAAAAAGGTTTTCTGTCTTCCACTGACAGATTTAACACCTGCTTCTTTATCTCCTCTACAGCAATCAACGCTGCATCTGACTTTGACACCGCACCGGAAGCAGTTATCGCTCCTTCCGTCACATTCTGATATGTCAGAAGATACATCTCTTCTTCCGCAGGATCCCATATAACAGCATCTCCCACAAAGGATACCGATTCGTAATCCGCATCACTGATCGTCAGCTTTCCAAGCAGAACGCATACTGGCGTATTTCCCGCATCACCAGGTACTGGTACATGATCTGTTTCTATCATGCACAGCCCGCCTGCATCCATGATATTGTCGATCACCAGGTTCATCGCTGTCTGAGACTCATTCTGCAGTTCCACATTCACATTTGTCCTGCCAAATATATTCAGCACATTGATCATCAGATATGCCAAACCGGACAATACGATCGCACTCACCGCAAATGCAACCAGTAATTCTACCAGACTCAGTCCTCTGTTATCGTTTTTGATTTTACTGTCTTTTTTCCCACTTTTAAAACTTCTACTCAACATCTGCTATCAGTTATACTCCACATAATGCTTTCCAGTATTTACAATCAACAGTACCGTAGCCGTTTTTCCATTCTGGTTTCTGGAAGAAATGCGAAGCATCTTTTCTGTATAATTACTCCCATCTACGGTAATGCTCTGTACCCGTCCATTGGACTTGTCAAAGGTAATAGCCGCCGTACCTGCATCTGTGATATCTGGGAAAAAGATATCCACCTTTGCCGGCAGCTCTTCCGTTTCACCTGCATCAGCAATCGAAACAGTATGCGCACTGCCATCTATGATCACTTCGAAGGTACCCGTCTTGGACATGGCATACATTCTGCTGCTCTCCAAAGCGTCATTGATAATCTTTGCACTTTTTTCCGCATCCCGGCTCGTTGCCAGTGAGATACTCACCCCTGCTATGCCAACTGTAATGGCAAGAATCGCAACGACAACAAGTACTTCTATCAGCGTCATTCCCTTATTCTGTTGTTTTGTCCATTGCCTAAGTTCCATCATCTGTTTCCCGAAAGTTTTATCAGTGTCTTTCTCCCTTTTGCCAGTTCTCATAATACATAAAATCCGTATACTCCGTACTGGTTATCCGCTGTGATGTATCATTATATTTATGATTTGTTTCACTCACAAGTGTATCATTTACCAATGCCTGCCTGAAGTAATAGCTTGCGTAGCCTGCAAGGAAATCTCTGTCTACCTTGTCCTCTTTAATTCCGGAAAGTTCTTTCTGCTCTGCCTCCAGAATCGTCTGTACAATTCCCCTGTTTGCTTTAATCGTCCCTGAAGTAGATACCGTGATCTTTCCACCTGCAATAACAAGTCCTTCTATACTGCCGTTAATGATAACATCACCTTTACAGATGATAATCCCTTTAACATCCTGATTGATTACTGTAGGAGCAGAACCGTTAATTGTTCTGACAATAACCTGATATCCCTTCACCATATTATCTTTATCATTCACAATGTTATCAAATTTAACAAAATAACCCGCCGGTAATTCTGCTTCTGATAATCCCTTCGCCGAAATATCAGAATTCAGGCTGTCCAGATCCAGCGCATCATCTACCATTCCATGCGCCTCTGCCGGATCCAGCCTCTTAGTGAAATATACAAAATGCTTTGCCATATTCAGGCTCTCTGTATACACCTCCGGTTTCGCAGCTGTATTATCTATAGCGCTTCCATCTGTTGTACTTGTTACTGCACCCTTAGTATAGATCTTGCAGCCACTGCCATCGATCTGAATATTAGATTCAATTCTGGCTTTTTCTGCTCTTTTTAAGACACTCTGCTTTAATTCCCACTTCTGTTTTTCTTTTGTATATTCTGCCGAGGTTTCTGCCGGCTCTGCAGCCTTCATGACCTCTTCCACATATTTGGCCTTATTTGACTCACTTTGGAAATTCAGGTAAAAATAAACATAATTCTTTCCATTCACCTTATATTCCACTGCTGTAACAGGATCAGCGGGATTGAGTTCTCCACTTCCAAACCATTCTGTCAGCTTTGATTTTTCATCACCCACTGGGCACGCCTCTTTCACATTAATATAATCTGCTGCACCTGCGTTTTTCGTCTGTCCCTCCACCGGATTGGTTTCATACAGGATTTCCTGTGGTGCCAGATATAAAAGCTGATTATAGCGAAGCGCCAGGGATTCTCCCGTCTGATACTCATCCAGCTTATCTCCTGTGCCTTCTGTATCTGCATAAGAAGCTTCCGGATTCTTAATATCCACATAAGCAAGACCTGTAACAATAAGACTGTCAAGCCCGGTCAGATCTAAAGTTGTATCATTGGCATTCAGGATAATTGATGAGCTGCTGGCATGTGCCGCACCATTGCCTTCTGCTTCTCCCTTATACTGATTCCGGGTTTCATTTTTTCCTGTTGTTTCATAAGCTGAATTCATTCCACTGACAATTTTATTATTATTGTAACCATAATAATTGCCACGAAGAGATGCTGAGCTCCCTCTTGCATTCAGTTCCAAATCATCAGCCAGATAAAAATTAGCATCTGCTGATAACGTACTTGTATTTGCAGGTGCTTCTTTTCCTGTTACCGGCACTCCTGGATGATTATTTTCAACAGTTCTGATATTCTCAGCCCACAGATTAGTAACTGCCTTCTTACCTCCTGGAGAGGATATTGTCAAATCTGACTCACACAGATTCAGATCTCCTTTTGTGATCAAATAATTGGTATTTGCAAAGGTGATCTTACTCTGATAAAGGTTCATGCCATCATATACCTTGCCTTCAGAATAATGATATCCCTGATACGCAGCATTCTTATCTTTGGAATCCGTTCCGGCATAAACATTTCCTTCAATCCTTGCATCCGCATTTTTGAAGTAAATACCCTGATTTCCAATCAGTACATAATCAAGTACTCTGGAATAATCCTGAAAAAAGCTGATATAAGGCACCTCAACCACGATATCTGTTGTCACGGTTGCTTCAAACCCTGTTGTTGCATTACTTGTCACTTCCCGGTACCTGACTGTCACACCTTCAAAAGTATATCTTGCCATGCTGCCAGCAGCGTCATTTTCCACTTTTGTCTGTATATAATCCAATACCTCTGCCTGCTTTGCCGTACTGCCATCCGCATTCTGCCCTGTTGCAGCTACCGTCAGATAGCTTTGCAGAATAGCAAGGGTTTCGTCCCTATGCTCCCCATCAGCTCCGAATTTACTTTCCAGTCTGCCCCCAAACAGGTTTACAAACTGCTGATAAGCTGCTGTCTGACTTCCATATTGTGAAGTCCCGTCTGCCATCGTTACCATAGCAAGGGTATCGTTATATGCCTTGGCCAGATATTCCGAAATATCTCTTCCAAGTCCGTTATACACATCATCCAGCACCTGTTCATCCTCATAAAAGTTTCTTTTATTCCGATACTCCAGCTGCTTCATCTTCAGATTGGAAAAGCTGACTGACAGAATAATTGATGCCAGTACCACCATAAAGCTGACTCCAACCAGTACTGTGATCAATGTTGAGCCGTCATTTTTCCGGTACTTACCTTTACTTTTTTCTTTAACTATCACGCCATATCCCGACATTAACAATCCCCTTGTCTTTATCAGATTTCCTATTTCTTCTCTATCTTGGTAGACTCTACCCTGGCTGCAGCTTCTCCATCCTCATCCAATAGTTCCACCGTTATCTTATAACAGCGTGCTTCATAATTCCCTTTGCCGATCAGTTTCTCCAGCTCCGATGCATCCGCATCGATCATACCGCTTCTGTCCCACAGGTTACTTTTGATATTAGTATAGAAGCTGCCTGCATTGCCATTATTGATTTCTCCGTTTTTGTAATAGGATTCACTGCTGAAATAATTAATACCAAACACTGTTATTTCATCAAAATTATAATCAGTTTTATAAGTTTTGGTGGCATCAAGAGAATAACCTCTGATCAGGTATACGTTCACAGGCATATTCTCCGTTCCGCCACCAGTAATTGTAATCGTATTTTTGCAATGCTCTGATGTTGTCGGTGTAATTCCCTCCGGCTGAAAAGCTCTGGCAAAAATAAATACATTCCCTCCGCTTCCTTCACCACATTCCTCTAAAATGGAAGAATCCGCATTTTTTTCACTTTTCGTCGGAGAATACGGATAGGTTCCCGTATATACTCTGTAATTCAGTTCTTCTCCACCGCACCGATACGTTACATCACAGTTCACACTGATCGTGGCACTGCCAGAATCATCTGTTTTAATTTTTATATTAATGTCTTTCTCAATCTGCCTGCTGATCTCATCTGCAGTCATGGAAATCCCTTTGGCAGACAACCTGTTCTGAAGATTCCTTACTACTGCACTGACTGAGCCGGAAGCAGCCTCATAGCTGTTAATTTCATCTGAGATCACAGGATATCTGGACGCATCTGCATCCGTCACGTTCACCAGTGCCGATACATTTATATCCGATGCCATTCCCGCTGCATTTTCCTGACTGTACACAGCAGGCTCAAAAATTGTCCTCATGGTGTACGTCCTGCCAGATATCGTCACATCATCCTTCTGGAAATAAAAGGGTGTAAAGAGTTCCTTCTGTTTCTCTGCATCAACTGTACCACTGAATACTGCCTTAATACTTTCCGCATTATTATAAACGTCCGGGAACAGATCCCCATTGACAATGTCTGTCCTTGCTACTCCCTCTGTACTCATTTTGTCCGTGTACTGCTGAACTGTCAGCGCTTTGATCTTTTCGATTTCCTCCTGTGCATATGCAGTAGCCTTCTGGGTATTGTTTGCTTTGAAATTCAGTGTTGCTGCTGTTCTCATTCCCTGAAGAATAGGGATACTGATAATAGAAATAATAGCAACGCAAACAAGGACTTCAACCAAGCTAAAGCCCTCATTTGCGTTTTTACCATTTCTGCTGTTAAATTTCATTGCCTTCATGGAATCGCTTCCTTTTATCTCTTGTTACTTTGTAAAAATATCCCCCGTCTTTCCCTTGATCGTTACTCTGGGATTTTCTTCATCATCGTTCTGTACAGAAAGATATACGATCGTATCTGTGTTGTTAACAATATCTACCTGAACAGATACCTTGTCCTTATCATCTGCCCTTTCAGAACTTAAAATTTCAAATCCGATCTGTCCATCTGCAGTAAAAGGAATTCCTTCTTTTACTGTTTTCTCTTTTCCCACGCTGTAATATGCTGTATACTCGCCATCCGTACCTTCAAATTCGATCGCAGCCTTCTGTAATTTGTTTTCATCATTTACAAGATAGGTTTTCTCTGCCACATCTGACATCTGCCCCATGATAAAGGCTTCATCATCTGCGTCCGGCTGATTCAGCATCAGGAAAAACTGAGCACTCTGATTAGTTTCCTCATTAAACACCCCGCTTGCCTGCGTAAATATATTATTGGTTCCCTGAATCATCTCAGGTTCCAAAAAGCTGACAGGATTCCGGTCTTCTCCCTTTAATGCATACTGGATCAGTGTAAAATTACCGTTTACCTGATTCATATCCATTGCATAGCTTGCTGTAAGTGAGGTAATGACCATTCTGTCATTATAATTCTCTATATAATCCAGGAACTCTTTAAATTCCTCATATCCAGCCGTATATGAAAAATCTGTACTTGTTGATATTCCGGTAAGTCCCGACGTAACTGCTGTCTGGCTGGTTGTATCTGCATAGACAGAATCATCCGTCACATCCCCAGTATCTGCCTCTACCTGAGCAATTGCTTCCTGCGTTGGCGCCGATGTCATCTGCATTGCTACATCTTCACCAAATCCCACCTGATATAATGAGATCGGTATTTTTTTCTCTGTATTATCCATAAAAAGCAGACTGGCTTCCTGCGGAATATCTGAAGGGAAACGGTTCATCAGCTCTTCTTTTTTCACTGTAATATTTTCGGCTTCCTCCTGATAAGTACTGCCTGCCGCTACAATCTGATCCAGGTAGCTTTTTCTGCTCTGCAGTTCACTGATCTCACGCGTAAGAGCTTCACATTTATTCATTGCCGGCTGTACCAGCAATACAAGAGGCAGACAAAAAGCTGCAATTACAGCAAGAATCAATAACAGGTTTTTATCCTTTTCCGTTAGTTTCATGATTCACTGTCCTCCCCTGTACTTTGTTCTGTATTTTCCTCTTCCGTCACTTCCTCACTATTTTCCTCAGGAAAATTCAATTGAAGGTTAAGATTAAAAGCAGATGTACTATTTCCAAATTCATCATACGTATCTGCTACATTTTCCACCCTTACATTGGATACATAGGAAAGCTTCTTCAGTTCAATCACAAACTTGCTCAGTGCGCTTTTCCCTCCTGCAACACCAGTAATATCTACCGCTCCATTTTCTGCAGTCAGGTTTGTAATTCCGACGCTTTCCGGCATCACCTCTTCCAGATCAAGAATCATCGTATACAACATCTCATTACTGTTCTTCGTACTGTCATAATATTCTTTTATCTGTGTATAATCCGACTGTGCGTTATTATATGCATTATAGACTGCCTCTGCCGGTTCTTCTGCTGCGATCTGTGTTTCCAGATTAGCCTTTACTTCCTTCATAGTAAAGTATTGCCAGATAAAGAATCCTGCCATGGCCGCATTGGCAAGCAGTGCAACTGCGATCAGCAGGTAAGCGATCCTATGCCAGTCCGTACCTTTCTTCTGTTCCCCTGCTTTTAAATTCAGAGACTGCGTCAGAGCACCAAGTAAGGGCAGATAGTCAGCCAGCAGCTCATAATTCAGTCCGTGCAGATTCTTCTTGGCAATCTTTACTCCATTCAGCTCTTTGATGGTCACTACCTCAAGTCCCAGCTCCTTGCCAAGGCTCTCAGTAAAGCCGATCAGATTGATTCCGGTTCCCATCAGTCTGATCTGTTCGATCACAGTACCAGGATTCCTGCTGGTATGGAATTCTGCCATTCTTGTTACGGAAGATGAGAAATCGCGGATCACTTCACTGTATTCCTCCGGTGTCAGCTCCTGACCCAGTTTTCTTGGATCTGACAGAATCGCTTCTGCCTCTTCCTCGTCTATGCTCTTAAATTCAGCCAGATTTCTGATAATAGTCTGCTTTCCATAAGGTATGGATCTTTTGAAAAGCTGCACCTTGTCCCGCATGATGCTGACCATGGTGGCATTTTCGTCCATCTGGATAGCCAGTACAACACCCTGCGTCAGCTGCTTTCTCAGAAGCTGGTACAGAGAGTTATTATAATAATCGACTGTTTCCACCGGCATTTTCAGCATGGAAGCCAGGCGGTAATATTCCTCTACCATCTGCTTCTGCACCGCTGTTACCAGAATGTTATTATTCTTTCCTTCGGCACTCTCTACTGTTTCCAGCACCGTATGCCGGATAATATAATCTTCCAGATTATTCATCGGGAAGTAGTCTTCTATGTTAGCTTTGATCATTTCTTCAATCTTGGCTTCGTTCTTTACATAAGGAAGGGTTACTTCCTTATTTGCGATTTTTCTTGAAGTAATGACAAAAGCGATCTTTCCATGTTTAATGTTATTATTCTTCAGTGCAGCATACAGTACCTTTGCGACAGCTTCCACGTCTACAATAACACCATCATCTACCGTGCCGGATGGCAGCTCCACCTGAAAAGCATTTTTCACAGTGATCGCAGCACCGCTTTTGGCAATCTCGCAGATCCTCATATCACTGTTTTCTATTAATACGGAGAGTATATTTCCCATGAATAACTCTTCTCCCTTCTTCTGTGTTTTGAGCTGTTTCTCCTACATATAAATATCTTTACGGGCATCCGGGCATTCAACCGTCCGTCATTTCCCGTCTTTGTTCTAAAAAAACAGACGTAAATACCATGTTATTATAGCATTCCCATATAACATTGCAAAGAAAATTCCCAGTGCAAGATATGGTCCAAATGCCAGCACTCTGTCTTTTTTCTGTACCTTCATCAATATCAAATGAATGACAGATCCCGCTACGGATCCGATCACCAGTGCAAGCAGGATCTCCTTCCACCCAAGCAGAAGACCTGCTGCCGCCATCAGCTTAATATCACCGCCGCCAATTCCATTGCCTTTGGTGATCCAGTAAATAATCATAAAAATCCCACTGACAGTAAAAAAACCTATCACATAGTCGTACCAATGTGGCAGGTCTAATATAAGCCGGACAGCACCAAGAGCCAGAATAACCAGATTACATCCAAAAGGTATCTCGTAGGTTCTGAAATCGATCATGCTGATCACTATCAGAGTAGATGCACATGCACAAAACAGTACACTTTCCAGTCCAAAACCCTTTACAGCAAAGATCCAGATATAAATCAGTCCGTTTGCCAGTTCAATAAGAGGATACTGCAGGGAAAGCTTCGTTCTGCAATGCCTGCATTTCCCGCCCTGTATCAGGAAGCTGATCACCGGGATCAGTTCATACCACTTCAAAACGTTCCCACAGCTCATGCAGTGGGAACGTTCTAAAACGATATCTTCTTTCCTTGGAATCCTGTATATACATACATTTAAAAAGCTTCCAATGGTGATTCCGAAAAGGAATACCATGAGAAATAAGATTAGGTTGATCATGATTTTAATTAATCACAATGTCATCAGCACCGCTTCCAGTTTGGGCTGCTACTGTACATGTAACTTTATTGGAATTAATGTCAATTTCAATTTTGCTTTTTTTATAGGCTTTAGATGTAAAAGCATCTCCTTCAATATTTGATGCTGTATCATTATTTACTATTTCTTTCACTGCTGCAACAAACTTTGGTGAAGTAGTATCCCCATATAATGAAGCTAAATCTGTGTAATTCTTAGAAGCAGGGGCATCATCTACTGCCGGATCAAGCATAGCTGTAACAATAGCAGTATGTACTGTATCTACCGCCTGTATATCTTTCGCCTGTCTAGACCTCTCAACATACTTCAGCAGCTGAGGTGCCAGCACACCTACCAAAATTGCCATAATGGCAATTACAATAATCAGCTCCACTAAGGAAAATCCCTTATTTCCCATACTCTTTTGTTTCTTCATAACAACTATCTCTCCTTTTTCCTTTTTAGCAGAACATGTTATTTATCGCATAATTCCGCTTAATTCTTTTTCATTCTATCACTTTATCGTCATAATGTACAGATTGATTTAGCATTTTCTTCGATTTTTTTACATTCTGCTGTATCATTTTTCCTATTCTGCTATTTTACAGGCATTTTTCTTTCTCACCTCATCGATTGTCTTCTGTCTGCACTTCACCGCTGCCCTGATATCTTTATCCGTAAAATTCCGGTTGATCATATTTTGGATTATTGAGGTCTTTCCTTCTTCTCTTCCTTCTTCTCTTCCTTCCTCTCTCCCTCTGGCTCTCTCGTCTGCCAGTATCTCTTTCCATGCACTGTCCATATCGTATCCTTCTCCTTCCTCTTCCGTTTTCCGATACCTCTTCTTTTTCTTTAACAGTTCCGGCCAGTCTGTCAGTGTCGCTATCGTCTCCCATGTTTCTTCCGTCAGGTTTCCATAGGCTTTATCCTGCAGCAGATTCAGAATTCTCTGTTTGTTTCCACGACAGTTCAGGATCTGAAACACTTCCCTGATATCCGTATGATAGTGGCTCAGATCTGTCTGTTCATTGACACAGACAAGCCACATCGGATAATCCCTGAACAGCAGACTGTCCTCACGCCCTCTCCCTGCAGCTTCAAAGCTCATCATATGCCAGAGATCTCTCGGTCCATCCCATGGTTCCCTTCCATAATACAGGCACATGGTATAAACCGGATGCAGACGGTCTGTTTTCATCACCCTGCAAAGTCTTTCTGCCGTAGTTGGCATTATCTTCTTTTCAAGGATCAGCCTGCTGTTCTTTTGCTGAAGCTCCCGGAGCTGCTTCATATATTCCTGTGCATCATAATTCATACAGCGCACCGGCATGCTGTAATCCACATATTTCTGTGCTTCCACTGCCAGAATCCGGAGCTGTGTGCCGCAGGATAAATACATCTTCACATCCCGTTCTCTTCTTTTCTTTTGCAGGGGACTTTCTTTTTCTCTCTGCTCTGCATATTTTTCAGAGGCTGACAGCAGCTCCTCCGGGAGTATCACCCGCTTCCCCAGAAACAGACTCCCGTTAAAAAGATCTGCAAACCGCTCCTTATCCTGCAGGAATTCCTCCATACATATTGCATCCTTCCCCATAGATCTCCTCCTTTTCTCCAGAAGATCCACCAGATATAAACCGGATGCAGGACTGTCCTTCAAAAATATACAGTCCATCAGTATCAGACAGGATCCTCTGCTTTTCATGTTTGGGATAAAAGCACGGACTTTTCTGATTTCTGACAGATCATTCAGAAGGGAAGATTCCCTGTAGACCAGCCTGTTTCCGGCACCAGCATGAAACCGTCTCTGACATCCTTTACAAATGTCATTAAAACAAGCTGTAAAAAAAGAAAACTTCTATGCTTTGATTCCAAAGTATCATAGAAGTTTTCGTTTGTCAATAAACGTTATTTCGTTTATTTTATCTGTTTGTCCTGTTTTATTTCTAATTTCAGATCATCTGATAGCTGAGCCACTCATACTTAAGCCTGCTGCCCTCCCGGATCTCAGGTGGAAGCAGTGCCCTTGCCACCAGCTTCAGCTCATCACTTTCAATATCTGTTCGCTTCAAATTGGCGTAGTCACCATCTATACTGACTACTTCGTAATAAAAAGTCTCCATTTTTCCTCCCTGGTCACACAGTATCCGGAACGCCTGACGGCTTAACCGATCGATTCATATAAGGTAAGCATAGGCTGCATGATCGCCATGATCAGGACACCAACTACGATTGCCATGACAACGATGATCATGGGCTCCATCAGTGCCATAACCTGCTCTGTGGCCACCTGTACATCATCTTCGTAGTAATTGGCTACATTTTCCAGCATGGTTTCAATATTACCGGTTTCTTCACCAATAGATACCATATGAACTACCATCGGAGGGAAAAGTCCACAGGTCTTTAGCGGTCTTGACAGTGCCATACCTCTCATAACCTGATCTTTGGCATCCATCATGGCCTTTTTATAGTGAACATTTTCCATGGATCTTCCTGTGATCTCGATCGCATCCATCATTGGCACTCCGGCACCAAGCAGTGTACATAAGGTTCTTCCCAGTCTGGCACACTCACTCTTTGTCTGGAGCTTTCCAAAAACGGGGATTTTCAGTGCAATGCCGCCAAGTACAAATTTACCCGACGGGCTTGCCGCATAAGCCTTAAATAAAGCAATCGCTGCTGCCACTACCAAAAGGATCAGCCACCATTTGGCTATTACAAAATCACTCATATTTACAACTGCCTGCGTGATCGGTGGCAGCTCTGTATCCAGCTCCGCAAACATTCCCATGAAATTCGGGATAACCCAGATCATCATAAGGAAAAGAACGCCAACCATAACTACTAACAGTACAATCGGGTAGATCATGGCTTTTTTTACTGACTGTTTCAGTTTGTTTTCTTTTTCGAACTGTACCGCCATACGCTCAAAGGCAACCTCCATGCTTCCGGAAGCCTCTCCTGCCTCTACCATATTGCAGAGCATGCTTGGAAATACCTTGGAATGCTTCTTCATGGCTCCTGCCATGGATTCACCCTTTGACACATCTTCATATACTTCACCCAGCGCTTTTTTCAGCGTTCTGTTTTCAGTCTGATCCCTCATCATTTCCAGCGCATTGATGATGCTGACACCGGCACTGATGATACTGACAAACTGCCGGCAGAAAATACTGTAATCCCTGGCACTTACCCTGCCTCCCAGAGAAAAATTGATATCTCTGTTCATCAGACTGGCTTCCGATACACTTAAGATAACATTTTTCTGTGCTTTCAGGACACCGCTAACCTGCTCTACGCTTTTCCCCTCCATGGTGCCCTTTTTTTCTTTTCCTTCCGGAGTGATCACCCGGTACTGAAATTCAGCCATTTTGCTTCTGCTCCCCTGTCCTTTTCTCTTTAATCTGCTTCATAATCATAGGCAACCTTGATCATTTCAGCACAGCTTGTAATACCTTCTTTGACTTTTTTGGCTGCTGCCATACGAAGTGTACTCATTCCTTCGGAAACAGCAATTTCCTGCAGTTCATCTGCTGTCACTTTATCATGGATCCGGTTACGGAGCTTTGCAGTAACCGGCATGATCTCATAGATCGCAGTACGTCCTCTGTAACCAATGCCTCCACAGTCTTCACAGCCTACCGGTTCATATACCGTCTGAGGCATGCTTGCGGGCACCATCAGAAGCTTCTTTTCCTGATCTGTAGCCTCTCTTGCCTTGCGGCACTTTGGACAGAGCTTTCTTACCAGACGCTGTGCAATAATACCCACTACAGAATCACCGATCAGGTAGGGTTCCACACCCATATCGATCAGACGGGTAATGGATGCTGCTGTTGAATTTGTATGCAGTGTAGAAATAACAAGGTGTCCGGTAATGGAAGCCTTAACGGCGATGCCGGCTGTTTCTCCGTCTCGGATTTCTCCGATCATTATGATATCCGGATCCTGACGGAGAATGGAACGCAGGGCATTGGCAAAGGTCAGGTCTGCCTTGACATTTACCTGCACCTGGTTTACACCGTCCACATTGGCTTCCACAGGATCTTCTACGGTGATAATATTAACCTCTTCACGGTTCAGTTCGCTCAGAACAGTATAACAGGTCGTTGATTTACCACTTCCGGTAGGTCCCGTTACCAGAATGATTCCATGAGGATTTTTCAGGATGCCATCCAGTCTTTCCTCATCCTCCGGTGTAAGGCCGAGATATTTCTTTTCTCTGGAAAGACCATCCTTGGCGGTAAGACGCATAACCGTCTTTTCTCCAAATACAGTAGGAAGCACGGAAACACGGACATCATATTCCCGGTTATCTACCTGCAGGGTCAGCCGGCCGTCCTGTGGCTTTCTCTTCTCGGAAATATCAAGTCCTGACATGATCTTGACCCTGGCTACCATAGCCGGCAGGAGTGTGGTGTTGTAATCCATCACTTCACGCAGGGCACCGTCAATACGGTAACGGATCCGCAGGTTTCTCTCCAGTGGTTCAATATGGATATCACTGGCTCCCTGACGGATCGCCTGCTCCAGCATAGTCCTTACGATCTTTACAATCGGTGCATTGTCTACTTCTGCGTTGGATGCACTCTCTTCTTCCTCTCTCAGCTCATCCGCATGCTCCAGCTGATACTGGGCTGCAGCCTCCATCGCCTGCTTCTTACCAAACATACGGTCAATCTGCATGGCGATCTGGGCGGTCGGTGCAAAATAAGGCACTACCTCCATACCTGTGATCAGGCTGACATCATCAATCGCCGGCAGATACATAGGATCCGACATGGCAATCTTAAGGATATTGGAATTATTCTCATCTATGGCAAAGGGTACCAATTCATATTTCTTCATGATATCCTCCGGTACCAGACGGATCGCAGCATCCTGCAGTCCCTCCTTCCGGAGGTCTACTGATTCTACGCCAAGCTGCCTGCTCAGGACATCAGAGAAATCCTTCTGCGACACATATCCAAGTGCGATCAGCGTTTCCCCCAGCTTCGTCTTTCTGATCTTCTGCTCCGAGAGTGCGGTATCAAGCTGCTGCTGTGTGATCATTCCCTGTGAAAGCAGCAGATCTCCGATTCGTACTCTTTTTCCAAACAATGCCATACCTATCTATACCCCTGTCTGTCTTTTTCTGTAAATCCATATTCTTCCCTATTATACCATCTCAGTCAGAATACGCAACTGCTCTGGCAAACCAGTTGCCGGATACCTGTCTGGCTTTTCCTTCTATGCACAGGCCAATCAGCTCTGTCAGCAGTTCCTGCATAGTCAGCTTCATTCCCTTTTGCCTTGCTGACTCATACAGGGCATCCGCTGACTTTGGTTCCAGATCAAGAAGTCCCAGTATCCCATCCTCCGCTGACAGTTCAAGGCTCATTTGTCCGCTGATCTGCTTATCCTGCTCCTGCCGCCTTCGTTTCTTCTGCAGGTCTTTTGTCCCGTCACTGCCATTCCCATTCTCCCTGTTTTTCAGCATCACAAGCTCTGCGATCAGATCTTCCGGAGACAGTACCACACCACAGCCCTGCCGGATCAGAAGATTGCAGCCATCGCTGAGGCGGTCAGTCAGTCTCCCCGGCACTGCATACACATCCTTTCCCTGTTCCAGTGCCATATCTACCGTAATAAAGGTACCACTTTTCTGTCTGGCCTCTATCACAAGGACTGCATCTGAAAGACCTGCCACAATGCTGTTCCTGTAAGGAAAAAGCTGCTTTTTCGGCGGTGTTCCCGGTACAAAAGGGGAAATCACACCGCCCTGTACACAGATCCTGTCATAAAGTCCCCGTTGGGATGCCGGATAGCAGACATCTGCGCCGCACCCAAGTACAGCATAGGTTCTTCCACCGCCATCAAGTGCCGCCTTCTGTGCAATACCATCAATCCCTCTCGCCATGCCGCTGACTACCCGGATTCCAGCCCTTCCCAGCCGTTCCCCAAATGCAAAAGCCGCATAGCTTCCATATTCAGAACAGTCTCTGGCACCGATCACCGCTACCGTACAGTCCCTTTCCTTCGGTAGTTCCCCCATACAGTAAAGTGCCATGGGCGGGCTTGCCATGGCAAACAGCCTCCTTGGATACTCCCTGTGAAAAACCGTGATCATACGGATCTGTTTCTTCTGCAGCTCCTCAAAGGCCTGTTCCAGCTTCCACTCCTTCCGAAACTGCTCAAAAGCCTCGGCCTTTCTTTCTGCCACCTTATCCCGCCAGCCCCAGCCTATCAGCTTTTCCTTCAGCTCCTGCCTGCTCATCCGGTAGATCTGCGACGGGCTTTCACAGTTCTCCAGCAAAAGCACAGCCGCTTTTTCCGAAAGCTCCGGTATATTGTGGAGCCAGAAAAGATATGGCTCCTCCTTCTTCGTTATTTTCATATGTATTAATTCCTTTTCACTCCTGTCCCTGACAGTAGCAGGCTGCCTCCAGAAGATCCTCCTTCCTCACAATCTCACTGCCTGCAAGATCCGCAATTGTTCTTGCCACCTTCAGTAGCTTATGGCAGGCTCTTGCTCCCAGCTTCATGGAAGTATAAATCTGTTCCAGTACCTGCTCTTCCTTTCTACCAAGCTTACAGAAGCTGCGGATATTTCCTGCTGTAAGCTGTGCATTGAACCTTATCCCTGTGTCCCGGTACCGGAAGTCCTGCCGGCTTCTTGCTTCCATCACCATATTTCTCATACCTTCACTGCTTTCCCCTCTTTTTCTGTTCTCCGGATCCCGCAGCACGGAAAATTCCGTTTCCTTCAGCCGGACCTGCAGATCGATCCGATTCAGGATCGGCCCGGAAAGATGGGAAATGTACTGATGGATCTCATACGGCGTGCAGCGGCACCTGTTTCTGTCCGGAAAGTAGCCACAGGGACAGGGGTTCATCGCCCCTACCAGCATAAATTCTGTAGGATAGGTAACATTCCCCCGGGTTCTGGTAATCTGTATCTTCCTGTCTTCCAGTGGCTGTCTGAGCAGATCCAGTGTCTTTCTGGAAAACTCCGGCAATTCATCAAGAAACAGTACCCCTCTGTGTGCCAGACTGACCACGCCAGGGCTTGGACGCACACCGCCGCCCGCAAGAGCCTGCGGTGTCAGGGAATGATGAGGACTGACAAAGGGACGCCTTCTTGAGGATGCCCGCGTTCCATCGAGAAGTCCGGCTATGCTGTAAACAGAAGCAACCTCCAGTCTCTCCTCTTCCGAAAGAGGAGGCAGGATCGTAGGGATCCTCCTTGCCAGCATGGTTTTGCCACAGCCCGGCGGTCCGCAGAAAAGCAGATGATGAAATCCGGCTGCTGCGATCATTGCCGCTCTCTTGCCGCTTTCCTGTCCAGATACCTCCGAAAAATCCATTTCTGTCTCATTTCCCTGCAGAAGATCATCCTGTTTTTCTGTCATAAGTTCCCGGATAGATTTATTTTCCCATTCCTTCTGTTCTGCTTCGCTCATTTTTAAATATTCAACAGCTTCTGTCAGACTGCCTATACCTGCGATCCGTCCTTTTCCGATCAGCCTTGCCTCCTGCAGATTCTCAAGCGGCACAAGAAACCTTGTGATCCCCGCCCGCAGACCTTCCCCGACCATGGGAAGTATGCCTCGCACCTTCCGTATCTCCCCATTCAGTCCAAGCTCTCCAAGGATCATCATTCCTTCTGTCTCTTTCTCTGTAAGCCTCTCCATTGCTGTCAGTACAGCCAGGGCAACCGGCAGATCAAAGCCCGTTCCCTCCTTCCTGACATCAGCAGGTGAAAGGTTCACTGCAATATGCATGGCAGGAAGGTGTATCCCGTTATTTTTCAGCGCGATCCTGACACGTTCTGCGGATTCCCGTACCTCCCCAGACAGGTGCCCGACCATGATAAAGCACGGAAGTCCCGCAGAAAGATCCACCTCCACCTGTACCAGACAGCTTTCCATGCCAAGCACCGTTCCCGATAAAATTGTACTGTACAAAAAAACCTCCTTTTCTTCAGATAGATGTTCTGCTCTGTGAATAAAAATGATTGTGAAAATTTGAAATATTCAGGATCTGAAATGGAGATCCCGGTTTGAAACAGCAGATCTGCAAAAATTTTCTCTTCTCTGCTGTCAGGAATACAAAAAGCCTGCCACATGTCAGTCTTTCTGTATTATTTGATATAAAAAAGATACAGTAAATGTAATCACTGTATTGATTGCATTTACTGTATCTGATTTTCGAATATCTGTCAAGAGTGGAAATCCAGTTCTTTTCACAACCTGTTTCCAGAATCACTTTCCGTATCTGGTTTCAACGGATCAGAATATTTTATTTTCCATGCCGTCAGGATCCTGTGCAAACTGGATCGCCATCTCTCTGTCGATCTTGCCTTCGTAATAAAGCTGTGCAATGGCCTCATCCATAGCGATCATGCCTGCCTTCCGGTTGGTCTGCATGACGCTCATAAGCTGGTGGGATTTGCCTTCACGGATCAGATTCCGCACTGCATGGTTGGCATGAAGTACCTCAAATGCTGCCACACGTCCCCTGCCGTCCGCTTTCGGGATCAGCTGCTGGGAAATAACCGCTTCCAGTACATTGGCGAGCTGTACACGGATCTGTTGCTGCTGATGGGGTGGGAAGACGTCGATCACACGGTCTACGGTACTGGCTGCCCCGATAGTATGTAAGGTAGACAGAACAAGGTGTCCTGTCTCCGCTGCCGTAATGGCAACACTGATTGTTTCAAAGTCACGCATCTCTCCTACCAGAATGACATCCGGATCTTCACGGAGTGCAGCCCTGAGGGCATTGGCATAGCTCTGGGAATCCAGTCCGATCTCTCTCTGGTTTACCATGGACATCTTATGACGGTGAAGATACTCGATCGGATCTTCCAGCGTGATCACATGACACTCCCTGTTATTGTTGATCTTGTCAATGATAGCCGCCAGTGTGGTAGATTTACCGCTTCCGGTAGGGCCTGTTACCAGGACAAGTCCTCTTTTTCTCTGATAAAGATCAATGACAGAGGCGGGTACACCAAGGACCTCCGGCGAAGGTACCTCTGTTCCTACAAGTCTCAGGGCGATTGCCACAGATCCCCTCTGCTTATAGGCATTGACACGATACCTTCCAAGCTCAGGAATAGAAAAAGACATATCATGCTCTCCCTTTTCCTCGAATTTCGCCCGCTGGACTGGATCCATGATCTCATCTGCCAGGGCTTCCGTATCCGGTGGCAGCAGCCTTTCAAAATTCATGGTGATCAGCTGGCCGTTCACTCTCATTTTCGGCGGTACTCCTACTGTAATATGCAGATCGGATGCCCCCGCATCCTTTGCAATTGCAAGCATTTCTTTAATCGTAGCCATGTTCAAACCCTTCCCTCAGTTTCAATAACGCACGTTTTTCTATTCGTGAGACATAGCTTCTGGATATATGAAGCATCTCTCCGATCTCACGCTGTGTAACTTCCTCCCCATTCAGAAGACCATACCTCAGATAAATGATCTCTCTTTCCCTCTCGTTCAGAACTGTAGAAAGCAGAATACGGAGCCGTCCAGTATTTTCACACAGCTCCATCTGATCCGTGACATCTGTCTGCTCCTGTTCGATCACGTCCAGCAGATTGATTTCATTTCCTTCTTTATCTGTACCAATGGGATCATAGAGCGAAACTTCCTTTGCCGTTTTTTTTTCTGGATCTGAGAAGCATAAGCAGCTCATTATCAATGCAGCGTGAAGCGTAGGTGCTCAGCTTTCCCCTGACGGCATCGAAGGAGGAAATTGCCTTGATCAGCCCGATCGTCCCAATGGAGATCAGATCCTCCATGTCCTCATCCACATTCTGATATTTTTTGGCAATGTGGGCCACCAGGCGCAGATTCCTTTCAATCAGGATATTCCTTGCTCTCATAGCTTCTTCGCCGCTTCCCTCTTTTAACAGTCGTAAATAATAGGCCTCTTCCGAAGCGGTCAATGGCTGACTGAATGTTTTCAAAAAGGGCGCCCCCAAAGTCATTTTTATTATTCTATGACTTCCAAGGCGCTGCAGTGCCTTTCCACAAAACTAATTATACAAATTTCACTTTCTGATTGCAACTGCCTGGTCTTTTAATCAAACAGAAACTCCGCCATCACCCGGTTGCTGACATCCAGTCCGAGCTCTGTAAGCTTTAATCTGTCTCCTTCCTGCACAAGAAGTCCTTCCCTGATCAGCTTCTCCGAAATACCCGGATAAACGTCCGTAAATTTCTTTCCAAAGGTCTTAAAGAAGCGCTTTTTGGAAACCCCTTCTGTCAGACGGAGTCCAAGGAACATAAACTCCTCCATCTGCTCCCGCTCTGTCAGATGACTGACCTCCTGTCTGAGGTGTTCCGTCAGCTGTCCTGTCGAAGGCCCATCTGCAGCTTCCCCAGAAAGGAGCTTCAGATACGTCTGCAGATCCCGTATATTTGAAAATCTTGTTTCCTGCATCAGTGACGCTGCCCCGGTGCCAAAGCCAAGATATTCCCCCCGCTCCCAGTAAACCCGGTTATGCCGGCATTCGCAGCCTTCCCTGGCATAATTGGAGATCTCATACCTGTGATATCCGGCGGCTTTTAAAATATCATTCGTTATTTTATAGAAGAGCCGATCCATTTCTTCATCCGGCAATACCGGTGTATTCTCATAAAACGGCGTTCCTTCCTCAATGATCAGGCTGTATGCCGATATATGTGACGGCGGTCTGTCCAGGGAAAGAAGCTGTCTTAACGTATCCTGACAGGATTCCAGCGTCTGCTCCGGTATGGCAGACATAAGATCTACATTTATATTATTAAATCCTGATTTAATAGCCATGCTGTATGTCTGAAAGAAGTCCTCTGTACTGTGGATCCTGCCAAGTGCCTGAAGCTCATTTTCCTGCAGGGACTGCACCCCGATGCTCAGTCTGTTAATACCGGCAGCATAATACGCAGCCAGCTTGTCTGCATCCACAGTTCCCGGATTCACCTCTATCGTGATCTCCGCATCCTCTGCTAGGCTGAAGGCTCTGCGCAGAACTTCCATGATCTGGCAGATCCGTTCCTTCTTCAGAATGGACGGTGTGCCGCCGCCAAAGAATACTGTCCGCACCTCATAATCTGGATACAGCTTTCCTGCTGCCTCTATCTCCCGGCAAAGACAGGAAGCATAAGCCTCCATCGTTTCCCCGGATGCCGGTGCTGACAGAAAATCACAGTAGAGACATTTCCGTACGCAGAATGGAATATGAATATAAATACTTAATGGCCGCTTAGTTTTCATCCAGCTTCAGTACGCTCATGAATGCCTTCTGAGGGATCTCCACGTTGCCGATCTGGCGCATACGCTTCTTTCCCTCCTTCTGCTTCTCCAGGAGCTTCTTCTTTCTTGAAATATCACCGCCATAGCACTTGGCAAGAACATCCTTACGCATGGCCTTTACTGTTTCCCTTGCAATGACCTTACCGCCTACTGCTGCCTGAATAGGGATTTCAAAGAGATGCCTTGGGATCTCCTCCTTCAGCTTCTCGCACATCTTCCGTCCTCTTTCATAAGCGCTGTCACTGTGTACGATAAAGGAAAGGGCATCCACCTCTTCCTTGTTGATCAGAATATCCAGCTTCACCAGATCAGACTGCTCATAGCCCTTCATTTCATAGTCAAAGGATGCATAGCCCCTGGATCTGGACTTCAGGGCATCAAAGAAGTCATAAATGATCTCATTTAAAGGCAGCTCATATTTCAGCAGTGCTCTTGTCTCCTCAATATATTCCATGCCAAGATATCTGCCTCTTCTCTCCTGACACAGCTCCATGATGGATCCGATAAATTCAGTCGTTACCATGATCTCAGCAGAAACAATAGGCTCTTCCATATATTCAATGGATGCCGGATCCGGCAGATTGGAAGGGTTGGTCAGCTCGATCACCTCTCCGTCTGTCTTATGCACCTTGTAGATAACACCGGGGGCTGTGGTCACCAGATCCAGATTGTACTCTCTCTCCAGTCTTTCCTGGATGATCTCCAGATGAAGAAGTCCAAGGAAGCCACATCGGAAACCAAATCCAAGAGCAATGGAGGTTTCCGGCTCAAAATTCAGGGAAGCATCATTGAGCTGCAGCTTTTCAAGTGCATCCCGGAGATCCGGATATTTGGAGCTGTCCGCCGGATACACGCCGCAGTACACCATGGAATTTACTTTTTTATAACCGGGCAGCGGTTCACTGCAGGGTCTGTCATTATCAGTAACCGTATCGCCTACTCTGGTATCCTTGACATTTTTGATAGATGCCATGATATATCCTACCATGCCTGCACTAAGTTCCTCACAGGGGATAAACTGTCCTGCCCCAAAATAGCCAACCTCTACTACCTCTGCTGTTGCGCCGGTAGCCATCATGCGGATGGTATCGCCGGGCTTCACGGTGCCCTCAAACACACGGATATAGACGATAACGCCCTTGTAGCTGTCGTAGATGCTGTCGAAGATCAGCGCCTTCAGCGGGGCATCCGGGTCGCCGGTGGGAGCAGGAATGTCGGTGACGACACGCTCCAGCACCTGATCCACATTCAGGCCGGTCTTGGCAGAGACGCGGGGCGCATCCAGACAGGGCAGGCCGATCACGTCCTCCACCTCCTGCGCCACCTCGTCCGGGTGGGCGCTGGGCAGGTCGATCTTATTCAGGATGGGCACCAGTTCCAGATCATGCTCCAGCGCCATGTAGGTGTTGGCCAGCGTCTGAGCTTCCACACCCTGCGTGGCATCCACCACAAGGATGGCACCCTCGCAGGCGGCCAGACTGCGGCTGACCTCGTAGGCAAAGTCCACGTGGCCCGGGGTGTCGATGAGGTTGAACTCGTAGGTCTTGCCGTCCTTGGCGGTATAGTTCATGGTGACAGCGCGGGCCTTGATGGTGATGCCGCGCTCGCGCTCAATGTCCATGTTGTCCAAAATCTGGTCTTCCATGGTGCGCTCGTCCACACTCTTGGTCAGCTCCAGAATACGGTCCGACAGGGTGGATTTGCCGTGGTCGATGTGTGCAATGATGCAGAAATTGCGGATATTGTCTCTTGCCATGTAGTTCCTCCGGGAGAAATTTAAGCTTCCAGTATCCAATCCTCGACATCCACGATCTTTCCGTGCTCGAGGTAGACGCGGGGCACGCGGCGGGACACGCCGCACAGCACCTCGTAGGAAATGGTGTCGGTCTTGCGGGCGATGGTCTCGGC